>Ga0233425_10003099_pt1 | contig 31085 bp, 19 predicted proteins | sample Watercolumn_Towu_2_FD_181712 | JGI IMG/M metagenome (GOLD analysis project Ga0233425, IMG submission 181712) | Freshwater microbial communities from Lake Towuti, South Sulawesi, Indonesia - Watercolumn_Towuti2014_140_MG | ecosystem: Environmental > Aquatic > Freshwater > Lake | place...
GTTTCGGAGTGTATGCATAGTCTGGATTCAGTCGAGTCTGTGGAGAGGTGCGCGGGCAGCCGGCGCTCACGGGGCGCGCGGCGACGGACGGTCCCAACCGAGTGTGTCCAACCGGCGGAGTTCGGCCTGGAGGTTCGTGCCTTCATAGAACGAGAGCCAGCCGGCCAGCCGCCGGGTTTCGCCGGGCGGACAGTCAGGGAACTTCGGGTCGGCGTGCAAGCAGGGGACGGGCGGGTTGGCCCAGGTGCGGTCGCACGGCTGCCAGCCCGTGATGATCCAGCGGGCGCTATCGGGCGACCGGCAGGCCACGTAGGGCTTGGCCAGGACTTTGTTCTCGTTGGTCTGTTGCTGGAATCCCGCGGCCCCTTTGAGCATGACGCAAATCTGCACGCGCAGGTCGGACAAGGCCGCCGCCGTTCCGTTGCGCAACCAGAGCCCCAGGCGCACGCCCTCGCGCGCCGGGTTGACGCTGGCGCCGAAAGCGATCCCGTTGGGCAGCGATCGCTCGCTCTCGAGCGCGCCGCCAGCGAGGCGCTTCCACTCCAACGGCGGCAGCTCGACATTCTGTTTCGTCCACACGGTCGGCACATGAGTGTGGGCCAGGTACGTGAGACCGAGGTTGGACCAGATCGCCTCGGGCAAGTCCACCACCACATAGCTGGCTTGGTCCCAGGGAAGGAACACGCTGAACTTGGTCTCGCGCTGGGGTCGAATCGCGCCGTCGAGAAAGCCGATGCGCGGATGACGGCCGCCGGGATAGGGCAGCACCAGCGGCGGAGCACCCGCGGGACGGGGCGGCCGGCTGTCGGCGGAGATCCCCAACCGACGCAGCGCCGCTTCGGCCTCAGGCTCGCTCAACCCGGTTGCGAGGGCCACCTCGGATGCAGTGAAATGATGGTACGCGACCATGTTCTCGAGCCAAAACCGTTGGTTGTCCTGATCTCCGAGCGGACGAGTATTGGGCGGCTCGGCGGCGCCGGCCGGCGCCAGTCCGCAGGCTCCCGCCAGGAGCACCACCAGTCCGAAGGTGGCAAGTTTGAGCGACGTAGATGGTTTCATCGGAGAGCGGCGGTTCACTATGGATGATCGGCGACACGCACAAAGTCCGGGTCCGGCTCGAGCCGTTCGAGCAAGGCGGCGACCGGCTCGCTCTGCCCCGGCAGCACGAGGTCGGGCGCGATCTCACCCAGCGGCTCGAGCACGAACCGGCGCAAGTGCGCTCGCGGATGGGGCAGTGTGAGGGAAGCGGAGGCGCGGACTTCGTTGCGGAACACGAGCAGGTCAAGGTCCAGAGGGCGTGGCTCGTTGAGGCCCTGTTTGGGCTGGCGCCCGAAGTCCCGTTCGAGGGCTTGGAGCTTCGGCAACAACGATTCCGGAGTCTCTCCCGGGCGCGGGCGCAGGGCGGCCGCCGCGTTCACGAACCAGGGCGAGCCGGGCGGGCAATCGACGGGCCGCGTCCGCCAGAGCGACGAGACGCGGAGTGGCAGGCCGGAGAGCGGCTCGAGCCGGGCCAGGGCTGCGTGGATGGCCGCGATGGAATCGCCCAGGTTCGACCCGAGCGAAACGAACGCGTCATCGATCGACCAGCCGGAGTGGTTCATGCAACGGTGCGGATGTTCCATGCCCTGGGCGCGAGGGCGGCGCCCGCGTCCCGCGGCGCCTAGGCGAGGCCCAGAACGTCCTGCATGGTGTAAAGGCCGGGCGGGCGGCCGACCGCCCACACCGCCGCGCGGAGGGCGCCCTGGGCGAACGTCTCCCGGCTCGAGGCCTTATGCGTGAGCTCGAGTCGTTCGCCGGGCCCGGCGAGAATCACCGTGTGGTCGCCGACCACGTCGCCGCCCCGCAGAGCGTGCATCCCGATCTCGGTCTGCGTGCGCTCGCCCACGATGCCGGCGCGGCCATGCCGGATCACCTCGGCGAGCTGCTGGCCGCGGACGCCAGCCAGGATTTCGGCCAGCGTTGCGGCGGTGCCGCTCGGCGCGTCCTTTTTCATGCGGTGATGCATCTCGACCACCTCGAGATCAAAACCGGCGCCCAGGATCTCGGCCGCCTTGCGCGTGAGCCAGAAGAGCGCGTTCACCCCGGTCGAGTAGTTCGCCGACCAGACGATCGGGATTTGCGACCGGAACTCCTGGGCGCGGGCCTTGGCTTCGGGGCTGTGGCCGGTGGCGCCCACAACGAGCGCCTTGCGATGGCGGGCACAGACGGCGGCAACCTCGGCGGTGACCTCGTGCGAACTGAAATCCACGACCACGTCCGCCCAGGGGACCACGGACTCGAGCTTGTCGCCGAGGTCGATTTGGCCCGCCACCTCGAGGGCCGGGTTGCGCGCCGCGCAGGCCAGCAGGGCGGCCCCCATGCGCCCCTTGCTGCCGTGAATCACGACGCGCGTCATTTGCAAAGGCCGCACGCGATGAGCGTGCTCTTGAGCCGGGCGCGGCTGGCGGAGCTGATCGGGACCAGTGGAAGGCGCAGCTCCTCATCGATGAGGCCCAGCAGGGCCATGGCGGCCTTGGCCGGCGCGGGATTGGTCTCGATGAAGAGGTCCTTGAACAAAGCGTAATAGCGCGCATGCAGTTTCAACGCCAGGTGCGGCTTGCCCATGTTGAACGCGCGCACCATGTGGACCACTTCACGCGGAATGAGGTTCGAGGCCACACTGATGACCCCTTGAGCGCCGACCGCCATGAACGGCAGCGTGAGGGAGTCATCGCCGCTCAGGATGGTGAAGCCGGGCCCCAGGCTGGCGCGCAGTTGGCTGACCCGGTCGGCACTGCCGCCCGCTTCTTTGATCCCGACGATGTTGACGCTGTCGTGGGCCAGGCGATGGATCGTCTCGATGCCGATCTCGACGCCGCAGCGGCTCGGAATGTTGTAGAGCAGGATCGGCAGCTTGGTCGCGCGCGCGATGGCGTGGAAATGCTGGAAGAGGCCCTCCTGGGTTGGCTTGTTGTAGTAGGGGGCGACCTGCAACGAGGCGTCGGCGCCGGCTTCCTCGGCGGCCTTGGTCAGGTAGATGGCCTCGCTGGTCGAGTTGCCGCCCGTGCCGGCGATGACCTTGACCTTGCCCGCCGCCAGGCGCACCGCCAGTTGAATGAGGTGGACGTGTTCCTCGAAGTCCAGCGTCGGGGACTCCCCGGTCGTGCCCGCCGGCACGATGCCGTCCACGCCCCCTCGGATCTGGGCGCGGATCAGCCGATCGAGGGCTGGTTCATCCACGCTGCCGTTTCTGAACGGGGTGATGATGGCCGTGTAGGTTCCGGTAAACATGCGCGTCGCCATATCCGTTGCCCGGCAGCATCAGGGAAGAGGCCGGGTTTGACCAGCCGGATTTTCGACCCCGAAACTAGGCTTGCCAAACCCTCCGAACCCGCTAAATTGCCCGGCTCTTGATCGAGAAATCATGAATTGGGCAAGCCTAACCGGACTCCTGGCGCAAGCGCCGATGCAGGACCCCCGCGAGCAAGCGCGGCAGACGGTCTATATGATCGGCATGCTGGCGATCATGGGGTTCATGTTCTATTTCGCCATCTGGCGGCCGCAGCAGAAGAAGGCCAAAGACCACGACGCGCTGCTTAAGGCGCTCAAGCCCGGAGACCGCGTGGTGACCAGCAGCGGCATTTTGGGGATCGTCATCAGCATCAAGGAACGGAGCGTGTCCCTGCGCTCGGCCGACTCGAAGCTCGAGGTGCTCAAGAGCGCCGTGGCCGAGATCGTCGAGCGGGCCGACAATCCCGGCCAATCTTAATCCATCGCCCATGAGTCGCAGAAATGTTTGGAGGCTGGCAGCGGTGCTGCTGGTGCTTGCCTGGTCCGTCTTCAACCTTTATCCCCCGACGCCGCGGGACCTGGTCCAGGTCTTTCGCGAGCAGGCGGAGTCCACCGACACCAACTTCACGGCCATCGTCAACAAGGCCCTCGAGCTGCAAAAACAGAACTCGAACCAGGCCTTCGCGAACCTGCTCAGCGCCGCCGGCACCAACAGCCTGGCCCGTTACTTCCCTTCGCTGGTCGAGGAGACCGATGCGGACCAGAACCGGGGCATCATGAACCGCATCCAGCAGAAGGCGGCGGGGCGCATCAAGCTGGGCCTGGACCTCCAGGGCGGCAGCTCCTTCCTGGTCTCGCTGGACACCACCAAACTCGAGAAGGTCGATGACAAGGCCCACGCCCTCGAACAAGCCGTCGAGGTCCTGCGCAAGCGGGTGGACGGCTTCGGCGTGGCCGAGCCCGTCATCCAACCGGCGGGCGAGAATCGCATCCTCATCCAGTTGCCCGGGCTGAGCGAGGCGGCGCGCGCCAGCGCCACCAACCAGATTCAGAAGGCGGCGTTCCTCGAGTTCCGGCTCGTGCATCCCGAGAGCGAGACGCTCGTCCGCCAGGAAATCATCGAGCCCGGTTATGAGTTGTTGATGGACAAGTCCAAGCGCAAGTCCGGCGAATTCGCCCGCACCTACATGGTCAAGAAGACCACCGAGCGCGGCTTGACCGGCAAGTACGTGGACCGCTCGGGCGTGTTTCCCGACCCGGTGACCGGGGCGCCCAAGATCAGCCTGAAGTTCAATTCCGCGGGGGCACAACTCTTTGGCGACATCACGCGCGAGAACGTGGGCCGGCAACTGGCCATCGTGCTGGACGGCGAGCTCTACTGCGCGCCGAACATCAACGAACCCATCCTGCAAGGCAACTGTGAGATCTCGGGCGGCTTCGACCTGCGCGAGGCCTTCGAGTTGGCCAACGTGCTCCAGAATCCGCTCGAGGCCCCGGTGCGCCTCGAGGAAGAGCGCGGCGTGGACCCGTCCCTGGGCAAAGACTCGATCGCGAGCGGGGTGCGCGCGGCGCTGATCGGGACGATCGCGGTGGTCGTCTTCATGCTCGTCTATTACCTGCTGGCCGGCGTGATCGCCAACGCCGCCTTGATGCTCAACATCGTCATCCTCTTTGGCGTCCTCTGCGCGGTGGGCACCACGCTCACGCTCCCCGGCATCGCGGGCATCGTGCTGACCATCGGCATGGCGGTCGATGCCAACGTGCTCATCTACGAGCGCATCCGCGAGGAGTTGGCCGCGGGCAAGTCCCTGCGGGGCGCCCTGGCCGCCGGCTATGACAAGGCCTTCAGCACGATCTTCGACTCGAACCTGACCACCCTCATCTCCTCGGTGATCCTGATCTACATGGGAACCGGGCCGGTCAAGGGCTTCGGCGTGACGCTCACCATCGGCATCACCGTGAGCATGTTCACCGCGCTGGTGGTCACGCGGCTGATCTTCGACTGGCTGCTGGCCAAAGGCTGGCTGCGCAGCCTGCCAATGCTCCACATCATCCGGGGCGCGAAGATCGACTTCATGCGCTATGCCATCCCCGCCTTCGTTGCCTCCTGGGCGCTCATCCTGGCCGGCAATACGGTCGGCCTCGTCCGCGGCAAGAACGCGCTGAGCGTCGATTTCCGCGGGGGCGATCGCCTCGGGCTGCGTTTCGTCGAGAAGGTGGACCCCGAGCAACTCCGCGGCGCCCTCGTAGGGGCGAAACTCTCGGACTCGTTCATCCAGTACGAGCGGGACTTGGGCACGGGCCGGGAGACCCTGCGCGTGACCACCGAAATCGGCTCCGGCGCCAAGGCCGAGGAAACGCTCCGGGCCAAATTCCCCGCGGCGAAGTTCGAGCGCGTGGCGATGGACCAGGTCGGCGCCACGGTCGGCCGTGAAATCCAGAAGTCGGCGATCGTCGCCTCGCTCCTGGCGATGTTCGGCATCCTGGTCTATGTAGCGTTCCGGTACGAGTTCTCCTTCGCCATTGGCGCCGTGATTGCCATCATTCATGACCTGCTCATGACCTCCGGCGTCTATTTCATCTTCGGCTACCAGATGAGCAGCACAATGGTCGCTGCTTTGCTCACCATCATCGGCTTCTCAATCAACGACACCATCGTCATTTTCGACCGCATCCGCGAGGACCTCAAACTGGGCGTGCGCGGCACGTTCCGCGAGGTGATGAACCAGGCGCTGAATCAAACCTTGAGCCGGACCATCATTACCTCCGGCACGGTCTTCCTGGCCACGGCGGCGTTGTTCATTTTCGGCGGCGGCCCGATCAACGACTTCTCCTTCGCCTTCCTGATCGGCATCGTTACCGGCACTTACTCGAGCATCTACATCGCCAGCGCCATCGTGCTGTGGTGGCACAAGGGCGAGCGCCCGAAGATGGGCTCGCCGGTGGCGCTGAGCGCCGAAACCCCAGCCCAACCCCACGGGGCGGCGCGGGCGCGCTGATCGGCCCGGCCTCCCGGCGGGCTGCCGGAGGGTTGTTTGGGCGCGGCCGCAGCCAAGGCCCGAAACGCGGAGCCGCGGGCGGAGGGCCGCGGTCCGGTTGGGGGTTGTGCTTCACACGCGATGGGTTACCTTAGCAACTGAACATGCTTGGGCTGATCGAGATCGAATGGTGGCATTGGGGCGGGTTCGTCCTGATTGTGCTGCTCTTCCTGGCCCTCGACCTGGGGGTCTTCCATCGGAAGGCCCACGTCGTGCGATTTCGCGAGGCCCTGCTCTGGACCGGAGTCTGGTTCACCCTGGCGATGGTATTCGCCCGCTGCCTGCGCCCGTTCCGCGGCGAAGAGGAGGCGGAGCAGTTCCTGCTGGGCTACCTGATCGAGTTGTCGCTCTCGATGGACAACGTGTTCGTGATGGCGGTGTTGTTCGAGTACTTCGCCGTCCCGAGCCAATACCAGCATCGCGTGCTGTTCTGGGGCATTCTCGGGGCCCTGCTGATGCGCGGCCTGATGATCTGGCTCGGTGTCGAGCTCATCAGCAACTACGAGTGGATGCTCTATGTCTTCGGCATCTTCCTGGTCCTGACCGGCATCAAGATGCTCATCACCGAGGAGGATGAAGTCCAACCGGACCGTAACCCGGTGCTGCGCGCGGTGCGGAAGTATTTCCCGGTCGCGACGTGCTACGACGGCCAGAAGTTTTTCACGCGCCTGGACGGTCGCCGCGCGCTCACGCCGCTGGCCCTGGTGTTGGTGATGGTCGAGACCACCGACCTGGTGTTCGCGCTGGACTCGATCCCGGCGATTTTCGTGGTGACGCAGCAGCCGTTCATTGTGTTCACCTCGAACGTGTTCGCGATCCTGGGCCTGCGCTCGCTCTATTTCGTGCTGGCGGGCGCGATCGCCTACTTTCGCTACCTGCGCTATGGCCTGGCGCTGGTCCTGGCCTTCATCGGCTTCAAGATGTTGATCAAGGACTGGTTCGTGATCTCCAGCAAGTGGTCCTTGGTGCTGGTGGTCGAGATCATCCTGGTGGCCATGCTCTGGTCGGTCGTGGCGGCGCGCCGGGCGCGGATGCAGCCTGACCCCGCCGGCGCGCCGCAAAAGTAGTGGCTACCCCGGCCGGTCATGAGCGCCGTCCCCCCCCCCCACGGCCTCGCCGCCCACGAGCCGCTCTCGGAAAAACTGCGCGCCGTGCTGTGCCGCGCCGACCCGAGCGCTCCGCTCACCTTGAACGCCGTGCTGGTGGGCACCGAGGGCCGCGGGGTGTTCTGCCTCATCATCCTGCTTTGTTTCCCGTTCCTGGGCCCGGTCTCGATCCCGGGCACGAGCACGCCGCTGGGCGCGGTCATTCTGATCCTGGGACTGAGGCTGGCCTTCGGCCAGGCCCAACGGCTGCCCCGCTGGGTCGGAGAACGGGCGCTGCCGCGTGGCTTCGGCCGCGTGCTCGATCAGAGCGTCAAGGTGCTGCGGTTCCTCGAGAAATGGCTCGTGCGCCCGCGGCGGACAGGCTGGCTGGGCTGGCGGCTGGCGCGGTGCACCAACGGCCTGGTGCTGGCCCTGATGGCGTTCTGCCTGGCGCTGCCGATACCGCCGGTGATTCCCCTCACCAACATGCTGCCAGCCTACGCCATCGTGCTCGTCGCCTTCGGCATGATGGAAGAAGACGGCGTCATGGTCTGGCTCGGTTATGCCGTGGCCGCCGGGACGCTGGCCTATTTCGCCGCCTGGGCGGAGGTGATCGCCGGCGCGTTCCGCAAGTACTACGCGCCCGCGGCGCAGTGGCTGCAGAGCTGGTTATGAAATACCGCTGGCTGCTCCCGCCGACCCAGCCGGGGCTCGTCGAGCCGCTTTGCCAGGCGCTCGGCGTTACGCCGTTGCTGGCGCAATGCCTGGTCAACCGCGGCCATGCGGACCCCGCGCGCGCCGCCGCGTTCTTGGAGCCGCGGCTGCGCCAACTCGGCGACCCGGGCGCGTTGCCACACATGGCCACGGCCGTCCAACGGCTCTGGCTCGCCCGCGAGCAACTCGAGCCCGTGGTGATCTTCGGAGACTACGACGTGGACGGTGTGACGGCCACGGCCTTGCTGCTGGAGGTGTTGCGTCCGCTGGGCTGGAACGTGAGCCACTACCTGCCTCACCGCCTGGACGAGGGCTACGGGCTCACCCAGGACGCCGTCGAAACCTGCCTCGAGCAGCATCCGGCGCGGTTATTGCTGGCAGTGGATTGCGGTTCGACCGCGCGTGGGACCATCGCGTGGCTCCAGACGCGCGGCGTCGAGGTGCTCGTGCTCGACCACCACCAGGTCTGCGACCCACCGCCCGAACCCATCGCGCTGGTGAACCCGCAGTTGACCCCGGCAGGACCGCAGGACCATCGGGAACTGTGCTCGGTGGGGCTGGCGTTCAAGCTCGCTCACGCGCTCGTGAAGCACGCCCGCCAGCGTGGATTGGCCGCCGCCGAGGCGCTCGACCTGCGCGCCCTGCTCGACTTGGCCGCCCTGGGCACTCTCGCGGACATGGTCCCGGTCACCGCCGAGAACCGCATCCTCGTCAGCGCGGGCCTGGATCGGCTGAATCTCCTCGAGCGGCCCGGTCTGCGCGCCCTGCGTGAAGTGGCGCAAATCCGCGGGCCGATCGGGCCGTATGAGGTCGGCTTCCAACTGGCGCCCCGCCTCAACGCGGCGGGCCGGCTCGAGAACGCCACGGAAGCCCTCGACCTGCTGCTGACCCGGGACCGGGTGGCGGCAGAGGCCCTGGCCCGCTCGCTCGACGCCCGCAACCGCGAACGCCAGAACATCGAGCGCGGCATCGCCGAGGAAGTCATCGCCGCGGTCCGCAGCCGGTTCGATCCGCGCGCGGATTACGTCATCGTCGAAGGGAAGTTGCTCTGGCACGTGGGCGTGGTCGGCATCGTGGCGTCACGCGTGCTGCAAGAGTTTTACCGGCCGACCATCATTCTGGGCGGAGATGGCCATCAATGGCGGGGTTCGGGCCGCAGCATCGACGGCTTCGATCTGGCCGCGGCACTGCGCGCCTGCGAGGACCTGTTGGTGCGCCACGGCGGACATGCGATGGCGGCCGGGGTCAGCATCCACCCTGAAAAGGTGCCCGCCTTCCGCCAGCGGCTCAACGCCCTGGCGCGCGAGCGGCTGGACCCGGCCCAGCTACAGCCTGTCCTGCGGTTGGACGCAGAGCTCCCGCTGGCGGAGATGAACCTCGAGTCCATCGGCGACTTGGAACGGTTGCGCCCAGCCGGCCCAGGGAATCCACCCGTGCACGTGCTAATCCGCCGCCTGGGATTGCGGCGTCCGCCCCAGCGCATCGGCGCCGCGCAACATCATCTCAAGCTCTGGGTCACCGACGGAAAGGCCCAGGCTGAGGCCGTCTGGTGGGGAGGCGGGCAGAAGCCCTGGCCCGCCCCGCCCTTCGACCTCGCCTGCGCGCCGCAGATCAACGAATTCAACGACCGGCGAACCGTTCAACTCAAGCTGCTGGACTGGCGTCCAGCCGAACCATGACCACGTCTCACGGGACGTGCCGCTTGGCCCGGGTCGATCCAGTCGTTGATTTCGTCCATGATCATGGTCTTGCCCTGAAGGGGCACCACACGGACGATACGTTCACCATGGCGTAGCATCGGACGTCAGTCCGATCATTTTGCGTCTTCCAGCCCGAAGGGCTGCCACCCGCCAGCCCTGGGCAACGCCCAGGGAACCCGGCCACAGAAGGCTTGTCTTGCCCTGAAGGGGCAACACGCGGACCCGTCCACTCCCATCCGGCTGCGGCCTCGGGGGCGGCCTGCGTGCGCCTTGGCTCTCCCCGACTCATCACATCATCAATCGCTCCGGGATACTCGACTCTGAGCTTGCGCGCCATCACGCAGTGGAAGATCGAACGCTCACTTGTCAATCATAAGAACTGACCTCCGTGAAGCTGCCTTGGCCTTCATAGTGGGCGGTTTGCGGCGGTGACTAAACCGAGTGGAATCCCACGCACCAAGGAATGGTGCGGTGACCGTTGTGAACGTCAGGTCACACGAGCCCCGGCTTTCGACAGCGACGTTAAAGTGTCAGGCAGATCGCGGCACGCACTGACGAACCGTCCGCCTTACCGCACCACTGCCCGATAATACCGTTGCTTCCTCGAACCGGCTTCCGCGTCCAGCAGGTCCAACGGCGCTTTGCCCAGTACAAGATTGGTGACCGACTCCCAGTGCGCCAGGTCTGGGCTGCGCTCAATCCGTACGGGCAATCCTGGCAATCCTTGGACCGAGAAGGTAAACTGGCCGGATTCGGGCCGCGTCGGATTCTCCAAGGAGAGCTTCCAATGGGTCAGCGCGGTGTAGGCATTCAGGATTACCAGTCCGTCGGGCCCGCCCGCCAGGAACAGCTTGTCTCCGCTGATCGCCAGCTCACCGCGGTGCCACGCCGTGTTGCCGCCAATCCTTCGCGGAGAGGCCGGACGGGAAGCGTCCAAGACGTGGAGCCCCGATAGGTCGGTTAGATACACGTACTCGTCCTGAGTCGCCAAGCCGTAGAGGTCCCCGCAGATGGTGTACCGGGCAACGCCTTGGGGATTGCTCGGATTGCCCACGTCAACGACGTGTAGTTGCTCGCCATAGTCGGCAACGTAAGCAAAACGGCCAGACACCACCACCCGATCAGCGCCGCCGCTGATGGGATAGCTCCCGGCGACTTGGAGATGAGCCGGATCGCTCGCATCGAATACTCGCAGGCCGTCTTCGTCGTCCGCAACAAAGGCGTAATTGCCCGAGAGGGCCACATGTTGGGCCTCACCCCTCGGCAATTTGTACGATGCCACGAGTTGGAGGTTCGTCGAATCGGTGATCCGGAACACGAGCAACCCCGGATCGCCAGCGGCCAGGAAAAGCCAAGGGCCCGACACAGCGAGCGCGTGGCCATCGCCGCTGGTGCGATAGTCCGCCACCAACTGCGGGTGGGCGGGGTCGCGAACATCGAGAATCTCCAGGTGCTCGTCGCCTGCGATCAGGTAGGCGTAGTCATCGCTCACCACAATGCTCCGCCAAGCGATGCCCGTTCCTTTCCACGCGCCCACCAGGCGGGGTTCAGACGCATTGCTGATATCAATCACCTTCAAGCCCTGGTAGAAGTCGGTCAGGTAAGCGTTGCCGCGCGCCACCGCCACGTCGAGCGACCAAGTGCTGGGCAACTGCCCCAAGGACTGCGGATTCGCCAAGTTCGCTATGTCAATCACCTGCAACGCCGCCGCATCATCCGTCACATAGGCGTAGCGACCGGCGACGGCGACACTGCGCACGTCTCCCCCGGCAGCGTACGCACCCACCCTCCGGGGTTCCGCAGGGTCCGTGATGTCCAGGACGACCAAGCCGGTGTCCTCGAATCCCACAAACAGGTAGGGTCCAGACGGAACGATCTGCAGGACGGCGTCGTCGTCGTGAGCGTAGGTGCCCACAAGCTGCGGCCGAGCCGGATTCTTGAGGTCCATGACCACCAAGCCCTCGTCCACGAAGCCCACGTAGAGGTGGCTTCCCGTGACCGCCAGGGAGCTGACGTTCTCATTGAAATGGTAGCTCCCGACCGATTGCGGGCTTCGCGGGTCGGTCACGTTGACGACCCGGAGGTCGCGGCCCTCGCCCACAACAGCGTGGGCACCGGACACCGCTACCTGGTGGGCATTCGTCAGTATCTTGGCCAAGAATTGGGGGTGGACCGGATCCGAAACGTCGACCAGTACCAGACCATTCGTTCCAGCCGCCAGGTAGGCATGCGGACCGGCCACTGCCACCCCTCGAACAGTTCCCACATCTTCATAGCTTCCGACCCGGTGTGGACCAGTTCGATCCGCCACATCGATGATCTGCAGGCCCGCATCCCCATCGGCAACGTAGGCAAAATCGTCGCAGAGAGTGATGCCATAAGCCATCCCCGGCGTGTCGCATTCCCCCACCCAATAGGGCGCATCGAATGGAGACTGGATGCTCAGGACCTTCACCCCATCGGCGCCACAGGCTAGGTAAGCCCGCTTGCCAGCCACAGCCACGGCGTAGGTTGACAAGCGGTGAGGAATGTCCGCGCCCCCAACCACTCGAGGCGCCGCTGGATCGGCAAGGTCGAGTACCTTCAGACCACCCTCGCCGGCCGCGACATACGCATACTGACCGGCCACGGTCACATCGCGTGGATAGGTATCCATGGCACAGCGGCCCAACAACTGAGGATTGAACGGGTTGCTGACGTCTAGAATCTGCAGCCCATCGCCGTAGCTGGCCAGATACGCGTGGTTGCCAACAACCGCGACACTCCCCGGAGCCGCGGGCGATGCCCAGAATCCACTTCTTCCCGGCTTGGCCGGGTCACTGATGTCCACGATCCACAAGCCCCCGTTTCGCGGCAGGTAGGCGTACTGGCCGGACACTGTAACCGCGTGAAAACTGCCCGGCCCAGTGCGAGTCACCATCTGTGGATTCGCCGGATCGCCGATGTCAACGACGACAAGTCCCTGGTCATCGTCCGCATCGGTCACCAGGACGTAGTGACCAGATAGGGCAACGTCTCTGGCTTCATCAAAGGCATCCACGCCCCCCACCCGCCGAGGATTCGCCGGATCGCTGATCTCAAGGACGTGCAACCCCGTGTCTTCATCAGTGACATAAGCGTACTGGCCGGACACGGCGACGCCCGAGGCGTAGCCGGCAGTATCGAAGTGCCCGGCGTGCCGCGGCCGGCTCGGATTTGTGACCTCGATCACAACGAAGCCCGCAGTCTCAGCGGCCAGGTACGCACAGCCGCCCGACACCACAACATCGGCGACGTTGTCTCCGGTATAAACCCATCCGACCCAGACCGTGTTGGACGGGCTGCGCACGTCGATGATGGCCATGCCGAAGTCGGTCCCAACGTAGGCGTAATCGTTCTGAACCGCAATCGAGTTGGCGTATGTCACGGATCTCGACGGCCAACTGCCACGCAAGGCGAGGTCAAGGTCGGCCGCGTTGAGGTGCCAGGCCAATTGGACCTCCAGGAGCAGGACTAGACCAGCAAGCTGACCCCGACCGCGATGGCAAAGCGAAGCCTGGCGGCATCGGGTTGCTTGACTGGTTGTTCGTTTCTGATTCCAGAGGAGCTTCATAATTTCTTGATCTTTCATTATGTGCTGTACGGAGCCGCTTGGAGCGGGCTTCATGGCAGGAGCCGCGCCCGGTAGAAGCGGCGGTCAACACCCGCCGCCGCCGGATCGCTGAAGTCGATCACCCCGTAGGCGTCGATCAACTCGATGAGCGTCTCCCAGTTCAGCAGGTCGCTGGAACGTTCAATCCGCACTGCGGCGTCTCCTCCTCCGACCAGGCGCAGGAGAACACCGCCCTCGGGCATTGGGCGAAGGGCAACCAGCGCCAGTGCCGGAGCCGTCGTCTCCGTTCCGCCGACTGCGACGTTCACCCCGTCAAAGCAGGCGGTTCCGGTGAAACCACGGCCAAAACCGGCGTCCGTTGGAGGAACGACAACATAGGACAGCGTGCGGGAAGTGTGGTCGTAGAAAGGACGCCATTTCACTTTGCGATTCACGAGGTCCGCATGGCCATCGTCACCGAGGCTCTCGCGCAGCACTGTCCAGCCACGGGGCCACTGTTCTTCCACCGTGTAGACCTGCACGTTGTCAGCCGGCGTCACGGTGAGGCTCACCCGCAATGGATGCCCTGGAACGTACTGGAGCGGCAATTGCCGCTCAGCCCGACCGGTCGGCAACGGGGAGGGATAAACCAGGCAGGGAGGGAACTCCGCGCCGAAGGGCAGCCAGCGCAGAGCTGTGTGGTTGGTGATCGTGAAGGGATCGAAGCCGTAGGCGGTGTTTGCCCGCCAGAGCACCGCACAGCGCGTGGCGTATTCGATCGGAATGGGATTCGGTCTCTGCAGCCAACTCTGACCTGTCAGCCAAGCGGAGAAGTAACGCTGTAGCTCAAGACCGCTGATGGTGCCGTCGGCCGGACACAGGTCCGCCGGGAAGGCCTCCTCCAACCTGAGTACGCATTCGCCGGTGATTGGCAAGGTGATGCCATCGGCCGTCACCGCCCCGTGAATAACTCGCGGCGGATGACATTCACCGTCGGGCGTGAGGAGCACCATGTAGCTCAGAATGCGCGGGCTGTTATCGTGGAACGGGCCAAAGGTGACCGTGCCGGCGAGAGGGTCCCAGACACCGCCGTCGCTGATGTTACCTACCGTCTCCTGAAGCACCCGTTCCTCCACCAGATAGCCGGCAATGTTCGTTTGGGGCGTGGCGACCAGTTGGATCAGGGTTCCCTGGATCCTACGTTCCACAAAGGGAGTGATTGGGGCGATGGGCGGATTCTCGAGCCGGGCCAGGCCTTGCAACGGTACTCCGTCGTAGCCGCTGAAGTTCCCGCCGAGCAGCAATTGGCTATTGGGTAAGACCACGATGGCGCTCACGTACGGTCCAGAAGTTCCCTCCGCCAGCCTGGACCCCGGGTTGAACGTGTAATCCATGCTGCCGTCCGGGTGGAGTCGCACGACGCCGTATCGTTGGGCGCCAAACGCGTCGGTAAACCATCCAGCCGCCAGAATCTCGCCATTCGCCTGAAGAGCCACCGCATGCAGGGTGCTCTGCAGGGCGGCTTCAAACCCAGTATCCCAACGGCCGTCCCGGTTCATCCGGGCGAGGCTCGCACTGTGACAACTCGATCCTTCGTACGTGAAGTCACCCCAGATCAACACCTGACCGTCGGCCCTCGGCAACAGCCGGTACCACTCCGCCCCGCGGGTCGGCGCCAAGAAGCTGCGGTCCACCGTGCCACCCGCGTTCAGGCGGACGATGCTACCCAACTCCAGACCGTTCACTCGCTCAAATTCCCCGGCGATCATCATCTGGTCATTGGGCAAGACCACTAGATCGCTAATCCCCATCCCGTATTCGGTCCATGCCCGGAACCCCGGGTCCGGGCGACCGTCGCTATGGAACCGGCGCACCTCGCAGATCGGGATTCCTTCCAGGTAATACCTGCCGACCGCGAGAATCCGGCCGTCGGACTGGAGGGCGAGGTCTCCGATCTGCTCAAACTGACTCACCGCCAGAGAAAACTCGTGGTCCAGGCGCCCATCGGATCGCAAGCGCGCAATTCCATTGCGCGCGATACCATTGACCGCAGAGAACGAGCCGGAGATCAGAATCCCTCCATCCGCCTGCACGACGGCACCTCCAACCGCCGGTCGCGAGTTGGCTTCCACGTACACGGTGAAGTTCGTGTCCACGTTGCCGTCGGGCAACAGCCGCGCCAGATCCCGGCAGCTATGCCCGCCCACGTTGGTAAACACACCCCCAACCAAGATCTTGCCGTCCGGCTGTGGTAGCAGGAAGGAAACGAAGTCTCCGCCCACCAGCCGGTTAGTAAAGGCTGGATCAGCGGCACCGGCACCGGTCGCCGTGGTCGGCAAGGCTAGGCTGGTCTCTTGGCTGATGGTCAAGCCAGCCGGACCGGTGACCTGCACCGTGTACCAGCCTACTTGAGTGGGGGTAACATCACTCACGGTGAGCGTGTGATTCGTGGCGCCGGTGATCCGGCGTCCGTTAAACAGCCATTGATACCCCAGCGGTGGCGGTCCTTGGGCCACGACCGTAAAGACTGCGGTCCCTCCGTTCACCGCGCTCTGGGCTGCGGGTTGAGTAGTGATCTCCGGAGGCCTTACGGGATCGTTGTTGAGCCGCGCCAACGGGGCAAAGGGAAGGTTCCCAACCCTCGAAAAGTTGCCCCCGATAAGGAGTCGTCCGTCGGCTTGCACGGTCAGGGCCAGGGGCCAATCTTCCCAATCGATTTCGGAAGTCGGAAAAGTAGTGTCAGTTGAACCATCCGCGTTTAGCCGCACCACGCCGGAATTGCGACGCGCGGCCAGGATGCGGCCATCGAGCTGAAGCGCCAGTGACAGAAAATCCCCTTGCTGCAAACGGTCTGGACGGAAGGTATCGTCAGGGCGGCCATCCGGTTCCAGTCGCACCACGCTCCCATTCTCGCAATGAACGAGGATGCGTCCGTCAGACTGGAGCACGATCTGGAAGACATACGGGCTCACGTCAGCCACGAAGTTCGTGTCGCGTGAACCATCGGGTTTCAAGCGCACGAGACCGATGATCGACTCGCCGTCCGGTCCGCTGAATCCGGGTCCCCCGACCAGGACCTTGCCATCGGACTGCAGCGCGATGGCTTTGACCCCGTACTCGTGGTCGGCGATTTCCAATTGGGCCACGAAGGACGAATCCAGCGAGCCGCTGCTGTTGAGCCGGGCCAAACCTGGGACCTCCACGCCGTCCACGGTGTCGAAGTCCCCGCCCACCAGAACGTGGCCGTCAGGCTCGAGGACGATCTTCTCAACCGCTCGGTAAGGATCGGGCGTCGTCCCCAGGCTGGGCGCGAAACTGGCGTCCACGCGACCATCCGGATTCAAGCGCGCCAATCTCAGGCGCTCGAAGCCGCTCACGTTCGTGAAGGCGCCACCGATCAGCACCTTGCCATCGGCCTGCAGGGCCACGCTGTTCACGTACCCGCCGGGATTGACTCCGGCCTCGGGATCGAATGTCCGGTCCAACAACCCGTCTGCCTCGAGCCGGGCAATCCCATGTCGCGGCTGTCCCTGGACGCCGGTGAAACGACCCCCAACGAGCACCTTGCCATCGGGTTGAACCATCAGACTTGCTATCCGCCATGCCTTGCGCGTCAGTTGCGGGTTGAACTGAGCGTCCAAGTCGCCCCGCGGCCCGAACCGCCACAGTCGCCGCATCCCGTTCTCACCGTATTGCCACGAGACGCCCAGCCACAAGGCACCCCCACCCCCTGCCACGAGACTCCAGACCCGATCAACCCCGGTCGTGGGGAGTGTCGGCGCCACGGTAAAAGTTGTGTCCAGCTCACCGTCCGCGTGGAGTCGAGCCAGTCCAGGACGCGGCACTCTGTTCACCGCGGAGAACTCGCCACAGACCAAGATGTGACCGGTCGGTTGCACAATGACATCCCTGGGGTGGCCCTCGAAGAGGACCTCGCTGAAATCCGGGTCCGCCGTCCCGTCGGGATTGATCCGGTATACCCCCGAGCCAAACAGCAGAAGCACCTTGCCATCCGGCTGCTGCACCATGCGCTTGAGGTTCGTGACGGTCGGTGGATGCGAACCCGGCAGGCGCAAGACGAAGTGCGTATCGCGCAGGCCAGCGGAACTTAAGCGCGTCAATTCGCGTTCCGTCGTCGGCGCGCCGACGAAGCGGCCTGCCACCAGGACGCCTCCGTCCAGCAACGGGAGCGGGGCCGCAAACCCAACCTCCTCCAGACCGGGGCTGACTTCGAAGCCCGTGTCCAAACTCCCATCCCGGTTCAGTCGTGCCAGGTTCGTGCGGGGGATATCATCGACCGAAGTGAATCGACCTAGCAGCAGAATCTTGTCGTCAGCCTGCAAGGCGAGTCGCCGCCAAGCCGTCCAGGGCAGCCCCCCAATTCGAGTTGTGAAGCTCTCGTCGACACTGCCGTCCACGTTGAACCGGGCCAGGCCTGCTCGTGGGCTGCCGTTGACCTTGCTGAATTCGCCCGCCACCACCACCTTCCCGTCACGCTGCACCACGACCGAACTCACGACCCCGTCAATCCCGTAACCCGGGCTGAAACTCTCATCCAGACTCCCGTCTGCCTCGAACCGGGCGACCGAGTTTCGCAGTTGGCCGTCGATGGCGCCGAAATCGCCCGCCACCACCACTCCGCCGTCCGGCGCCTTCGCCATCGCGAAGATGGAGGGCGCGTCGCCGGTGATTCCGGCAATCTCGCCGCCCACAGTGGGATCGAACGAAACGTCGAGCGACCCGGGACCCGTCGGCTTGGCAAGAACCGTCAGGTGCGCCTCCGCGCTGGTGACCGTCCCCGCCGGACTGGAAACGGTGACCGAGTAGACACCCGCGTTCTCAACCTGGACATTCGTGCGGGTCAGAAAGTCATTCGTTGCGTCCGGCAAGGCTCCCCGCGGCCCTGACCATTGGTAAGCGAGCGGAGGTGGGCCCGTGGCCGTCACGCTGAAGGTCGCCGTCCCTCCCGTGAACCTCGTCAGCGCGTGCGGCTGGCCGGTGATGGTCGGGAGGGCTTCATCGCCGTGCAACCGGGCGATGTTGTTACAGGGGACCCCGTCCACCGCGCTGAACTCACCCCCGATGACCGGCTTGCCGTCCTCCTGTATCACGATCGCTCCGAGGGAGAACCCGTCGAATCCCCAAAGGCCCAAGCCGGGGTCGAAGTTCTCGTCCACGGTGCCGTTCTGGTGAAGCCGGGCGACTCCATAGCGCTGGTGGCCGTTCACGGCCCAGAAGCTCCCCCCGATGACCGCTTTGCCGTCAGGCTGAATCGCGATCTCCTCGATCGGCCCGCCATCTGCCACGACCCACCCCATCGTTCGGTCCACGCTGCCGTCAACGTTCAGCCGAGCGAGGCCCTTGTAGGCACCTCCGCCGGTGTCCCGCAGATATCCGCCGACCAGCAACTGGCCAGCGTCTTCCAGGGCCGCCGCGAGGATGACGGGATCCCAGCCCAGCCCTGTTCCCGCATCAAAGCTGGCGTCCACAGCCCCATCCCGCGTCAGTCGAGCAACTCCCAGTCGTCCAACACCGTTGATCATCCGGAACCCGCCCGCGACCAAGATCCTGTCGTCCGGCAGCACCGCCAGTTCCCGGATCGGATTGGAGCCAACCGCCTCGACCTGGAAAGTTGGATCCGCACTCCCGTCGGCATGAAACCGAACCACCCAGTTCGTGCCAGTCCGCGGATCGCCCGCAGCCAATACCTTGCCGTCGGACTGAAGCCCCACCGCCCAGACGTCGGCGAACAAAGCGACCGGCCCTGGGAAACCGTCGTCCAGACTTCCGTCCGGGTTGAGACGAGCCAGATGCTTGCGAGCTTCCCCGTTCACCCGGTCAAACAGCCCGCCAATGACAATCTGCCCATCCGGCTCGACCGCGATACTTTGAACCGTTCCCCAATCCAGTGGGATGTTCGGGGCAAATGCCGGGTCCACGGCGCCGTCCGGAAGCAATCGGGCGAGATTGGTGCGGGCTACGCCGTTGAGGTTCGTGAAGTAGCCGCCTATGACGATCCTGCCTTGCGCATCCTTGGCCAGTGCATGAACCGTTCCCATGCCCGAAAGCCGTGCGCCGTAGCCCAGGTCCAGCGAACCCGGCCCCGTCACAGTCGGAACCACAGTCAGACGCGCTTCCTCACTCCGCACCGAGCCCGCCGCATTCGACACGGTGACCCAATACTGGCCGGTGTTGGTCCGCTGGACGTTCGTCAGAGTCAGCGTGGCGTTGGTGGCCCCGGGGAGTGCGCGGCCCTCAAAGACGCTGCCGTCGAAGAAGTACCATTGATGGTCCAAGGGGGAAGTGCCAGTCGCCTCCACCAAATACGTGGCTGTCGTGCCGATCAGGTTCGTTCGACTCAGCGGGTGAGTCGTGATTCTCGGCCCCTCATCCGCCCGCATCGGCGGGGAGGTGGAGCTGAACAACAAAACACCAAAGACAATCCTACACCAACGCACCAGCTTCATAGTTACCTCTTGATGGTTCTTCCGGCTCGCGTTCTGTCCTCTCGATCTGATTGCTGAGGTTGCGACAGCTCACTTCGCCAACTCCTTCAGGGGGCCACCACGAGCAACGCAGCGAAGGCGGAGATGCGCAGTGCTTTCTTCATCATCACCGCTTTCTTCTCTAGCTCCTCGCTCACGAGCTTGTTGTATTCTAAGACCTTGATTCCGTCCCCAAGCGGTCTTGAGGTCCTTCTCGCGGCGGGCTGCATCGCGAATGTCGCGGCATGCTCATAGTACACCAGTTCCAAGGGCCGACGATCCCTGGTGGACAGCACCCTCCCGTCCCGGTGTTCCCGAAGCCGCTCGCGCAGGTCGCGCGTCAGCCCCACGTAATGGTGCGAGTCCAGGCGGCTGCGGAGGACGTACACGTAGCAAAAGAGGCTCGTGCTCATATCTCACGGGGCGGGCGGGCGTGCCGTCGCTCCAATACCGCTTCCCTGAGACGACCTGACCCAGCGAGTCATACTGGTACACCCAATACGAACTGTCACCCAACGTCAGGCGGGTGCGCTGATTGGCCGCGTTCAACCCGTAGCCACGGACCCACGGGAGCTGGTTGGCGCCCTGCGGGACGCTGCTCACCTGCAGCAGGCGCTCCAGGCAATCGAACTGTCGGCTTACGACCATGCGACTGGCGGTGTTCTGCTTGAGGCTAATCTGGCTCACCAGGGGCGAGTTCGCAAGGTACGTGTAACTGGCGGAATAGGTCCCATCGCTGACGCTGTTGAGGCACGAGCCGGTGTCGTGACAAGAGTGGTCGTGAACAGGGTGCCGGTGTTCACCCAGAGACCGGCATTCTGCTTCGTGACTTCGCGTCTTCGTGTGAGGTTCTCCGGCTTCGCGCCTGCCCGCTCTCACAACCGCCGGACGGTTACCGTTCATTCTTCCCGCCACGGCGGGATTCGTGGTTCCGCCCTTCACCCACATCTCCCTCTTTGCGTTCTTTGCGTTCCCTTGTGGCTGCGGTCATCTCCGCCAATCTGCGTCAATCTGCGGACCCCTCGCCCGGCCCTCCCGAAAAAACCGTAATTGAGTCAATCGAGTCAACGGAGTCATTGATCCCCACGCCTTGGCGGCCCACATTCGCGCCCGTGAGCCGCGCTGCGGGCGGCGGCCGCGACGCGACGTCGGATCACGCCCCCCCGTCACGGGTCACTGCTCACTCGTCACTTGTGATTCGCCTGCGGCGCTTCCCGCTGTTCGCAGCCCCACCCCCTCCTCCGTGACGCCGCCCCGGTGATTAGCCAAACCCTCAGCCGGCGTTCACGCCCACATCGGCCCACAGCACTTGGCAAAACAGTAGGTATTCTCCCCCGGATCGGGCCGGTTTCAACACCGGAAAGTACTACAAATGCGTGTAAGTGTAAGTACGATGCCTTGTAAGTGTAAACACTTACATGGCCCGGCTCAGGGATCGACCCGGATCAGCCCCCGCGCCACCGCGTATCTCGTCAGCCCCACGACACTGTGGATCTTGAGTTTGCGCATCAATCGCCACCGATACGTCTCGACGGTCCGGTGTCCCACGCCCAGGCTGATGGCGGCCTCCTTGGCGGTGAGCCCCGCCGCCAGGAGCTTGAGCGCAGCCCGTTCCCGCTGGGACAGCTCGACCGTGGGACGAAGCGTGAGCGTGCGGGAATCCTGCTGCCAGTCTCTCACCAGGGCGCCCGCGACCTGGGGACTGAAAAACCCGTCCCCGGCGTGAACCGCCTCGATGGCCTGCACGAGGGTCTCAGGCGGGGTATCCTTCAGGACGTAGCCTCGCGCCCCCGCGGCAATCATCCGCTTGATGTACTGGTTGTTATCGTGGACGGTCAGGATGAGCACCTTCACCTTGGAACACTCGTCGCGGATATGCTCGGTGGCCTTGAGCCCGTTCATGCGGGGCATGCTAATGTCCATGAGCACCAGGTCCGGCGCGAGGCGCTTGGCGAGTGCAACCGCCTCGAGTCCATCCGCGGCCTCGCCGACCACCGTCAGGTGGGGCCGCGACCTGAGGCAGGAGCGGAGCCCTTCCCGCACCACGGGGTGGTCGTCCGCCAGAAGGATCTTGATGGGTCTCATAAGCCGCTGAGCGAGGCACTCGCGCGGCAGATGCGCGGCGCGCCAAGCATCGCAGCGCAGCCGGCCAGCAGCCGTGTTCTACGGACGCAGGTTCGCCCTGCTCGCTGACGGTGCGCGCGCATCGGCTCACGACCGGCCCAGGGGCACGCGCACGACGACCTCTGTGCCCCCACGGGGGGCGCTCCGGACCTCGAAGACGCCGTCCACGATGCTGGCGCGTTCGCGCATGTTGGCCAGCCCGAATCCACCCTTCTTCTTGACCGCGGCCTCGGGCCTGGCCGGATCGAAGCCGCGGCCATCGTCCTGGATGATCAGCTCGAGGGTGGAACGGTCACGGTTCAGGCGCACGCGCAACCGCCGCGCATGAGCGTGCTTCTCGACGTTGTTGAGCGCCTCCTGTGTGATGCGGAAAAGGACGAGCTCGACGTGCGCGGGCAGGCGTTCCTCCAAACCCTCGCAGGCCAGATCGACAGCGAGGCCCGTGCGCTCGCGGAAATCATCCAGCAGGCTGCGCACAGCGGCCTCCAGCCCGAGATCGTCCAGCACGCTGGGCCGCAGGTTCTGCGAGAGGCGGCGCACCTCGCCGGCGGCCTGGTCCACCAGCTCCCGCACCTTGGCGACGTCGTCCGCCCCCAGGCCCCGCCGCGCTTTGACCGAGTCTTCCAGGCCATGGAGCCGGAATTTCGCCGAGGCCAGGACCTGGCCGATGCTGTCATGAAGTTCGCGGGCGACCCGATGGCGCTCGGCCTCTTGCGCTTCGATGATGCGCCCGGGGAGCAGCCGCGCGACCTCTTCGGTGTGGCCTTGCGGGGTCGTGTGGCGCAGCGCCGCCACGCGCGCCGGTGCGCCCTGGTAGCGGCAGTTCCGCGTCAGAATCTCGAGCGGGAACGTCGTCCCATCCTTGCGCAAGCCCACCGCCACATAGGCCCGTTCCTGCCGCGACTGCATCACCTGCGCGACCTTGGCCCGCGAGGACGCCGCCACAAACCCGAGCACTTCCTTGCCGGCGACCTCTCCGGGCTGGTACCCGAACATCCGCGCGAAGCCCGGACTGGTTTCGAGCAGGACGCCATCGCGCTGGATCACGATCGCCTCGAAGGCAGCCTCGAGCAACTGGCGGCCGCGCTGCTCGCTCTCGCTCAGCGCCGCCTCGGCTTCACGCCGCCGCGCGTTCTCCGTCTCGAGCGCCTGGTTCAGATGGGCCAGCTCGAGGGTGCGCGCGGTCACGCGCCGCTCGAGGTCCTCGCCGAGGAGCGCCAGGTCCGTGGCGGCGGCGCGCTCGGCCGTGATATCCCGCGCGATGACGATCAGTGTCTCCAACGCTTCGCCCCGGAGCAGCGGCGCGATCCGCCCGCTGTACCATAACGTTTGGCCCTGCGCGTCGCGCCCGGGCAGTTCGAAGCTGGCGGGCTCGCTGGTCCGCCAGACGCGCTCGAGCAACTCGGCGGCCTGGGCCTGGTAGGGCGGCAGGAAATAGCCCGCCAACGCGCTGCCAATCACGTCCTCGAGCTTGAAACCGCCACCCGCGCGGTTGAGGTAACGGATCCGCCCGGCCCGATCCACCGTGAGGATAAAGTCCGGCGCATGGCGCACCAGCGACTCCCAACGCGCCTCCGACGCCCGAAGCCGTTTCTCGGCTTGTTGAACGCGCGCCACGGCCCGGAGGCGGGCCACCAACTCCGGCACCTCGAAGGGCTTGGTGATGTAATCGTCCGCCCCACCCTGAAGACCGAGAGTCTTGTGCTCGAGCGACGTCGCCACCCCCGACATGAGAATCACGAACACGCCCGCCAGCGTTGGATCATCCTTGATGCGCCCGCACAGCACGAGGCCGTTGGCGTCCGGCAGCACGACATCCAGCAGGATCACGTCCGGCGGCGCGGCTGCCACCTGCGCCAGACACTCCTTGCCCGTCGCCGCCTGACGCACCGCAAAACCCTGCGACCCGAGCACCTTCACCAGCATGGCCAGCATCAGCGGCTCGTCATCTACTACCAGGACCTGAACGGGACCCACCATAATATACAGGATCGACTCAACGTATTCCCACTCGGGGGTTGTGGCAACCCCAAACGAGTGAGTGACAAGGTGACAAGTGACGGAGTGACGCATGTGTGCGCACCGGGGGCGGGACTTTGCGCTTTGGACTTCGCTTGCGGCAGGCTATAAGGCGCGCCATGTCGAAACCCGCCCCGCTGCCGCTCAACTCGCCCGTGAGTAGCTTGTGGGGTGTCGGACCCGAGCGGACGGCTCAACTGGCGCGGCTCGAGGTTCATTCGATCGAGGACCTTCTTTTGCTGCGCCCGCGGCGCTACGAAGACCGGCGCACCCTCACGCCTCTGGGCGAATTGAAGCCCGGCGTCGTCGCCGCCGCGCGTGGCCGGATCGTCGCCCAAGGGGTCAAGTATTGGCGGCAGAGAAGCAAGTCTGTCTTCGAGTTGATCCTCGAGGACGGCACCGGCAGGCTGCATTGCCGCTGGTGGCAGATGCCCCACCTCGAGGACCGTTACCAGGTCGGCGATGAACTGGTCGTGTTTGGCAAGGTCTCGGGGTTGAAACCCCGCGCGATGGACCATCCGGAAACGGAGGTGATTACGGGCGAGGGGCCGGAGGACGACACGTCGGTGCACCATTCGCGCATTGTGCCGATCTACCCGCTCACCGAGGGCCTCTCGCAACGCTGGCTGCGCGCTCTCGTTTGGCGCGTGCTCGGTAACCTCGAGGCGGATTCGGCGCCGGCCTCGCGCGGAGTCACGAGGCTGGAACGAACCAGCGCCGGCACCGGGGATTGGCCTGACCTGGCCCTGCCTGGCTTCCCGGACCGCTCGCAGGCCATCCACGATCTGCACTTCCCCGCCGAATTACCAGCGGCCGAGGCCGCCCGGCGGCGGCTGGCCCTCGAGGAGTTCCTCCAGCTTCAACTGATGATCCAACGCCGCCGGCGCAACCTGCAGCAAAGCGCAACGGCCTTCCCGTGCCGCGGCCACAACCGCCTGATCAGGCCCTTCCTGGCTGGGCTGCCCTTCAAGCTGACGGCGGCCCAGACTCGCGTCCTGCGCGAGTTGCGCCAGGACCTCGGCGGCGCGTGCCCGATGCGCCGCCTGTTGCAGGGAGACGTAGGCTCGGGCAAGACCGTTGTGGCCGCCTGCTGCGCCCTGATGACGCTCGAGAGCGGCTTCGACGTCGCCCTCATGGCCCCTACCGAGCTGTTGGCTGAACAACACTTCCGGACCTTTGGCGGGTGGTTCAGCCCGCTGGGCGTTGCTGTCGAGTTGCAGACCGGAAGCCGGCGCGCCCAAACCGTCTGCGCCCCCGTGAACGCCCGCGGCCAGCCGCCCGCCACAAGCGCGCCAGAGCCAGCAGCGCAGCCCTCGCCGCCGATGCTGTTCATCGGCACTCACGCCCTGCTCGAGGAAGGCTTCACCCCGGCGCGGCTCGGCCTGGTCATTATCGACGAACAGCACAAGTTCGGCGTCGCCCAGCGGGAACAGTTGGTCCGCAAGGGCCGGTATCCGCACCTCCTGGTGATGACGGCCACGCCCATCCCCCGCACCCTGGGCCTGACCCTCTACGGCGACCTGGATATCTCCGTCATCGATGCCCTGCCCGCCGGGCGCGGGCGCATCCGCAGTTTCGTGCGTGACGCCAACCGCCTGCCACAGGTCTATGAGTTCGTGCGCAAGCAATTGGCAGCGGGCCGGCAGGCCTACGTGGTCTATCCACGGGTCGAGGACGGCGACTTGAAAACGGGTATGAAAGCCGTGCGGCAAGAGACCGAGCGGCTGCGAACCGCCTGCGCTCCGCACGCCGTCGGCGTCGCTCACGGCCGGCTCTCGAGCGTTGAACGGGAACAGGTTATGCGGGCCTTCCGCGCCGGCGAGGTGCGAGTCCTGCTGGCCACGAGTGTGATTGAAGTGGGCGTGGATGTCCCCAACGCCACGATCATGCTCATCGAGAACGCCGAGAGCTTCGGCCTAGCCCAGTTGCACCAACTCCGCGGACGCATCGGACGGGGCGCGCACGAGGCCTTTTGCATCCTGATCGCCGCGGCCCGCACCGCCGAGGCCAGGCAGCGGTTGCGGGTGCTGACGGAGACGACCGATGGCTTTCGGATCGCCGAAGAGGACCTGCGCCTGCGCGGCCCAGGCGAGCTGCTCGGCAAGGACCAGAGCGGGCTGCCGCGCTTTCGCTTCGGCGATCTGGCGCAGGATGCCGAACTCATCGGCCAAGCCCGGCTGCTGGCGGCGCAGTCGCACTTCCGCGAGGCGGCTCCGACGCCAGCCGCGCGGGAACCGAGGCGTGAGCCGCCGGGAAAGTCTTGACCCAGGCCAGCCCGAACCAAACCGCCAAGACACGACATGAAGATTTCCGTGGTCATCCCGGCGTTCAACGAAGAGAAGCTCCTCGCCCGCAGCTTGGCGAGCGTGGCTGAGGCGAGCCGGGCGTTCGCCTCGCTGGGCTGGGAGAACGAGACCGTCGTGTGCGACAACAACTCGACGGACCGCACGGCGGAAATCGCGCGGGCAGCGGGGGCGGCGGTGGTGTTCGAGCCGCGCAACCAGATCGCCCGCGCGCGCAACGCCGGAGCGAGCGCCGCCACCGGCGACTGGCTCGTGTTCATCGACGCGGATTCGTTCCCTTCCCTCGAGCTGTTCGCCGACCTCGCCGCGGCCATCGGCACGCAGAAGTACTTGGGCGGCGGCAGCACCGTGCGGTTCCACGACTACAACGGCCGGGCCAGCCGCTGGGTGTGGGTTTGGAACACGATCAGCCGCCTCACTCACTGGGCGGCCGGTTCTTTCGTGTTCTGCCAGGCGCACGCCTTCCGCGAACTGGGCGGATTCAGCCTCGAGCTTTACGTGTCCGAGGAAATCGAGTTCAGCCGCAGGCTCAAGCGCCTGGCGCGCGCCCGCGGCAAACGGCTGATCATCCTGGACCAACACCCGCTGGCCACCTCACCGCGCAAGCTCGAGCTCTACGCTCCGAGGGAACACCTGGCTTTCCTTTGGCGCTGCGTGCGCAGCGTGGGTGGCGCTCGGCGTCACCAGGCGGCCTGCTCGATCTGGTACGACGGGCGTCGCTGAGCCGGGGCGCACCGCCTTTGGGCTGGCCCGGTTTGGTGGGGACCCGGGATCGCAACGAGCCTGCCGCTGGTTACCTCTGGCGGGGGTCCACGCCGTTGACCACGTTCTCCAACGGCTCGCCCAGGACGGCCAGGCGGGCCAGGCGGGCCGAGGTCGCCCGCATCTCCTCCTTGGCCTCGACGCTGCAGAAGGCGGAATGACAGGTCACGATCAGGTTCGGCGTGGCGGCCTCTTCCGCTGTGCGCAACGGTTCATCCTCGACCACGTCCAACCCGGCCCCCGCCAGACGCCCCTGGCGGAGCGCGGCCAGGATGGCCTGCTTTTTGATGATCGGTCCGCGCGCGGTGTTCACGACGAAGGCCGAAGGCTTGAGCAGCGCCAACTCGCGTTCGCCGATCAGATGGCGGGTTTCACGGGTGAGGGGGCAATGGATCGAGAGGACATCCAACCGCGGCAGCAAATCCTCGAGCCGATGCTCCCGCGCGATGCCGAGCGCCTTATGCACACCGTTCGGCAAATAAGGATCGTAGAAGACCACTTTGAACCCGAGGGCCTTGGCGCGCAGGGCGGCCGCCGTGCCGATGCGCCCGCAGCCAATAATGCCGAAGGTCAGCTCCCGCAGCCGCCGGAGCTTCTGATCGATGGGAATCAGCCAGCTCAAACGCTTGGCCTCGCGGTCCAGCGGAAAGAGCTGCCGGCAGAGCGCCAGCGCCAGCGCGATCGCGTGGTCGGCGACCTCCTCGGTGCCGTAGTCGGGCACGTTGCAGACCGCAATGCCGCGCTCGCGCGCCGCGTCGATGTCCACCGAGTCGTACCCCACGCCGACGCGGATGATGGCGCGGCAGTTGTGAAAACCGGCAATGCCCGCGGCGCTGATGGCCATGTTGTGCCACAGGATCACGGCGCGGGCGCCGTAGATTTCATCGCTGAACCCAGCCTCGGTCTCGAAGAGGTAACGGCGAACGACGGCGGCGTCGCCGATGATGGATTTCTCGAACCGCGGGTCCTCGTCGCTGACGGGGGCCGTGGCCCACTCGATGATGGCTACCAGTGGCTTCATGTGTGTGCAGGTAAAAGAGCGGCTCAATCTGAAGGAACGCGGGCGGATGTCAATGGCCCGGAGGCGGGGCAGGCAACAGCGGGGGGGGCGGGGTGTGCGTCGAAACGCCGCTTGTCAGGGGGGCGAATCAGGGGTATTAGACGCGTATCAAAGCACCGACCGACCAACCGACCTTAGCCATGCATCCCCAGGCCCATTCCCGCAAGCGGCGCTCGCCCGCGGCGCCCGGTTTCACCCTGATCGAATTGCTGGTGGTGATCGCGATCATCGCCATCCTGGCGGCGATGCTGTTGCCGGCGCTGGGCCGGGCCAAGCTGAAGGGGACGTTCGCCAGTTGCGCCTCGAACGAACGGCAGTTGCTCCTGGCGTGGCAGATGTACGCCCTTGACAACCGCGAGACCATGCTGCCGACCACGTACGATGGCGCCGAAGGCCGCATGGACCTGTACGCGGGCGGCTTTTGGGTGGGACCGACTCCCGGGCCGGATTTGCCCACGGGCCTGGGCATCACCGAAGCCATGAACCGGGTGACCACCGGGATGCTCAAGTCGCCGTTGTACAAGTATTGCAGTTCGGTGGGGGCCTACCATTGCCCGGGCGACCTGAGAACCAAGCGCTTGCGCCCTGGAAGAGGGTGGGCCTATGACTCGTATTCGAAGGCCGACGGGATGAACGGCGGGATGTGGACCGGCATCAAGTCCTTCACGAAGACGACCCAGATCCCCGAACCGTCAGGCTCGTTCGTGTTCCTCGAGGAATCCGACCCCAGGAGTTGCAACGCCGGCACGTGGGTCCTCAACGTGAGTCCGCCGGGTTGGGTGGATGGCTTCGCCATTTTCCACGGGACCGTCACGACGTTCGGGTTCGCCGATGGCCATGTCGAGTCCCACCGATGGCTCGAGCCCACCACGATCAAAGCCGCCACCGAATTCGCCAACGGCCAGCAGAGCTTCTACTGGGCGGGCGGCACCAGCAAAAACCGCGATTTCGTCTGGGTCTGGGACCGGTTCCGCCATGCGGACTGGAAGCCACTGAAGTAAGGTGACGGGCGGCGTGCGGCGGGGTCCGCGGAAGCGACTGCGGGTGTTCGCTGGCGCGCTCAGCGCGCAAGGGCGACGGTTCCCGTTACTTGGGATGGGAAGGCGGGTGAGGAAGGAGCCAATTCCGGTTTGCAGTTGCCCGTGGCGGTGGGCTAGCGTCCCGGCCAATGAGCGAAGAGGCATTTGCCAAGTGCGGCTGCGAACGCTGCGGCAACCACATCGAGTTCCCGTTGGAGGTTGCCGGAGCCTCCGTAGCCTGCCCCCATTGCGGGGGCACCACCGTACTGTGCCCGGAGCAAGCGGAACCGGCACTCGAGGCGCACACCGTGTCGGCGGCGGAACTGGCCGCCGCGTGCGGCCCGCGGTTGGAGGCGCCGCCGGTATCGCTGCTGTACAAACTGGGCCTGGTGCTCGTAACGGTGATGATGGTCCTCTTGCCGGTTTTATACCTGCTGCTGATCGTGGGGGCGGCGGCCGGGGTGGTGTATTACGCCACGCACGCCTACGGGCTGCTCAGCGGCCGGGGCAACGCTTTTGGGCGCCTCGTGCTTTACGCGGCCCCGCTGTTGACGGGGGTGTGCGTGGTGTTGTTCATGATCAAGCCGTTGTTCGCCCGGCGCGCCCCCGGCGCGCAACCCCTGGCGTTGAACCCCGCGGTGGAGCCCTGCTTGTTTGCGTTCATCTCGAGCATTTGCCAGGCCGTGGGCGCGCCGATGCCCGCGCGCATCGATCTGGATTGCCAGCTCAACGCGGCGGCCAGTTTCAGGCGCGGCTTCGCGAGCCTGCTGAGCCAGGACCTGGTGCTGACCATCGGCCTGCCGCTGGCCGGCGCCTTGAGCGCGCGGGAACTGGCGGGGGTCATCGCCCACGAGTTCGGCCATTTCACCCAGGGCTTCGCCATGCGCCTGAGCTACATCATCCGGAGCATCGATTTCTGGTTTGCGCGCGTGGTCTATGAGCGCGACGCCTGGGATGTGACGCTCGAGCAGTGGGCGGAGGAGGCCGAAGACGGCCGGGCCGCGCTGCTGATCGCCTGTATCCGGTTCGGGATCTGGAGCTCCCGACTGGTGCTCAAGCTGATCATGTACTCGGGGCACCTGGTGAGCTGTTTTCTGCTCCGCCAAATGGAGTACGACGCTGATTCGTATGAGATCAAGGTGGCGGGCAGCGACACCTTCGAAGCCACGATGCGGCGGCTGCACCTGCTGGGCCGGGCCTTGGAGCGATCCTATGAAGCCCTCAAGGCCTCCTGGGTCCAGAAGCGGCAGTTGCCCGACCATTTTCCTGCCTTCCTGCTCGCACAGGAAGCGCAGTTGCCGCGCACGCTCCGCGCCAAACTCGACGACACGATCGGCCTGAGGCGCACCGGCGTGTTCGACACGCACCCTTCCGACGCGGATCGCATTCAGCGCGCGCGGCAGGCCAGCGAACCCGGGCGGTTCCAGCTCGAGGGCCCGGCAACGATGCTGTTCCAGAACTTTGACGCCCTCGCCCGGCAGGTCACCATGCTCCACTACACGGATGATCTGCGCCTGCCAGCGGTGCCGGGCATGGTAACCCGCGCCGGGCCGGGCACCGGGCATGGTGCGGACCTTCCGTAAGCGGCCAGCGGGTTGGGCCCGCGAGCCCGCCCGAAGCCGCCCGCCGGAAAAGGCTGGTCAAGTCGTACGCTCGTGACAGGGTCGCCGGCGATGCCGGAGCCTGGCACTGTGACTATCGAGACCTTGCTTTCGCCGATCGAGTTGCTGGCCAGAGAGGAAGGCCGCCAGGAAGGCCGTCCGGAGAGCCGTCAGGAGGGCCGCCAGGAAGGCCTCGAACAGGCCCGGCGCCTGGATGTCTTGGACGCGTTGGAGGCCCGCTTCGGATCTTGTCCCGGCCCGGTAGCCGAACGGGTTGAGTCCTTATCGGGTGAACCGGCGTTGCGGCGTGCGCATCGCCTGGCGGTGACAGCAC
>Ga0233425_10003100_pt1 | contig 31076 bp, 28 predicted proteins | sample Watercolumn_Towu_2_FD_181712 | JGI IMG/M metagenome (GOLD analysis project Ga0233425, IMG submission 181712) | Freshwater microbial communities from Lake Towuti, South Sulawesi, Indonesia - Watercolumn_Towuti2014_140_MG | ecosystem: Environmental > Aquatic > Freshwater > Lake | place...
CTGGCATGGCTCAGCCTCTGACTCTTCGCCTTGCGGGTGGTCCCCAGGACACCACAGAATGATCGCCCCGCCGCAGCCTGCAGGCCCTGGAGCCTGGAGCCTGGAGCCTGGAGCCGACGATTATGGCGTCGATGGGTGCCTTGCCCGGTGTGCCCCACCATGCTAGTGTGCGCCGCCGATCCGGGCGGAGAAGTTGGTGTTGGGTCCGTACCGGCTATTGCTGCTCACGGTGGTGCTCACCGTGCTCGTGGACCAAGGAACGAAGGCGCTGGCCACCGTGCTGCTGCCACCGAGCGAGATCGTTCCCGTGATGGGTGATGTCATCGACCTGCGGCTGCGGCACAACCCGGGGATCGGGTGGGGTCTGGGAGCACAGATCCCCACCGCGACCGGGCGGTGGCTCTTCCCCGGCCTCGGGATGATCGTGCTCGCGGGGCTCGTCGAGATCTACCGCAGGATCTCGCGCTCGAGCACCACCTTGCGCCTCGGGCTCGCCCTCCTCCTCGGCGGCGGGATCGGGAACCTCATCGACCGTGTCCACCTCGGAGCAGTCACCGATTTCATCGCCGTGCACTTCGATGAGCTGGGAGTGAGCATGTCGGGGACGTTCAACATGGCCGACGGAGCCATGATCACCGGGATCGCCTTGATGGCCGGCGTGCTGACGCGACGGCGCGAGGTCGTGGCCGGATCGGAGGAGGGAGGCACGTCGTGAGAGGTGGGAGATACATCTTCCTGGCGGGCCTGAGCCTGGCTCTCGTCGCCGCGGACCAGGGGACCAAGTGGTGGGCCGCAACCGCGCTCGCCACCCGGGTGGTCGAGCGCTCGCGTCCCGCGTGCCACGAGGACGACGGACCGTTCGAGCGCCGGGTCCGCTACTACCGAGATCCCTCGAGAGACATCCACGTCATCGACGGGCATTTCACGCTGCTGTACGTCGAGAACTGCGCCGGCGCGTTCGGAATACTCCGCGACCAGGAGGAATCGGTCAGGCGCCCCTTCTTCCTGGCCGTGACCGTGGCCGCGGTGGTCTTCATCGTCCTGTTGTTCCGTCGCCTGAGGGAGGACCAGAAGCTCCTCATGGTGGCCTTGCCCTTCGTGCTCGGCGGAGCTGTCGGGAACCTCGTCGATCGGATTCATCTGAGGTATGTCATCGATTTCGTCGACTGGTATCACGGTACATACCACTGGCCCACGTTCAACGTCGCCGATGCGGCCATCGTGGTCGGGGTCGGCCTCATCCTGCTCGACATGTTCCCCCTGAAACGGACCGAGTCGAGCCCGGCGCGCACAGCGTCCCCGACCGAGATCGAGGAGTCGCGCCCCGAGGACGACCGAACCGAGGACGCGCCCTCGGCGGAGGGAAAAGGGTAGCCCCCTGTGTATCCGACGCTGCTCCGACTCGATACCGGTCCGGACGTCCTGGGCGAGCTGACGATCCCGGGGTACTTCGGGATGGTGGCGATCGGCTTCGCGCTCGCCATCTTCATGGTGTGGCGCATCGGCGGACGGTCGGGCGTGAACCGCGACTCCCTCCTCGACCTCGGGCTGTACATGGTCATCATGGGCGTCCTCGGCGCCCGCCTGCTGCACGTGATCGCCGACGGCCAGTTCTGGAACTACGTCCACTGGTGCACCGATCCCGACGCCGTGGTCTGGGACATCACCGAGCTGGAGTGCCGATCGACCGGTTTCGAGGGGCGCTGGGACCCCGTCGAGCACGTCTGCCGCCCCGTCGACCCGGGAGCGCGCCCCGTGTGGGAGCGGTGCACCCTGTGGCTCCAGTTCTGGCAGGGCGGCCTCGCGTTCTATGGCGGGTTCCTCCTGGCGTCGATCTACGGGATCTACTTCATTCACAAGGAGAAGCTCCCACTGCCGAGAGTCCTGGACATGACCGGATGGGCCATCCCCTTCGGTCTGGCCTGGGGCCGGCTCGGCTGTTTCCTCAACGGGTGCTGCTACGGCGTTGACGTCAGGGCCCGCCCGGTGCCGTGGTGGGCCGTGACCTTCCCTCGCTGGAGCCCCGCCTGGCTCGACCACCTCCACGGGGAGTTGATCACTCGTTCGGCTCAGAGCTCCCTTCCCCTCTATCCGGCCCAGCTCATGGAGTCGCTTGCGGCCCTGGCCGTGGCGGCAGTCGGGTACTTCGTCATGGAGCCACGCAAGCGCTTCGGTGGCGAGGTCTTCCTCGTCTCGTGCCTGCTCTACGCCGCGGCGCGGTTCGTGATCGAGTTCTTCCGGGCCGACTCCAGGGGTGAGCTCCTCGGCCTGAGCACCTCACAGATCATCGGCATCGGCGTCGCGGTCGCGGTGTTCGCGGCCTATCCAAGGTTCAAACGAGCCAGCGAACGCCTCCTCCGAGGGACGTCCGGGCCGTGAGCACCAGGGGTCCGTTGACCGTGCGTGTTTTTTCAAACTGTGCCATCCGTGTCACACTGAGGGGACCCAAGGCCCGAGGCCCCTCATGAGCATGCATGGGATTCCGGAGAGATACATACGGGGACTGCTGGCTTGGAAATTGCTGAATCTCGGATCACGGGTGTGCATCGATCGATGCGTTTCATGGAGGGAATCATGAGCAAGGTGTGGCTGGTCGCCGAGGTCGGTCTCCTGTGTGGGGTCGGACTCTGGATCACACTGGGCAGCGGCTGCGGAGCCAAGAGCTCGCTCCTCATCGATGACGAGCGCGAAAGCACCGATCCTTCGGTCGATCCTCCTGACGCCGCGCCACCGCGCGATTGCTCGACTCATGCGGACTGCGACGACGGCGTGTACTGCAACGGGGACGAGCAGTGCGTGGACGGAGAGTGTGACGATGCGGAGCCGGTGGACTGCGGCGATGGCGATGCGTGCCACATGTCGTACTGCGACGAGGAACGCGACCGGTGCATCGAGATGCTGATCGCGGAGGACCGCGACGGTGACGGGTTCTTCGCTCAACCGTGCGGCGAGGACTGCGACGACACCGACCCCGCCGTGTTCCCCGGCGCACGCGAGGTCTGCAACGGGATCGACGACGACTGTGACGGCGACATCGACGAGGACCTCGTCGAGGCCTGCGACGACTTCGGACGACGCCTCTGTCGCGACGGAGCCTGGACCGAGTGCACCACGTGCACCGTCTGCATCCCGGGCAGCCGACGCTACTGCGACACCGCGAGCTACTGCTCCTGGGGCGAACAGGTGTGCAACGGCGCCGGCGACGGCTGGGGCGAATGCTACGAGACCAGCCCCGCGCCAGGCTGCGTGGGCTACGGCTACGACCAGAACTGCTGCATGACGTCTGGCTCGTGCTGCCAGGACTGGATGGACTACGACGGCGACGGCCAGTGGGACGACTCCGTCGGCGCTTGCGAAGACGTCATCTGCCCCGCGGCCGACTGATCGGCTCCACGTCGCATCCACCACATCCACATCCTGCAGCGTTGAGGCATACTCACGAGTGGATGATCGGCAGATCTGGCCAGCGGGTCCTGCTCATCGTGATCGCACTGTCGTGGTGCGCCGCGCTGGCGTGTACCGCGGGCACGATCATCACGGGAGAACGCGACAGTGGAGCCCGTGACGGAGGGGCGGACGCCAGCAACTGTGGTCCCGCCGCTTGCCCAGACGGGACCGAGTGCGTGGCTGGGACCTGCGTTCCTCACGATCCGTGCCGCGACGTCGTCTGCGAGAACCCGGGCGACGTCTGCGCCGGAGGGATCTGCGTGGCCGGCGGCGCGGACGAGGACGGCGACGGGTTCCCGGTCCGCGAGGACTGCGACGACACCGACCCTCTGGTGATCCCCGGGGTCGAACGGAGCTGCGTCAACGGCTGCGGCGAGGGCCGGTCCGAGTGTCTGCCCGACGGGAGCTGGAGCGCGTGCACGTTCGACGTGGATCCGTGCGCGCTCGATCACGCCGTGGCGGCATGCGTGGACGAGAGTTGCGCCGTCGTGACGTGCACCGGGAGTTGGGGCGACTGTGACGGAAACCCAGCCAACGGATGCGAGATCGAGATCGGGACAGCCCGCAACTGCTCGCGCTGCGGCGACGCGTGCGCCGCCGGTCTCGTCTGCGAAGCCGGAGCCTGCCGCTGCATCCCCGGTTGCAGCGGCGTGGAGTGCGGCGGTGGCGATGGGTGTGGTGGACGATGCGACTCGGGGTGGTGCCCCGCGGGGCACGTGTGCGACGACGGGGACTGTGTCTGTGTCCCGGACTGCGGCGGTGCGGCGTGTGGCGACGGCGACGGGTGCGGAGGGTCGTGTGACGGCGACTGCCCACCCAACGAACGGTGCAGGAGCGACGGGTGCGAGTGCCCGGGGCCGCACTTTCGGCGTGTGGCGTCCGGGAGATGCGTGCCGTCGTGCGGCACGTTGCTCGACTCGCTCGGTCTCTATGACAACCACGGGGGGTGCTGCCCGACCGGATGCCGCTCGGGCCTCGTCACCGGGGGCGGTCCGGGCGACACGTGGGACTGCACCTACTGCTGCGAAGGTGACCCGTCCGGCGCCGCGAGCTGTCGATGAAGGTCGGCTCGGGGGCGGCCGTCAACGGGCGAGGAGGACATCGAGCAGACGTTCGAGCTGCTCGGACGACGTGTAGTGGAGCACGAGCGAGCCCTTGTTTCCCTTGCCGTCGCGGTCCTTGAGCTGGACGACGCACCCGAGCTTCTGCCTGAGCTGCTTCTCGAGATGGGCGATCTGAGGAGAGCCCGGCGGGTGGACGCGGGTGCCCGTGCCGCCGTCGGCCGCGACACGCGCGGCCCGTTCGGTCTGACGCACGCTCAGCCCGAGCTTCGCCACGCGCCGCGCGACCGCTGCGAGGGTCCCCGGCTCGGAAATCGCGAGCAGCGCACGGGCGTGACCCTCGGTGATCTCGCCGGAAGCGAGCATCGCGCCGACCTCGGCGGGCAACGAGAGCAGCCGCAAGCTGTTGGCGATGGTCGAACGCCCCTTGCCGACCCGCTGGGCGAGCTGGTCGTGCTTGAGCCCATGCTCCTCGATCAACCGACGATACGCCTCGGCACGTTCCAGCGGATTGAGGTCCTCCCGCTGGAGGTTCTCGACGAGCGCCATCTCGTAGGCTCGGGCGGGCGAGACGTCCTTGACGACCACCGGGACCTCGCGCAGACCGACCCGCTGCGCGGCCCGCCAGCGCCGCTCTCCCGCGATGATCTCGAAATCGTCACCGGCTCGTCGCACCACGATGGGCTGGATGACACCCTGCTCGCGGATCGATTGCGCGAGCTCCTCGAGCGCGTCCTCGTCGAACCGGCGACGTGGCTGGTCACCGCGGGCGACGACCTTGTCGATGGGGCACAGGAAGTAGTCGCGCCGGCTCGAGATCGCCGGCGCCGGGATCAGCGCGTCGAGACCGCGCCCGAGCGCCCGGCGTTGCGATGACGTGTCGCGGCTCACGGTGACGCCTCCTTGAGGATCTCCTGTGCGAGCTTGAGATAGGCCTGGCAACCCTTCGACCGGATGTCGTAGAGGACCACGGGCTTGCCGAAGCTCGGGCTCTCGCTCAACCTGACGTTGCGCGGGATGATGGTCGAGAACACCAGGTCCGGAAAGTGCCGCCGGACCTCTGCTTCGACCTGGACGGAGAGGTTGTTGCGCGAGTCGTGCATGGTCAGGATGATCCCGTCCACGGAGAGATCCTCGTTGGACGCCGCGCGGACGCTGTCGATCGTGTGCAGCAGCGCGCTCAACCCCTCGAGGGCGTAGTACTCGCACTGGAGCGGGACCAGCACGGAGTCCGCCGCGACCAGCGCGTTGATCGTGAGGAGCCCCAGCGACGGAGGGCAGTCGATGAGGATGTAGTCGTACCGCTCGCGGATCGGCTCGAGGGCGCGGAGCAGCACGGACTCTCGGCCATCGACACCGACGAGCTCGACGTCCACGGCGGAGAGGTCTCGCCCTGACGGCACGGCATCGAGGAACTCGAGCTGGTTGACAGGACGGATGACCTCCGTGATGCTCCGCCTCCCGATCATCACATCGTAGATGTTTCCCTCGGTGGCGGCGGACCCGAGGCCGAGACCGCTCGCCGCGTTCGCTTGAGGGTCCAGATCCACGACGAGCGTCCGGCGTTCCGCGACCGCGAGCGATGCACCGAGGTTGATGGCCGTCGTGGTCTTTCCCACTCCCCCTTTCTGATTCGCCAGGGCGAAGACACGACCCATCGGAGCTCACCTTCAGCCGCGCATTCGTACCTCACCTCCACGAGTAACACAACGCCCCCTGTGCCGTCGGCGCCGGGCAACGGCTCGCGCCGTGTTTCACTGCCTCGAGACACGACATCGAGCTGGCTTCTCTCGCATCCCGTGTGCGGGAAGAGACCGATCGGCGTTTTTCTTGACCATCGTGGGTGCGGGTAGCAGAATGTGCTCATTTGTAGCCTTTGAACCTACATACGGCCGCATCGATGGAGATGGCCGGTTCGCAACGTAGAGAGTGACGTGGCGGGCTCGAATGCACACGGCTGGAGTCCGCGGGAGGATAGGTCGATGAGTAACGCGAAGTCGTACCGCGACTACGAGGAATTCGAACGCGAAGAGCTGAGAAAGTTGGAGCGGCTCGACGTGACCTACGAGGAGCTCCTCTCGGACTTCGACACCGACGAGGCATACTTCCGCGGGCGCGAGCGGAAGGAAGGGCTCTTCGATTCTTACGAGGAATCCGACGACGCCTGCGGCGACTACGGAGCATAGTCCGGAGCGCTCGATGATCGTGAACGTGGTCGTGGTCGAGTGATCTCCGGCGGCTTCGTCCACGACCATGTTCGGATAACAAGGTCACCTCGAGGCAGAGCTCAGCAACAGTCCGTCCCCTCCCGGGACGTCCACGGCCCGCGACGGAAGCCTCCCCGTCGCGGGCCGTTACGTTCGATGGCCTCGAGGCGCGAGGCACCTCCGGTCACCTGATCCGACGCAACGTCCTGCGACCCTCGATCTCTACCAGGACCGTGAGCGGGAGGATCGCGAGGAGCTCGGAGTACTGGACCAGCGGTCCGACCACCGCGAGGATGGTCCCTTGCTTCTGCACGTGGTCGACAGCGGCACAGCGCCCCGCGTCCGCGCGCCTGGCGAGGGGAAGGCACGCTCCCGCCTCGTCCGCAAGGACGACTCCGATGGTGGAAGGGATCACGCGGTCCGGAGCGAACAGCACGACCCGATCTTGACCGTCGAGCGCGGCAGACGAACGGAAAGCCCGGTACACCGCATCCACGTGCGTTTGACAGCTTCCGAGGAACACATCCAGGTCGTGATCCGCGACGGAACCGGCGGAGGTGTACTGGAGCATCCGGATCCGTTGAGGGGACGGGCCATCCTCGATGGACACGAGGTTCCCGAGGAGCAGCTTGGGGAAGGGCCCCTCGGACATGCGTGGTGCGGCGCCCGGGCGAGCCGATGCGAGCTCGCGCAGGAGGACTCTTGCGTCCAGGTCGAGGAAGTAGGAGACGTCGCGCCGCTCGCCGAAGGGCGTCCGCTGGGTGTCGCGGCCGACCTCGAGCAACCGCACTTCTTCCCTGCGTTGCTCACCCGCGCCGAACCCGTTGTCGGAAGGCGCCACGGAAGGGCCCGCCCCTTGCTGTAGCTCGTCCACCATCGTCGTCAGCCGGAACAGCGCTGTTCCACCGAGCGCAGGGTCCGGCTCGGTCGAGGTCAGCGAGCGGCGAAGCGAAGCGACCGCTCGCTTGAGGTCGGGCACGTCGAGGTCGCGCAGGAGATCGAGCACTCGCGCGAGGGCGTCATCCCTGTCCTTCGCATCTCCTCGGAGGCCGTGTATGCACGTCTGTCGGACAAGCTCCATCGTCGCCTCGGCGATCGCCGGTTCTCGATCGGTCGCGGCCGGAGCAGAGGCGAACGGCGCCGGAGCCGGCCGGGGCGGGCGATCGTCCGGACCGGGCGGGACCTCTTCCCCCGCGAGCACGACCAGCACAGCGGCGGCGTGTGCGCATGCACTCTCGCCGCACGAGCAGACGACCCTGCTCGTGGAATCCTCGAACTCCCAGACGACCGTGTGGGCCTGGGTGCCCGCGACGAGCCGGGCCGTGATTGAGCCTTGTCGGACCTCGTCGATCAGGACATGTGCAGTCCGTTTCGCCTCCACGGGAAACGACTCGAGCGCCGTTCGTGCGAGGTCACTGATGGTCATTTCGCCTTGCTCGTCTGCGGACGGTCGGACAGCAGGCGGTCTCGCCGTCGTGTCACGGCCAGCCTGACGTCCAGGTCCGCGGCCCGGAGGTCGAGGGACGCCACTTCATCGAGGAGATCGAGCGCTTCGCGTTTCCGTTTGCGCGCGACGAGGTTGTCGGCACGTCGCATGTACGAGTGAAGCATCTGCTCGACCCACCGCTGCCTGCGCAGGACCCAGCGCCGGTTGGCGGTCAAGGCCCTACGAAAAGCCCGGATGGCGAGGTCGTCGCGGCTGTTCGCGGCATGGAGCTGCGCCTCCCTGAGGAGGGGGGTCGGTGCGCCGCGATGGAGCTGGGCCGCGATCGTGAACGCGCGGAGCGCCCGCGCGTGCTGCCACACGGAGATCAGCAGGAGCCCGAGGAGGTAGTACCCGAGTGATCGGAACCGCGCCGACCACGGGGGACCGGCGACCTCGACCGGCGGGGACGGAGCGTCGTCGTCACGGTACGGAAACACCGCCACGCGTCTCGGGGGACCGGTCTCCTCGTGCGCGATCCGGCCGAGGAGCTGGAGCTTGAGGGCCAGAGCCTCGCTCGCCTCGTGCAGCATGGTGGCCTGGTGATGGCGCCGGGATGCGAGGTTCCTGAGCTCGGCGAGCGCCGCCGGACCCCCGCATCGGACGAGCGCCCGCGCGACGGCACGGACCAGAGCTGATCGCTCGTTCTGCAACAGGGGCACGAGGCGAGGCTCTGCCTCCAGGCTTCCGATCGATCCCAGCGAACGCACGACCTCCTCCAAGAGCGCGGGATCATCGGTGCCAAGCTCTCCGAGGAGGAAATCGAGGGCGTGGTCATCGCCGAACTGGCCGAGCGCGCCGCCGATCACGGTCTTCTCGTTGACGTCGGTGGCGTGGCGGTACGCCTTGATGAGCGCCCGGTGGACCCTTGGGTCGGCGATGCGGGCGAGCGCTCTGGCCGTGGCGATGCGCTCCGCGATCTCGCCGTCGGGGAGGATCCGGCTCAGGACCGGGACGAGCCGCTCGTCGCCGCTCGGTATGAAGGCACCGACGGCGTCGGCGACCCGCGACGGCTCACCGCGGACGAGGCGGGACTGGAGGTACTCGGCCACGTGCCCGGCCAGCTCGTCCGGGCCGCGCCGTATCCAGACTCCGAGCCTGAGCAGCTCCTCGCGTGACAAGTTGTCGAGCGGATCGATCTCCTCTTTGCCGGCCCAGTACTTCTGGGAGAGGTGGCCGACCCGGGCCAGGAGTCGATCCGCGCGGGCGAGTCGTTGGCGGGCGGCGCGCCCGGCGGACCCCGTGGCAGAGACCAGCGCGGTGTCCACCTCGAACGCGATGCGCGGGTCCCGGATAGCGACGAGACCCGCGACCAGCTCCTTCCCGTCGAAGGTGTCGCCCGCGAGGGCGCCGTCCGAGATCAGGGTCCCGAGCCTCCGCACCGCGGCGCGGCGCTCGGCGATGCGTCCCGCGCGGACCAGACACCACAAGACCGGCACATCGTCGAGACCCATGATGGGGTCGGTCGTGCCGAACGACGGCATCGCGGCGAGCTGCTCGAGGACGTGGCCCTCCCGGCGAACCGATTGGAGGCTGGCGCCCGCGGCGAGGTTGATCTCCCGAAGAGCGCCTTCGAGCCGCTTCCCTTGGATCAGGGGATCGAGCATCGGGGGCGAGAGGTGCGCGAGCGCCTGGCGTCGGTGCGTCTCGAACAACCTGATCAGCTCCTCCGGACGCTCGCTCCCGTCGCGGATCCCGCGCAACGATGCACAGAGGCCGTGGTGCTCGGTGTCGCCGAGATCCCGCTCGATCCTGTCGAGCATCTGGTCGTCGAGGCTCCGGGTCCCGTCGAGGAGGAGTGCCTCGAGCATCGCCGTCGACCTCGGGCCGCTGTTCGGAGGCATGGCTCAGAGGTCCTTCATTTCCAGGACGAACACGCCGTTGCCGGTTGCGATGGCGACGTGGCGCGGCCCCCTGGTGCTGACGGCGATCTGGTGGATTCTGCACGTGACGTCTTCGGCCCCGAGCTGGTCGAGGGCGAACAGGTCCCGCAGCCGGCCGACATCGCAGACCCTCACCCAGGACTTCCCGCCGTCCGAGGTCCGGAGCAGGGTCCCGAGGTCCCGCCCCGAGAAGAAGAGGCCGGCGAGGAAGGTCCCAGGCCGCTGGCCGACGAACGCCAGGCAGGTCGCCCGTGGACACGCATCGATCAAGGCCCAGTCCAGTCCTGGCGCCGGAGAGTAGTAGATGCCGCTCGCGAGCGTCTCGGAGCCGAGCAGCACCTCGCCGCCGCGGACCGCGAGGCTCGACGCCCTCAGATCGATGGCATCCTCGGCCGGGATCGGGAGCGGACGGCGAACGAGCGTCTCGCCGTCGGGTCCCCACAGCACGACCGGTCTGCCCTCCTCCAGCACCAGTACGGCGACGCAGTCCCCTTTCGGCTCGGCGGCGAGAGCGAGCGCCTCCACCTCCGGAGCGATCCTGGTCCACGTCTCGCCACGGTCCCGCGACCTGAGCACGTGCCCGCGATCGGTGAGGAGCCACAGGGTGGAGGTGGCGGAGCCCGCGCCGTGGGCCGATGACGTCGTCAGCGCGGCCCTCACCCGGACCGTCGGCTGCTCGCTGGTGCCGCAGCCCTCGACGACCGTGGTCCAGCCGTTGCGGGGCTCGATGGTCCGGCCGCCGTCGGTGGACACGAGCAGCCCGCCGAAGAGCGTTCCCAGGACCAGCACGTGCGGGTCGGTCGGGGCGACGTCGAGGGTCGTGGCCTGAGCCTCCTCGACGACGGGAGAGGCCGACGTCGGGACGAGGGCGTCGCGCGTCGCCTCGAGGAGCCCATTGCCAGCGGCGAAGAGCGTTCCGCCCTGGAATGCCACCGCGACGGCCGGCGCACCTGGCGGGCCGAGCCACGCGCCCTTGAGCGCCGCCTCGTCGAGAGCCGGTGGCAGGAGACCTCCGTCCATGCGGAGCTCGTGCTCGTAGCTCATCCCGCCGGGGATGGTGTCGTCGCCGCCATCGTCGGCGCCATCGCCATCGACCGTGTCGAGGCCCGCCCATCGAGTGACATCGATGTCGAGGTCGCCTTCATCCACCCCTTCTTCCCCGGCGTCGTCGAGGATCGTCGGTGCGTCCTCGGTGGTGGGCTCGAGCCCGCTGTCCCACTCGTCGGCCTCCGGGCCATCGCTCTCCGCGGTCCACCCGTATTCGTCGGTCTGGTCGAGCACTGTCTCGGTCCCTTCGAGCTCGTCCTCGGCGTCGGTGTCGGAGGTCCACTTCTGCTCCTGCGCGGGCTCGAGCGCGCCGATCTCCCTGGCGATGGTCTCGTCGTCGTAGTCATCGATGCCAACGCGGTCGTCGAGCCAGCTCATGCCGTCGTCGCGCTGGGCGTCGATCAACCGCTCGACGGGCTCGTCGAGGTCCCCGGCTTCCTCGTCCCCGGCGAGCGGCGGCAAGTCGTCGCCGTCGTCATCCGTCGGAGCGGGCCGTCGCGGCTCGTTGCTCATCTCGCGGACCCGAGTCGATCACGGACCATCTTCATGTCCTCCCATACCGCTCGCTTCGCTTCGGGGGTCCGGAGGAGGTACGCGGGGTGATACGTGACCATCACCACCGTGTTGCCCACGGGATGGAAACGGCCGCGGAGACGGCCGACGGGCTGGTCCGTGCCGAGCAGGTATCCCGCGGCGGTCGCACCGAGCGCCACGACGACATCGGGCGCGATGTTCTCGAGCTGGGCGTCCAGGAAGGGTCCGCACACGGCCTGCTCCTCCGGCGCGGGCGTCCGGTTGCTCGGCGGGCGGCACTTGACGACGTTGCAGATGTAGACCTCGTCCCGCGTGAAGCCGATGGCCTCGATGATGCGCGTGAGGAGCTGCCCCGCCGCCCCGACGAAAGGGAGGCCCTGGAGGTCCTCGTCGCGTCCCGGCCCCTCGCCGACGAAGACGAGACGAGCGCGTGGGTTCCCGGCACCGAACACGATGGAGTTGCGCCCGTGGTGGAGGGGGCATCGGGTGCAGTCTCCCAGATCGGCCCTGAGCTTCGTCATCGCCGCGTCGGGTGAGACCGGCTCGGCGCACGCCGGCTCGGATTCCGGCTCCTCCGGCGCATCCGATCCCCGGACGCGGAGCAGCTCGTCCTGACCCATGGCGCGCTCGTACTCGATCAGAGCGTGGAGGGAAGAGGCCAGCTCCTGCACTGTTGGTCGTGCCTCGTCGCTGCTCATGTGGGCGGAGGTACTGTAGCGCCCTGTCCGTGGACAGGCAACGATGGGGCGGCTGCCACCCAGCACGGGTCGTCAGCCGAGGCTCACGGCTCCCGGCGCCGTCGGGCCAGCGCGACCGTCAGCATCGCGAACACCAGCAGGATCGGGGTGGAGACAGGTCCGGGGGCGGCGGCCGTTGCGGAGCAGCCGATGATGTTCGTGGAGCTGACATACCCTCCACCCGAGTGGATTGTGGCACCGGCTGTCATGTCCTGGAACGACGCCTCGACGTCCACATCGGCATCGGCGTCGTACTCGTAGCGGTACAGGTCGCCCATGCCCGGCTGGAGCACCCCATCGACGTTCCACAGGAACTCGATGCCGTAGATGGCGTTCCCGTCTCGGTCGTAGCCCTGGGCGAGCACGGCGAGGCTCTCCTCGTCGGCAGCGCCGCGCTCGCTCTCGCCGATCAGCTCGATGTGGTCAACGTCGATGGGCATGACGCCCTGGACGGTGAAGTGGCCGACCGGGAGGCCGTCGCCATACAGGTCGAGCTCCATGGTGCTCGCGGTGATGGGCCGCATCTGGAGCCACTCGCGGTTCTCGAAGAGGAACGAGGTCTCCTCGAACAGCTCGAGCTGGTCGTCGCCCGCGGCGACGGCGCTCAGCACGCCGTTGCCGAAGAGCTCCCGGTCTCCGTCGAAGTACCGGACGAGGAAGGTCGCCGTGCCTCCCTGCACGACCCGGATCGTCCCGGCGACGTGGGCCTCCTCGTCGCTCCTGCCGATGATGAGAGGACCGTGCGCGTAGAGCTCGGCGCGGGTCGGGGCCCTGACCTCGATGGTGCCGGAGTGGACGCGATCTCCATCCTCGTCGTACACGCGAACTGCGGCCGTGCCTGCACCGACCGCTGTACACCTGATGAACCCGTCTCCGTGCTCTTCGACGCGCAGGACCGACTGGTCCGAGCTCTCGAGCCGCCACGAGTCCTCGTCGTCCTGGAGCGCATCGTGGGCATAGATGACCACCTCGGTACCCTGCACGTACGGCGTGTGCAGGGTGTCGCTCGCTCCCTCGAGCGCGTTGAAGTCGAGCTCGAGGTCGATGTCGTCGGCGAGGTACATGTCGTGGCACCCCGCCGACGCGAGACCGACCATCACCGCGAGGGCCGAGACAAATGGGGTCGTGCTCCTCATCGAATCCCTCCTTCCGCCTGGGTGCCGAGCCCAGGTGCAACGCACAGGCCAAGGGAGTGGAATTGCAATGATTGAGCGTGATTGGCTGCCGAGCTCGAGGTACGCGGCCCGCGTGTGGTGTGACATGGTCGTCACGGTGTCGGGGTCGCTTCACACCGGGACGGACCGAGCGCCACTCATCGTTTGGTCGAGCGGGTCTTCTTCAAGACGGCGATCTCGTGGAGTCCGGTCGTGTCCTCGTCGTTGTCGTCCCACCCTCCGGGGAACGAGACCACGAACCGGTTGTCGCCCGGGCTGCCCTCGACGTGGATCGAGCCGCCGTGGGCCTGCGCGGCGAGACGGCAGAAGTACAGGCCGATGCCGTGGTGACGCGCCGACCTGCCGCTCGATCGGTACCACTCCTCGAAGATGCGCTCGCGCTCGTGGGGGGCCACGCCCGGGCCCGTGTCGGTCACGACGATGTTCACCGTCTGCTCCGGCCGCTGGCCCGAGAGCGCGACGCGGCCGCCCTTCCCCGCGTACCTGAGCGCGTTCCCGATCAGGTTGTCGAGAACGCGACCGAGGACCACGGGATCGGCCGTGACCTTGAGCTGGGGCTCCACCAGGCCGAGCTCGAGCTCGACGCCGAGCTCCTCGGCCCGGCGCGCGTGCCTCCGGATCACCTGGGCGAGGGCCTCGGCGACGGGGATCGCGGCGGTCGAGAGCCGGAACGAGCCGTCCTCCATGCGCGAGATCGTCAGCAGGTCCTCGGCCATCGAGACGATGCGGTTCGCGCCCTCCATCGCGTCGTCGAGCGCCTGCGATGCCTCCGGATCCGACGGGAGCACGCCGCCGATGAACGACAGGTTCGGGACGATCGAGCCCACGAGGTTCTTGATGTCGTGGACGAGGGCTCGCGCCATGAAGTCCTTGTCGACTTGGAGACGCTCGAGCTCGGCCAGCCGCCGGGCCAGCTCGGCGTGCTGCTCGTTGATGAGCGAGGTCTTCTCCTCCACCCGTTGCTCGAGCTCGCGGCTGAATGCGTCGAGCTGGTCCCTCTGCGAGCGGAGGACCTCGTGCTTGGCGAGGATGTCGGCGTGGAACCGCGCTCTGCCGAGCGCGAGCGCAGCCTGGTCCGCGACCCATTCGTACAGCGCCAGCGAGCGGGGTGTGGGTGCTTCCGGCCCGGTGGTCGCGTCGGCATAGAGCATCCCGATCACCTCGTCGCCGTGCCGCAGCGGCGAGCACAGCACGATGCGAGTCTTCATGGCGACGAGGCTCGGGAAGTGGGCGAGCGACGGATCGCCGGGCACGTCGATGGAGAAGACCGCTTGGCCGGACGCGAGCGTCCGGTCGAGGATCGTCTGGCTCGGAGGGTGGTCGGGGACAGCGGGACCGCTCACGCCAGACGCGACGATCTCGGGGACGGACAGCTCCTTGGGGCTGAGGAGCACGAAGACCCGGTCGACGGGGATCATGTCGAGAACGAGCTGAGTGACCGCCTCGGCGGCGTTCTTCACGTTCACCGACCGGGCGAGGAGCGCGCCGAGCTGGTAGATGACCTCGAGCTGCGCGCTGGGCCACTTCTCCCGGAGGATGGTCAACGACGGGGACTCGCCGTCGGGTGGTGGTGGCGGAGGCGGAGGCGTCAGGGTCCCGGTCCATGCCGATGCGGGGGGCATCAGGACCGAAGACGGCGTCTCCCTCACGATGGTCTCACGAGCGGTCTCCCTGAGGCTCGGGGCGACGGGCGGGACGGACCCGGACATCTGGAGGGCGATCCCGAGCGACCCGATGGTGATGACGTCTCCGTGCTTGAGCCACGCCTGGTTGACCCTCTCTCCGTTGACGAAGGTCCCGTTCCTGCTCCCGCCGTCGAGCACGCTCACGCGGCCGCCCGCGACGGACACGAAGCAGTGACGACGCGAGATGCGGGGCTCCTCGGAGTGGATGTCGCAGTCCCGGGCCCGGCCGATCGAGAGGGGTTTGTCGCCGAGGTCGTGAGCTTCGGTCGTGCCGTCGGACCTGGTGACGATGAGCTTGAAACTGACTTGCCCGAGTGGTCTCTCTGCGTTGTGACCTGAGCTCATCGCCGTGACCCCCGCTGCATGCGCCCCACCCGATCGAGTGTCCGAACCAGCGCCGATCCGACGCCCGGTCCATGCCCTTCGTGAGGTGATATCACATCCCCAGGAATTCACCAGATCTTGAAACACCGCGGGGCGTGGGCGCATTTGTTCGAACAGGGTGGACGGGTTGGTCCAAGTGGACCGCCGGACGGCGCTGCCCGCTTTTCAGATGAGCACGTAGTCGTCGCAGGCGATCTGGAGGATGTCGAGCGCCTCGTCGAGCGCGCCGGCGAGGTCGGCGGCGCAGATGTCCGAGAAAACCGTGTTGGACCCTGCGAGGTCCACGAAGTCGCCGAGGCGGTGCGCGGTGAATGCGTTGCCGTAGGCCGAATCGCAGGCTTGCTGTCCGGCGATGACCGCCATGGTCCAGTGGCTCCGGATCCCCATCAGCCCGTCGAGGAACTCGATGTAGTGGTCCATGGGGAGGTACTGGTCGTCGAGGGTGTTCCCGTCCGCGTCGGTGCACCCGGCGTCTCCCGACGTGCCGGCGAACGGGTGGTTGATGTCCATGATGGACTCCTGGTTGATGACCGAGTTGTTGCTCGAGCAGTCGTCCTCGTCGGTGATGACGATGACCATCAGCAGCGCGTCGTCCCGGAGGAAGCCGGCGTTGGCCCCGCCGGGTGCCGAGTGGAACTCGGGCGACAGGGCGTGCTCCATCGCATAGAGGGGCATCTCCATGCTGCACCCGCCGGTGCCGAGCACAGCGGAGCTCGAGAAGGCGGGTGCCACGTGGCTGCCCGGGCCGTCGATCCACGGCTCCGCGTAGCCCCTCGGCGTGATGAGCTGGCCGTTCTCCCCGTTACAGGTCTCGTTCACGGGCATCCGCATGCCGGGAGGCTCGCAGTAGCACTTGGCGGGACACGCGTCCGAGCACTCCTCGAATCCACGACCCGGACACTCGCAGGTCTGGTTCTCCCGGGGGCAGGTGTCGGTCGTCTCACACTCGGGACCGCCCTGCTTCATGACGACGCTGGCGTTGTAGACGAGCCCGCTGCGCGACGTGGAGGTGAGGCCGACGCGGTACTCGAGCTGCGTGTCCGCCGGCGTGCGGTACTCCTCGAGCTTGGCGATGAACTGCGGGAAGTTGGCCGCGAGGTTGGACTGCTCCTCGCTCATCGACCCCGAGTTGTCGATGACGAAGAGGATGTCCACCTTCGTGCACCCCTGCTCGGACGGGAAATCGTAGTCCAGGTCGGTGTCGCCGTCGCCGCCGGAGTCAGTGTCGGCGTCCGTGTCGGTGTCGCCGTCGCCATCCCCGTCGGACCCGGACGGCGGGCTGCACTGGAGGGCGATCGCCAACGACGCCGCGATCGCCAGGGCGAGCCACAGACTGCTCCTGGTCAGTGTCCTGAAAATCATGCTGGAAGGATATCACAGGACTGGACCCGGTCAGCTCCTCGGGTCTCCCATTCCTCACTTCGTGCTCGTGCTTGTGCTCGAAGCAAACATGGACTTCACGAAATCGTTGAACGTCGTTGCGCAACAGGCGACAATCAACGTCGTCATGATCACACACCGCCGACCAGTCCGCCGTCAGCAGCTCTCGTGCACCTGGATGTGGCAGCTCGCGCTCGCGGCGCTGCTCCTCGTTCCGTCGCCAGCCCGAGCCCAGGAGGCGGAGCCAGTGCCGCTGGACCGCTCGTTCGGCATCCAGCTCTTCGAGCCAGCGCCGGGCCAGGACTCGCTGTTCACGGTGGAGTCGATCCGGTCCGCGGGGCACCTCAACGTCGAGGCGGGTCTCGTGATCGGGTACCAGCACCGGCCGTTCTCGATCATCCCGTGCGAGCCGGACACCGAGGGCAACGGCTCGTGCGAGCTCGATCGGGACAACGCGACGCACGTCGTGGCGAGCCACCTCGAGGCCGACGTCCTCGCCAGCCTGACGCTCTTCTACATGTTCCAGATCGCGGTCGCCGTCCCCGTGGTGCTCTATCAGGCGGGCGACCCGTTCGAGACCTACGACGGCACGTCGTGGGTCCGGCACGAGCTCGACGGTTCGACCGGGCTCGGCGACATCCGGCTCCACCTCAAGTGGACCGCGCCGTTCGGGATCGGCGCGCGGCAGGACTCGGGCTTCGGCCTGGCGATCGCCCCGGTTCTCTCGTTTCCGGTGGGGAACGCCGTGGTCGAGGACTCGTTCATGGGCGACGGCCAGGTGACGGTGCACCCGCAGGTCCTGCTCGAGTACCGCGTCGCCCATCTGCAGGTCGCGGCGCGAGTCGGGTACCGGTGGCGCGAGGAGAGCACGTTCATGTCCACGGAGATGGGACAGCAGCTCACCTATGCGCTCGGTGCGTCGTACGCGTTCCCGATCGGCCGCCGCGGGCACGAGCTGCGGCCCGTTGTCGAGGTCTTCGGCGCCAACGGGTTCTCGACCGAGCTCGACCAGAGCCCTCTCGAGCTCGACGTCGGCCTGCACGTCCGGATCGCGCACGACTTCCTGCTGATGTTCGGCGGCGGGCTCGGGCTGATCGGCGCGGTCGGCGTGCCCCAGGCGCGCGCCTTCGCCGGGTTCTTCTACTCCCCGCAGCGCTTCGACCGCGACCGGGACGGCATCGAGGACCGCGACGACGACTGCCCGCGGGAGGCCGAGGACGTCGATGGGAACGAGGACACCGACGGCTGCCCCGACCCGGATAACGACGGCGACGGGCTGCCCGACGGCTCCGATCGGTGCCCCGACGATCCCGAGGACTTCGACGGGAACGAGGACGGCGACGGCTGCCCCGAGCTCGACAACGACGGCGACGGGGTGAACGACGGCTACGATAGCTGCCCCGACGAGGACGAGGACTTCGACGGGTACGAAGACGACGACGGCTGCCCGGACAACGACCACGACCACGACAACATTCCCACGCCGCGCGACCACTGCCCGTACGAGCCGGAGGACACGGACGGCTTCGCCGACGAGGACGGGTGCCCCGACCCAGACTATGACGCCGACGGGCTGAACGACGAGGACGACGCCTGCCCCGAGGAGCCCGAGGACTTCGACGGGACCGAGGACGACGACGGCTGCCCCGATCTCGACAACGACGGCGACGGCATCCCCGACCTCCAGGACCGGTGCCCGGACCAGCCCGAGACGTGGAATGCCACGGCGGACGACGACGGGTGCCCCGACGGTGGGCGGTCCTTCGTCACACCGACCGAGGACCGGCTCGAGCTCGCCTACCCGCTGGAGTTCGCGGGCGATACCGACCAGGTCACGGGCGCCAGGACCACCGGGCTGCTGGACATCGTGGCCACGATCCTCAGGCTCAGGTCCACGATGCGGATCCGTATCGTGGCGTACGCGGCCGACCCGGCCCTGGCCCAGCGCCGGGCCGAGGCGGTCCGCCGCGCCCTCGTGGAGCGCGGCGTGGCGGCCGACCGGCTCGAGGTCCGCGGCAGCTCGCCCGCGCCGGCCGGCGCGTCGCCGATCGACCTCCAGGTGATCCGGGAGGACGAGGCCGTGGGCGAGCCCGAGGCGTCCGGAGACGCGGGCGCGACGCAGCCTCCTCCGCCGTCAGGACAGGACTGATGGGCATGGGACAGAACCGGACCCCTCCTCCGTCACTCACGCCGCTCCCGGCCGACGCGCAGTTCCGCGCCCTGATCGACGGCATGTCACGGAGGATCGCCGAGCTGCGCCGGTACATCGAGCTCCTGAACACGGACGTGCAGTCGTCGCTGTCGCGCCTGGAGGCGGACCTGGAGCTGCTCAAACAGCTCGCGCCCGTGGCAGGACGCGGCCCGGTGCTCAAGCTGCGCGGCGTCGTCAACCCGTCGCCGATCCCCGTGGCGTTCTCCCCGGTCGACACCGCGCCCCGCGAGGAGGCGACGAAGTCCCCTACGCCGCAGGACCGAGAGCAGCCCAAGGACGACCTGAGCTCCTTGCTGTCCGACTACCTGAAGAAGTAGGGGCGGTTCGCGAACCGCCCCTACCACGACCAGATGTCTACGGGCGGTTCGCGAACCGCCCCTGCTAGGAGGCGTAGGCATGATATTCGATCCCGACCGTCACAATCGTCATTCGACTCGCCTAATCGGCCATGACTATTCCCAAGCCGGAGCATACTTCGTGACGGTGTGTACGAGGGATCGCGAATGTCGATTCGGCGATGTGGCCGGCGGAGAAATGCGATTGAACAGCGAAGGTGAAATCGTTGTGGATACCTGGGAATGGTTGGCGATACAGCACGGCTATATAGAACTGGATGAATGGGTTGTCATGCCGAATCATTTACACGGTATCATCGTCATTCTCGATGACTGGTGTAGGGGCGGTTCGCGAACCGCCCCTACCACGGCCGCGCCCACTTTCAACAAAGGCAAACCATTAGGTCGGTTGGTCGGTGCGTTCAAGACGGTGTCCACAAGACGGATCAACCTGATGAACGACAACCAAGGTGTTCCCATCTGGCAACGCAACTACTACGACCACATCATCCGCAACGAGCAATCGTTGGCACGCATCCGCCAGTACATCGTCACCAACCCAATGCACTGGGAGATCGATCGTGAAAACCCCAGCCCTACATGCAAGAGAGCCGGGGAGGAATGGGAACCCTGACCCGCCCCCACTCGAGCAGCGCCGAGACCGCCAGGATCGCCGACGGCACGACGGCCACGGACCACCCCGCGATCCGGCCGGTCGTGGCGAGGGTCCAGCACGAGGAGAGCGCGAGCCAGTAGGCCACGCCGATGACCGCGACCGCGGCCGCGGCGCGTCCCGGCGTCGAGCCGAACCGAACACCGGCGGCCGCCCCCAGCACCAGACAGAGGAAGCACGCGACGGCGAGGGCCGCGCGCAGCCCGCGCTCTGCCATCAACGGCGCGTCGTCCACACCCGTCGCGCGAGCTTCGCGCGAGGCGCGATCCAGCTCCGGGCCCGTGAGCTCCTGCGGCGAGGCGCGGGACCCGGACGAGAGCAGCGGGCCAGGCGCCGCGAGGCGCTCCGCGGATGTCGGCCTCTCGCCCCGAACGGACACCCGCACATCGACCAGCTCCCACCCCCCCCCGCTCCGCTCCGCACGCTCGGCCTCGAACCGCCGCTCCGGGAGGCCGCGGGCGTCGAGCGTGAACACGAGCACGTCGAGGACCACGTCCGGGTCGTGGGGCGTCCCCCGCGACAGGACGTCGCCGGACCGGACCCATCCGGCGCCCCGGGGACGCGTCGCGCCGCCGCTCCAGGCCTCCAGGCCGATCGGGGCGACGACCTCGGCGAGCGACCAGACCGCGAGCGCCCAGCCCAGGCCCACGACCGGGAGCGAGCCCAACGCGCGCACCGGAGCGAGCCCGGCGGCCGAGAGCGCGGTGAGCTGCCCCGTCCGCCGGAGGTGCACCGTCGTCCAGCACCCGGCGACGAGCGCCGCCACGGGCGAGATCAGGACCACGACCAGAGGGAGCCGCAGGGGATAACGGATCATGAACGACGATCTCGCACCCTCTCCCGCCGCCACGTTCGCCAGGTCCACGACCTCGACCGCGGCGAAGATCAGCACACCCGCGAGCAGCACCGCGCCAGCCCGCGGAGCGAGCACGCCGAGCACGAGCCGATCGACGAGTCCGAGCATGCGGTGTTCATCCTACCAGACCGCTGCCGTTGGTCCCTTTGCCGTTTTCTTGCCCACCTCGATCGGGCATCCGACAATGTCCTACATCATGAGAATCCACCGCGTGACGTGCATTGGCCTCCTCGGGGCACTCTCGGCCGGCGGGTGCTTCCTCGTGGACCAGCAATCGACCGAGAACCTCGGACGAGTGGCGGTCAGCGCATCGCTCTCGATCGACACCTGCGGCCCGGGGACCGTGTCGGCCGGTCCGAGCCTCGAGTACGAGGTCAACCTCGAGCGCCAGGGATCGACCCTGATGTGGAACGGCCCCTCGGGGAGGTTCACCGGCACGCTCTCGGGCGACGACCGGTTCTGCATCGAGCTCGACCGGGGCTGGCACGTCCGCGACGCCGACCCGTGGCTGGAGGACCCGGGGTGCGACATGTCCCAGATCGAGCGCCTCTGCGGGACCATCGTGACAGAGGAGCGCGAGGACGGAGCCGAGGAGGTCGCCTCGCTCACGGCGCGTCACGAGGTCTTCGTGTCGTCCAACCCCGGGAGCAACTGCGTGGAGCTGGTCGGCATCACCCAGGGCCAGTACCTGACCCTCCCCTGCCAGGTCATCTACGAGATGACCGGCACGCCGGCGGAGTGAGCTCGCCCCCGTCGTCTCGGCTCCGTTGAACGGTGCGGCTGGTCGTGATACCGTGCCCCATCTTCACGGAGGCCGGGAACATGAGCGCGATTCTCGAGGGACGCAGCGCGATCGTCACGGGCGGCAGCCTGGGCATCGGCAGGGCCATCGCGGTGGCCCTCGCCCGCGCCGGCGCGAACGTGGCGCTGAACTACAGGAAGCACGACACCGAGGCCAGGCAGGTCGTGGCCGAGGTCGAGGCGCTCGGGCGGCGCGGGCTCGCGGTCCAGGCCGACGTCGCGTCGTTCGACAACGCACAGGCCATGGTGGACAAGGTCGTCGCCGAGCTCGGCGGCCTGCACATCCTGGTCAACAACGCGGGCATCAACCGCGACGGTGTGATCTGGAAGATGACCGAGGAGATGTGGGACCAGGTCATCGCCACCGACCTGAAGGGCTACTTCAACTACATCAGGGCCGCGGCGCCCGTCATGCGTGCGCAGAACTTCGGCCGGATCATCAACATCACGTCGATCAACGGCCTCCGCGGCAAGTTCGGCCAGTCCAACTACTCGGCGGCCAAGGCCGGGATCATCGGCCTGACCAAGTCGGTCGCGCGCGAGCTCGGCAAGTCGCAGGTCACGGTCAACGCCGTCGCGCCCGGGCTCATCGAGACGGACATGATGGCGGCCATGCCGGCGGAGATGAAGCAGCGAGCCCTGGCGGAGACCGTCCTCGATCGGCTGGGCACGCCGGAGGACGTGGCCGCGGTCGTCGTGTTCCTGGCCAGCGAAGGCGCCCGCCACGTGACGGGCGAGGTCATCCGGGTCGACGGCGGCCAGTACATCTAGCAACGATTTCTCGAACCGAGGAGGAAACCGATGAAACGCTCCGATGTCGTGGCGATCAGCGCGGTCCGCACCGCGATGGGCAAGTTCGGCGGGACGCTCAAGGACGTCCCGGCCTACGACCTCGGCGGCACCGCCATCAAGGCCGCCATCGAGCGAGCCGGGGTGTCGCCGGACTCGATCGGCGAGGTCGTCGTGGGCCACTGCCGGCAGGCGGGCAATGGCCCCAACCCCTCGCGGACCGCGGCGCTCAAGGGCGGCGTGCCCTCGAACGTCCCGGCCAACACGATCAACATGGCCTGCCCCTCAGGCATGAAGGCCATGGCCCTGGCGACCCAGGCGATCCAGCTCGGCGACTCGAAGGTCGTCGTCGTGGCCGGGATGGACTCGATGAGCACCATCCCCTACCTGCTCAAGGGCGTGCGCTGGGACGGGTTCAAGATGGGCGACAAGACGCTCCTCGACGGCTGGAGCGACTCGATCGACCCGATCATCGAGACCGGCATGGGCGGGACCGCGGAGAACCTCGTGGACCGGCACGACATCCCGCGGGCGGAGATGGACGAATTCTCGGCGGACAGCCACCGGAAGGCGGCGAAGGCCATCGACGAGGGGTGGTTCAAGGACGAGATCACGCCCTTCGTCATCCCGGCCTCGGGGAAGACCCCGGCGGTCGTGTTCGACGTTGACGAGACGCCGCGCCGCGACACCACGGCGGAGAAGCTGGCCAGGCTGCCGGCCGTGTTCCGCAAGGGCGGACGAGTGACGGCCGGCAACGCGTGCGGCATGAGCGACGGGGCCACCGCGCTCGTGCTCACGACCCGCGAGCACGCCGCGGCCGTGGGCGCGCGTCCGATGTTCTCCGTGGCCGGATTCGCGCAGACCGCGGTGGACAACGCGTTCATGGGCGAGGGGCCCGGGTACGCCATCCCGATGGCGCTCGACGCGGCGGGCCTGACGCTCGCCGACATGGACCTCATCGAGGTCAACGAGGCCTTCGCCGTGCAGGTCCTCGTCAACGAGCGGAAGCTCGGGTGGGACCGGAGCAAGCTCAACGTACACGGCGGCGCCATCGCGCTCGGACACCCGACGGGCATCAGCGGCGCCCGCATCCTCGTGACCCTCATCCACGCCCTGCGCCGTCTCGACGGCGAATACGGCGTCGCGTCCATCTGCGGCGGCACCGGCGTCACCATGGCCATGGTGATCCGCCGCGAGCCGTGACGGCCCGTCACCGATTGCGATACGCCTCGTAGCCGCGGATCAACGCGTCGTGGATCAGCCCGCCGATGTGCACGCCGCCCTCCGGAGTGATGTGCCGGAAGTCGAGGGCGCCGAGCCTCGGCTCGGTCGAGAGGCTCCAGCGGCGCATGGTCCCGGCGCCACCCATGGCCGAGAAGACATCGTAGAACCCGCAGCCCTGCGCCCGCGCGACCTCGCGCTGCGCCTCGACCACGTCCGGGAGCCGCTCGATGCTGCGGCCCGAGCCGCGCTCGCCGATGTCGGTGACGGACACGACCAGGCACGACGCCTCCGGCCGCCCCTGGCGGGCCGTGGCGATGCCCTGGCCGTAGTTCCTGACGAACGCGTCCCGCGTCCAGCGGTCCGAGAGGACGTTGTTCCCGCCGAGCCAGAACACCAGGAGGTCGGGCTCGCGCAGCTCGACCTGCCGACGCAGGTGCTCCCGGTCGAAGCGGAGCAGCCGAGCCACCCGCGCCCCGATGAGCGCGATCGACTCGACGACCACGCCCGGCCCGTCCCGCTCCATGACCACTCCGTAGAGCCGGATGTGCCCCTCTCCGACGGTCACCTCGAAGGCGTGCGAGCCGTCCTCGACGGCCACCTCGTGGACCCTGTCCTCGACGGCCTCGGCTGCACCGGCGACCTCCCGCGGCTCGCCGCCGTCCACGCGCACGCGGACCGATCCGCCGCCGGGGAACGCCTGGTAGAACAGCCGGAACCGGGAGACCGCGGTGCCCGACGGACCGTCCGGGACCGTGGTGAACGTTGCCTTGCTGCCACGCGAGGTGTTCTGGGCCAGCACGCCGCCGTAACCGTAGCGGGCGCCCGGGCCGTCACCCCGGTTGAGGATTGACGTCCGCCAGCTCTGCGCATGGGTCCAGCGCACGTCCTGCTGGTGCTGGTACGTCCAGCCCGGGGCGATGTGGACCCAGCCGCGGCCGCCATCTCCGAAGCGCGCCTGGAGCAGGTGCCGCAGCGAGCTCGTCACCCAGTCACACCCGTTGATCGAGTCGGCGAAGACCGAGATCCGGACCACCGCGCCGGGCTGCCCGGCCTCGGCGTCGGCCAGCCTCGCGTAGAGGTGGTCGAGCCCGCCCTCCGCGACCTCGATGTCGACCTGCGAGGGCGCGGCGTCCTCCGCGACGCCGGGCGACGGCAGGACCACGCAGAGAGCACCAGCCGCAAGGAACGTGATCGGATCGACACGCATCACCGTTGTAGGCTATCGAGCCTCCGGCCCGAGGTCCAAGATCGCGGGGTGGGGGGATCGCTCACGCTCACGCTCACGCTCACGCTCACGCTGGGGTTAGGGAGGGCTTCGACCGCGCCTTGACTTGGCCGGACGGCGCCCGGTAGATTCCGGCGATTCCACGGAGGGTCACGGCATGCACTTCGAGCTTCCCGAGGAGATCAAGGAGATGCGCAACCAGGCGCGCCGGTTCGCGCAGGAGCGGATCGCGCCCATCGTCAAGGAGGACGAGGAGGCCCACCGCTTCCGGCCCGAGATCGTCCGCGAGATGGGCGAGCTCGGCTTCTTCGGGACCGTCATCCCGGAGGAGTACGGCGGCCTCGGCCTCGAGAACGGCCACATGGCGCACGTGGCCATGACCATGGAGATCGCCAAGGTCAGCGCATCGTGGGGCCTGCCGTTCAACATGCAGATGCTCGGCCCGGCCCTGACGCTCGTCACCTTCGGCACACCGGAGCAGAAGCGGAAGTACGTCCCCGGCCTCGTCTCGGGCGAGCTGCTCGGGAGCTTCGCCATGACCGAGCCCAACACCGGCTCCGACGTCGCGTCCATGAAGACCACCGCCGTCCCGACCGAGGACGGCTTCGTGGTCAACGGCAACAAGACCTGGATCTCGAACGCCCAGGTGGCGGACGTCGGGCTGCTCTACGCGAAGTCCGACCCGAAGGCCGAGCCCGCGCACAAGGGCATCAGCGCGTTCATCTACGAGCTCAAGGGCAACCCGGGCATCAGCACCGTTCCGATCACGGGCAAGCTCGGGCTGCACTGCTCGCCGACCGGCGAGGTCTACTACGAGGACGCGAAGCTGCCGCGCGAGGCGCTCCTCGTGGGGCTGGGCCAGGGGTTCAAGGTCTGCATGACCCAGCTCGAGAACACGCGGCTCTCGTGCGCAGCGCGCGCGGTGGGCGTGGCGTCCGCATGCCTCGAGGTCGCGCGGGCCTACGCGCTCGAGCGCAAGCAGTTCGGGAAGCGGATCGCCGACTTCCAGATGATCCAGGCCGACCTGGCGGAGATGTACGTGCACCACCAGGCCGCGGAGCTGCTCGTGTTCAAGGCCGCGTGGAAGAAGGACCGCGGCGAGAAGGCGGGCACCGAGGTCTCGACGGCCAAGTACTTCGCGGCCGAGGGCGCCGTCGCGGCGGCCAACATGGCGATCAAGATCCTGGGCTCGTACGGGTTCTCGACCGAGTACCCCGTGGAGCGGTTCCTGCGCGACGCCAAGAGCTACCAGATCGTGGAAGGGACCTCGAACATCCAGAAGATCATCATCTCCCGCGCGCTCCTCGACGAGTGAGGCCGCGGGACGTTCACGTGGTGTGGAACCCAACGAAGGAAACAGCGAGGTGAGCTCATGATCGAGGTGACGGCGCCCATGGTGGGCAAGGTGGTCAAGGTCCTGGTCAACGTCGGCGATGCGGTGGAGGAAGACGAGCCGATCATCATGATCGAGGCGATGAAGGTCGAGATGCCGATCGCCGCCCCGGAGGACGGCAGGGTCGCGTCCATCACGGTCAAGCAGGGCGACACGGTCGAAGCCGATCAGGTCATCGCGACGATCGAGTCGTGATCCCGCGTCCAGCCGGCACGGTCCCGGCGGAGAAACCGTTCTCGGGGGAAACCCCTCTCTGTGGTTCGCGCGGGCAGAGGTCCAACGTTCTCATAGGACTTCGCTCGTCCTCAATACGATGAAGTCCTTGAATCCGCGCGAGGTGGAAAACGTTTTCCCCGGACCCCTTTCCACAAAGACTTTTCACAGTTTTTTTCAATCGACCCCAACTGGTATTCCGAAAAATCTGTGAGAAGTCTTTTGAGGAGGGGGCACGGGGGAGGAACTTTTCTCCAGAAAAGTTCCTCCCCCTGTGAACTGCACCTACGACTGCTCGACGTGGCTCGCGCCCCGGACCTCGACGTGCGCCTCGCCCCGGGCCCGGAGCATGAGGAGCCCCGCCGGCGCCACGACCTCGGCGATCCTCTCGTCCGCCATCGCGGCCCGGAGCGTGGGGAGGTGTCCGGCCATGGCGACGAGCTCCTCCTCGCCTCCGGCCGCCGCGCCGACCCGGAGCGGAACGGGCTGTCCGACCTTCTTGATCTGGACCGTCGGTTGACCCGCGAGCAGGGTGTTCGGCTCGACGCCCATCACGGGCGGCGGTGCCGGATCGATGTTCGAGCCGACCTCGAGGACCATCGCGACCACCGCCCCCCTTCGGTCCAGGGCCGCCACGCTGACCGCGCGCTGATCCGCGGGCGTCGATCTCCCGCTGGCCACGACCCGATCCGGGCCCGCCGCGAGCCAGAGCTGTCCGACCGGCCCGAAGGCTTCTCCGATCTCCGGGCGCGCCTCGGTGAGGTCCCGCCGCGTCAGCAGCCCGCCGCCCTGGGGTCCCAGCACGCGCGCCGCCAGCTCTCCCCACGCTCCCCGGACGAGCCCGAGCGGCCCTTCCTGGGCCAGGAGCTCGAGCGCTTCGAGGTGTGGTGCGAGGCCGGCATCCTCGGCGGCGCGCGCCGCGGCCCGTGCGACGACCGGCAGCGTGATCGTCCCCCACCTGGAGATCATCGCGGCGAAGGCCTTGCCGGCGCACGGAGCCGCCACGAGCGCGGCCGGCTCCCGGCTCTCGAGCAGGCGCATGCGCCGCGGCCGGGAGAGCCCGAACCCCGGGTTTCGGGCAGCGAACAGGCAGCTCCCCCGGCCGAGGCCGTGGCCGACGACGACCATCCCACCCGCGCTCGACAGCGCCGGCGGCCACGCGAGCACAGCGGCCACGGCCGCGTCGATCGCGTTACCGCCGGCCTCGAACACCGCGGCCCCGGCGGCAGAGATCGAGGGAGGGCCCGTAGTTGCCACGAGCCATTTCATGTCATGACTCGACCAGGGCGCGCATCCGGCGGGCGTCGGAGAACGCACGGTCGGTCGCGAAGAAACAGAAGGCATCCTCGTAGCCCTCGAGCACCTCGACGATGCGCTCGAGCTCGTCGTCGGCGAGCGATCGTCCGAGCGCGGCGAAGGGGCCCAGGCGCGCGTACGCCACGTCCCCCGGCCCGGCGCGATCGCGCAGCGGATCGAAGCACCGGATCAGGTTCTGCTCGGCGCAGACGGCGGCGATCTCGTCATCCACCCACGGCCCGTGGGGTTCCCAGGCGAAACGCAGTCCCCGGCGATCCACGCGGCCAAAGAACTGCCCGAGCGTCTCCTTGCCCCTCCGGCCCGGTCCGATCTGCGGAGGAGTGATGAACACCACGGTCCTGGCCCCGAGGGCGGTGGCCGCGTCGAGCGTACGTTCGTAGAGCGCGGAAGACTCGGGCGTGAGCTGGAGCCCGCCGTAGCGCTTCGGGTCCCCGCTCAGGCCCGGGGGAAGCGTGTCGGGCGGGAAGGTGAGGATGCGGGAGGCCACCATCGAGAAGACGAATCCCTGGGGCGCCTCCTCCGCCATGCGGTGGGCGCTAGCCGGGCGCATCGGCACCTCCTGGGCCGGGACGACCTCGACAGAGCTCAAGACTTCGAAGTACTGGGCACGCGTGAGCGGCATGCCCGTGCATCCAACGTGGATCGTCATGGCGGGCCAGTATAACGCGAGAGGGGCCTCTCTTCGTCCCCTCGAAGGTTTTTCTCGTAGATCCGGTAGGTTTTGTAATGCTCGGCTCCCACGGCCGCGAGCAGCTCGACGAGCGGCCGGTCCGTCGGATCGACGAGCGACACCTCGGCCCACTCCACACCGAAGAGCCGCAGGCGCCCCAGGAGCTCCGTCAGGAGCAGTGGCATCAACCCGCCTCGGGTCCGAGCGCCGGCGCCGAACCCCGCATCCACGAGGAACCGCGGGCGCACGGCCAGCATCGCCACCCGTGCCGACCGAAGGCGGCGCAGCTTGAACGAGGGCGCCGCCCTGAGGAAATCCATCGGCACGCTGCTCGGGCTTCGACCTCCGAGAGGCTCTCGGAAGTTCCGCACCGCGACGCCCAGCGCGGCCGGCACCCTGTCCTGCTCGATGAAGAGCACGAGCTCGGGGTCGATGACCAGCTTGAGCTGCCGAGCGACCCAGATCAGCTCCGCCTCGCTCCACGGCGCGCTCGCCCGGCCCATGCCGGGCAGGTCGTTGATGACCTCGCCGAAGCGCATCATCTCGTCGGAGAAGTGGGCTCGATCGACCCGCACTGGCCTGAGCACGAGCCCAGGGCGCCTCCGGGCCAGGTCGGCCGATCGCGTGACGTCCAGCGGGATGCGTCCGACCTCCGTCCGGTACGCGTGCAGGTCGCGTCTGGGAACATACCCCGCCTGCTCCAGCAGGAAGCTGAGCTCCGGCGGGTCGTCGGACAGGCCGGGCATGGGCGGCAACCCTTGCCCGTGGACCATGACGCCCGTACCCACCCGGACCGACGGGCCGAGTGGGCCGCGGACCACATCGACGTCCTGCCCCCGGAGCCAACGCTCGGCCGCGCCGAGCAGCTCGCCGGCGACCCGCGTCGCGTTGACGCAGTCGAAGAGCCCGAAGGTGCCTGCCCGCTCGCCCAGTGTGCGGTTGCTCAGGTGGTCCACGTACACGGCCACGCGGCCCACGGGGCGGCCCTCGCGGCGCGCGAGCAGGAGCTGGTGGTCCGCGTGCCGGAAGAACGGGTTCGCTCGGCGATCGAGGAGCGGCCGGAGCCACGGCGGCGGCGTCTCGTTGGCCCGATCCCGGGGCCTGAGCTGCGAGGGCAGCGACAGGAACGCCTCCAGGTCTCGGCTGCTTCCGACCGGGCTGATCTCGAGGCCCATGCAGGACTTTGTATCAGAACTCGGTTCGTACGCCGAAATCGATACCCACGTCGCCGACGGCGCTGTCCGGGTCGCGCCTGTACGATCCCTCGAACGAGAAGACGCGGCCGAGCTCGTACCGGATGACGGCTTCGAGGTCGCGCTCGGCGGTGAGCCCGCGGGCGGCGTCGATCCGCGCGTTCTTGCCGAGCGGCCGTCCGACCCTGATGCGCGGCTCGGTCCGCCCGGTGCGAGGCGAGTACTCGGTCGTGACCTTGAACACGTCGAGCTCCGGGAACAGCTCGCGCGCCACTTTCCCGCCGGCCGCGGTCTTCCACAGCACCTCGGCCGCGACCCCCCCGCGGTTGCGCTGCCTGGCCTCGGCCGAGGTCATGCCGACGCTGAGCAGCATGAAGACGTCCTCGTCGCTCAGCGGAGGTTCCGAGGCGAACCGCACCCTGGGCTCGGACAGCGTGCCGGTGGCGTACAGCCTGATGTGCCAGTCGCGCCGATTGGCCGCGGCGACGACGTCCAGGCGAGCCTCGACCTTCTCCGGATCGAAGAACCGCAGGGCGCCGCGCTCGACCTCGAACTCGGTGTTGCGGACCGTCAGCTTGCTGCGCTCCTCGATCAGGACGGTCCCAAGGAGCGCGGGCCGCACGTCCGTGCCGATCACTCGGAACGGCTGCCCACGGCGGGAGAGCGTCACGTTCCCCTTGAGGAGGTTCATCTCCAGCCGGACGTCGCCGTGATCGACGATGCGCAGGTCGAGGCGCACGCGGGGCTCGCCGGGTCGTTCCGCCGTCAGCGCCTTGGTCGGCTGCTCGACACCGCTCCGCTTCACCCTGGGCCCGGCCGCGTCCCGCAGGAGAAGGTGGACGACGTCGATCCGCCCGCTCAGGAGCGGCAGCGACTTCTCGTCACCCGTGCCGTCGATGTCGAGGTCCGCCCCGAGCACGGCAGTGCTCTTTTGCTTGAACGGGACCGCGACGTCACGCGCGCTCAGATCGAAGTGATAGCGGTCGAGCGCTCGCCCCTCGAGCGCGAGTTGGCCCGAGGCCTCGACCAGCCCGCCGTGGAGACTCGCGCGGACCGTGTCCACGGCGATGACGTTCTGGCTGAACCGGACCCTGGCGGAGATGTCCTCGAACGGGAGTTTCGTACCACCACCACCGCCGCCGCCACCGCCAC
>Ga0233425_10003101_pt1 | contig 31051 bp, 29 predicted proteins | sample Watercolumn_Towu_2_FD_181712 | JGI IMG/M metagenome (GOLD analysis project Ga0233425, IMG submission 181712) | Freshwater microbial communities from Lake Towuti, South Sulawesi, Indonesia - Watercolumn_Towuti2014_140_MG | ecosystem: Environmental > Aquatic > Freshwater > Lake | place...
GGACGGAGACGCCTTCAACGCCTAACCACTCGGCGGTGCCTGCGCCTGCCCGAATGTTCCGCACCGTGCACACATCTCGACGGTGCGCTCGAGGCGGGCGCCAGACCAACGGGGCGGTACGTGACAGGTTCTCCCACCAGCCAGATGTCTGGTCACTGCACTCGTGAATTCACTCGGCGGCTGAACAACCCAAACCTGTCGTTCACCGGATTTTCATTTCAGGCTGCGAACCTCAGCCGGTCGTTGGGAAACCCAGCGAGGCTGCGGCAACATTCCGCAAGCCACACCAGACGGAACAGAGGGGGAAAGCACATCATGACGGTCAACATGGATTCCGAAGACATCGGCAGCAACAACTCCAACAACCGCACCTTCGGCGAAGTGCTCGATGCCTTCGTGTCACGTCGCGCGGTGCTGGCCGGCGGGCTCGCGGGTGCGGCGTTCGCCTTCGCCGGCAGCAAAGTGTCGGCGAGCGGCGTCGAGCCGACGAAGCGCACCGCGAGCGGCGTCGCCGCCAAACTGAGCCCGACGATCGGGTTCACGCACATTCCGCTGCAGAACTCGCCGATGCCGACCATCGCGCCGGAGTATCAGTTCAGGACGCTCATTCCGTGGCGCACGCGTCTCGACGGCAAAGGTGAGTTCGCCGAGGCGCTGTCGTCGGTCGACCAGGCCGCTTCCGTGGGTCTCGGGCACGACGGCATGCACTACTTCGGCGACAACCGCAAGGGGATGCTGGCGATCAATTTCGAATACGGCACGAACTCGCACGCGCTCGGCAAGTCGGAGCCGACGAGCCTCGAGGAGGTCCGCATCTCGCAGCACCTCCACGGCGTTGGCGTCGTGTACATCGAGCAAGGCCCGAAGGGTTGGTCGATGAAGCGTGACAAGCGAAACCGACGAGTGCACGTCAACACGCCGGTCGAGTTCGCTGGCCCTGCCGCCGGCAGCGCGTTGCTGGTGAACACCGCCGGCAACGAGCCGCTCGGAACGGTCAACAACTGCGCCAACGGCTCGACGCCCTGGGGCACCTACCTCACCTGCGAGGAGAACTTCAACGGCTACTTCGGGTCGACGAACACCGCCTGGAAGGCGTCGGCGGAAGAAGCGCGGTACGGCGTGTCGATGAACGGCTTCGGCTACGCGTGGCACAAGTTCGACCCGCGTTTCGACCGCTCGCAACCCGGCTACGCCAACGAGATCAACCGCTTCGGCTGGGTCGTCGAGATCGACCCGGAGAATCCGAAAGCCAGGCCGATCAAGCGCACGGCCCTCGGTCGCATGAAGCACGAGGGCGCCGAGGTGGTCGTCGGCAAGGGCAACCGTGTCGTGGTGTACATGGGAGACGACGAGCGCTTCGACTACATCTACAAGTTCGTGTCGGCACGCGACTACAAGAAGATGATCGCCGCCGGCAAGAGCCCGCTCGATGAGGGGACGCTGTACGCGGCACGGTTCAACGACGACGGCACCGGGGACTGGCTCGAGCTGAGCCCGCGCAACTCGGTGTTGTCAACATGGTCCATCGACAAGATCCTCGTGCACACCCGGCTTGCCGCCGACCTCGCGGGCGCGACGAAGATGGACCGCCCCGAGTGGATCACGACGGGTGCGGACGGCTGGCAGTACGGCACGCTGACCAGCAACACCAACCGCGGGCGCACCGGGTATGCCGGCGTCAACGCCGCCAACCCGATTCGCCAGAACTCCGACGGGCACATCATCCGTTGGAAGGACAGCGACGGCAATCTGGGCGGCACGTTCCAGTGGAACCTGTTCTTCATCTCCCAGGAGACGTTCGACGAGGGTGGCCAGATGTTCGGCTCGCCCGACGGAATCTGGGCCGACCCCGACGGTCGCATCTTCATCCAGACCGACGGAACGCAACCTGGCAAGAACAACGACCAGATGCTCGTCGCCAATGCCAAGACCAGGGAGATCAGGCGCATCTTCACCGGCGTCGCAGGGTGCGAGGTGACGGGTGTGGCAGTCACGCCGGATCGCAAGACGATGTTCGTCAACCTGCAGCATCCGGGTGACGGAGACCCGAAAATCTCGAACTACCCGGCGCCGTTCACCGGTGCGAGCGGTCCGAAGCCGCGCGATTGCACCATCGTCATTACTCGCAAGGACGGAGGAATCATCGGGAGCTGACGCGCGTTCGCGAGGCTCGGCGGAGGTCGAATACCGCAGCGCTTCCTGCCGGAAGGCAACCAGGTACCCCTTCGCCTGCGTTGTCTTCTGGCAGGAGCGTTACCGGACAGTGTCGGTGCGCTTGACCCGGGTGGTCGTTGCGCGGGTCGCCGTCGCGACTCGTCTCTCGACACGCACAGGTGAGTCGTGCTCCCACAGTTGGATGACCTGATAGCCGATCGCGCGCAGGTGCCGAGCCTTGCGGCGGTCGCGCCGGCGGTTGCGCGCCAGCTTCTCGCGCCACCATGCAGAGTTGCGCTTCGTGCCGCGGAAACAGCGCGGGCAGCCGTGCCAGAAACACCCGTGCACGAAGATCGCGACGCGGTGGTCGGGCAACACGAAGTCGGGCGTGCCGGGCAGTGAGCGCACGTTGCGGCGGAACTTGAGGCGCATCGCGCGCAGTGTCCGCGCGGTCTCCAGTTCGGGTTGCGTGCGCGACGTCTTCACGCGACGCATGCGAGCCGCGACTTCGCGGCTCGGCGGGCGCATACGAGGAGGCCGCTCCACAGGCTGCGGGCGCGGCATGGGCCGCTAATTCGGCGGGCCGAACTGTCGGTCGCCGGCGTCACCCAAGCCGGGCACGATGAACGCACGCTCGTTGAGATGACTGTCGATCGACGCGGTGACCACGTGCAGATTCATGCCCGTCGACTCGAGATGCTTGATGCCTTCGGGGGCGGCGAGCACGCACGCGACGAATATCGTGCCGCTGGCACCGCGGTCGACGAGCACCTTGCAGCCGTGCGCGAGCGAGCCGCCCGTCGCGAGCATCGGATCGAGCACCACGCAGGTGCGCCCCGCGAGGTTGCGCGGCAGTTTGGCGACGTATTCGCTCGGCTCGTGCGTCTCTTCGTCGCGCTGCACGCCGACCACGGCGATGTCGGCGTCGGGCAGCAGTTCCATCGCGGCCGGCAGCATGCCGAGCCCGGCTCGCAGGATCGGTACGAGCACCGGGCGGCTCGTCAAGCGCACGCCGTCAGTAGTGGCGAGCGGTGTGGTGACCTTGCGTGCAGTGGTGGGAATCTGGCGCGTCGCTTCGGCGACGACGACGAGCGACAGGCGGCGCATCTCTGCGCGGAACATTTGGTTCGACGTATCGATGTCACGCAGGTGCGTGAGGGCCTCTTGGGCGACCGGGTGGTCGACGACAGTCACGTGAACGGTCACGGCTTCATCCTTGCCGATGCCGAGGTCGGCGGGCGAAATGCACGGTTTGTGCCGAAAACTGCGCAACTAGCGTCATTCCTGTGCGAGGGGACCGCTCCGTGCGAACCGGCCGTTCGGTGCGCATCGACACGGTCACCTCGCGCGACGAGTGCGAGCGGGCAGGCGCGTTGTTCGACGAGGTGTGGGGGACGCGCGGCATGGTGCCGAACGAGGTGATCATCGCGACGGTGCACGCCGGCGCGTACGCGTCGCTGGCCCGGCTCGACGACGAGGTGGTTGGTGCCAGCTGGGGGTTTCTCGGTGGCCACGACGGCGGGCGCACGTTGCACTCGCACGTGACCGGGGTGGTCGCCGCCGAAGCGTCGCACGGCATCGGCGCGTCGCTCAAGTGGCACCAGTGGCGCTGGGCGCGCGAGCGCGGCCTCGACGCCATCACCTGGACCTTCGACCCGCTCGTGCGGCGCAACGCCTACTTCAACCTCGTGAAACTCGGTGCCGTGGTCGTCGAGTACCACGAAGACTTCTACGGCGCCATCAACGACGGACTGAACAACGGTGAGCGCACCGACCGCCTCGTCGTGAGTTGGCCGGTGGCTGCGCACGCCGAGCCCCCGTGCGGTGACTACGCACGGACGGGCGAGTGGTCGATTGCCACGCCCGACGACATCGAATCGCTGCGGCGCAGCGACCCGGCGTCGGCGAGAGAGTGGCGCATCCGCCAACGGGAGGAGTTGCGCCGGGCGTTCTCGGGCGGCTGGCGCATCGCCGGGCTCTCGCGCGACGGCAGCTACGCGATCGAGCGCTCGACCGAGACGGTTCGTGCATGATCGACGAGGTCCGCATCCGTCGCGCGCATATCGAACTCGTCGCGCCGTTCCGCACGAGTTTCGGCGTCGAGACCGCCCGCGAGTTGTTGTATCTGGAGGTCGTCGGCGACGGCGCGAGCGGCTGGGGGGAGTGCGTCGCGATGAGCGAGCCGACGTACTCCAGCGAATATGTCGACGGATGCGAAGAGGTGCTGCGGCGCTTCATGCTGCCCCTCGTGCGGCGCGAGACCACGGCGCAGTCGTTCAACGAATCGGTGGCCGGCATCCGCGGGCACTACATGGCCAAGGCCGTGCTCGAGACGGCGTTGCTCGACCATCAGTTGCGACGCGAAGGCAAGAGTTTCGCGTCGTTTCTCGGCGCCGCGCAATCGCGCGTGCGCTCGGGTGTGTCGGTCGGCATCCAGCCGACGATCGACGAGTTGTTGCGCGTGGTGCAGCGCTACCTCGACGACGGATACCTGCGCATCAAACTGAAGATCGAGCCGGGCTTCGACGTGGAGCCGGTGCGCGCCGTGCGACGGGCGTTCGGTGACGATCTGCTGCTGCAAGTCGACGCCAATTCGGCCTACTCGCTCGACGACGCCGATCATCTCGCAAAGATGGACGAGCTCGACCTTCTGCTCATCGAGCAACCGCTGCCCGAGGAACAGTTGGCGGCGCACGCACAACTTGCCAGGCGCGTGCGCACGCCGATCTGCCTCGACGAATCCATCGTGTCGGCGGCGGTCGCCCGCGACGCGCTCGACATCGGAGCGTGCAGCATCATCAACGTGAAGCCCGGTCGCGTGGGCGGCTATCTCGAGGCCAAAGCGATCCACGACCTCTGCCACTCGCGCGGCGTGCCCGTGTGGTGCGGCGGCATGCTCGAGACCGGGATCGGTCGTGCGGCCAACTTGGCACTGGCGGCGCTGCCCGGCTTCACGCTGCCCGGCGACACCTCGGCATCGGCGCGCTACTTCAAACGCGATGTGACCGCACCGTTCGTGTTGCGCGACGGGTGTCTCGATGTGCCGACGGGGCCGGGCATCGGGGTCGAACCCGACCGCGACTACCTGGATTCGATCACCAGCCGCGTCGACGCGATCGTCGTCGGCTGAGCGGCCGCCCTCGGCTTGGCCGCCGCGGTTCGTCGAGCCGAGCGTCAGCCGTCGAGCCGAGCGTCAGCCGTCGAGCCGAATGAGGATCGCGACCTCGCGGTCGCGATTGTCGTTGCCGCGCAAGCGCGCCAACAATGTCGAGATGCTCCAATACACCGTGAACATCGCGTAGACGAGGCCGTACTTGCGGGCAATCGCCTTGCGCACGCGCCCGGCTTCGTCGCCGGTGACCAGCCGGGCGGTCGCAGACAGCAACGGTGCCGACGCCGGCACTGCGCCCTTCATGTCGCACACCTGCACCGTGACGCGCGGGTTGTTGCGGATGCGCTTCACCTTGCCCGCGTTGGATTCGGTGATCACGCCGAAGTCGTCGCCCAGCGCGGCGAACCACACGGGTGTTGCGACCGGGCGGCCGTCGCGACGAAAGGTGACCAGCGAGACGTACTTTTCTTTGTTGCTCAACGTCATTCGACGCTCGACATTATCCGTCGGGATGGCAGGATTTGAACCTGCGACCTCCTGGTCCCAAACCAGGCGCACTAGCCAAGCTGTGCTACATCCCGCGTTATCTCAGGCTATTGCAGGCTGCTCGGCTCGTTCGTCGGCGAGCCGCGCATGGCTGCTCGTTACTTCGGGCGCTGGGCGGCCTTGGCGAGACGCTTCTTGGCGCGGCCAATCGGCGCGAGGTGGCGGTGGTCGAGGTCGCTCACTTCGGTGCCGTCGGCGAAACGCACCCAGTAGCGCTGCCACTGGAACCCGTTGGCGAGAATCACGCGGCCCTCACTGCCCGCGGGCACGCCGGGCAGCTCCACCGTGGTCGTCACTTTGTCGCCGATGCGCAAGTCGAGTTGGCCCTCGTGGGGCGTGGCGAGGGAGTGCGGCTTCCAGAGCGGCATCCTCCCAGTATGTCACTTGTAGCCTTCAACGCCCATGCACTGCACGGTCGAACAGTTGGAAGGCAACAGAGTCAAAGTCGACATCGAGGTCGACGCCGCGTCGTTCGAGGCGGATATCGAACTTGCATTCCGCAAGCTCGCGCGCCAAGTGCGCATCCCCGGGTTCCGCCCCGGAAAGGCCCCGCGCCGCGTGATCGAGGCACACCTCGGAGCCGACGGAAAGAAGGCGGCCCGCTCACAGGCGATCGAAGACGCCGTGCCGAAGTATCTCGCGCAGGCGGTCAAGGAGCACGACATCGACATCATCGCCACGCCGAAGGTGGATCACGTGCACGGCGCGCAAGAAGACAGCGGCCCGATCTCGTTCCACTGCGAGATGGAGGTTCGTCCGGTGATCATCGTCGCGGGCTACGCCGGACTGCGCGTGGAGATGGCCGCGACGACCGCCTCCGACGCCGAGGTCGACGAGGTGATGACCAACGAACGCAAGCGTCACGGCACGCTCGTCGATGTGGCGCGACCGATTGCCCGCGGCGACCAGGTGACGCTGGATTTGTCCGCGACGCGCGGCGACGTGCCGGTGCCCGGGCTCAACGTCGAGGCGTGGCTGTACGAAGTCGGTCGCGGCTGGGTCGCGCAGGGATTCGACGACGAGATCACCGGCCTCCGCGCGGGTGACGAGAAGAAGTTCAAAGCCCTGCCGAACGGCAACGAAGACGAAGCCGACTTCACCGTGAAAGTGGTGAAGGTGCAACAGCTCGCGCTGCCCGAAGCCACCGACCAGTGGGTCGCCGAGACGTTCGGCGAGTTCGAGACCGTCGACGAGTGGCGCGCGACGATCGCCGAGCGCATGAGCGCGTCGCGTCTCAATCAGGCGCGCAACTCGGTCGTCGACCGAGTGACTGACGAGCTGGCGAAACTCGTCGACATCGAACTGCCCGAACCGATGGTCGAGGGCGACCTGCGCTCGCGCGTGCGCAACACGGCGGAGACGTTCAAGCGGCAGGGCATCGCCATCGCGCAGTTCCTGCAGATCACCGGACAGTCGGAGGAGCAGTTCCTCGAACAGTTGCGCGAGCAGTCGCGCAAGGCGGTGCGCGTCGACCTCGCCCTTCGCGCCATCGCCCTCGACCGCAACATGGTCGCCGACGACAAGGATGTCGACGAGGAACTCGAACGCATCGCGCAGCGCGCCGGCGTGAAACCCAGGCGCGTGCGCTCGTTGTACGAGAAGAACGACGCCCTCGGCGACCTGCGGGCGCAGATCTGCAAGTCGCAAGCCCTCGAGTGGCTCGTGCGCGAGGTCACCTACGTCGATGCGGAAGGCAAGCCGATCCCGACCGACACGCTGCTCGGCGACGGCGTCCCCATCGACGCAGTCGCCGATACGGGCGCTGGTGCGGCGATTGCCGACGAATCCAACACCGACGAAGAGGCGACTAGTACGGTGGACGGCGGGTCCACCGATGCGTGATCACATCATGAACTTCTCGAGCTACTACGTCCCCAACGTCACCGAGGTGACGAGCCGCGGCGAGCGCGTCTACGACCTGTACAGCCGGCTGCTCAAGGAGAACATCATCTTCCTCGGCACGCCGATCGACGACACCATCGCCAACCTCATCTGCGCCCAACTCATCCATCTGGAGAGCGAGAACCCCGACAAAGACATCAACGTCTACATCAACAGCCCGGGCGGCGACATCACGGCGTTGTTCGCCATCTACGACACGATGCAGTTCATCAAGAACGACATCGCCACCATCTGCCTCGGCCAAGCCGCATCGGCGGCGGCCGTGCTGCTCGCGGCAGGCACCAAGGGCAAACGGCTCGCGCTGCCGCACGCTCGCATCCTGCTGCACCAGCCGTACGGTCAGGTGGGTTACGGTCAGGTCACCGATCTCGAGATTGCGGCGAAGGAAATCTTGCGGATGCGCGACCTGCTCGAACAGATCGTCGCCAAGCACACCGGCCAGACCATCGAACGAGTGCACGCCGACACCGACCGCGACTTCGTGATGGAAGCCGAGGAGGCGAAGGCCTACGGCGTCATCGACGAAGTGATCTCGGTTCGCGAGGCCGTCGACCACGCGGGACCGATCCGGTAGGCGACAACTATGGCAAAGTTCGGTGACACCGCGGAACTCGTCAAGTGCTCGTTCTGCTCCAAGACGCAGAAGCAAGTCAAGAAACTCATCGCCGGCCCGTCGGTGTACATCTGCAACGAGTGCATCGACCTCTGCAACGAAATCATCGACGACGAGGTCGACGACGCCAAGAGCCTCGGGCTCGACAACGTGCCGACCCCGCGCGAGATCCGCGCGTTCCTCGACGACTTCGTGGTCGGACAAGACACCGCCAAGAAGGTGCTCGCCGTCGCGGTCTTCAACCACTACCGGCGCATCAAGTACTCGCAAGGCAAGAAGTTGCGGCGCGACGACGTGGAGCTGCAGAAAAGCAACATCCTGTTGCTCGGTCCGACGGGTTGCGGCAAGACGCACATGGCGCAGACCCTGGCGCGCATGCTCAACGTGCCGTTCGCCATCGCTGATGCCACCGCGCTCACCGAGGCCGGCTACGTCGGCGAAGACGTGGAGAACATCCTGCTCAAGCTGCTGCAGGCCGCCGATTTCGACGTGAAGCGCGCCGAGATGGGCATCGTGTACATCGACGAGATCGACAAGATCGCCCGCAAGAGCGAGAACCCGTCGATCACCCGCGACGTGTCGGGCGAGGGTGTGCAGCAGGCGCTGCTGAAGATTCTCGAGGGCACCGTGGCCTCCGTGCCGCCGCAGGGCGGGCGCAAGCACCCGCACCAAGAGTTCATCCAAATCGACACGACGAACGTGCTCTTCATCGTCGGCGGCGCCTTCGCCGGCCTCGACCAGATCATCGGCTCGCGACTCGGCGACAAGGGCGTCGGCTTCCACGCCACCGTGAAATCGAAGAAAGACCGCGACCCCGGCGACCTGTTCGCCCAGGTGCTGCCCGAAGACCTGCTCAAGTTCGGCATGATTCCCGAGTTCGTCGGCCGACTGCCGATGATCGGGGCGGTGCACGCGCTGAAGAAGGACGCGCTCGTGCAGATTCTCACCGAGCCGAAGAACGCGCTCGTGAAGCAGTACCAGAAGTTCTTCCAGTTCGAAGAGGTGGAGCTCGACATCACCGCGGCCGCGCTCGAGGCGATTGCTGATGCGGCGCTGGTGCGCGGCACCGGGGCGCGCGGTCTCCGCGCCATTCTCGAAGACGTGCTGCTCGACTCGATGTACGACCTGCCGGGTCGCACCGACGTCGCGAAGGTCGTGATCGACGCCGACACCGTCACGCAGAAGGTTCCGCCGAAGATCGTCACGCGCTCACCGCGCGTCGCGAAGCAGAAGCGCGCCGCCTCCTAGCCCGTCGCAACTACCCTTCACCCATGGGCGATTCGGCAGTCGCGCGCGCCTTTGCATTCCTCGACGCCCACTCGGTGTACGAAAAAACGGGTCGTATCGACTCGCCGAGCACCGCCAACATCGAGCGACTCGTGCAGATGCTGGGCGACCCGCACCTGGCGTACCGCACCATCCACGTGACCGGCACCAACGGCAAAGGCTCCACCAGTCAGATGATCACCCGCCTGCTGGTGGCGCACGGGTTGCGGGTCGGCACCTACACGAGCCCGCACCTCGAGCGGGTGAACGAGCGGATGATGCTGAACGGCGAGCCGATCAGCGACGACGAACTCGCCGCGAACGTGCTCGCCATCGCCGAACTCGAGCCGCTGGTCGGGGCAAGGCTGAGTTACTTCGAGGTGATGACCGCCGTCGCCTTCCGATGGTTCGCCGACAGCGCAATCGACGTCGGTGTCATCGAGGTGGGGCTGCTCGGACGATGGGACGCCACGAACGTGGTGCAGAGCGATGTCGCCGTGCTCACGAACGTGTCGCTCGACCACACCGAGTTCGCGGGCCCGACGCACGCGCACATCGCGCGCGAGAAAGTCGGCATCGTGAAGCCGGGCAGCGTGTTCGTGCAGGGCGAGACGCGACCGGAGTTGGAGGCGACGTTTGCCGAGCCGCCGTGCCAGCGTCGCGTCGTGCGCGACCGGCACTTCGAACTGACTGGCAACGAACTGGCGGTCGGCGGTCGGGTGGTCGGCATCCGCACGACGCGCGCACGGTACGACGACGTGTTCGTGCCGCTGCACGGTGCGCACCAGGGTGACAACGCCGCGGTCGCCGTCGTCGCAGTGGAGGAGTTCTTCGAGCACGGGATCTCGCGCGCGGTGCTCGAGGAAGGTTTTGCGTCGGTGGTCATGCCGGGCCGCTTCGAGGTGATGGCCCACCAGCCGCTCGTCATCGTCGACGGCGCGCACAATGTGGGCGGGGCAGAGGTGTGCGCCGACGTGTTCTTCAACGACTTCCAAGTGGAGGGTCGTCGGGTGCTCGTGGTCGGCATGCTGAAGAGCCGTGAGCCGCACGGATTGCTGGGTGCACTGCGCGCCGAGGAATTCGACCGGGTGATTTGCTGCACCGCGCCGACTCCGCGCGGCACGTCCGCCGAGACTGTCGCCGCCGCGGCACGCGAAATCGGTTGCGACGAAGTGGTGGTCGCCGACGATACCGCGTCGGCGGTCGCGCTCGCATACAGCGGCTTGCGCGCCGAAGACGCACTGCTGGTCGCCGGTTCGCTGTACGTCGTCGGCGCGGCGCGACCCGCGCTGCGAGACCTCGTGCCCTAGCGGTAGCCTTGTCGCGTGCCAGCCTCAGCGGGAACCCGCCGAACTTTGGTGCTGCTCAAGCCCGATGCGGTCGAGCGCCGGCTCGTCGGTGACATCGTGTCGCGGTTCGAGCGCAAGGGCCTCGGAATCGCCGCGATGCAACTGCGCACGCTCGACAAAACGACGCTCGCACGCCACTACGCCGAGCACGAAGGCAAGCCGTTCTACGCCGACCTCGTGAGCTTCATGTCGCGCGGGCCGGTCGTGGCGTTGGTCGTCGAAGGCCCCGACGACACGTGGGAGATCGTGCGGGCGATGATGGGCGCCACCAATCCGAGCGCCGCAGCGCCGGGCACCATTCGCGGCGACCTCGGCACGATCTTCACGGAGAATCTCATCCACGGCAGCGACTCGGCGGTGTCGGCCGAGAGGGAAATCCAGATCTTCTTCCCCGGACTCTGAGGCGACGTCGTGGCCGGCACCAACCCAATCTCACTGTCGCGCGACATCGCGATCGACCTCGGCACGGCGAACACTCTCATCTTCATCAAGGGCGAAGGCATCGTGCTCGACGAGCCGAGCACGGTCGCGCTCGACACGACGACGGGGCAGATCGTGGCGATCGGACACGACGCCAAGCGCATGTGGGGCCGCACGCCGCGCAACATCCGAGTCGTTCGACCCCTGAAGGACGGTGTTATCGCCGACTTCGACTTGTGCGAGCAGATGCTGCGCGAGTTCATCCGCCAGGTGCACACGAGCCGCTTCAGCAAGCCGCGCATCATCGTCTGCGTTCCGTCGGAAATCACCGGCGTCGAGCGCCGAGCCGTGCAGGACGCCGCCGAATTCGCCGGAGCGCGCCGACCCGTGTACGTGATCGAGGAGCCGATGGCGGCCGCCATCGGGGCGGGGCTGCCGGTGAGCGAGCCGAGCGCCAACCTCATCGTCGACATCGGTGGCGGAACCACCGAGGTGGCCGTGATTTCGCTCGGCGGCATCGTCACGGCGGCGTCGTGCCGCGTGGCTGGCGACGAAATCAACGACTCGATCGTCGCCATGTTCAAAAAAGAGTTCAATCTGGACATCGGCGACAACACCGCCGAAGAAGTGAAGATCCAACTGGGTTCGGCTTGGCCGCTCGAGCAGGAACTCACCGCCGACGTCGGCGGCCGCGACGCAACTACGGGTCTGCCGCGCACGCAAGAAGTGACCACCGCCGAGATTCGTGCGGCAATCGACGTGCCCATCTCCACGATCATCGACGTGGTGAAGGCCACGCTCGAGCGCACGCCCCCCGAACTCGCCGCGGACGTGATCAGCAACGGCATCACGCTCTCCGGCGGCGGCGCCCTGCTCACCGGGCTCACCGAGCGCATGATTCACGAGACGGGCATCACCACGGTGGTCGCGCCCGAGCCGCTTCTGTCGGTCGTGCTCGGCGGCGGGCTCACGCTCGAAAACTTGGACGCGATGAAGGGTCTCACGGCGCAATCGGACGACGAGTAGCGCGGCTGGCTGACGGAGCGTGGCACGCAGACAAGCGTCACTGACCAGGGCGATCCTTCTGCTCGCGCTGGCGTCGGTGTTCCTCGTCACCCTCGACCTCGCTGACTCCGCGTCGACGTCCCGCGTGCGACGCGCCTTCGGTGTCGTGTTCTCCCCGGTGGAACAAGTGATGCGCGTCGTCACGCGGCCGCTCGGCAACGCATGGAACGCTTTCCGCGAATACGACGACGTGGTCGACGAGAACGACCGCCTGAAGGAACAAGTTGCGCTGCAAGAAGGTGCGACGGTCGCCGCAGCCGCGTCGGTGCGACTCTCGCAAGAACTGCTGGCGCTCAACGGGCTGCCAACCCTCGCTGGCATCAACTCCGTGACGGCGCAGGTGATCGGCGAGACGCCGACCAACTTCTCACAGACCGTCGAGATCAACCAGGGTTCGAACGCTGGCATCAGGGTCGGGATGCCGGTACTGAACGCGGCCGGCCTCATCGGGAAGGTCACCGAGGTGTTCGGCGACCGGGCGTTGGTGATGCTGATCTCCGACCCTGACTATGCCCTGTCGGTCAAGGTGGTGACGATGTCGAGCCGCACGCCGGTGACGCTGCCGCCGCTGCCCGTCGAAGACACACCGACGGTCGACACCGTGCTCGAGACCACTGATACGAGCAGCACGTCGTCGACATCGACAACGACCACCACCATCAAGGGTTTCACGCCGGGCACCACCACGGTGCCCCCCGAGGTGGTGGCGGGTGGTGCCAGCAACATCACCGTGCCGGTCGCCAGCCAATTGGCCGTGCGCGAAACGGGCATCCTGGAGGGCCGCGGCCCGGGCACGCGACCGATCGTGAGGTTCCTTGACGCGACCACGCGAGCATCGGCGATCGAGGTCGGTGCACCGATCGTGTCGGCGGGCGGTTCGCGCAGTCTCGCCCCGCCCGACGTGGTCGTCGGCGTCGTGTCACGCGTCGTCGAGCGACTCGGCACCGCGGGGCCGGTGCTGGAGATCGATCTCGTCGCCGACCTCTCGAACCTCTCGTTCTTGCGCGTGCTGCTGTACCAGCCGATCACGGAGTCGGAGAAGTAGCGATGTTCGAACGCCTGTTGCGCGTCGTCGCGAGCCGCTGGTTTCGTCTCGTGCTCGTGGCGCTCGTGGTGCTCGCCTTGCAGACCACACTCTTCAGCCAGATACGACCGTTCGGCTACGCCGTCCAGATCCTCGCGGTGTTCGTGGCGTGCGCCGGGGCGACGCACTCGGTGCAGGTCGGCGCGGTGGTCGGGCTCGTGAGCGGTCTCATGTACGACGCGGTGCTCGCGACGCCGCTCGGCCTCACCGCGCTGGTATGCGGCGCGGTCGGCGCGCTCGCGGCAGTGCTCGTGCAGCCGTTTCGCGACCCGGCGTGGTGGATGCGCGTGCTCGCGGCGAGCCTGGCCGCGGCGTTCGGCGAAGCACTCCTGCCGGTCATGAAGTCGGTGGTCGGGCTCGGAGGATGGCTGCAGTTCCGCATCGTGGGCGTCGCGCTCGTGACCTTTTTCGGCGGCCTGGTGTTCGCGCTCCCGTTGCTGACGGTGACGCGTTGGACCCTGCGCGAAAGGATCGGCCGTGGCGACTGACTCGCAACAGCGCCGCTGGAACTACGTCGGCGTGGCGGCAATCGGGCTGCTCGTGCTGCTGCTGGCGCGCATCTGGTTCTTGCAGGCAATCACCAAGGAAGAAACCGACCAAGTCATCAAGTCGGTGCAGTCCCGCGTGGTGAAGTTGATCCCCGAACGGGGTCGCATCTTCGACGTCAACGGCCGCATCGTCGCCGACAACAAACGCGTGCTCATCGCCACCATCAATCGCCGCATCATCGCCGACCCGCAAGACCGCCTCGAGATGTTCAACCGGTTGTCGGGCCCGCTCAATACGCCGATCGAAAGGCTGTATGTGCGCTACGAGGACAAGCGGTACAACGAACTCACCGAACTGCCGCTCGCCTTCGACATCTCCGAAGAACAGGCTGCGTTCATCATGGAGCGCATCGAGGACTACCCGGGAGTCGTGGTCAAGGAAGAGTGGCGGCGCATCTACCCGTACGGTGCGGTCGGCAGCCATGTGATCGGTTTCCTCGGCGCGATCCAGAAAGAATCGGCGGCGTACTACAAATCGCTCGGCTACGACCCGAACGAGCGAGTCGGTCTCTACGGCGTGGAACTCACCTACGAGGTGGCACTGCGCGGCACGCCGGGGTTCGTGCGCTACGAGGTCGACGCCGTCGGGCGCGTGAAGAGCGTGCTCGAACGCGTCGAGCCGCAGCCCGGCAACGACCTGCAACTCACGCTCGATTTCACGATGCAGCAATTCACCGAACAGGCCCTCGAAACCCAGCTGCTCGTGCGCCAGCGAAACGAAGCACCGCAGGTGATGCTGCCCGACGGCATTCCCGACCCGCAGTATCCGGAGGTCAACTACTTCAAGGCACCCGCCGGGTCGGTCGTCGTGCTCAATCACAACACCGGCGAAGTGGCGGCCATGGCGTCGTACCCGCGCTTCGACGCGCGGTGGTTCGCGGCAACCGTCGATTCGGCGAAGTTCGCCCAGGTCTTCCCGCGCACCGACGACCCCGACCGTTCGATCCTCGTGAACCGCGCGGTGTCCGGTCGCTACAACCTCGGCTCGTCCTTCAAGCCGTTCGTCGCCTACGCGGCACTGAACTCCGGCCAGTTGCCGGGCGGCGCGCAGTACGTGTTCGACGACCGCGGCACGTACAAGCTCGAGAGCATCCCCAAGGAACGCTGCGACCAAGGCGTGAAATGCCTGTTCCGAAACGCGGTCTGTCGCGCGACCGGCGCACCCTGCCGATACGGCGAGGTGGACGTGGAGGCGGCGCTCGCCGTATCTAGCGACACGTTCTTCTACAAGATCGGCGAGCAGATCCTCACCGAGCGCGGCTATCAGCCGGTGCTCGAGCGCGAAGTGCGACGATTCGGGTTTGGCTCGCCGACCAACATCGACCTGCCGTTCGAGTTCGCCGGCACGATTCCGAACGCGGCCTACAAGAAGTATCTGGCGAGCATCGGTGCGATTGCGGAAGATGCGGGCCGCGCCTACTACGTCGGAGACAACGTGCTGTTCTCCATCGGCCAGGGTCTTTTGTCGGCGACGCCGCTGCAGATGGCCAACGCCTACGCCGCACTCGCCAACGGTGGCACGGTGCGCGAGCCGCGCGTCGTGCGCAGTGTGCTGGCGCCCGGCACGAGGAACAAGTCGGCAGGTCTGGCCGACCTGCCGAACGCCTCAGTGGTGCAGCGCGTGTCAAGAGAGGCGGGAGCGACGAGGATCCCGATGCGTGCCGAGGTTCGTCAGCCGATCGTCGCTGGTCTGCGGCGCGTCATCACCGGGCCGGGAGTCAACTTCGACTACTACCACAAGACCACCGGTGAGAACCTCTTCCGCGACTACTCGGGCATTCCCATCGCCGGCAAGACGGGCACGGCGCAGGGATTCAAGAACTTGCCATGGAACGACTCATCGGCGTTCGGGGCGTTCAGTCTTGATGCTTCGCAGCCGTACAGTGCGTTCGCGTACCTCGAAAAATCGGGATACGGCGCGACAGCGGCGGCACCCGTGGTGAAGTGCCTCTTTCTCGCGCTGAGCGGCATCTGGCGAATCGACGACCTCGTGCCCGCCGACCCGCTCGACACTGCCAGCAACATCGCGGCTCAGTCCACCCGGCTGCGCAACCCGGTGTGCCTCGTCAGCACGACCATCGAAGCGCGGGACTGACATGTCGATTGCGTCCCGCGTCCTACAGCGACCGAGTGACCCGCGCGGCTCGGCGAGCATTCTCGACCCGTGGCGCAACGTCGACTGGTCGATGATCTTCGCGACGCTGCTGCTCGTCGTCATCGGCGTTTTCAACATCTATGCCACCACGAGCAGGCGTCTCGCGCTGCGCGGCGCAGATCAGTTCTACTTCACGCAGCGACAGGTGATCTTCATCATCGCTGCCGCTTTCGCCCTCTTCGGCGTGATGCTTGTCGGTCATGACTGGCTGCGCGGCAAGTCGATGTGGTTCTACGTTCCTTCCACGTTCTCGCTCGTCGTCTTGTGGTTGTGGAGCTATACGAGCGGTGAAACGAAACTGTCGTTCGACCTCGGCGTGTTCTCGGTGCAGCCCGCCGAGGTGCTGAAGCCGGTCGTGGTGCTCGTGCTGGCGGCATGGTTCGCCGAATCGGGCGAGCGCAAGATGCCGTACGACGAGTTCGTGCGCGCTCTAATCCTCGCCGGTGTCCCGTTCCTGCTCATCTTTTTTCAGCCCGATTTCGGTTCGGCGATGACCATCGCCGCCGGCGTGCTCGGTGTGCTCATTGTCGCCGGAACTCAACGCCGCCACTTCATCGGCGTGTCGCTGCTCGCCGTGGTGTCGTTCGGGGCCTCGGTGTGGTCGGGTCTCGTGCGCGACTATCAACTCGAGCGATTCACCGCGCTATGGAATCAGAACAACACGACCGACGGCGATTTGCAGAACCTCGTGCTGCAGGTGCGATACGCCAAGCGCGCGGTCGCGGCGGGCGGCTACTTCGGCAAGGGTTATCTGCAAGGCGACCTCACCAACGGACGTTTCATCCCGGTGCAGTCCACTGACTTCCCCTTCTCGGCCATCGCCGAGCAGTTCGGCCTCGTCGGTTGCATCGTGGTCATCGGGCTGCTCGCATACCTGTTGTTCCGCGTGTGGCTCGTCGGGCGCAACGCCAACTCGCCTTTCGGAAAGTTCGTGGCGGCCGGGGTGTTCGCGACGCTCGCCTGGCAGATCTTCCAGAACATCGGCATGACCATCGGCATGACGCCCGTGTCGGGGTTGCCGTTGCCGTTCATCTCCTACGGTGGATCGCACCTCGTGGCCTGGGCGATCATGCTCGGGTTGGTGCAGAGCATCTCGATGCGGCGCGCCGCTTAGGGCGTCGGCCGCGCCCCGCACGCTCGTGCGGAATGCCGCCGGCCGCGCGGTAGCATGAATTTCAAGTCGGGGAGACCCGGCCGCAAGTTTCGACAGACGCACGAGCGTGCGAGCGCAAGGGGAGAGGTGCGCACCGCGCCACGGCACGGCGAATCCGGCGCACACGGCGCGGCTTCGCCGCCAGAGGAAAGGTGTTGAGATGACGAATGAATTCGGCGAGGGCGAGCGCTCGCCCGTGGAATTGCCCGACCCGCCGCGCGAGGGGCGCCCGTCGATACCGCCGCCGCCTGGACGTGCCTTTCGCGCGCCTGCACCGGCGAGCGACCGGGGTGACCGAGACGGTGGTGACCGCGACACTGTTGATCGCGACGGTGTTGATCGTGACGGTGCTGATCGCAACGGACAACCGGCGCAACCTTCGCGCAAGCGCCGCCGTCGCCGGGGCGGGCGCAACCGTAACCGTGGCGGGCGCGGGCGAGACAGCGAGCAGCGTGAAGAGCCGCGCAACGGTCGCCGCGGCGGCCGCCGCGCCGGCCGCGGGCAGCCTGCCGACGACCGCACTCCCGAAGAAATCGAGGCCGAACTCATCGCACGCCGCCGCGGCAAAGAACGCGACGGTCGTCCGCTCGGCCGCTATCTCATGTGCGTGCACGTGCGCAACGACCTCACGCAGGTGGCGTTGCTCGAGGGCCGCAGCCTGATCGAGCACTACGTGAGCCGGCCGGCCGACGACGTGTCGCAAATCCACGGCAACATCTACCTCGGCAAAGTGCAGAACGTGCTGCCCGGCATGGAAGCCGCGTTCGTCGACATCGCGACGCCGAAGAACGCCGTGCTCTACCGCGGTGACGTCCAGTTCGACAAAGAGGACGTGGTAGAGCAAGGCCCCGAGCCGCGCATCGAGCACGTGTTGAGGCGCGGGCAGTTGATCCTCTGCCAGGTGACGAAGAACCCGATCGGCGAGAAGGGTGCGCGACTCACGCAAGAAGTGTCGCTGCCCGGCCGGTTCGTGGTGCTGATCCCAGATTCGAAGACCTACGGCATCTCCAAGCGCCTGCCCGAAGGGGAGCGCCGTCGTCTGCGAACCGTGCTTGATCGTGTCAAACCCGAGCAGCACGGGCTCATCGTGCGAACTGCGGCGGAAAACGCAACCGAGCACGAGCTGGCCACCGACATGAAACAGCTGGTCGCCCGTTGGGAGAGCATCAAGGAGCAGGCGGCCAAGACGACGCAGCCGAGCCTGCTGTACCGCGAACCGTCGCTCGCGGTGCGCGTCATCCGCGAGGAGTTCAGCAGCGACTATCGCGGCATCGTCATCGACGACCGCGCACTGTTCGAAGAGGTGCGCGAATACATTCTTGACTTCAATCCTGAGTTCGTCGACCGAGTCGAGTACTGGGACGAAAAGGAGCAGGGTTTCCCGCTCTTCGAACAGCACCGCGTGGTGGAGCAGTTGCGCAAGGCGCTCGAGCGCAAGGTGTGGTTGCCGTCGGGCGGGTCGCTCGTGATCGAGCACACCGAGGCGCTCACCGTCATCGACGTGAACACCGGCAAGAACGTCGGAAAGTCGAATCTGGAAGAGACCGTGCTCGGGAACAACCTCGAGGCAGCCGAAGAAATCGCCCGCCAGTTGCGACTGCGCGACATCGGCGGCATCATCGTGGTCGACTTCATCGACATGGAGCTGAAGGAGAACCGCCGCAAGGTGGTGGAGACGTTCCGCAAGGCGCTCGCCCGCGACAAGACGCGCACCCAGGTGTTCGACATCTCCGAACTTGGTCTCGTGCAGATGACCCGCAAGCGCATCGGCGAAGGTCTGCTCACGGCGTTTGCAGACACGTGCCAGCCGTGCAACGGGCGCGGCGTGATCGTCGACCGGGCGCTGCTCGAAGACGAGGCCGCGGTCGAGCCAGGCGCCGACTTGCCGGCGGGCAACAGATAGGGTTGGGAGCCGTCATGTACGCAGTCATCGCCACCGGCGGCAAGCAAGAGAAGGTCACGAGCGGCCAGACGCTGCGCGTCGAACTGCTCGCGGGTGCCGCCGGAACCAGCGTCTCGTTCCGCCCGGTGCTCGTCGTCGACGGTGCCAGCGTGCTGTCGACCCCGAGCGAACTGGCGAAGGCGAGCGTCACCGCCACCATCGTCGGCGAGGAAGCCGGCGACAAGGTCGACGGTTTCACCTACAAACGCCGCACCAACCAGCGCCGCCGCTTCGGGCACCGTCAGCGCTACAGCGTCGTCAAGATCACCAGCATCGCGAAAGGCTGAACCATGTCCAAGACCAAGGGTGGCGGCTCGACCAAGAACGGCCGCGATTCAAATGCGCAGCGCCTCGGCGTCAAGGTGTTCGACGGCACGAAGATCACCGCGGGCAGCATCATCGTGCGCCAGCGCGGCACCAAAGTGCACCCCGGCAAGAACGTGCGTCGCGCCAGCGACGACTCGCTGTTCTCGCTCGTGGATGGTGCCGTCAAGTTCGGGCATCGCCGCGGCCGCAAGGTCGTCGACGTGTTGCCCGTTGCCTGAGCAGCCTCGTTTCCTAAGCCAGCCCGCGGCCAGGTGCCGTTTCGCTAGCCGCGCAGCGCGGCGCGCAGCATCGCGTGAAACTTCGCTTGGTCGGCGCGCAACACCACGCGAGTGTTGGCGGGTTTCCTGGTGACCCCCAGCCAGTCGACCATCGTTTGTCCGCGGGCGTGGCCCTCGCCCAAGACGACCTCGACGTAGCGCTTCTCTTCTCTCGTGACGACCGCATCGTCGATCGCCACGCACATCGCAATCGGGTCGGGGAAGTCGAAGCCAGCAATCTGCGTGACCGCGTGGCAGAACTCGCGCACGCCGCGTTGGATGTCGACGGCGAACTCGCCGAGCGGCGAAATGGCGCGCAGTTCCGCGGCGAAGTCGTCGGTGATCACCGCATCCTGCCAGCTGACGTCCCAGCCAACCATCTCCACGAGTAAGCCTGACTCAAAGACCACGTGTGCCGCTTCGGGGTCGGCCCACACGTTGAACTCCGACAGCGGCGTCATATTGCCGGGCAGAACCCCGGTGCCCGCCATGCACACGCAGCGCTTCGCCCACTTCGCGAACTCGGGCTCGCTGCGAAGAGCGACCGCCAGGTTGGTGAGCGGTCCGAGTGTCACGAGCTCGATCATGCCCGGCGCGGCCCGGAAGACATCGAGCATCGCGCCGATGCCGTCGTGCGAGGCCGGCACGCGGCCGTGCAAATCGAGACCGATGTCTCCCATGCCGTCGTTGCCGTGCACTGCTTGGGCGGATTGCAGCGGCCGGCACAGGGGAGCAGCCGCACCGGCGTGAACGGGCACCTTCGCACCGCACCGCTCCACCGTGATGAGCGCGTTCTGCACGGCCATGTCGAGCGGCACGTTGCCAGCGACGACCGAGATGCCGACCACCTCGATGTCAGGGTGCTTGAGCGCGAGAATCAGCGCGACGACGTCGTCACTCGCGGTGTCGGTGTCGATCCACATCCGCCGTCTCATGTTCGGTCTCGCTAGACGTCGATGCCGCGCGGCAAGCGTGCCGGGTCGTAGTCGAGCAGCGCCAACCCTTGGCGGCAGGCGAAGCGATCGGTCATGCCCCCGACGTAGGTGACGGCCTGCAGCAATGCTTCGTCGCTGCGCGCCGCGGCGACACCGCCGTCGAAGCCCGACGCCATGTGCTCGGGCCGCGCGTGGTAGTGCTCGACCAGCGCGCGCAGGAGGTCGACGACCGCCTTGGCCTGCGCGCGCGACGCGTCGCGCATGTAGATGTTGTCGTAGTTGAACTTGCGGAACTCACCGAGCGCGTCGGCGGTCTCGCCGGTCATGCCGATGCGACCCGACTGGCGCGCGGCGTCGATCGTCGCGGTGATGAAGGCCCGCAGCTGCGTTCCGCGGGTGGTGCCGCAGCGGGCGCGCACGAGCGGGGGCAGTCGTTGGGGGTCGACGAGCCCGGTCGACACCGCATCTTCGAAGTCGTGGCACACGTAGGCGATGCGGTCGGCCCATGACACCACCTCGCCCTCGGGTGTGGCAGGTGCCGGGCGTGACCACGAGTGATTGCGGATGCCGTCCAGCGTCTCGGTGCACAGATTCAGCGAAGCGAGCGCGACATCGGCGCCCCACACTGCGTGGTCGTAGCCGCCTCGCACGTAGGGCGACAGCGCGTCTTCGCTCGCATGGCCGCCTGGTCCGTGGCCGCAGTCGTGGCCGAGGGCGATGGCTTCGGTGAGTGCGATGTTGAGTCCGAGCGCGCGCGCGATCGACACCGCAACCTGCGCCACCTCGAGCGCGTGGGTGAGCCGCGTGCGCTGGTGGTCTTCGGGAAAGACGAACACCTGTGTCTTGCCGGCCAGCCGGCGGAACGAAGATGCGTGCAGGATGCGGTCGCGATCGCGCTCGAAGCACGTGCGAAACGGGTCGGGTTCTTCTGCCGTGGCGCGGTTGCCGGCGCCGAACGAGCGAGTGGCGTGCGGGGCGAGCACGTCGTGTTCGTGGGCTTCGCGGGCATCGCGCGAGACCAACTCGAGCCGCCCGGTGCCGGCCCACGAGTCGGCGTGCGCGAAGCGGATGCTGCCGTCGCGGGCGTCGCCGTCGCTCGTGTGACCGTGCATCGTCGCAGCCCACGATTCGGCGCGTGAGGTCATGCGACAACGATACGCAACGGGTACCCGCTTGTAGCGTCTAATGCCCGCAGTCTCGCACCATTCGTCAGCAGGAGTTCACGCAACATGAGCGGTTTTGTCGACGAAGCGCAACTCAACGTCCGCGGCGGAGACGGCGGTGCGGGCTGCGTGAGTTTCCGCCGCGAGGGCCCGGTCGTCTACGGCGGCCCCAACGGCGGTGACGGCGGTGACGGCGGCGCCGTGTGGCTGGTCGCCGACCACAACGTGGCGTCGCTCGTCGCGTTTCGCGACCATCCGCACCGCCGCGGCGAAGACGGCGTTTCGGGCATGGGCAAAGACCTGCACGGCCGCCGCGGGCGCGACCTCGAGGTGAAGGTGCCCGAAGGAACCATCGTGCGCGACATGTACTCGGGCGAGATTCTCGCCGATCTGCGCGCGCACGGTATCCGCTGGCAGGCGATCCCCGGCGGACAAGGCGGGCGCGGCAACGCGCGGTTCCTCACCAACAAACGCCGCGCGCCGAAGTTCGCCGAGCAGGGCGAGCACGGGCCAGAGCGGTGGCTCTCGCTCGAGTTGAAACTGATGGCCGACGTCGCGCTGGTCGGGTATCCGAACGCAGGGAAGAGCACCTTCATTTCTGCGGTGTCGGCGGCGAAGCCAAAGATCGCCAACTATCCCTTCACCACGCTCGAGCCGCACCTCGGGGTGGTGCGCGTCGATGCCGACAGCGAGTTCGTCATCGCCGACATCCCTGGTCTCATCGAGGGGGCGAGCGAGGGCCGGGGTCTCGGTTTTCAGTTCTTGCGCCACATCGAACGGGCGCGCGTCTTGTGCATTCTCGCCGACCTCGTGTCGATGGAAGGCGTGGCCCCCCAGACACAGGTCGAGGTACTGCTGCACGAACTGGCGGCATATCGCCCCGAGTTGCTCGACCGCCCGCGCCTCATCGTCGGAACCAAACTCGATGCGGTGGACGCCGCCACGAAGACGACGTGGGACTCGCACGGCCACCGCAGCATGTCGTCGGTGACCGGCGCCGGAGTGCGCGAGGTGCTCGGCGCGTTGGCACAACTGGTACAAGAGGCGCGCAGTGTGCCGGTGGTCGACGACGTCGAAATCACCATCCGCCCCGCGCCGGAGGGCACCCGCATCGAGAAGGTCGGTGACAACGAATTCCGGCTGCATGGCCGCTCGGTCGAGCGCGCCGTCGCGTTGAACGACGTGAACTCGCCCGATGCACTCAACTACATCGACGATCGCCTGAGCGGTCTCGGCGTGCCGCGGCTCTTGGCACGTGCCGGCGCCAAAGAAGGCGCGACTATCCACATCAAAGAGTTCAGCTTCGAATACACACCGGAGATCGGCTGATGAGCGGCACCTTCAACTCGCGGATTCGCGCATGAAGGTCGTCGCCAAGATCGGCACCTCGTCGATCACCGACGTGGCTGGTGCCATCAACGTCGCAGCAGTCGAGTCGTTGTGCGCGCAAGTCGCCGCGCTGCGCGCCGCGAACCACGAGGTGCTCGTCGTGACGAGCGGCGCCGTCGCGGGCGGGGTGGCGGCACTGCGCTTGTCGGCGCGCCCGGGCGACACCGCGACGCTGCAGGCGCTGTCGGCTGTCGGCCAGAGCAGGCTCATGGGCCACTACGACGCAGCACTCGAGCGGCACGGGCTGGTGGGCGCGCAGGTGCTGCTGGTGCCCAACGACTTCGTCGATCGCGCGCAGTACCTCCACGCGCGCCAGACCATGCAGCGGTTGCTCGAGCTCGGCTGCGTGCCGATCATCAACGAGAACGATGCAATCGCCAGCGACGAGATTCGCTTCGGCGACAACGACCGCATCGCCGCGCTCGTCGCGCACTGCGTCGACGCGGACCTGCTCGTGTTGCTCACTGACACTGACGGGCTCTACACGGCCGACCCGGCGCGCGACCCGCACGCGACGCTCGTCGCCGAAGTGGCAGCCGACGACTCGCTCATGACCGTTCGCGCGGGCGCCACGGCGGGCGGCGTAGGCAGCGGGGGAATGGCGTCGAAGCTGGCCGCTGCACGCATCGCGAGTTGGTCGGGTGTGCGCACGGTGATCGCCAACGCCAAGCGGGCTGACGTGTTGGCCGACGCCGTCGCAGGTCGGGCGGGTATCGGCACCACCTTCACGGCGCACGACCGCAACCTCACGGCGCGCAAGTTGTGGATCGCCTTCGCCGCCCAGCCCGCCGGCAGCGTCGTCGTCGACGACGGTGCGCGTGCCGCCATCGTGAGCCGCGGCGTGTCGTTGCTGCACGCGGGAGTCGCGGGCGTGCAGGGCGATTTCGTCGCCGGCGACGCGGTGGAGGTGCTCGGCACCGACGGGTCGCTCGTCGCCCGCGGACTGGCGCGGGTGGATTCGCGGGCGGCGGCGGCGGCAGCCGGCAAGAAGAGCAGCGACCTGCCCGAGGGCACGCCGAGTGAGTTGGTGCACCGCGACGATCTGATCGTCTACTGAGTCAGGTCGGTGGGGCTGCGCGGCTACGAACGGCGCGCGAACACCAGGCCGCCGAGCCGCGGCGTGCCGTGCTTGCGGTGCAGCACCTCGAGCGCTGCCACTGCTGAGACGAGGTAGGCGAACGCAAAGGCAAGACCGAGTCCGAGCACGTCGTAGCGCGGCGCCAGCACGAGCGCCAGCACGATGTTGAGCGCATTCTCGGCACAGTTGATGAAAAACGGCGTGCGCGTGTCGCCGTGGCTGTAGAACCCGCGCAAGACGAAGAGATACAGCGAGAACCCGACGAGGCCGACCGAGAGCCCGGTGAGCGCGCGGGCGGTGCTCGTCACCGCCGACTCGCCGAACTCGCCCCACCCGAGCGTGATACGCACGAGCGGCTCGGCGAACACCGCGAGAATGATGCTCGGGGCGGCGACGAGTGCGAGCGTGGTGCGCGCGCCGCGCACGAAGTGGTCGCGAAACGCAGTCACATCGAGCGTCGAAGCGGCGCGCGCGAGTAGAGGTGTGGTGGTGGTCGCAATGGTCACGGCCAGCAGTCCGTGCGGCAGTTGGAAGATGGTCATCGCCTTTGCGTACGCGTCGAGCCGACCCGAGCCGGGCTCGGCGAGGTTCTTCACCACCACCAGCGCCACTTGGTTCGCCGCGATGTAGCCGACGGCCCAACCCGACATTCGCACCAGTCCGTGCACGGCCGGGTGCCGCAGATCGAAGCTCGGTGCCGGCAACGCGCCAGCCCGCACTGCTGCGACCACGACGATCACCGCCATCGCGGCGATGCCGACGGTCGGGCCGAGCGCGAACCAGTAGAAGAGCCGCGAGCCCGCGGCCGCCTGCGCGAGTGCAACCTCGCCCACGCGCGAGTCGTTGCTGATGCCCACGAGCGCGCCGATCGCCACCGCGTTCGCCGCGACCGGCGCCCAGGCGGCGGCGATGAATTTGCCGGCCGCATTGAGTGCGCCAGCAGCGAGGGCATTCAAGCCGTAGAAGAAGATCTGCACGAGAAACACGCGCGCCAACGCCGTGCCCACGGTGCGCAGAGACTCGGCGTCGCCCGCCGGGTTCAGCGTGTAGAGGCGGAAGATGAGCGGGGCCGCCGCGACCGCGAGCACGGTGAGCACGCCCGAGACGAGCAGCCCGGCCCCGAACACTGCCGATGTCGCGGCTCGGTCGCCGCGTTGGCGGTGCGCGACGAAGAGCGGCACGAGCCCGGCGGTCAGCGTGCCGCCGAGGAGCAATTCGTAGACGATGTTCGGGGCGTTGTTGCCGATATCGAACGCGTCGGCGAGCGCCGTCTGGCCGACGACCGCCGCGAACACCACCAGCCGCGCCAGACCAGTGATTCGCGACACGAGCGTGCCCGCAGCCACGCCCAGATTGCTCGCCAGACGCGAGCGTTCAAACATCTAGCAGGCCGTCGCGTTTGCCGAACGCCAGGCAGAGCGAACTCTTGGAGATGTCGGTGCGCACTTGCAGATCTTCGATTAGAAAATCGTTCTCTCTGCCGCGCCCAAGGAGCTCGATTGTCACCGCGAGAATGCGATCATTGTTCGGAATCTTGCGCTTGGCACCTGCTCAAGTGTATTGCCCGACCGCAATCGGCGGCCTCGCGCCAAGTAGCCTTGCGGTGATGTCCGACGTTTTTTCCTCGGTTGCCAAGGTGCGCGAAGGGCTGAAGCGCATCAACTATCTCGCCGACGACGGCATCGCCGGCGTCGTGTACCTCGCCCAGCGGCTCGGCAAACCTGTGCTCATCGAAGGGCCGGCCGGCACCGGCAAGACGCAGCTCGCCAAGAGCGTCGCCGAACTCGTCAACGCTCGACTCATCCGTCTGCAGTGCTACGAGGGTCTCGACGAGTCAAAGGCTCTCTACGAATGGAACTACAAGAAGCAGCTGCTGCGCATCCAAGCTGACAAGACCAGCGACTCGTGGTCGCAGGTGCACGACGACATCTTCAGCCGCGAATTCCTGCTCACGCGCCCATTGCTCGAGGCCATCTCTGCCCCCGAGCCGGTCGTCTTGCTCATCGACGAGGTCGACCGGGTGGAAGTCGAGACCGAGGCGCTGCTCCTTGAAGTGCTGAGCGAGTACCAGGTGTCGATTCCCGAGCTCGGCACCATCACTGCCAAGCAGATTCCGCTCGTCTTTCTCACCTCCAACAACACGCGCGAGCTGTCGGAGGCGCTGAAGCGCCGCTGCCTCTACCTGCACGTTGACTACCCCGACGTGGAGCGCGAGAAAGCGATCGTGCTGGCGAAAGTGCCCGACGTGAACGCCAATCTCGCCGACCAGATCGCGCGCATCGTGCGCAGCATCCGCCAACTCGACTTGAAGAAGGCGCCGTCGGTGAGCGAGACCCTCGACTGGGCGCGCACGCTCATCTTGCTCGGCGTCGACCACATCGACGCGCAGGAGGCCAAAGAGACGCTGCACGTGCTGCTCAAGTACCAGACCGATATCGCCAAGGCCGTCAAAGAGCTGTCGGTCGACGAGTAGCGCCGATGCCGGTCATCGACCTGATGGGCGGCTTCGTCGCCGAGTTGCGCCGGGCGGGCCTTCCCGTGAGCCTCACGGAGAACCTCGACGCGATGGAAGCCGTGAAGGTGATCCCGATCGAAGACCGCGACGCCTTCAAGTACGCGCTCGGGGCGACCCTGGTGAAGAACTCGTCGCATTGGCGGGTGTTCGAGACGATCTTCGAGGTGTACTTCTCGCTGCGCGGCTCGCAGTACGCCATCGTGGACCCGAGCAAAGACCAAGCCGACGAGTTCTGGCGCGCAGAGCAAGACCAGGCGCGACTCCGGCAGGGCGACGGCAAAGGTGCGGGCGGCGGCGGACTCGAGGCGCTCACGCCAGAAGAACTCGCCAACATGCTGATGCGCGCCCTCATGCAGGGCGACCAGGCGATGATGCGGGCGCTCGCGCGACAGTCAGTGGCGCGATTCGCTGGCATGGAGCCCGGTCGGCCAGTCGGCGGCACGTACTACCTGTACCGCACGCTGCGCAACCTCGATCTCGACAACATGCTCGCCAAGTTGCTGGAAGCCGACAGGCAGTCGTCGCAGCGCGAGCCGACCAACCTCGAGCGGCGCCTGATGAAAGACGAATACGAGCAGCGCATCGAGCAGTTCAAGAAGGAGGTGGAGGCAGAAATCCGCCGCCGCCTCGTCGCCGACCGCGGGGCTGAGGCGATGGCGAAGACCCTGCGCAAGCCGCTGCCCGAAGACGTGGAGTTCATGCACGCCAGTCGCGAAGAAATGCAGTCGCTGAAAAAGGCGCTCTTCCCGCTCACCCGCAAACTCGCCGCGCGGCTGGCGCGCAAGCGTCGTCACGGGCGGCGCGGCCCGCTCGACTTCCGCAGCACGGTGCGCCACTCGCTCAGCTACGGCGGCGTGCCCGCCGAGCCGAAGTTCAAGTATCCGCGCCCGGCCAAGCCCGAGCTGATGGTCGTCGCCGACATCTCGGGCAGTGTCGCCGCGTTCGCGCGCTTCACGCTCATGCTCGTCTATGCCATCCAGAGCCAGTTCAGCAAGGTGCGGTCGTTCGTCTTCATCGACGGCATCGATGAAGTGACGCGGCATTTCAAGGCCACCGAAGACATTCAAGAAGCAATTCACAAGGTGAACTCCGAAGCCGACGTGGTGTGGGTCGACGGCCACAGCGACTACGGCCACGCGTTCGAGGTGTTCTGGGAGCGCTACGGCAAGGACATCAACGCCAAGACCACGGTGCTGCTCCTCGGCGACGCGCGGAACAACTACCACGCGTCGCAGGGTTGGGTGGTGAAAGAGATGCGCAAGCACGCCCGGCACGTGTACTGGCTCAACCCCGAACCACGCTCGTACTGGAACACCGGCGACTCGATCGTGGGGGAGTACGGCGGGCACACCGACGGCGTCTTCGAGTGCCGCAACCTGCGCCAGCTCGAGGGGTTCGTCGAAAAACTCGTATGACCGACACCCGCGTGGTGCTCGTGCGCCACGGAGAATCAGTCGCCAACCTGGAGCGCTACATCGCAGGATTGCGCACCTGCCGGGGGCTCACCGATCTCGGACGGGCGCAAGCCAAGGCGCTCGGCGAGCGGTTCGCGCGCACGCGGGAAGTGGCGGCCGACGCCGTCGTCTCCAGCACGTTTCCGCGGGCGCTGCAGACGGCGGAGATCCTCGCTGCGTACCTCGGCCGTGCCGACATCGACGTGCGCGCCGGGTTCGGCGAGCACGACCCCGGCCCGGTGTGCGACGGCTTGACCTACGACGAATTCGTCGCACGGTTCGGCAAACCGGCCTTCGACGCGGCGCCCGATGCCGTCACGTTTCCAGGCGGCGAGACCATCGCCGAGTTCCACGCGCGAGTCATCGCCGAGTTCGCCGACCTCGAGCGCGACTATCGCGGGCGCACGGTCGTGGTGTCCTGCCACGGCGGCACGATCGACGGCCTCTTGCGCCATTGCCTGCAGATGCCGCAAACCGGGCGATTCGAAGTGTTCACCAAGAACTGCTCGATCACCGAGTTGGTGCGCCCGCGCGACAACGTGTGGCGGCTCGTGCGCTACAACGACCACGCGCACCTCGCCGATCTCGACCACGATTGAACATGACGGAACGAGACGCAGCCCGGCGCGACGTCGCGGTCATCGGCGGCGGGCCGGCCGGGCTCGCCGTCGCGGCGTCGCTCGCGCGCCGCGGGCTCGACACGGTGGTTGTCGCCGCGGAGCCCGAGTGGCACGCCACCTACGGCGCCTGGCGCGACGACGTGGCGCACTGCGAGTTGGGTGCGCCGCTCGACTCCGTGCTGCGCGGTGCTTGGCCCGCGGTGCGCGTGGTGGGCGAGCGCGAGCACATGTTGCAGCGCCCGTACGTGGTGTTCGACAACGCGCGGCTTCGCGCGTCGCTCGCGCAGGGCGTGCACGTTCATGCTGCGACCGCCGACGCAGTGTTGCACGACGTGGAGACGAGCACGGTGCGGCTGCGAGACGGTGCGAGCATCACCGCGCGGCTCGTCATCGACGCGACGGGGGGCGGTGCCTTCCTCGCCAGACGCGACCCTGCGCGATCCGGTAGGGCGCCGGGTGCCCAGCGCGCCTACGGCCTCTACTTGAGCGGCACGCGGCGCGACCTCGCGCGCATGGGCATAGAAGCCGGCGTCTTCACCCTGATGGACTGGAGCACACCGCCCACCTTCCTGTACGGGGCCGTGTTCGACGGCGGCGAAGCGCTGGTCGAAGAAACGTCGCTGTATGCCGACCCTCCGCACGACATCGACGACCTGCGCGAGCGTCTCGCCGCACGACTCGGCACCGACGCGAGCCCCGAGGCGAGCCGCGTCGAGCGCGTGCACATCCCGATGGGGTCGGCGCTGCCCGCGCGCACCACGCGCACGGTCGGCTTCGGCGCGGCGGCGGGCTACATCCACCCCGTCACCGGATATTCCGTCGCGGCTTCGCTGCGCGCCGCCCCGCGCGTCGCTGCTGCGGTACAAGCGTCGATGCGGCAGGCACGACACGGCAGCGACCTCTCGCTGGCGGCTTGGGCGAGCGTGTGGCCTGCGGCTCTCGTGCGCACCCGCGCCTGGCACGAGATGGGTCTGGCGGTGCTGCGTTCGCTGCCGGCGGACACGATTCCCGAGTTCTTCGACGCATTCTTCGACCTGCCGCGCCACGTGTTCGCCGACTACCTGCGCATCGACAGCGAGCCTGCGCGCGTGCGTGCGGCGATGCTCGGGGTGTTTCGTTCCGTGCGGCCGCGCACGCGGCTCAGGTTGGTGGCCCAGCCTGCCGCGCTGCTGCGAGCGCTCGGCGCACGATGAAACCCCAAGCCACGACGGCGCACGCAGAGAACACGAACCACTGCACGGTGTACGACAAGTGCGGCCCGAGCGTCAGTTCTGGGTCGGCGATGCGCGACAGGGTCGCAGAATCGGCCGGGTCGCTCGCCAAGAGGTCCACGTAGACGGGCAGCACGTCGCCAGGCAGCTGCGGCGCGAGCCGCGGGATGTCGATGCGTTGAATCTCCCGCAGTTCGCCCGGCTTCTCGCCGAGTTCGCCGCGCCGCCGCTCGTCGCTCGCGCGCGCGCGACCGACCACCGAGACGCGACCACTCGGTGGTGCGGGCACCGCCGACGCGAGCGGCACGAAACCGCGGTTCACGAGCAGGATGCGTCCGTCGTCGAGCCGCAGCGCCGACACAGGATCGACGCCGGCGCGACCATCCTGCGACACGTTGACGAGGAGCAGGTCTTCGTCGGCGAGGTATTCGCCGCTGGCCTGCAGCGGATACCATTCGAGGTTTGCCGTGTCGGTATCGAGCGCGAGCAAGGCATCGGGTGACAGCGGGGCCGTCTGCGCGCGGGCGCGCACGGCGTCGTTGAATGTGACCCTCTCCTCATGGCGTCGCAACTGCCAGAAGCCGAGGTTTACCATGGTGACGACGAGAACAATCGCGAACAGATGGAGCCCGAGCATCTTGATTGACGACAGCACGCGCAACACGGCGGTCACGCTAACGAGCCCGGTGCTCGTGTTCGACGGCGCGTGCGACTTCTGTCGTGCGTGCGTGCGCTTCATCACGCGACGCACGCGCCGAGCGCTCGCGGTCGTCGCGTACCAAGACGCCGATCT
>Ga0233425_10003102_pt1 | contig 31047 bp, 32 predicted proteins | sample Watercolumn_Towu_2_FD_181712 | JGI IMG/M metagenome (GOLD analysis project Ga0233425, IMG submission 181712) | Freshwater microbial communities from Lake Towuti, South Sulawesi, Indonesia - Watercolumn_Towuti2014_140_MG | ecosystem: Environmental > Aquatic > Freshwater > Lake | place...
CGTGCCCTGCTGGAAGCTGCCGGCGCTGCACAAGGCCGTCCGCGCCCGGCCGCAGGGCGAGCGGATGGAGGTCGCCCCGGGGTATCTCTCGGTTCTCCGGGAAGCCTCGGCGAAACCGTCCGCTTGACTCATTCATATCCCGGCGGTTATGAGTTCAATCAATAGCCGCAGAGTTATGGGTTGATGTCCGAAACCGCCGCCGACATGCTCTTCAGATCGCTGGCGGATCCGACGCGCCGGGCCATTTTCGAGCGCCTCTGTCACGGCGGCGAGCAGACGGTCGGGGCGCTGACCGCCCTGTCCGGCGTGTCGCAGCCGGCGGTTTCGAAACATCTCGGCGTCCTCAAGCTGGCCGGACTGGTCAGCGACCGCCCGGAAGGCCGGCAGACCCACTACAGCGCCCGCCCCGGCGCCCTCGCCCCCCTGATCGACTGGACCACGCAGATGGCCGGCTTCTGGGAGGGGAGATTCGACGGGCTCGAAGACCTGCTGAAAAGGATGGACCAGTGACCCACGTCGAACCCGGAACCCGCTCCGTCGTGGTAGAACGCGAGTTCGCCTTCCCGCCCGAAAAGCTCTGGCGCGCCCTCACCCAGCCCCATCTGATCGAGGCCTGGCTCATGAAGAACGACTTCCAGCCCGTGGTCGGTCACGGCTTCAAGCTCACCGGCGAATGGGGCGGCGTGCTCGACTGCAAGGTGCTGGCCATCGAGCCTGAGAGGACCCTGTCCTACACTTGGGATTTCGAACACGCCGATCCCGCCTACGGCCTGAAGAGCGTGGTGACCTTCACCCTCACCCCGACAGGCGCGGGAACGCATCTGCGCATGGAGCAGGCCGGCTTCCGCCCGGACCAGAGACAGGCCTTCGGCGGCGCGCACGCCGGCTGGGGCGCGTTCTTCGGCAAGCTGGAACAGACCCTGGCGCAAATGGACCAGGCCCCGCCGGCCACTTCGGCTTCATAGAGAGGAGGGTCCCATGACCTGGAACACCTGGATCCGGCCGCTTCACCGCTGGACCTCGATCGTCTTCGTGGCCGTCGTCGCGGCCATCTTCATCGCCCTGGGAATCGGCAGGCAGCCGGCCGAATGGCTGTATTTCCTGCCGCTGTTCCCGCTCGCCGTTCTCGCCCTCACCGGCCTGTACATGTTCGTCCTGCCCTATGTCGTCAAAGCACGCGGCGGGCGCGAATCGGAGTGAAGGTGATGGCCGGAAAACCGGACAAGGCCGCGGAGCCCGTCCTGCTCTCGGGCGGCAATCCCCGGATCCCCAAGGGCTATGGCGACGCTCCGGTGCAGGCCTGGATCGCGGCGGCGCCGGGCTGGAAGAGCGAGGCCGGACGCCGTCTCGACGCTCTCATCGAACGCACGGTCCCCGGCGTGAAGAAGGCCGTCAAATGGAACACGCCGATGTACGGCCTTGAGGAGGGCAGCTGGTTCGCCAGCTTCCACGCCTTCGACCGCTATCTGAAGGTGGCCTTCTTCCGGGGAGCCTCGCTCGATCCCCCGCCGCCCGTCGGGTCGAAGCACAAGGACGTGCGCTATTTCCACATCCACGAGGACGAACAGGTCGACGAAGCCCGGCTCGCCGACTGGATCAGACAGGCCAGCCGCCTGCCCGGCGAACGCATGTGAAGGGACAGAGTCATGGAAAAAGCCATCCCCGGCCTGAATGAGGACGGCCTGTCCGCCTCGCAGAGGATCGATGCGAAGATCGCGGCGCTCGACGACTGGCGCGGCCGGACGCTCGCCCGGATCCGGACGCTCATCCACCAGGCCGACCCGGATGTGGTCGAGACGGTGAAATGGGGCCGCGTCCCGGTGTTCGAGCACGACGGCATCATCACCACCGCCGAGACCTACAAGACCGCCGTCAAGATGACCTTCGCCAGGGGGGCCTCGATCGAGGATCCCAAGGGGCTGTTCAACTCCAGCCTCGAGGGCAATACGCGGCGGGCCATCGACTTCCGGGAGGGCGACAAGATCGACGAGGAGGCTCTGAAGGGGCTCATCCGCGCCGCCGTGGCGCTGAACGCCTCGGCGCGCGCCGCGAAGCGCCGATCCGGCGGCGCATGACCCGTATCGCCGACCCCGCCGCCTTCATCGCCGCCAACACCCGCCTGCAGCCGGTCCCGCATGCGCCGGAGCTCTCGCTGTGGCTGGCGGACGAGGTCACGCCGATCTGGCGGCTGACCGAGGAGGAGCTGGGGGAACTGGGCCTGCCGCCGCCGTTCTGGGCCTTCGCCTGGGCCGGCGGTCAGGGGTTGGCGCGCTGGCTGCTGGACCATCCGGCCGAGGTCGCCGGCCAACGAGTGCTGGACTTCGCGGCCGGTTCGGGACTGGTCGGGATCGCGGCGATAAAGGCGGGCGCGGCCTCGGCCCTGTGCGCGGACATCGACCCGTTCTGCGGCGCGGCGGTGGCGCGCAACGCCGCCGCCAACGGCGTGACCCTGGACTTCACGGCCGCCGATCTGCTGGACGCCCCGCCGCCCGAGGTCGATCTCATCTGCGCGGGGGACGTCTTCTACGAACAGCCGATGTCGGGCCGGGTCCTGGACTGGCTGCGTCTGGCCGCCGACCGGGGAACCCGCGTCCTCGTCGGCGATCCCCTGCGCACCTATTTTCCAAAGGACGGCTTCGACCTGCTGGCCGAATACGCCGTTCCGACCACGCGGGAACTCGAGGATTCCGCCGTCAAACGCACCCGCGTCTGGACCCTGTCCGCCGGGGTCTGATCCGGCCTCGTTGCGGCCACGCTTGGAGAGAGGCCCGTCCGGGGCCATCTTCTGCGCATGAACGCCATCGGCCCCCTCGCCGCCCTCCTGATGCTCGCCGCCGCTCCGGCGCAGGCGCAGGTTCCGCCGGCGCGCCCGGGACTCTCCCCGCTCGATCTGCACCGCTATCGGGCCGAGCAGCATCGGTACGAGATCGACCGGCTGCGCATCCAGGCCGACCAGCGCGAGATCGACGCCCGGCTGCACGAGACGGAGACCCGGCTGAACCGGCTCCGCATCGAGGCCGCGCGTCAGCCCGAACCCGTACAGCCGCCGCCGTACCGCGCCCTGCGCTCCCCGGAGGAAGAACGGGCCTTGCGCCTCTCGGCCGAGGCGCGCCGTCGCGCCACGGCGGACGGGGTCGGCCAGATCGACGCCTGGCTGGATCGTCAGCCCGACTAGTTTCCCCTGCATCCCTTCCTCTCCCGCCGCGTTCCGGCCTAGCTTGGATCAGGACGGGAGAACGACATGCGGTGGCAGGGCGGACGGCGCGGCGGCAATATCGAGGATCGGCGCGGCATGGGCGGCGGCGCCATCGCCGGCGGGGGGATCGGCGCACTGGTCCTTGCGGCCATCGGCTATTTCGTCTTCGGAATTGACCCTTCGACCACGACCCAGCTGGCCAGCCAATTCGGCGGGGTCGGCGCGGCGGAACAGGGCAAGATGGGCAGCCCCGAGGATCAGGCGGGCGACTTCGTCAATGTCGTCGGCTCCAATGTCGACGACGTCTGGAAGACGAAGCTGCAGGGCTATCAGCCGCCGACCGTCACCCTGTACGAACAGGGCACCTCGACCGGCTGCGGCTTCGGCCAGTCCGCCATGGGACCGTTCTACTGCCCCACCGACCGCAAGGTCTATCTCGACCTCTCGTTCTGGAACGACCTCGAGACCAAACTGGGCGCTTCCGGCGCGGACTTCGCCCGGGCCTATGTCATCGCCCATGAGTACGGCCACCACGTCCAGACCCTGACCGGCGCCTCGCAGCAGGTGCAGGAGGCGCAACAGCGCGCCTCGGGACAGGCGGAGGCCAACCGCTATTCGGTGGCGCTGGAGCTGCAGGCCGACTGCTACGCCGGCGTCTGGGCGGCCAACGCCGCCGCGGTTTCCAACGGCGAGGTCGCGGTGGACGCCGCCGATCTGGAGGCCGGCATGCAGACCGCCTCGGCCATCGGAGACGACACCCTGCAGCGCCGTCAGGGCGGACGCGTCCAGCCGGACGGCTTCACCCACGGCTCCTCGGCCCAGCGGGTCGAGTGGCTGCGGCGCGGCTATGAGACCGGCGACCCCGCCGCCTGCGACACCTTCGGGTCTCTCTAGGCCGAAAAAACAGTGCAAAGCGTGCAGTGCGTGCACTGATTGGGCGGAAAACACGGTGCACAGAGTGCACTGGATGCGTCCGTTTCGTGGACGCGTTCAAAGCCATCTTCAGTTGTCAAAGACCGGACCCGGGCCTTGGCAGAGAACCACGCGCATACGTCAATTCTGGACGTAGGCCGCGTCAGGCGGCCTGACCCACCGTCAGATCGAGCGGCCGCGAGACGTGGAGCGTCCCGGCGCCGAGGTCCATCGCCACGCGCCGGCCCGCGAAAGCTTCCATGCCGACCAGCCCGCCCGGGAAGTTCGGCAGGGGCGGCTGATCGAACACGCCGACCGGCACCCGCCGGTACAGGTGGTCGGCGAAGGTCACGGTCCGCGCCTCGACGATGGCGGTGCGGGCCGAGCCGCCCAGCACCAGATGGACGCCGCTGGTCTGGGGCCGCCCGTCCAGCAGGCCGGCGCGGGCCGCAGTCTCGCGGTTCAGGCCGAGCAGGGAGGAGGCGCCGGTGTCGACCACCGCCTCGATCAGCGTCCCCTCGACCGTCACCTCGGCCGTCAGGGCGCGGCCCGAGCGGCGCACGGGAGCCTCGGCCAGATCGGCCGGGCGCACGAAGGCCTCGCGGGCGACCAGACGGCTGTGCCGCCGGGCGGGATCGAGCGCCAGCACGGCCTCGCCCAGCAGGTCCTGGCCGAGGATCAGCGGCGTCCCCAGCCCCTGACGCGAGGCCAGCGGCCCAAGATCGAGGATCGCCGCCCTCAGGCCCCTGACCGCCAGCCCGGCCAGATCGAGGTCCAGCGCCGTGCCCCGCCCCACCTGCGCCCCGCCGCCGACGCCATAGGCGACCAGCGGCATGTCGAACAGCGACCGCCCCGTGTCGGGCAGTTCGGCGAAGAGGGCCCGATCGATGACGGAATACTGGGCCCCGCTGTCGATCAGGGCCACGACCTGCCGCCCGCCCAGCCGCACCGCCACGGTCGGCGCCGGTCCCCGCCGCGCATAGGGCATCCAGGGAGTCGCCCCACCGGCGGCGAAGGCCAGCTCGGGTCTGGGCCACAGCAGATGGTCGCGGGCCCACCAGGCGCCGCCGAGGACGGACGCCAGGGCAGCCGTGCGGATCAGAAGGGAGCGGCGGTTCATGCTGGGATAAAGATGGCGTTCTGTCCGCGTTGACGCCAGCGGCGCCTTTGTCGCGGCGGCGGGAGACGGCCCGATCCGCGCCCCCCGACGCCGACCGGACCGCCACCGCGCGCCCATCCCCCGAAGGGCGCGGTGCAGGCGGGGAAGCACTCACCCGCCAGCTGAGCCGTATCTGGCCCGTAGATAACGCCGGTGTCGATACGGTTCCCCGTCTGCGCGAACCGAAGACCGGCTACCTGTGGCCGAACGGAACCACCTTGTTTTCGCGGTCGTGGCCGATGTCGGCGGCGCCCAGATACGGAATCCCCGACCGCTGGCACCAGTAGCGGGCGATTTCCTCGGCCGTCAGGCCGAAGTCCGGATCGTTCTCGACGATGTCCGAGACCCGTCCCATCCGCAGGCCCGCCACCCGCCGGATCGAGGCCTGGCCCGTCAGGTGGAACATCATCCGGTCGATCCGGTACATCGGCTCGGACACGTCCTCCAGCATCAGGACGTGGCCCGTCAGGTCCGGTTCGAGCGCCGTGCCGACCAGGGCGTCGAGGATGCTCAGGTTGAAGGCGACGGCCGGGCGCGGATCGTCCGCCAGCGACGGCTCCCACGACGCCGGGTCGCCCGACTTCAGCCAGTTGATCGCCCGCCACGCTGTCGCGTCGTTGCGTACGGCGTCCGAGGCCATAGGGCCGTGCGCCACATGCGGGAAGCCGGCCTTGTACAGAAGGGCCAGGATGCTGCCGGCGTCGGAATAGCCCAGATACCGCTTCTTGCGCGCAATCGGCTCCAGCCGCGGGAGGACGGCCTCGGCGATCCGGCACGAGCCATAGCCGCCGCGGGCGAACCAGACCGCGTCCAGCCGCGGATCGTTGGCGTATTCGACGAAGGCGGAGGCGCGGCTGGCGTCGTCGCCGCCGAAATGGCCGTGCTTGCCGAAGCTGGCGGGGTGGAAGACCACCTTGACCGAGCCGTCGGGGATGTTGGCGGCGAACCATGCCTCGACGGCGTCGGCGCGGGCGCGGTTGAAGCGCGAACTGGCGTTGACGATGCCGATCTTCATGGACGTGTCTGGCCTCAGGCGTCGCCCGTGCTAGTCAGGCCGCCGGACATTCCCCGGTTTCGCCCTCATGAATCAAGACGACTATTTCTTCTGCGGCATCGGCGGGTCCGGAATGCTGCCTCTCGCCCTGATCGTGCAGGCGCGAGGCGGACGGATCGAGGGCTCGGACCGGTCCCGCGATCAGGGCCGCACGCCCGAGAAATTCGCCTGGCTGGAAGCGCATGGCGTGATCCTGCACCCGCAGGACGGCTCGGGCGTCACCCGTTCGGACCAGACCGTCGTCGCCACCGGGGCGATCGAGGACACCGTGCCCGACATCGGCGCGGCCCGGCGCGCCGGCGCCCGCATCGTCACGCGGCCCGAACTGCTGTCGCAGCTGTTCAACGCCGCCCCGGCCTCGATCGGCGTGGCCGGCACCAGCGGCAAGTCGACGATCACCGGCATGATCGCCTGGATCCTGCATCAGACCGGCCGCGAGCCCACGGTCATGAACGGGGCGGTGATGAGGAATTTCGCCGACGCCGACCACCCCTTCGCCAGCGCCCTGATCGGCGGGCCCGACCTGTTCGTGTCCGAGGTCGACGAGTCCGACGGCTCCATCGCCCGCTACGATCCGACGGTGGCGGTGGTCTCCAACATCTCGCTGGACCACAAGTCGATGGAGGAGCTGCGCGAGCTGTTCGGCGGCTTCACCGGCCGGGCCGCGAAGGCCGTGCTGAACCTCGACAATGTCGAGACCCAGGCCCTGGCCCAGTCGCTGCCCGGCGAGAAGGTGATCACCTTCGCGCTCGGCGAGGAGTCCGCCACCCTCAACGCCCACGATCTCGACCCCCTGCCCGCAGGCATGCGCTTCACCCTCACCGAGCTGGGCGGCGCCAGACACGCGGTCGTTCTAAACGTGCCGGGCGCCCACAACGTCGCCAACGCGCTCGCAGCCCTCGGCGCCGTCCGGGCCATCGGCGTTTCCCTGAACGAGGCTGTTGCGGCCCTGGAGACCTTCGCCGGCATCCGCCGCCGCATGGAGGTGGTCGGGACCGCGAACGGCGTCACCGTGATCGACGACTTCGCCCACAACCCCGACAAGATCGCCGCCACCCTGAAGACGCTGCACGCCTTCGACGGCCGGCTGCTGATCCTTTTCCAGCCGCATGGCTTCGGCCCGCTGCGGCTGATGAAGGACGAGTTCATCGACGGCTTCACGGGCCTGATGCGCGAGGACGACGTCCTGCTGATGCCCGAGCCCGTCTACTACGGCGGCACCACCGACCGGAGCGTGGGCAGCGGGGATATCGTCTCCGGCGTCCGCGCCGCAGGCCGCGCCGCCGAGGCCCTGCCGACCCGCGACGCCTGCGGCGACCGGCTGGTCGAACTGGCCCGGCCCGGCGACCGCATCATCGTCATGGGCGCCCGCGACGACACCCTGTCGACCTTTGCGGCGGAGCTTCTCGCCCGCCTGAGTCGTCCGCTTACAGATTGATTTTCAAGACAATCTCGCAAAACATTCACGCACGGCAAAGCTCGCGTTAAGGGCTGCCCCCTATCCATCCGGCTCCAAGCAGGAGTTGCGTATGGCCCGGATAGGAGACTTCGCGAGCGCGCCGGATCCCATAGGTCCGGACACGCCCGGCGCCGACGTCTTCGACCGTTTCCAGCGCGAGCCCGACACCCTGGTCATCGCCGTGGTCGACGAGGGGCGGCGTCCGGTCGGACTGATCGAGCGCAACACCTTCACCCTGCGGATGGCCGCCGAGTTCGGCCGCGCCCTCTACGCCAAACGCCCCGCGGCGACCTTCATGGACGCCGCTCCGCGCGTTCTGGACGCCGACGAGGACGCCGAAATCCTGTTCCAGAGCATGGACGCCGCCAATCTGGGGGCGCTTCTGAACGGCTTCGTCGTCACCTCGGGCGGCCGCTATGTCGGCGTCGGCGCCGGCGTGCATGTGCTCCAGGCCGGCAGCGCCATCCACCGCCGCCGCGCCGAGGAGATGGGCGCCCTGATCCGCGACCTCGCGCGCGCCGAGTCCGAGGCGCGCGCCTCCAGCCGGGCCAAGTCGGAATTCCTGGCGGTGATGAGCCACGAGATCCGCACCCCGCTGAACGGGGTGCTGGGCGTCGCCGCGCTGATGGAGCGCGAGCTGACCCAGACGGCGATGAAACCCTATGTCCGCACCATACTGGACTCGGGCCAGAACCTGCTGCGGCTGCTGACCGACGCGCTCGACATGTCGCGCGCCGAAGCCGGACAGATGGGCCTCGAGGCCGCGCCCGTCCATCTGGACACGATCGCCGCCGACCTTCTGGCCCTGTGGGCGCCCCGCGCCCAGGAGAAGGCGCTGAAACTGACCGTCGTCCACGATACGGACGGACCCGACTGGGTTCTGGGCGACGAGATGCGGCTGAAGCAGCTGTTCAACAATCTGATCGGCAATGCGCTGAAATTCACCCCCGCGGGAGAGGTTTCGGTCCGTATCGACAGCCGCTGGCGGGACGGGGCGGTCGTCATCACCGGCGTCGTCGACGACAGCGGCCCGGGCATAGCCGAAGACGTCGCGGGCGCCATCTTCCAGCCCTTCAACACCGGCCGCGCGGGCCGCGAGGGCGCCGGCGCCGGACTGGGTCTGGCGATCTGCCGGCAACTGGTCGAACGGATGGACGGCGCGATCAGCGTCGGACCGTCCCGCCTCGGCGGCGCGAGATTCCTGTTCACCCTGAGCCTGCCCGGCGCCGGCGCCGAGGTGCTGGCCGCGGCGGAGAAGATGGCCGAGCCCACGCCGCACGAAACCCTTCACGTCCTCGTGGTCGACGACAATGCGACCAACCGCTTCGTCGCCGGCAAGGTGCTGGAGCTGTTCGGCTGCACCTTCGACGCCGCCGAGAACGGGCTCGAGGCGGTCCAGCGGGTCCAGACGCGGCCGTTCGACCTGGTGCTGATGGACATCAAGATGCCGGTCATGGACGGGGTGGAGGCGACGCGGGCGATCCGGGCCCTGCCGGGTCCGGTCAGCCGCATCCCGATCCTGGCCCTGACCGCCAACGCCGATCCCCGGGACGAGATCGAATACATCGCCGCCGGCATGGACGGGGTGTCGCAGAAGCCGATCGAGCCCGACGCCCTGCTGAACGCCATCCGGACGGTGTTCAGCGACCTCGCGGCCCGGACCCCGGCGGCGCAAGCCGCTTGAACCCGGCGAGGCCGTCTGGCCTAGGTGGGGCGCATGCAGATTCCCCCGCCGCCGCCCCAGCTTCCCGACGTCGTCGTCACCAGCCCGCGGCTGCCGCCGTCCGAGGGCGAGGCGGCGTTTTCCGTCATTCGTCTGGATGCGGACGATCTGCGTGGACAGCAGCGGCTGGACGAGGCTCTGGCGACCGCGCCCGCCGTCTCCCTGTTCCGGCGCAACTCCAGCCTCGCCGCCAATCCGACGACCCAGGGCATATCGCTGCGCGCCATCGCCCCCTCGGGAGCGGGCCGGACCCTGGTCACCCTCGACGGCGTGCCGCTGAATGATCCGTTCGGCGGCTGGGTCATCTGGTCGCAGGTTCCGACCGAAAGCCTGTCCGGGCTCGACATCGTCAGGGGTTCCGGGGCGGGCCCGTATGGCGCCGGGGCCCTGACCGGCGCGATCGCCCTGCGCGAGCGCGACGCGGGTTCGGTGCTGGACGCTTCGGTCGCCGAGCGCGGCGGCGTCCGCCTCGCCGGTTCCGGCGCGATCGCCCCCGGCCCGGTCCGTCTCGTCGCCTCGGGCCTGTACGAGACCAGCGACGGCCATGTCCCCGTGCGCGGAGCGACCGCCGGTGCCGCCGACACGCCGCTGGATCTCGAGGTCCGCAGCGCCTCCCTGCGCGCCGACGTGGCTGTCGCCGCCGCCGTCGTCTCCCTGCGCGCCGCCGCCTTCGAGGAGGATCGCGGGTCCGGGCTCGCCGGCGCCCGGGCGACCGCCAGCGGCGCCCTGGTCTCGGCCACGGCGGCCGTGCAGCCCCGCGCCGACCGCGCCGGCTGGCGGCTTCAGGCCTGGCGGCGGGAAAGCGATCTGGCCAACACCTCGGTCGCCGTCTCCGCCGACCGCGCCACGACGACCCCCGCCAACGACCAGTACGAAACCCCGGCCACGGGCTGGGGCGGCAACGCCGCCCTGCGCCGGGTCATCGTCAGCGGCATCGCCCGCGTCGAATGGGAACTGGGCGCCGACGCCCGCTTCAACGAGGGCGAGACCCGCGAACGGTTCCGCTACATGGCCGGCGCCTTCACCCGCGACCGGATCGCCGGGGGAGAGACCTCGGTCGCCGGGGTCTACGCCGAGGGGGCCTGGACCGGCGGGCCGTGGCTGGTCGCCGGCGGCCTGCGCTACGACGGCTGGCGCAATGAGAACGGCCGCCGGCTGGAGCGCGACCTCGCCACCGGCCTGCCGACGCTCGACGAGACCGATCCCGACCGCTCGGGCGAGGTGGTCAGCGCCCGCCTCGCCGTCCGCCGCGACATCGGGGCGGGACAGGCCCTGAGGCTCGCCGCCTATACGGGCTTCCGCCCCGCCACCCTGAACGAGCTGCACCGCCCGTTCCGGGTCGGCAACGACCTGACCGAGGCCAACGCCGCGCTGGAGCCCGAACGGCTGAGCGGCGTGGAGACGGGCTGGGCCTGGACCGGCGGCCGCGCCTCCCTGACCGCCGCCGCCTTCTGGAACCGGATCGAGGACGCCGTCGTCAACGTCACCCTCGGCGAGGGCCCCGCGACCTTCCCGCGCGCCGGCTTCGTGCCCGCGGGCGGCGTGCTGCGCCAGCGCCGGAACGCCGGAACCATCGAGGCGACGGGCGTGGAACTGGAGGGGCGGCTCGAACTGACCGACGCCCTGTCCCTGCGCGCCGCCCTGTCGGGAACCGACGCCCGCGTCGACGGCGGCGCCCGGGCTCCGCAACTGACCGGCCTGCGTCCGGCCCAGGCGCCGATCTGGAGCGCGGTGGCCGGCCTCGACTGGCGGCCCGTGGACCGGCTCAGTCTCGCCGCCGATCTGCGCTTGGAGAGCCGGCGGTTCGAGGACGACCTGAACAGCCGCGTCCTCGACGCCGCCCTCACGGCCGACGTGCGCGCGGAATGGGCGATGACCCCGTCGGCCGCGCTGTGGCTCGCCGCCGACAATCTGTTCGACGCCGAGGTGGAGACGGGCGAGACCGGAACCGGCGTCGCCTCCTTCGGGCCGCCGCGCACCCTGTCCATCGGCGTCAGACTGTCGCGCTGAGTGGCTCGGCCAAAGTCATTGCAAATCGTTCGCAACTTCGGCACAAGCCGGGCGTGACCGAAACCGCCGCCCCCGCCAAGCCCAAGCCGGCCCTGAACGCCAAACGGTCGTTCTGGCTGAAGCAGCTGCACCAGTGGCACTGGATCTCCGCGGCCGTCAGCCTGATCGGCCTGCTGATGTTCGCGATCACGGGGATCACCCTCAACCACGCCGCCCAGATTCCCGCGACCCCCGCGACGGTCGAACAGACGGGCCGGCTGCCCGCCCCCCTGCTGGCGCGTCTGGCCGACCTGCCCGGGGAAACCACCGACCCCGTCCCCGCCGCCGTCGCGCGCTGGGCCTTCGAGACCTTCAAGGTCCAGGTCGAGGGCCGCCCCACCGAGACCACCGCCGACGAGGTCTATATCGCCCTGCCCGAACCCGGCGGCGACGGCTGGCTGACCATCGACCGCGCCACCGGCGAGGCCCTGCGCGAACGCACCACGCGCGGCGCGATCGCCTGGCTGAACGACCTGCACAAGGGCCGCAACACCGGGCCGGTCTGGTACTGGTTCATCGACGTCTTCGCCGCCGCCTGCATCGTCTTCGCCGTCACCGGCTTCGGCCTGACCTGGCTGCACGCCCGACAGCGCCCCTCGACCTGGCCCCTGCTCGGCCTTGGTCTGCTGATACCCGCCGTCATCGCCCTTCTGTTCATTCACTGAGTCCCAGATGCGCCAGCTCCCCACGATCCTGACCGCAGCCGCCGCGGCCGCCGTCGCCGGCCCCGCCCTGGCCGCCGACATCACGGTGTCCGTCGAGGTGCCGCGCCTTTCGGTCGCCGCCTATCACCGCCCCTATGTCGCGGTCTGGATCGAGCGTCCGGACAACACCCCGGTGCGCACCCTCGCCGTCTGGTACGAGGTCTCCAACGTCGCCGAGGGCAAGGACTGGCTCAAGGACATGCGCACCTGGTGGCGCCGCGGCGGCCGGTCCCTGACCCTGCCGATGGACGGTGTTTCCAGTGCGACCAAGGCCCCGGGCCGTCACGCCGTCACCGTTCCGGGCGCCCGCCTGCGCGATCTGCCCGCCGGCGACTACGTCATGGTCGTCGAGGCGGCCCGCGAACTGGGCGGCCGTGAAGCCGTCCGCGTGCCCTTCCGCTGGGGCGCCGCCAACACCGCCCGCGCCTCGGGCTCCACCGAACTGGGCGCCGTCAGCGTCGCCGTCACCCGCTAAGGAACCGAACCCATGAAGAAGCGCATCGCCCTGCTGGCCGCTCTCGCGGCCTTCGCCCTGCCCATGTCGGCCCAGGCCCACCGCGCCTGGCTGGCCCCGACCTCGACCGTCCTGTCCGGGACCGACGCCTGGGTCGGCTTCGACGCCGGCATGTCGAACGGGGTCTTCATCCCCGACCACGCCGCCATGAATCTGGCCGGCCTGGTCATCACCGCCCCGGACGGTTCGACCGCTGCGCCGGTCAACGCCATGACGGCCAAATACCGCTCGACCTTCGACCTGCACCTGACCCAGACGGGCACGTACCGGATCGCCAATGTCTCCGGCGGCGTCATGGTCAGCTACAAACAGGGCGGCGAAGCCAAACGCTGGCGCGGGGCCGAGGCGGACATGGCCGCCAACATTCCCGCGGACGCCACCGAGGTGGTCGCCACCCGCTCGAACAGCCGCACCGAAACCTTCGTCACCCTGGGCGAGCCCTCGGCCATCACCGTGACCGGCCAGGGCCTCGAACTGGTTCCCGTCACCCATCCGAACGATCTGGTCGCCGGCGAGGCCGCCACCTTCAAACTGGTCCGCGACGGCCAGCCGGCCGCCGATCTGGAGGTGACCATCGCCCGCGGCGGCAGCCGCTATCGCGACAATCCCGAGGAGATGACGGTCCGCACCGGCGCCGACGGCGCCTTCACCGTCACCTGGCCCGAGCCCGGCATGTACTGGATGAACGCCTCGATCCGCACCCCGGCCTCGGGTTCGCAGATGGCCTCGAGCGCCGCCTACAACGGCGTCGTGGAAGTCCTGCCCTGACCGGGACGCCGCCCGGCCCCCGGGGAGCGCCGCCGCCGGTCGCCATCGGCGGGCCGGCGGCGCAGGCGGAGAATCGCGTCCTGATTCCGACCCACGGCCGGACGCCCGCGCTGCCGACGTCCGACCTGATCTGGGACTTCGCCGGCGAGACCATGGGCACCGGCTGGGCCGTCCGTCTGGTCCCGCCGCCGGGACCGGACCGCGCCGCGTTCCAGGCCGCGATCGAGGCCGAGCTGGGGGCTGTCATCGCCCTGTTCAGCCACTGGGACCCGACCTCTGAACTGGCCCGGTTCAACGCCGCACCGCCCGGATTCTGGGCCGTGTCCGAGCCGTTCTGGACGTTCCTGAACACCGCCATGGATCTGGCCGACGACACCAACGGCTCGGTCGATCCGACGCTGGGGGCCGTGGTCGACCTGTGGGGCTTCGGCCCGCCGGGGCCGCGCCCGGACGTTCCGTCCGACGACGAGATCGCCGCGGCCCCGACCGTCAGCGGCTGGGGCGCCCTGCGCCTGAACCGCGAAGCCCGCGCCGTCCAGCAGCCGGGCGGCCTGAAACTGGACCTGTCGGGCCTCGCCAAGGGCCACGCCGTCGACCGGGTCTCCGAACGGCTGACCGCCATGGGCGCCGTCCACCATCTGGTCGAGATCGGCGGAGAGCTGCGCGGCGCCGGCGTCAAGCCGGGCGGCCATCCCTGGTGGGTCGAGCTGCAGCAGGCGCCCGGAACCCCCGCCCCGCGCACCGCCGCCGCCCTGTTCGACATGGCCGTCGCCACCTCGGGCGACTGGGTCCGCCGGTTCGAGGCCGGCGGCCGGACGTACAGCCACACCATCGACGGCCGCACCGGCCGGCCGGTCGACAACGGCGTCGCCTCGGTGACCGTGCTGGCCGACACCGCCCTGTACGCCGACGCCATGGCCACGGCCCTGACGGTCCTGGGTCCCGAGGAAGGCCCGGCCTGGGCCGAGGCGCTGAACATCGCCGCCGCCTTCGTCATACGGACCGACGCCGGCGTGATCGAGACCGTCTCTCCGGCCTTCGCCGCCATGGCCGCCGAGGGCGCGTGACCGCCGATCCGGTTCGCTGGCTGTGGACGGCCGCCGCCGTCGGCCTCTGGCTGCTGGTCGTCGCCGGGGTCGCCTGGAGCCGCGTCCGCGCGCGCCGCGCCGCCGCGAATCGGGCCGGAGCGCTCGCCTCGGGCGCGGACGCCGTCACCGTCGCCTTCGCCAGCCAGACCGGCCTCGCCGAGGAACTGGCCTGGATGACGGCGCGCAGCCTGTCCGAGGCCGGAACCGGCGCGCGCGTCATTCCGCTGGGCGAACTCGACGCCGCCGCGCTCAGGGACGCGGGCCGGCTGCTGATCGTCGCCTCCACCACGGGCGAGGGCGATGCGCCCGACGGCGTGTCCCGCTTCCTGCGCCAGACCATGGGCGCCCCCGCCGACCTGTCCGGCCTCCGTTACGGCCTGCTGGCGCTGGGCGATCACACCTACGCCGACTTCTGCGGCTTCGGCCGCGCGCTGGACGGCTGGCTGCAGCGCTCGGGGGCCGAGCCCCTGTTCGACCGCGTCGAGGTCGACAACGGCGACGCCGGCGCCGTCCGCCACTGGCAGCATCAGCTGGGCCTGCTGACCGGCTCGACCATCCAGGCCGACTGGACGCCGCCCGCCTACGACCGCTGGACCCTGGTCGAGCGCCGCCATCTCAATCCGGGCAGTCCGGGCGGGGAAGCCTGGCTGCTGGGCTTCGCGCCCGCGGGACACGAGCCCGTCTGGACCGCCGGGGATATCGCCGAGATCGGCCTGCCCGCCGCGCCCGACGGGACCGACCGGGGCAGCCGCGAATATTCCGTCGCCTCCCTGCCGGGCGACGGGCGCGCCGACTTCATCGTCCGGCGCATGACCCGGCCGGACGGTTCTCCGGGCCTCGCCTCCGGCTGGCTGACGCGCGAGCTCGCCGTCGGCGACGGCGTGGACATGCGCATCCGCTCGAACCGCAGCTTCCACGGACCGACGGCCGGGACGCCGCTGGTCCTGATCGGCAACGGCACCGGTCTGGCCGGGCTGCGCGCGCACTGGAAGGCCCGCTCGGGCGTCAGTCACGGCGGCGCCTGGCTGATGTTCGGCGAGCGCACCCGCGCCCATGACGCCTTCCTCGACGACGAACTCCAGGCGGCCCTGGTCGCCCGCGACCTGAGCCGCCTCGACCGGGTCTTCTCGCGCGACCCGGGAGACGGCCGCTACGTTCAGTCCCTGATCGCCGAGCATGCCGACGACCTCAGGGGCTGGGTCGACCGCGGCGCCGCCATCCTCGTCTGCGGCAGCCTCGAGGGGATGTCGAAGGGGGTTCATACCGCCCTGACGGACGCCCTCGGCGCCGAGCGACTGGCGGAACTGACCGAAACCGGGCGCTACAGGCGGGACGTCTACTGAGTCTCAGGCCTCGGCCCAGCGCCGCAGCAGGTTGTGGTAGACGGCGGTCAGCTCCAGCACGGCCGCGTCCTGCGGGCCCCTGTCGGCGCTGACCCGCTGGATGGCCACGTCCAGCCGGAACAGGGTCTCGCGATCGGCATCGTCGCGCACCAGGCTCTGGATCCAGAAGAAGCTCGCCACCCTCGCGCCGCGCGTCACGGGCGTCACCTGATGCAGGCTCTTCGACGGATAGAGCACCATGTCACCGGCCGGCAGCCTGACGCTCTGCGGGCCGTACATCTCCTCGATGATCAGCTCGCCGCCGTCGTAGTCCTCGGGTTCCGACAGGAACAGGGTCGCCGACAGGTCGCTGCGGATGCGGAGGGGCCCCCGCTGGCGGATCGCATTGTCGACGTGGACGCCGAACCGCTCGCCGCCCTCATAGCGGTTGAACAGCGGCGGGAAGACGGTGTGCGGCAGGGCCGCCGAGACGAACATCGGATTGGCGTTCAGCGCCTGCTGGATCAGCGCCCCGACCTCACGCGCCTCGGCGCAGTCCTCGGGCAGCTGGCGGTTGACCTTGGCCCCCGCCGACTGGTGGCCCGAGGTGACGTTGCCGTCCACCCACGGCCCGGCGTCGAGGCGCGACCGCAGGGTCGCGACCTCGTCCCTGGTGAAGACGCCGGGAATGTGCAGCAGCATGGCCGGATCAGTACCTGAGATTCAGCGTCAGTATAGCCTGCCGCGCCGGCGCCACGTCGGCGTGGTGCACGCCGTTGGTGCGCATGATGTATTCCTCGTCGGTCGCATTCTGGACGTTCAGCTGCAGCGAGGCGGTCTCGGTCAGGTCGTAGGAGGCGAACAGATCGAACCGGGTGTAGGCGGGCGCATGGATCCGGTTGGCCCCGCCGCCGGCCCCGCCCTGGTTGCCGCCGAAGCTGTCGGACACATAGTAGGCGCCGCCGCCCAGGCTGAGCGCCGGCGTCACGCGATACGCCGTGAACAGGCTGAACGCATGTTCGGGCGTATTGGCCAGGGGATCGCCGACATTGACGTTGTTATAGGCGCCGGAGACCAGTTCGCTGTCCATCCAGGTATAGCCGCCGAACACCTGCCACTGGCGCGTGATGTTGCCGGACACGCCCAGTTCGATCCCCTTCACCTCGGCCTCGCCGGCCTGTTCGAACACGCCGGGCGCGATCTGGATCTGGGCGTTTTCGCGCGTCAGCATGAAGGCCGCGGCCGACAGCGCCAGCCGGTCGTTGAACAGATTGGCCTTGGCGCCGATCTCGAAATTGGTGGTCTCTTCCGGATCGAGGACCGTCGTCGCGAGGTTGCCCGTCCCGGTCCCGCCCGAGCCGTTCTGATCGCCGGCCGAGATCGTCGGCGGCGTCGAGGCCGTGGCGTATGAGACATAGACGCTGGAGTTCGCCGTCGGCTTGTAGACCAGGCCGACCTGATAGTTGACGAACTCCCACTGGCGTTCCGGCAGGACCACGATGCCGGGCGTCGTCGCGTTCTGGGCGTTCAGGGTCCAGACGCCGTTCGCCTGCGTCCCCGTCAGATTGGCGCCGTTGACCGTGTACCGGTCCCACCGCACACCGAGGTTCAGGATCAGGTTCGGGGTCAGGGTGATGCTGTCCAGGGCATAGACGCCGACCGTGTCGGTCGTGTTCTGGCTGATCGGGCCGCGGTTGACGACGCCGCTCCAGGAATCGTCCGTGTTCGGCGCATACACCCGCGTGCAGTCGCCGCTCCCGAGATTGGCCAGATTGGCCGCCGACATCACGAAGCCGGCCGGGCAGGCCGAGCCCGCCGTGGTGAAGGTCGAATACGACGCGTTGCTGTTCTTCTCGGTCGCCAGCTCCAGCCCCAGGTCGAACTCATGGCCGACCCCCCCGGTCGCGAACGAGCCGCGCAGGTCGGTGACGTTGGCGAGGGTGGTCACCGGGTTCCAGCGCGACTTGGTGGCGCGCTTCATCCACCATTCGCCGGCGACGAACTGCGCCGCGCCGCCGTCGCCGGGGTTGGTGACGATGTAGTCGTTCAGCGTCTCCGACCAGCGGCTGACGTTGCGCAGGATCAGGTTCTCGCTGAACGCATGCTCGAAATCGAAGGTGAAGGCATCCACCGTATTGGTCAGATAGTCCCGGTCCTCGAGGCCGTAGAAGCTGTCGTACGGCACGTCCAGTATGCCGCTGTCGGTCGTGCGCACCCCGGTCTTGGTGAACAGCGGAATGCCGTAGTCGGGCATCTGGTTGGACGTCAGGTGGTAGTAGCTGAAGGTTCCGGTCGTGGCCGTGCCGAGACCGGCCGCCAGCGACAGGCCGACGCCCCATTTGTCATAGTCGACGCTGTCGCGGCCGGGGACATCGCCTTCCGAACCCATCAGATTGATCCGCAGGCCGGCGTTCTCGCCCAGACGCCAGTTCCGGTCGACGGTCGCGCGCAGATAGCCGTCGGTCCCGGCGCCCAGGCCGAAGCGGGTGAAATCCGTCAGCCGCGGGGCCTTGGAGCCCAGATTGATGCTGCCGCCGCCCGAGCCGCGGCCCGAATAGACGCTGTCGGGACCCTTGATGACCTCGACCTGTTCGAGATTGAAGACCTCGCGCTGCTGGCCGCCCGAGTCGCGGATGCCGTCGACGAAGACGTTGTTGCCCGAGGACTGGCCGCGGATGAAAGGCCGGTCGGCCAGCGGCTGGCCGCCTTCGCCGGCCCCGAAGGTGATGCCGGGCGAGGTGCGCAGGATGTCCTGCAGCGAGGTCGCCGCCGTCTGCTCGATGATCTGCTGCGGGATGATGGTGATCGAGCGCGGGGTGTCGACGAGGGGCGCCACGAACTCGGGGCTGGTCGGCTCCCGCTTCACCGGACGGCCGTCGACGGTGATGGTCTCCAGCGTCGTCGCCTCCTGCGGCTCTCCATCCGGCCCCGGCTCGGCCAGAGCGGGACCGGCCATCAGCATGCCGGCGGCGCTGGAGGCGAACAGAAGGGCGCGAAGGGCGTCGGCGCGGGAGGTCATGGAGGTCATCCGGGGAGGCTGTAGTTGCGATCACGTCGCAATATCAGCTTTGCCGGAGGCTGCAATCATAATTGCGAATAAGTCGCAATATATGTCGAAATTATCCGCCTTGACGGGTGACGATGTCCCGGCGCATCGGCGCCAGCCTGGCCAGGAACCGGTTCTGGGTATGGAAGGGCACGCCCTCCGCCGCCATGGCGTTCTGCAGGTGCTCGACCAGGGCACCCATATCGGCGGGCTGGAGGCCGAGGTCGTCGTGGGCGTCGATCATCGACCGGCCCGTGTAGCTGCAGTCGCCGCCCAGCAGGTAGCAGAACTGCTCCTTGAGGGTCCGCCGCAGCCGGACCATGTCGGGGGCGACGAAGATGCCTGCCGTCCGCGGATCGGCCTTCGCCTGATCCAGCATGCTGTCGACGATCCGGTCGATCCCCGGCTGTCCATGGAAGGCCTCCAGCATCGCCGTGCCGGTGAAGGGCGTCGCGCCCGCGTTGGCGTCAGTGACCGTGTAGGCGTCCACGGCTTCCTCGCCGGGCCGATGCGCCGGGTCCTGCGCGGCGGCCACGCCGGCCACGAGGAAGGATCCAGCCAGAACGCCGGTGAACATCGATCGGCTGACCATGTCAGAACCCCGCTTGCAGAGACACATAGAGACCGCGCTGGTCGTCGAACGTCGCGATGGAGCCCAGGTCCGCCCAAGCCGCCGTCACCGAGAGATGCTTGTTGAGCGCATAGGCTGCATAGACGTCGAACCAATCATTCTCCGCCGCGAACGACAGATTGTCCGGTTTGGTCCGGTACTCGGCCCCGACCACCAGATTGCGTCTCAGCAGCCAGCCGACCGAACCCTCGAACTGGGCCTCGCGGTCGTCATTGGCGTCGCCGCCGAAGCCGAGAAGACCCGTCTGGTTGGCGTTTGTGTACCGGACGGCTCCCGACACCAGAACGCTCCGGGCCAGAAACAGTTTTGTCGCCGCGACGAAGAATTCCGTACCCTGATCGTCCTGCCCGCCGACGGCCGTGATGATGGCGCCCTGGTCATTCCGCTTGTGCTGCGCACCGACCGCGATCTGCGGCATCCAGCGGTCCTGATCATAGACGGCGTCGCCCGTCAGCCTGACCTTCACCCCGATCACGTCCTGGGCGAAGGTGAAGCCTTGGCCCAGCCCCAGCAGGGCCCCTGTGTCGCCGGTGTCGAACTCCTGCCGCGCCGCCGACAGCTCGACCCTGTCCCACAACCCGATGGCGGCCCCGGCCGTGCGAAACTGGTAGTCGGGCAGATCGACGAGGGTCACGTGGGCGTTGCCGCCGATCCCGTCTTCCTCGCCGTAGCCGGTGACCGTCGCCCAGGTGGCGATTCCGCCACCACCCGACCCCTCGATCGTCGAAACGCCGCCGGTCAGCAGTAATTTGCCGCCGCTGCGGGCGTCCGGGATAAAGGACTGGGCTTGTGCGCCGCCGGCTGCGGCCGAGAGCAACAGCGTTAGTACGATCGCCCTTCGGTTCACTTTGCAGTCTCCAGCAGTGGATATCGGCGATACGAACTCGTGGTTAAGCGCGAGTAAAGGCGACCAAGCTTGACTGTAAGCACAGGGGCGAAAAGCGGAGCGGCACTGAGTAATTTCGCAGAAAATTCTGATTTACCTCGATTTCATCTTGATTTCGTACAAGCGGACGGATGCGTCTCATCCTCGCTCTCCTGATTGCGCTTGCGTACACGGCTCCCGCCCTCGCCGGAGACCTGACGATCAGCGTGCGCGACTCGGCCGGACGGCCTGTGCGGGACGCCGTGGTCACCGTCCATCCAGCCTCCGGCGTGCCTCGCGGGCCCATACGGTTCCCCTGGGCCTCGCGCGTCGTTCAGCAGGACGTCCAGTTCCAGCCCTATGTGCTGATCGCGCCCGTCGGCGGAACCGTCGTCTTCCCCAACCTCGACCGGGTCCGGCACCACGTCTATTCCTTCTCGCGCGGCGCCCGGTTCGAGCTGGAGCTCTACGGCCGCGACGAAACCCGCACCCACACCTTCAGCAACGCCGGCGTCGCCGCCCTCGGCTGCAACATCCACGACCAGATGCTGGCCTATATCAAGGTGGTCGACACGCCCTGGGCGATGAAGACCGACTCGACCGGCGACGCGGTTCTGCGCGCCGTTCCGGCCGGAGCAGCCACCTTGCGCGTCTGGCATCCGCGTCTGGCGGGCCGCGGCAACGAGGTTTCCCAAGCCCTCGCAGTCACCGCGGCGCCCGCGCGCCGCACGGTGTCCGGCGATTTCAGCGCCCGGGCGGCCATGCGATGAAACTGTCCGGGCTGGTCCATAGCCTGCTGACGTTCCGCAATCTGCGGACCCGTCTGACCCTGCTCTACATGGGACTGTTCACCCTCGCCCTGATCTTCAGCGCGGTGGCGGTGGTCACCGCCGTCACCAGCAGCGCGCGCCATATGGTTCGCGACGAGATGACATCCGCAGGCGCCGTCTACGGCCAGTTGTGGGAAGCCCGCTCATCCCAGCTCCGTCAGGGGGCCGGAGTGCTGGCCCAGGACTACGGTTTCCGCGAAGCGGTCGCCACGAATGACGAGCCTACCGTCCGTTCAGCGCTGGACAATCTTCGCGCGCGCCAGGGCGTCGACGGCGCCCTGATCCTGGGCGTCGACGGCTATGCCAACTCGACCGGCGTCGCCCCCGACGCCGCCGCGCTGGACGCCCTGTTCAAGGGCCTCAATTCCGGCGGACTGGAGAGCGGCGTGCTGACCATCGGGGGCCAGCCGTTCCAGGTGGTGGCCGCGCCGGTCAACGCACCGGTGCTCATCGGATGGGTCGTCTTCGCCGAACGCCTCGACGCGGCGCAGATGCGCAATCTGGAGCAACTCTCCGCCATCCCCCTGTCCGCCGCCGTGGTGATGAACCCGTCGCAGACATCGCTGGGTCAGCCCGCCATTGTCGAAACCGGTGAAGGCCCCTCGATGCGGCTGGCGCACGCCCTTCCCAGCTTCGATCCGGCGGCGCAGGCGGCCCTGATGCTGACCTATCCGCTCGACCGGGCCATGAAGCCGTATGAATCGCTGTTCCTCTGGCTGACGGCGATCGGCGCGGCGGGTCTGGCGCTGCTGATGGGCGGGACCTGGGTCCTGTCGCGCGGCCTGACCCGGCCGATCACCGCCCTGGACGAGGCCGTCCATCGACTGCAGCAGGGCGAATACGTCGAGGCCCCGGTCACCTCCGCCGACGAGATCGGTCGGCTGGCCGCCAGCTTCAACGCCATGGTCGGCGACCTCAAGGACCGCGAGGCCAGGCTGACACACATGGCCCTCCACGATCAGGAGACGGGCCTGCCCAATCGCCTGTCGCTCGAGCGTCAGGCCGGCGGCCACGCCGACGCCTGGGTCGTCCTGTTCGGGGTCGACCGGTTCGAGGTCGTCCGCAACGCCATCGGCTATGACTCCATGGGCCGGCTGCTGGCCGTGCTCGGCGCCCGGCTCTCGGCCCTCGCCGACGGCGCGCCGATGGCCCGCGTCGGCGCCGGCTCCCTGGGCCTTGTCATCATCGCCAGAAACAAGGCCGAGGCGCTGGAGGCCGCCGGACATCTGGCCAGCGCGGCCCAGGCGCCGATCAACGTCAACGGCGCGCCCGTCGACATCGCCCTGACCGCGGGGGTGGCGGGCCACGGGGCCGCCGGCTCGGACCTGACCTCGCCCGTCGACCGGGCCGCCATCGCCCTCGACCAGGCCCGGGCGGCCCGGCGGACGGCCGCCGCGTTCGACGAAATCGCCTACGGCGATCCGGGCGGCAATCTGTCCCTGATCTCCGAGCTCATGACCGCCCTGGCCGAGGGCGAGGTGTCCCTCGCCTATCAGCCGAAATACGATTTCCGGGCCCAGGGCGTCACCGGCGTCGAGGCCCTGATGCGCTGGACCCATCCGCGCCGCGGCGCCGTCTCGCCCGACCTCTTCATCGGCATGGCCGAGGAGACGGGCCACATCCGCCCGCTGACCGAATGGGCCATCCTTCGCGCGATCGAGGACCAGAAGACCATGGCCGCGGCCGGCCACGTCCTGACGGTTTCGGTCAATATTTCGGGCCGCCTGCTGTCCGACGAAAGCTTCGCCGACTTCGCCGTCAATGAGGTCGCCGCCTCGGGCGCCGACCTCTGTTTCGAGATCACCGAGACGGCGGTCATGGACAATCCCGAGATGGCCCTGCGCATCATCGAACGGTTCGCCGACGCGGGCATTTCGGTCTCGCTGGACGACTACGGCTCCGGCCTGTCGTCCCTGACCTATCTGAAGCGGATCCGGGCCGACGAACTGAAGATCGACAAGAGCTTCATCCTCGGCCTCGACGACTCGGCCCGCGACGCCCTTCTGGTCAAGTCGACGATCGATCTGGCGCACGGCCTGGGCCTGAAGGTGACCGCCGAGGGCGTCGAGACCCCGACCGCCCTGGCCCTGTTGCGCGGCATGGGCTGCGACATGGCCCAGGGCTATCTGATCGGCCGGCCCGCGCCGATGGCCGCCCTGCTGGACCGTCTGGCGGCGCCCGCCGAAGAGGCGAAATCCGCCGCGGTCTAGCCGGCGGCGACCAGTTTCATCGACACCGACGGATCGGCCAGCTTCGCCGCGTCGACCGGCGTCGCCTTGCCGATCATCATCCGCCCGGCCATGAATTCGGCCGGCGCGTTGACGGCCTCGACGCACAGGATGCGGTCGCCCGCGAGGTGGAAGACCGCGAACGACGCCCCTTCGCCGATGACGCCGGGATCGCCGCGCACGATCTGACGATCGGCGCCGTCCGGCAGGCCCGCGATCTGGAGCTTGAGATCGTACTGGTCCGACCAGAACCACGGAACCTCCGCCGCCGGCGCGGGGCGGCCGACGATGGCCGAGGCCGCCTGTTTGGCCTGTTCCAGCGCATTGGGCACGCTCTCCAGACGATGCCGCCGCCCGCCGTGGACCGGGATCGGCCGGAAGGTCACGTCGCCGATCGCCCAGATCGCCGGGTCCGATGTCCGCGCCTGCTCGTCCACGATCACGCCGTTGCCGCACTCCAGGCCGGCCGCCCGGGCCAGGTCGTCGCAGGCCAGGGCCCCCACCCCGACCAGCACCGCGTCGGCCTCGATCAGCCGGCCGTCGGCCAGGCGCACGCCTGCGTCCTCGAACGCCGCGACCTCGGCGCCGGTCAGGATCTCGACCCCCTCGCTGCGGTGACGGGCGGTGAAGAAGGCCGACAGAGTCTCCGACGCCACGCGCGCCAGCACCCGGTCCATGCGTTCGATCACGACCGCCTGCGCGCCCAGCGCCCGCGCCGAGGCGGCCGCTTCCAGCCCGACATAGCCGCCGCCGACGATGGCCAGCCGGCGACCGGGGCCCAGTGTCGCCTTCAGCCGTTCGGCGTCGGCCAGGGTCCGCAACTCCAGCAGCTCCGGCCTGTCCGCGCCCGGAATAGCCAGCCGGCGGGCCCGCGAGCCTGTCGCCAGGATCAGGGCGTCATACGGCTCGACCGTCCCGTCGGCGAAGCGGACGGTCCGCGCCGCCGGATCGATCGCGGTGGCCGTCGTCCCGGTCCGCAGTTCGATCCCGTGTTCCTCGTAGAAGCTTTCGGGGCGCAGCAGCAGCGCCTCCAGATCCGCTTCGCCCTTCAGCCAGGCCTTGGACAGGGGCGGCCGCTGATAGGGCGCCGCCGGCTCCTCGCCCGCCAGGACGATGGGGCCCTCATGTCCATACTGGCGCAGCAGCGCCGCCGCCGTTCCGCCCGCGTGTCCCGCGCCGATGATGAGCACCCTGTTCGCCATTCAGGCCCTGTTCCGGTTTCCGGACGGCCGCAGCCGTCCTGCGTGAGGTAGGGGAAACCCGTTCGCCGGAAAACCCCGTCCCCGACAATCCGCAGAAGGCCGCTTGACTGTTCCAATGTTACAGCCTAGTGGAACGCCATGATCAACCCCGCTTCACAGCAGGCCGTCGCAAAGGCCACGGACGATCGCATCGCCCTCTACGATGCGATTCTGTCGCTGCGCACACGCGAAGAGCTGGATGCGTTTCTGGCTGATCTGTGCACCCCGTCCGAACTTCGCGCCTTCGCCGAGCGCTGGGCCGTCGCGCGCCTGCTCGACGCCGGCGGCAAATCCTATCGCGAGATCGCCGCCGAGGCCGACGCCAGCCCCACCACGGTCGTCCGCGTCGCCCGGTTCCTCCGGGAGATGCCCCATCAGGGCTATCGCCTCGTCCTCGACCGCATCAAATCCTGAGTAAAAGATCATGAGTACCGTCCAGGGCCGGCTGCGCATCGCCGTGCAGAAATCCGGCCGCCTGTCCGACCGCAGCCTCGACCTCGTCCGCGATGCGGGCCTGCGCGTCGTCAAGGGCGCCAACGACCTTCTGTACCGGGTCGAGAACTATCCCATCGACCTGCTGCGCGTGCGCGACGACGACATTCCGACCTTCGTCGCGGACGGCGTCTGCGACCTGGGCATCGTGGGCGAGAATGTGCTGGAGGAAGTGCGCAACGGCGGTCCGGTGGCCGAGGTGCTGATGCCCCTTGGGTTCGGCCGCTGCACGCTGAAGATCGCCGTCCCGCCGACCCTGGCCTACGCCGGTCCGGGGTCGCTGGAAGGCCTGCGCATCGCCACCTCCTATCCGAAGATCCTGCGACGCTGGCTCGATGGGCAGGGCGTCCAGGCCGACATCGTCACCATGCGCGGCGCCGTCGAGGTGGCCCCGCGGCTGAAGCTGGCCTCGGCCATCTGCGACCTCGTCTCGACGGGCGCGACGCTCGAGGCCAACGGCCTCGGCGCCCGGGAAACGGTGCTCGAAAGCCAGGCGGTATTGATCAAGTCCCCGGTCGCGCCCGAGCCCGGCCTGCAGCACCTGCTGGACAGCATCGTCGAACGCATGGCCGGCGTCGTTTCCTCCCAGGGCGCCAAATATGTGATGCTGAACGCTCCCCGCTCGGCGCTGGAAGAGATCACCGCCATCCTGCCCGGCGCGGGCGCCCCCACCGTCATGCCCCTGTCGGGCCGCGACGACGCCGTGGCCGTCCACGCGGTCTGTCAGGAGGCCGTCTTCTGGGAGACGCTGGAAAGGCTCAAGGCCGCCGGCGCCTCGGCCATCCTCGTCCTCCCCATCGAGAAGATGATGTGATGAAGCGTTTCGACTGGAGCACGCTGGACGCCGCCGGCCGGATCGCCGCCCTCGCCCGCCCGCGGCGGCGCACGGAAGCGCGCGTCACCGACACGGTGCGCGACATCCTCGAGGACGTCGCCGCGCGCGGCGGTCAGGCCGTGACCGACTGGAGCGTCAAACTGGACGGCGCCCCGCCGCGCCGCATTGCCCTGACATCCGACGTCGTCGCAGCTGCGCGCGACCAGCTGCGTCCGGCCGACACCCGCTCCATCCGCATCGCCGCCGAGAACGTCCGCATCTTCCACGAGGCCACCCGCCCGGCGGACAGCGACTGGGTCGAGATCACCCCCGGCGTCCGCTCCCGGCTCGTCTGGCGGCCGCTGCGGTCGGCGGGCCTCTATGTCCCGGGCGGTTCCGCGCCCCTGTTCTCCTCCCTGCTGATGATGGCCATTCCCGCGGCCGTCGCGGGCGTCGGCCGCCGGGTCGTCGTCACTCCGCCGTCCAGGTCCGGCGAGCCCCATCCCGCCATGATCTACGCCGCCGCCGAGGCGGGCCTCGACGCACTCTGGCTCATCGGCGGGGCCCAGGCCGTCGCCGCCCTGACCTTCGGCGCCGAGCTGGAGGACGGCGTCATCGAACCCTGCGACAAGCTGTTCGGCCCCGGCAACGCCTGGGTGGCCGAGGCCAAGAAACGGGCCGCCGCCCGTCCCGGCGGGCCCGCCGTGGACATGCCCGCAGGCCCGTCCGAACTTCTGGTCATCGCCGATCGCCGCGCCGATCCGGTGCTGGCCGCCGCCGACCTGCTCAGCCAGGCCGAGCACGACGCCGACGCCCAGGTCCTGCTGGTCTGCGACAGCGAGCGGATGATCGACGACATCCTCGCCGAGGTGGAGAACCAGCTGCCGTCCCTGCCGCGCGCCGACATCGCCCGCGCCTCGCTGGCCGAGGGCCGCGCCATCCGCGTGGCCGATCTCGACGCGGCCTGCGACGTCGCCAACGCCTACGCCCCCGAACACCTCGCCCTGCAGACGGAGGACGCCGACGACCGGGTGGCGAAGATCACCGCCGCCGGCGCCGTCTTCCTCGGCGCCTTCGCGGCCGAGACCCTGGGCGACTACGCCGCCGGCCCCAGCCACGTCCTGCCCACCGACGGGGCCGCGCGAACGCTCGGCGGCCTGACCACCGCCGGCTTCATGACCTCCATGTCGGTCCAGAGCGTCACCGAGGCCGGGGCCGCCGAACTGGCCCCGATCGCCGCCCGCCTCGCAAGGTTGGAGGGCCTCGAGGCCCACGCCCGCGCCGCCGACCTGAGGACGGGCCAATGAACAACCTCCCCGCCCCCTTCGCCCCGCTGGTCGCCGGCGGCGACGGCCTCGACCGCTATCCCGCCGAGCCTCGCGCCCTGGCCGCCCGCATGGCCGAGGTCTATGGGGTTCCCGCCGACAGCGTCCTGCCCGTGCGCGGCCTGACCCACGGCCTCGAGCTGGTCTTCCGTCTCGCCGCCCGCGACGGCCAGGCCGTCGAGGCTCCGCAGGCCGAACCGTACAGCACGCTGGCCGCCCTCTACGCCGCGCCGCCCGCGAACGCCCCGGTCGCCGCCGTCATTCTGCGCGCCCTCGGATCGCCCGAGGCGGTCGCCGAGATGGCCGAACGCGTCGCGCCCGCCCTTCTGGTCGTCGACGAGGGTCTGGCCGAGTTCGCCGATGCGCCCTCTGCCGCGACCGTCCTCGCCGACCACGCCAATCTGGTCGTCCTGCGCAGCCTGTCGCTGGCCTACGGCCTGGCCGGCGCCCGCGTCGGCGCAGCGCTCGGCCGGCCCGACACCCTCGCCCGCCTCGCCTCCGTGCTGGAGCCCTGGGCCCTGCCGGAGGTGTCGGTGCGTCTCGCCCTCCAGGCGCTCGACCCGTCGCGGATGATGGAGAGCGCCGAACGCCTCGCCGCCGTCCGGCGCGAGCGCGAACGGCTGGTCAGGGCGCTGGGCCGCGAGATGGCCGTTGAACCCGGTTTCGGCCCCGTCATCATGGCCCGGCCTTCCGACCCGGACGCCGTCATTTCGGCTCTCGCCCGGCTGGGCGTCCCCTGCGAACGCGCCGGCGAACGCATTCGCCTTCCCGTGTCCGCCGGCGCCGGAACCAACGACCGGCTGCTGGCCGCCCTCGGTCTCGGCGCCGCATCGGGCCGTCCGCACCGCACCGGTCAGGCCGTCCGCGACACGAAGGAGACCCGCATCGTCTGCGCCGTCGATCTCGACGCGGCGGGCCCCGTCTCCATCGCCACCGGCGTCGGCTTCTTCGACCACATGCTGGAGCAGGTCGCGACCCACGGCGGCTTCTCCCTGCGGCTCGCCTGCGAGGGCGACCTGCACACCGATCCGCACCACACCATCGAGGATTCCGCCATCGCCCTCGGTCAGGCGCTGAAACAGGCGCTCGGCGACCGCAAGGGCATCGCCCGCTACGGCTTCACCCTGCCCATGGACGAGGCGAACGCGACCGTGTCCATCGACCTGTCGGGCCGGCCCTATCCCGTCTTCGCGGGGACCTTCTCCACCCCCTTCATCGGCGACTACCGCACCGACCTGACGGCCCACGTCTTCCGCTCGCTGGCCGAGGCCATGGGCGCGGCGGTGCATGTCTCGGTCACCGGCGACGACGACCATCACAAGACCGAGGCCGTCTACAAGGCCTTCGGCCGGGCCCTGCGTCAGGCCATCCGCATAGAGGGCGACGCCGTGCCCTCGACCAAGGGCGTGCTGTGACCGTCACCATCCTCTCCTATGGCGCCGGCAATGTCGCGTCGGTCCGGTTCGCCCTCGAACGGCTCGGCGCCACGGTGCGGCTGACCGCCGATCCGCTTGAGGTCGCCGAGGCCGGACGGCTGATCCTGCCCGGCGTCGGCGCGGCCGGCTACGCCATGGGACGACTGCGCGACCTCGGCTTGGTCGAGGCCATCCGGGCGTTCGAACGGCCCCTCCTGGGCGTCTGCCTCGGCCAGCAACTGCTGTTCGAAACCAGCGACGAAGGCGGGGGGACAGGGATGCTCGGCCTGATCCCCGGCCGCGTCCGCGCCCTTGCGCCCGGGCCGGCCCTGCCCGTGCCGCACATGGGATGGTCCCGGCTGTCCCGGATCAGGGACGACCCACTTCTGGACGGCGTTCCGGACGGCGCCTGGGCCTATTTCGTGCACGGCTTCGTCTGTCCCGACGGTCCGGCGACCCTCGTCCGCGCCGACTATGGCGGGCCGGTGCCGGCGGTCGTCCGCGCCAGCAATCGCTGGGGCTGCCAGTTCCACCCGGAACGGTCGGCCGCGGCCGGCGCCCGCATCCTGCAGAATTTCCTGGAGCTCCCCGCGTGATCGTCTACCCCGCCATCGACCTGCGTCAGGGGGCCTGCGTCCGGCTGATGCACGGCCAGTTCGACGCGGTGACCCGCTACGACGACCAGCCCGCCGCCCGCCTGGCCGCCTTCGCCGCGGACGGGGCGACCTGGGCCCACATCGTCGACCTGGACGGCGCCGAAGCCGGCCGCGCCGTGCAGCACCTCCTGATCGGCGAATTGGCCGCCGCCATCGACATCCGCATCCAGTCGGGCGGCGGCGTCCGCTCGGCCGACGACGTCCAGGCCCTGCTCGACGCGGGCGTCGCCAGGGTCGTGGTGGGGTCGCTGGCGGTCTCCCAGCCCTGGACCGTGGCCGACTGGCTGGCCCGGTTCGGCGCCGACCGCATCACCCTGGCCATCGACGTCAAGGCGGACGGCGACCGCTGGATCCCCGCCCTCAAGGGCTGGACCGAGGCGGCCGAGGTCGATCTGTGGGCCGCCCTCGACCGCTATCCGCCCGGCCTCGCGCGCCACCTGCTGGTCACCGATGTCGGCCGCGACGGCGCCATGACCGGACCCAATATCGAGCTGCTGGGCGAGATCGCCCGCCGTCGTCCGGATCTGCGGGTCCAGGCCTCCGGCGGGGTGTCCCAGCTGTCCGACCTGACCGCCGCCCGAGACGCCGCCTGCGACGGCGTCATCGTCGGCCGCGCCCTCTACGAAAACCGGTTCACCGTGGCCGAGGCCCTGGCGGCGACGGCATGACGGCGCGCCGCATCATCCCGTGCCTCGACGTCAGGGACGGACGCGTGGTCAAGGGCGTCCGCTTCCGGGATCACGCGGACATGGGCGACGCCTCCGAACTGGCCGCCCGCTATCGCGACCAGGGCGCCGACGAACTGGTCTTCTACGACATCACCGCCAGCCCTGAGGGCCGCACCCTCGACTACGGCTGGGTCCGCGACATCGCCCGGCTGCTGGACATTCCGTTCAGCGTCGCCGGCGGCATTCGCTCGGTGGATCAGGCCGCCCGCTGCCTCGACCACGGCGCCGACAAGGTGTCGATCAACTCGCCCGCCCTCGAGCGCCCCGAACTGATCGGCGAGATGGCCGACCGGTTCGGCGCCCAATGCGTCGTCGTCGGCGTCGACTCGAAACGCTCCGGCGACGACTGGCTGGTCCACCAGTACACGGGCGACCCAGACGCCAGCCGCGGCGCAGGGCGGCGCACCATGGACTGGATCGTCGAGGCCCAGACTCTCGGCGCCGGCGAGATCGTCCTCAACTGCATGGACGAGGACGGCGTCCGCCGCGGCTACGACGTCGCCCAGCTCTCCGCCGCCCGCGCGCGGCTTACGATCCCGCTGGTGGCGTCGGGCGGCGCCGGCGCGGCCTCGCACTTCCTCGACGTCTTCGAACAGGCCGACGTCTCGGGCGCCCTGGCGGCCAGCGTCTTCCACACCGGCAGCCTGACCATTCCCGATCTCAAGGCGTTCCTGTCGGACGCCGGGCAGGAGATGAGACTGTGACCCAGACCGATATATCCTCTCCCATCGGGGGAGGGGGACCGCGCAGCGGTGGAGTGGGCTCGCCTCAAACGCCGGCGTCCGGGTCCGGCCCCCTCCACCATCCTTCGGATGGTCCCCCTCCCCC
>Ga0233425_10003104_pt1 | contig 31042 bp, 12 predicted proteins | sample Watercolumn_Towu_2_FD_181712 | JGI IMG/M metagenome (GOLD analysis project Ga0233425, IMG submission 181712) | Freshwater microbial communities from Lake Towuti, South Sulawesi, Indonesia - Watercolumn_Towuti2014_140_MG | ecosystem: Environmental > Aquatic > Freshwater > Lake | place...
GGCTTCGTCGTCCGCGTCAACCAGGCCAGCATGTCGCCGCCGACGTTGTCTATGGCCCCGCCCCAGAGGCCCCGCTCCAGTGGTTGCGTGCCGAAGTCGATGGTCGTCCGGTCGAGCACTTCGGTCGCGCCGAGGCTCGTGAGGTAATCGCGATCGCCGGTCTTGCCGGTGACCGCGGTCACGGCGTATCCGAGCCGCGACAGGATGTCGATGGCCAGCGCCCCCACGCCGCCGGTCGCGCCGGTGACCGCGATGGGTCCCAGGCCCGGATGCTGGCCGTTCTGCTCCAGCCGTTGCACGCAAAGTGCGACGGTGAACCCGGCCGTCCCCAGCGCCATCGCCTCGTACAGACTCAAACCTTCCGGCAACCGTATGACCCATCTGGCCGGCACCCGGACATATTCGGCGTAACCGCCATCGTGACCGGTACCCAGCTCGTAGCCGGTCACCAGAACCTTGTCGCCCGGCCGGAAACCCGGATCGGCCGAGGTCTCGACGACACCGGCGACGTCGATGCCGGGAATCAGCGGAAAGCGGCGGATGATCCGGCCTCGTCCGGTCGCGGCCAGCGCGTCCTTGTAGTTGACGTCCGAATAGGCGGCGCGGATAACCACCTCGCCCGGAGACAGCGCGTCGATCGCCGCCGATTCGATCCGGCCCGCCACCGCGTCACCCTGCTCATGGGCGCGAAACACCTTGAATGTTGCCACCTTCGCCTCCGCGCATGGAACTGAATGCCGCTGCCGCGGCCTAATTCACGGACCCGCCGAACTGAGCTACACTTCGCGCCCCGAACGGGCACCCGAAAACACTACCGATCCCGACCATGATAATGCAGCCCGCCGTCGCGCAGGCGGCGGCGCTGAATCCGAGGAAAGCGTCCCCATGAACCGATATGCCATCGGCCTTGCCCTGCTGTTCGCCGCGTTCGCGGCCCGCGCCGACTTCAATAACGGCGTCGCCCACTACGTGCGCGGCGAGTACGAGCAGGCCGCCAAGATATTCCTGCCGCTCGCGGTGAATGGCAATGACCCCTACGCACAACGCTTCCTCGCCGAAATGTATGCCAAGGGCCAGGGGGTCGAGCAGAACCACGAGGAGGCCGCCAAGTGGTATCGGTCATCGGCCGAGAAGGGCGTGGCCGCCTCCCAGTACAAGCTCGGCCTCATGTATCGTGATGGCCAGGGGGTGCCGAAGGACATGGAATACGCCTACGCCTGGTTCAGCGTCGCGGCCAAACAGGGCAACAAGCTGGCGCCGACGGCCCTTGGCGGTCTCGATGGTCAGCTGTCGGAGCAGGAACTCGGCGAGGCGAAGAAGCTCGCCGAGGAATTCATCGCCAAGCACGGCGAGGCGCCGAAACAGCGCACCGAGGGCATGGACGAACCGCTCAAGCAACCGTAACCGCGGGCAGGGACTCAGACGTACTCGTCGACGTAGCGGCCGCCCCGGTCATATCCCGGCGCGGCGCTCATCTCGTCGATCATCGACTTCAGCATGTCCCGTTGCAGGTAGCGTGACGCAGGCCTCGCCTGCACGTCGCCCGGCGGACCGTGGTCGCCGCGCCCATCGTGATCGGCATCCGCGCCACCCGCGGCCGTCTGCGGCGTCCGCAGTTGCTGGGCGAGCACCAGCGACCGCACATTGACGATCCCGCCATCGCCATACGAAAGCGAGGCGCCCGCCTGCTGGCGATACGGATCGCCGCCCCCCTGCCTTGCCCGCTCATCGGGCGGTGCCGCAACGCTGGCCGCCAGCCCGGCCGGCACCAGCCATGTCGCCAATACTGGATGGTCGACGCGCATGGCGGCTCACGATCATTGGCCGGACATCAACGCCAGCAGGCCATCCATATTGGCCAGCGACTGCAAGTGCAGGTAGATCAATTCGAGGTAATCCTGGCGCGCCAGCGCGGCGAGATCGGCATCGGCCAGCGCCTTGAGGCGGGAACGGTTGACGCAGTTGAGTCCGGTCAGCGCGAACTTCTCGCCACCCTTCAAGGCGATGTTCGCCTGCACCGGTTCGAGCAGCTTGAAATCGACGAGCAGCTTGCAGAAGGCGGTCGTGCGGGTGACGTGCTGCTGGTAGTCCTTGAGGAACTCGACGGAACGCTTGAGCAGCGGGCCCTCGTCGCCGTCCTCCGCCAGCAACCGCTCGCCCTCGCGCACGGTGTTGAAGCCGGGGTAGGCCTCGTCGATGCAGACGGTGAACCGGCCGGCGCTGTCGGTGGCGAGAATGAAGGGATAGCGACGCACGTAGGCGGGAATGTATTTCGCCTTCCATGAACCGTCGGCGGCCACGAACAGGTTCTGATTGTTGCGGATACCGAGCAGCGCCACCGGCAACACCCCACCCTCTTCGCCGGTCGTGGCGAAGACGATCGGGTATTCGCGCGCGACGGGCACGAACTCAATCGCAGCGATGTAAACGCTGTTGGTCTCGCGGGCGAATGCGTAACCCGGCACCGGCTCGACGTACAGATTCTTGTGCTGCTGCTTGCTGAGCGGCACCACCCTTTTATAGAACAGCGGCAGTCGTTGCATGAAATGGATTCCCCAGTAACCCCGATGAATCTAGCTTAGCAGGGAATTGGATCGCGGATGACATTCCGGATTGGACGCTTCTATAATCCGGTTTGGACGACACCTTATTCCGATTTGGCCGAACGCCATGCCCACCACAAAATCCCCGGCCCTCTATCCCAGACACGCGGCGGATCGAATCCGCACCGCGCTTGCCGACACACCCGTGGTCCTGGTCAATGGTCCACGGCAATGTGGCAAGACCACGCTCGTCCGCCAGCTTCTCGGTGGCGACAGGAGCTACGTGACTTTGGACGATGCCTCGACTCTCGATGCCGCCATCCACGATCCGACCGGCTTCGTGCGCGGTCTGGATCGGGCGGTCATCGACGAGGTGCAGCGCGCCCCGGCCCTGTTGCACGCCATCAAGCAGTCGGTGGACAACGACCGGCGGGCCGGACGATTTCTGCTCACCGGATCGGCCAATCTGATGACCCTGCCGAAGGTCACGGAGAGTCTCGCCGGGCGTATGGAGATCGTAACCCTGCTGCCACTCGCACACGCCGAGATCACAGGCAAGGTCCCCACCTTTCTCGAAACCGCGTTCGCCAGCCGGATCGTCGAGCCCGGAGATTCACCGCAAGGCGATCGACTGCTGCGCACGGTCCTGGCGGGCGGCTATCCGGAGATGCTGCGTCGCAACGACGCGGGTCGCCGGGCAGCGTGGGCGCGCGATTACCTCATCGCCATCGTCCAGCGCGATATCCGCGAGGCCGCAGACATAGACCGTCTCGACAAGATGCCACGGCTGCTCAGAATCCTCGCCCATCACACCGGCCAGCTCATCAATTTCAGCCAGCTTGCCGGACAAATCGGCCTGGACGACAAGACCGCCCGCAAATACATCTCGACATTGGAGCAGATATACATTGTCTCCCGCCTGGCGCCATGGTCGCACAACCGGTTACAGCGCCTCGTCAAGACCCCCAAGTTGCATTTCCTGGATTCTGGTCTGCTGGCCCAGCTGCTTGGTGCGACAACGGAGCGCATAGCACTGGACAGGAAAATCTTCGGCCCCCTGCTCGAAACCTTTGTGTACACGGAACTGGTGAAGCAGATGGGCTGGCAGGATTTTGCAAGCGAGATTTTCCACTACCGCGACAAGGATCAGGACGAGATCGATTTCATCATCGAGCGGCCGACCGGCGATCTGATCGCGATCGAGGTCAAGGCATCCGCCACCGTCAGCAGTGCGGATTTCAGAGGCTTGAGGAAACTGGCCGCCGCGACGGGGGACGCATTCAAACTCGGGATCGTCGCCTATGACAGCGACAGGATCGTGCCCTTCGGCAGGCGCCTGTTCGCAGCCCCTGTCGCCTGCCTGTGGTCGACATGATCCATCTCAGCTGCCGCCGTCGTCGGGTAGGAGCGAACTTGTTCGCGACCGGGATTATCGCGAATAAATTCGCTCCTACGGCTGCCGGGGTAACTCCTGACCGCCGGCATGACGACGGATGCGACCCGAGAAGTGCTCCCTAGTACTGCCGATAGGCGCGCGGCATGACGATGTCGCCGACCCACTGCACCCGGTTGCGGCCGGGGGCCGCGAACCACTGGTAGCTGCTGACGCCGGCCTGGATGAGCGGCAGGCGCGCGGCGGCGCTGGTATCGATCAAGACCTCTTCCTCTTCGAGGTTCTCCTCCAGCGACGATGGTAGATCGGCAGGCGGCGCGGCCTCTGGTGCAGCGGCAGGCGGTTCCGGTTGAACCGCAGGTTCCTCGGGCAACGTGTCGTCAATCTGCTCTTCGAGTTCCGCCGGCGGTTCCTCGGGGGCGGCCGCGGGTTGCGGTGCCGGGGTGGCAGGTTCTTCGACGGCGGCCGGCTCCTCCGCTTCCTCGGGCGCGGCCGGTTCCTCGGCCTGCGTTTCCTCGGCGGGCGCGGCCTCTTCCTCGACCGGCACCTCCTCGCCCTCGACCGACGGTTCCTCGCCACCCAGATCCTCGCCCAGGTCTTCGAGTTCGGCCTCCTGCTGCTCCTTGAGATAGGCGTCGAGTTCGGCCTGATACTGCTTGAACTTCGCGAGCTGCGTCTGATATCCGGCGATCAGCCGATCGGCGGTGGCGGCATCGACCTCGCCCGCCGCCTTGCGACGTTCGAGTTCGGCGATGCGCCCATCGATGCCGGCGATGAGTTCGACGAGCTGCTCCGGTGTCACGCTCGGCGCGCAGCCTTCGGCCTCCTCGCACTGCGACAGTTGCATGGCGATGCCGTTGCCGATGACGCCGAACAGGGTCAGCTCCTGCTCGAACAGGCCGATGTCGAGGAACACCAGCTGTTCGAGGGCCGCCAGCGCCGCACCGGGGTTGGAGAAGGAGAACTGCTGGAACGCGACGGATGTAAAGTTTCCGGAATTGGTGAATGTTCCGGTCTCGCCAGTGGCAATAGAGAACAACCCTTGCAGATAGGAGCCGTCTGCGGGATCGGTCGCGTCCGTAATCGCGCTGACTTCGGACACGTCCTGATCCTGGAACACGGGCTGCTCGGCATTGGTGTTCTGGGCCAGGAAGAGCTGCCCGCCGTTCGCCTGGATCGTCATCTGCCCCGGGTTCTCGATCGTATTGGCAACGATGAACGCCACGCTCTGCCCGCTGATTGTCACCGGCACCGAGGCGGAGACGACACCTTGGTCCGGGTCACCGGCGGGACCGGAAGCCACGAAAGTGATCAGCCCTCCCGTGGACGTGACATCGCTGCCGAGGTCGATTGTCTCGGCGAGCAGGGTGAGTCGCCCGCCGGTATTGATGGGGCTGGACACTGTCATCGTGGCGGTGTTGATGGTCATGTCCGTCGGGTCATTCGAACTCGGCGGCGTGATCGTCCCGCCGACGATGAAGTGACCGGCGAACCCCGTCATGTTCGGCAGCACCAGTTGCGTACCCACATTCAGATCGCCGCCCGCGGTATGCGGTACGGTCAACGAAGAACCGTCCGGGCCGATAATGCTGCTTCCCAAGGCAACACCACTGACATGGTTCCAGGTATCGTCGCCTGACCCGACATCGACCGTTCCGGTAACCGGGTTGTTGACGTTGTAGATATCGTTGCCGTCGCCGCCGGCCACGTTCCCGAAGACCGTTGCCGTAATGTTGAAAATGTCGTTACCGGCGTCGCCATCGAGATTGCCCGAGAACGGGATGGTGACATTGAACGTGTCCACACCGCCGCGCCCGGTCAGATTCTGATAGCCGGCCGGCAGATCGAGGGTGCGACCGTTGGTGGTATCGAGAAGGCGATTGGTCCCGTCGATCTCCCAGGTCGCAGCGGTAACGTAATTCACCGTCAGTGAATCACCACCGACGCCGCTGCCGGTAATCACGTTGATGTTCGCGAAACCGCCGACGCGGAAATTCTCGAAACCGTTGAAACCATCGGTCCCGCCCACGCCGGTCAGGACGACATCGGCCGGGCTTGGTTTCGCCGTCAGGTCCAGCGTGTCCGTGCCGGCCAGGCCATCTGCGGTGCCAGTCAGGAAGCCGGCCGCACCGATGACAAAAATGTCGGCGTCGGCATTGCCGATAAGGTTTTCCATGCCGATGAAGTCCTGTGGGGTATCGGCTCCGTCGCTGACCCCGTCGTTATCCGGGTCATCGGTATCCACGCTGCCATCGTTGCTACCGGTGATCAGCCAGAGGTTGCCGGTACCGTCTGCCGTGATAATCAGCGTGTCGGTGTCGGCGCCGCCGGCCAGCGTGCCAGTCACCATGCCGACGGTAACTCCATCACTCAGCGTGAAGGTGTCGTCACCCGCGCCACCCAGGATGCCGCCATCGAAGGTCGTGTCTATCGTGAAGGTGTCGTTGCCGGCAAGCCCGTCGATATTGGTGATGCCCGTGAAGGTCGTCGTCACGCTGCTGACCAGAATCGTCCCGTTGGCGGCGCCATTGATGTCGACGGTATCGCCGCCACTGCTCCCGAAAAGGTTGTTGGTACCGCCGGCGCCGTCGATGGTGCCGCTCAGCGTGCCGCCATTGAATGTGAAGTTGTCCGTCACGCCCGTGCCGGTCAGGTTTTCCATTTCGCTGAAGCTCTGCCCGTTGAGCGTGCCGGCATTGGTACCCGTGATGGACCAAGAGTTCAGGCCGCCTGAGCCTCCGAACAGCGTGTCAGTGCCGCCGCCGCCCACCAGCGACCCATAGGTCGTGCCGGTCGTGAAATTGAACACGTCGTTGCCCGCGGCGCCACTGATCGTGCCCGTGAAGCTCGAGTTAAGGTTGAACGTATCGGCGCCGCCGCCGCCCGTTCCCGCCGGCGCCGCGCCGAGGAAACCGGTGTTCACGTTGTCGATGCGCGCGAAGCTGGTCACCAGGGCGCCCGTGGGAACGGTGAGGGTGCCGGCACGGGCTCCGGTAGTCGCCCAGATATCGCCGCCGTTGCTGCCGGTCACAGTGTTCACGCCCGCGCCGCCGCCGCCGTCGATACCGCCGGTGATCTGGCCGTCGGCCTCGAAGAAGAAGTCGTCCTGCGCGGTGCCGCCCAGCAGGCTGGTAAAGCCCGTGAAATTGACGGTCGAGCCGTCCAGGGTGAACGTATTTACACCCGTGATCAGCCAGACATTGGCATCATCCGGCGCCTGCAGGGTATCGCCAGCCTTGCCCTGCACACCACCGATGTTGTTGAACCCGCCCGTAATGACAGGCGTACCCGAATTTTCACTCCCCTGCTGCTCGTCCAGCGTGCCTGGGCCTGTGAGCTGGACGATGACGTTCGGTGTGTACGCGGCGAAACTCAGCGAGTCGCTGCCCAGGCCGCCATTGATCTGCCCGGTAAGCTGAATGGCAACGGCACTCACGAGATTGAAGGTATCGTTGCCATCTCCACCGGCAAGGTTCCCGGTTCGAGTCACCGAGAGATCAAACGTGTCCGCAGCCGATCCGCCGGTAAGATGGCGCATTCCGGAAAAGTCGAGCGTGCGCCCGCCGGCCGCATACTGATCGGTGCCGTCGAGCGTCCAGGTCGCCGTCGCCGCCACACCGGAATCGACGCCGGTCAGCGTGTTGGCGACCCCGGCGTTACCCTGGATTTCGTCGATGTTGTCGAGGCCGTTGCTGGCGCCCCCGTTGACACTTGCCTCCTTGCCACGGAAGCCGTCCGTAGTACCGAGAGCTTCGAGGGTAATGGCACGGGCGGTGGCGTACGCAGTCCAGCTGACGATGTCATGACCACCGCCGCCGTCTACCGTACCGGCCACCGTTGCGCCGTTGTTGAACGTGAAGGTATCCGCACCGGTTCCCCCGGCGATATCGCCGCCCCAGGCCACACTGGCATTAATCGTGAAGGTGTCGCTTCCGGTTCCGCCGGTTACATCGTCGATATTCGTGAATCCGCCAGCGATGTTGCCTTGAAAAATGCCGCCGCCCAAATCAACACCACCGGTCGCCGAGATGGTACCGCTGGTCGCGCCGGTCAGCGTCCAGGTATTCGTGAAGTTCCCGGCAATCAGGGTGTCGAGTCCGCCGCTCCCGCCGTTGATGCTGCCGGTCAAGGCACCAGTGGTGATGGTGAAGGAGTCCGTATCGCTGCCGCCGATCAGGCTGAAGTTGTCGAACGGCGTGCCGTTCAGCGTGCCGGCATTCAGTCCGCTGATTACCCAGATGTTCGGGGTATTCGGACCCTGAATGGCGCCGCCATTGCCGTTGAGGGTGTCAATGTTGTTGAAACCATTGCTTGCGACCGGCTCGATGAGATTGGCGATCGTGCCTTGTTGGCCATCGGTGGTACCCACGCCGGTAATCGTCGTGGTGGTGAGCAAGGTCTGGGCGCTGTAATCCAGGGTGTCGCTGCCCGCGCCACCGTCCAGGTTACCCGTCAGGATCGCCGTGCCGGTGAAGACGAAGGTATCCCCGCCGTTCCCGCCAGACACGTTCCCGGTATGGCTGACGTTGAAGGTGAAGGTGTCGCCACTGGCACTGCCAATCACGTCGAAGTCCGAGGGAGTGCCCTGGAAGGTCACATCGCTGCCGAAGGTGATGGCGCCGCTGCTGATGCCGTCGCGGTCGGTTGTCTGAATGTTGTCGACGGTAATGCCGCCGGTACTTTGCACCGTCAGATCCGCCGCAGTGATCCGATCCAGCTCGGCGCGTTGGATATTCAGGCCGCCAGCGACAGGCGTATCGCCCAGACCGATACCGGTGCCGTCCGAGTCGATGATGGTGGTACGCGCCGCGCCGCTGTTGATCGACCCGTCCAGAGCGAGGTCGTTGGCGGTAATGCTGAGTGTCCCGCCGGTGGTACCGAGCGTCCGGGTGGCGGCAACGGTGAAGGTGCCAAGACCATCAGCGTCCTGATCGGCGTCGATGAAGGTCGCGCCGTTCGTGGTCAGGCTCTGGTTCAACGTCAAGCCGTTCTGCGACCTGAGTGTCAGGCCCCCGGCACCGGTCATGGTCCCGCCTCCCGACGACAGACTCAACACCGCCGTACCACCCGCCGTGGTGTCGCCGGCGGTAACCGTGACCCCGGATCCAAACGAGATGACACCTGCCGTGGCGGTCAGGTCCAGGTTCTTGCTCGTGGCAGTCGTGACGTCACCGTTCACGGCCATGGCATTGGCTGCCGTCGCGGAGAGCACACCGGCCACCGTCGTACTGCCGGCGCCGAAGGTGATGTCGTGCCCGCCGCTCAGCGTCACATCGCCCATCCCGGCCACCAGCGTCGCCGCGGTTACGGTCATGTCGCCGCGCCCGGTGCCGCCGTCGGTCGTCGTGAATGTCGTGCCAGCCGCCGCCGTGATGTTAGCCAGTTCGGCGTTACTTACGGTCATCTGGCTACCGGCCGCGGTACCCAGCCCCAGCGAGCCGTCGTTCGCGGCAGCATCCGGATTGGACACGGTAATCAACACCGCGCTGGCACTGTTCAGGTCGCCGGACAGCGCCAGGTCCGCGGCCGTTATGTCGATATTCCCGGCCGTGGTCGTGGTCGTCGTGGCGCCTGCCACGGTAAAGGTACCGCTGCCACTGACATCGCTATCCGCATCTATGGTGAGGGTGCCGCCGGTCTGCGCATTGCTGTTGATGGTCACTCCGTTCGCGGCCGTCAGGCCTAGAGCGTCGATCGCGCTCACGTCGTCAGCACCGCCAGCCCCACCGGCGAGGATAATCGCGCCCGTCGACGAGGTCAGCACTTGACCGATGTCGAAGGTCACCTTGCCGCCGGTGGCTTGGGCCCGGATATCGCGGTTTGCCAAGGTCGTGGCAGTCGTGAACGCGACGTCGCCGGTCCCGGTGGCCAACAGCGCCGCATTGCCATTGCCGGAGACGAAGGTCGCACCATTCGCAGTCACCGTGCCGGCACCGGTCGTCCGCAGATCGAGGCCACCCCCCGACGTGATCTGGCTGAGTTCGATATTGGAAAGCTGAAGCCCGGTCGCTGTCGTGCCGACCTGCAGGTCGCCAGCGTTCGAGGCGGTGATTGTGGTCTTGCCGGAAGTGCCGCTGTCCAACACGCCGGTGCCCGCAAGAACCACATCCGCCGCCGTGATGTTCAGCGCAGCGCCAGTCGCCGCTGCGCCCGTGGTCGCCAGCGTTATCCCATTCGCTACCGTCAAGGTGCCGGTGCCGTCGCTGTTGTTGTCGGCATTGATGGTGGTCGTACCGCCAGTGGTCAAAGGCTGGTTCAGGACCAGATTGTCCCCGGAGTTCAGCGTCAGGCTCCCCGCCCCCGTCAACACGCCACCGGCATTCAGCGACAATGTTCCCGTGCCGCCCGCGGTCACCGTAACCCCGGTGGCAAAACTGATGTCGCCGGCGGTCGCGGTGAGGGTCAGATCGCCGTCCGCAACCACGCTCGTCGACAGACCGCCGTTCACCGCGACGCCGGTGGCGCCGGTGACCGCGAGCACATTGCCGACCACCGACGTCGCTTCGTTCGTCACAGTCGTCGCCGAATTCAGAGTAAGCGTGCCGAACTGATCGGTGTTCGCGCCGGTCAGACCGCCCAGCTTGAGCGTTCCGGCGCCCTGGCTGGCAATCGTCAGACCGCTCGCCGCCGTAATCCGGCCCAACTCGGCGTCGGTGAGATTCAGTCCGCCGGTGGAACTGCCCAGACTCACGTCGACATTGGTGCTGCCCGTGATCTGAACGTTACCGACGCTGTTCAGCGCACCGCTCAGGTCTGCATTCGCCGCCGTCACGACGATGTTCCCCGCGGTCGCCGTCGCCGCCGTCTTGCCGGAGGCCACGGTCAAGGTGCCGGTGCCGTTGTCGTCACTGTCCGCATTGACGGTCAGGTCAAAGCCGGTCACCGTCAAATCGTCATTCACGGTAACGCCGTTGCCGGCCAGCAGATTCAGCGCGCTCGCCGTCGCGATATTGCCGTTAGTCCCCGCAGCGCCGTTCTGCAACGTGATCGATCCGGCCGTCGCCGTCAGGGTGCGCACACCGGAGAAACTGATTCCATCGGCGGTATCCGCCGCGCTGTTGGCGTCGCCATCCAGCGCGATGTTGCCCGTGGTCGCCGTCACATCGGCATTGACCGCCACGCCATCGTTGGCGTTCACCGCCACGCCCTTGTTGAACACGGACGTCGTCGTGAAGGTCACCGTACCGCCGGCATTGACGGTCACGGCGCCACTGTTCGTCGAATTGCCGTCGGTCACGCCGTCGATCGTGACATCCCCTGCCGTCGAGGTCGTCGCCAGGGTCACGCCGCCCGCCGTGATGAGGCCGAGTTCGTTGTCACTGATGCCGAGGATTCCGGCCGCGTCCGCGCTCGCCGCGCCGAGCTTGGCGGTCACCGCGGAATTCTCGGGCTGCAAGGTAACCGTTTGGCCGGTGGCGATGATGGTGTTGATGATGGAGAGGTTATCTGCCGTGATCGTCACGCCACCGGCGCTCGTGGTGACGTTGCCGGCGATAATGATCCCGGCGTTCGCTGCGGCCGCAGACCCAGAACTGATGGTTACGAGTCCGCCGGCCTGTATCTGGTTGGATGCTTGACCATCGTCATCGATACGAACACTTTCCGTACCGGCAACAGCAAAGATGTCCGAACCACTGAGGGATACGGTTCCCGTGGCCACCACCGCCGCCCGGCCCGACGCTCCGAGAGCTCCCGCACCGTCGAACCACACGCCACCCACGCCGTCGGCATCGAAATCCGCCGTCAGCGAGACATTGCCCGTCACGTTCAACAGGGCACGGATGATGATGTCACGATTGGCGCTGTAATTCTGTGTGGTCGCGAATATCTGATCGGTATCGATGATGACATCGGTATTGAACCCGGTGAGGTTGACATCGCCCGCACCGACGTGAATTGTCGAACCGCCCTGCAGTTGTGCACCCGTGTTGTTAAGCGATCCGCCACTCCCCTGACGCGAATCGATGACCGCCGTACCGGCAATCGTCAAGGTTCCCGTACCGCCGTTGGTGATGGTGATATCGCCGCCGCTGATCGAACCGTTGACACCCGACGAGACGGTACCGCTGACGGTCAGCGACCCGTTGCCAGACTGGATGAACTGGATTGCATCAGCCCCTGTGTCGCTGTTCCGGGTAATCAGGTTATTGATTATGACGGGCGTTGCGCTGCTGTTTGCAATGTAGATGTCCTGCGAGTTATTCGCCGTTGCAACCGTGTTCTGTGCGGAAATGTTCTGAGTCGCGGTCGTGATAACGTCACCACTGGTGCCAATCGCGGTTTCGGCTGTCAGATTGACCGTGTCCGCAGTGATGTTGGTCGTTGCCGACGCGTTGCCGAGGATTCTGCCGCCGTTCGCAGACAAGGTAGCCGTGGTGCCGGTCGCGGTCAGGGCACCTGCGGCGCCGAAGTCGATGTCGCCACTGTCGGCCGCGTTGTTGCCGGCGGTAAGGGTCAGCGCGTTGCCATTCGAGTTGAACGCGGCATTGACAAGGATGTCACCGGCACCGTCCGTAATCAGCGTAACGCCGCCCGTGACATTGGTCAGGTTCGCCGCGGTCACCGCACCGACGATGGTGATGCCGCCGGTGTTGGTATTCACGCCGATGGTCAGTCCACCGGAAGTCGTGATGTTCGCAAGATCCGTGTCGGAAACACCGAGGATGCTTGTATCCGACGCGCCAGCACCTACCTGGATCGGTTGATTGGCGGCATTCGGCTTGATTACGACGGCCCCGGCGTTGGCGTCCAGGGTTCCAGTCAGGGTGAGTTCGTCAGCGGTAATCGTGACGCCGCCGGCGGCGCTCTCCACGTGCGCGGACGCGTTGACGATGGCCGTATTGTCGGCACCCAGAACCGTCAGCGTCACCGCGCCGGTGGCATCGATGTCGTTGGCGGCCGAACTATTCGTTACCGTCAGGTTGCCGGTAGTGGCCGTGAGGCTCACCGTGCTTCCCGAGACTCCAGACACTCCATCGACGTCGCCGACCGAAAACCCGTCGTTCTCGATGAAGGTGACGCTGTTGCCGGCGTTGCTGATCGCCAGCGTAGTGACCGAAGTGGACGCCTCGGTTACGTCGACCGTGCCGACAGCGGTAATCGCCAGATTGGTGTAGTTGATGCCGCCGCCTGAACCCGAGGTGGCGGTCACCGTGCTGCTCGTGATCAGATGCAGGTTCGTGACACCGCCGTCCGACAGCACGTCCGCGGAAACGGTAATGGGACCTGCCGTGCCGCTGCCGACAATCAGCGTGGTCGCGTTGATGCGGTCCATCTCGGTATCGGAGAGTTCGAGCGTATTGCCGGTCGTATCGACCGTCGAACCAAGACGGATCGCATCTGCGGTGCGTGGCTTGAGCGTGACGGTGCCGGCGGCCATGGTGCTGTTTATTGCCATCTTGTCGGCCGACAGGGTTACCACGTCGGTATCCAGCGTGGCCGCGGTGCCAAGAGTCAACAGCACGTCATCCGTGGTGACAGAGATGGAGACGTTCTGCGCAGTCGCATTGTCCGTATCCAACGCACCCAGCGTCAGCGCCTCGCCGCTGGTGATGAAGATGCCGCCGGCGTCGCCGGCACCGCCGTCCGTGGTGATGGTCAGCGTGCCAGATGCAATACCGGCTGGGGCGCCCGCGTTGGACACGGCGCCAATCCGCACATCGACTGCACCGGTGCCCCCATCACTGGACACTTTATCGGCATTTGAAATGGTAATACTGCCACTGGTCGCGACATCATTGGCCGCGTTGTCGCCATTGATTACGGTCGCATCTCCCGTTCGCAAGGCGTCGCTGGCGCTGAGTAGTATTGCGCCGCTCGCGCTGAGGGTGATGCTGCCTGATGTCGCCGGGTCGTTACCGAAATTGGCGTCCGAAGCCTCGGCCAGTCCGGTCGTGAGGGCCGAATCGCCAGTGATGCTGCCGCCGGAACTGGTGATGCTGATGTCGCCCGAGGTGGCATCGTTGTCGGAAGAATCGGCATTGCCCGTGGAAATGGCCTCGTCGATGACAATGCCTCCTGTCGAGCTCAAGGTGATGCTGCCCGTCGTCACGACGCCAGCGGCGCTCACGTCAGCCGTTTGCATGCCGGTGACACCGTCCACTACCCCGACCGTGAATCCGTCCGCCTCATTCTGGAAAGCGAACGCATTCCCGGCGCCGGTCACCGTGGCGGCCAGCGTGGTGACATTGTTCGCGCTGTTCAGGGTCACGGCGCCGACCGAGGTGATGGCCAGGTTCGTCACGGCGATCGTACTGGTGTCGGTCAACGTGCCGCCCGTGAACAACGACAGCGTGCTCGCGTTAGCAGGAGAGATCGCGGCAGTTACGGTCATGTTTCCCGAGGATGAAGTGCTGCCCACGCGCAGGATACCGGCGGTCACCAGGTCGAGTTCGCCATCCGTAAGGCCGAGCACGTCCGCGGCGTCGGCGCCACCGAAGTCGACCGCATCGTTGGTGTCCCCGGCGCTGGTCAGGGGCGCCAGGGTCACGGTCCCGGCGCCGGCATTCACGGCCGCACCGATGGTCATGTTGTCGGCAAGCAGGCTGATGTTCGCCCCACCGCTGCTAATGGCACCACTGACCGTCAGGGCAGCGTTGTCCACCGTGGTACCGACGCTGAACGTGATGGTGCCGTTGTTGGTCGTGACGCCGGTTACCCCGTCTATGGCCGTCGCCGGCACCGTCAGGGTATCGATGTCCGTGAACTGCAGGGCATTGGTGCCGCCGGTGATGTTGACCGCCAGGTTGTCGACGTCGTTGGCGCCGGTCAGCGTCACGGCCCCGACCGATTGAATCGCGAGGTCCGTTTCCGTGATCGTGTTGGTCTGAGTAACCGCGCCACCTGTAAGGAGCGACAGTACGGTCGTGCCAGACGGCGCGATCGCGGCGCTGACGCTCAGATTGCCCGTCGATGCCGTACTGCCGATCCGCAATATGGCTGCCGTCACCTGGTTGAGCTCGCCACTCGTCAGGCCGAGCACATCGGCTGCGTCGGCTCCACCCAGATTGACCGCGTCATCGGTATCGCCGGCGCTGGTCAGCGGCGCCAGGGTCACGGTCCCGGCGCCCGCATTTATTGTGGCGCCCAGCGTATTCATGTTGTCGGCGAGGAGATTGATGTTGCCGCCACCACTCGCGATCGCATTGTTCACGTCCAGAGTGGCATTGTCCGTCCCGGCACCCACCGACAGGGTAATCTGATCGCCGGTTGTCGTGATGCCCACCGTATTGACGGTCCCGACGGCAAGCCCGTCGGTATCGGTGAAGCTAATCGCTTCAGTGGTACTCGCGGCGATGGTGTTGACGTCGTTGCCGGCGTCGTCCAAGGTGAATGAGCCCGCCCCCAGCAGCTCCAGGCCGGCGGCGGTGATGGTGTCACCGGCGCCCTGCGTCACTGCCCCACCCGCGTTCAGGGTGAGATTGCCGGCACCGATACCGATGACGTCATTGATGGTCAGGGTGGTGCCAGTCTGCAGACTGACATTGTCGTTCGTGGTGGTAATCCCAACGGTGTTTACCGTGCCGACGATCAGATCGTCGGTGTCACGGAAGCTGACGGCGTCGGTGGTATTCGCTGCGATGGTATCAACATCGTTGCCAGAATCCGTCAGCGTGTACGGACCGGTACCCAGCAACTCCAGACCCGCCGCGATGATGGTGTCACCAGCGCCCTGCGTCACTGCCCCACCGGCATTCAGGGTGAGATTGCCGGCACCGATACCGATATCGTCATTGATGGTGAGGGTGGTACCTGTCTGCAGGCTGACGTTGTCGTTCGTGGTGGTAATCCCAACGGTGTTTACCGTGCCGACGATCAGATCGTCGGTGTCACGGAAGCTGACGGCGTCGGTGGTATTCGCTGCAACGGTATCGACGTCGTTGCCCGAGTCCGTCAGCGTGTACGGACCGGTACCCAGCAACTCCAGACCCGCCGCGATAATGGTGTCACCGGCGCCCTGCGTCACTGCCCCACCGGCATTCAGGGTGAGATTGCCGGCACCGGCATCCACAATCCCGTTCAGCGCGATGGTGGATGCCGACTGCAAGACGATATTGCCCCCATTGGAATCCAGTTTCCCAACGGTAAGCAACCCTGTCCCTTCGGCCTTGAGGTTGATCGAACCGCCGGCCGTACGAATCTCGTCATTAAAATCCGCAAACACGACTCCGCCGCTGGTTGTGGAACGCAACGTGACGCTATTCCCGCCACCAGTAGCGAGGTTGATCAAGTCGCCAGACATATTCTGGATCGTGATGAGGCCGGTCGCCTCGAGATTGAGGTTTGTCGTGGCGTTAAATGCCTCCAACTGCCCGCGCGATACCGTGTTGCCGCCGTCGTCGGCAACCGCGGCAAGAATTTCGCCGTCCGTATTGGGAGTCAGCTCATCGTCCAGAGTACCGGTACCATCTGCTGTATCGGTGACGTCCAGAGTCCCGGGGTCCAGCAACAAGGTGCCGGTCACACCGTTCGGCGCCCGGGTATCGACCGCGCCACGCATGGTCAGCGTCTGCTTGCCAGAAATCTCGACGAATCCACCGTCTCCTGACACCGCGCCACCTCGCGCACTGGCGCTGCCGTAGAAGCGAGTGATGTCGTCGGCCCAGACAATGATCTTTCCGCCGTTTCCGCTCTCGGAGGCATCGGCTTTGATAGAGGCCCCCGCACCGATACCGGAGATGGCGGCATTCTGCACGTCCGGGTTCTTGCCCTGATAGTCGCCGCCGATGAGGGCGGTGCCGCCGCCGGCCGCGCCGGAGACATCGACTACCGATTGATCGAATATACCGACCTTGTTGCCGAGGACCTGGACGGTGCCGCCCTTGCCGCCGGATTCCGCGCGCGCCGTGGTCTGCGAATTGCCGGTGAGCAACGTGGTGTCGGTGGCGGCGAGTTTGATGCTGCCGCCGTTACCATTCGCGGCATCGGCGCGGATCGTGCCGGATTGGGTGACGTTGGAACCGGTCAATTCGACGGTGCCGCCGTTGACGCCGGCACCGGTCGCCGCGACATCGATGGTCCCGGTATTCAACACCGACGCGCCTGCCCCGAGGCCGACGAGTTTGACCACACCGCCCTTGTTCTCGATGCGGCCGGCCTTGATGACGCCCTCGTTGTTGACGACCTTGGTGAAGACGTCCTGCGCCGTTCTCGCCGCCAGCACGACCTGGCCGCCATCGGCCTGGATGGTGCCGGTGTTGGCGACCGCCGTGTCGGCGCCCGCCGGCTTCTGCAGCACTTCCTCGTCGATGGTGAACTGGATGAGGCCGTCGCCGTCGAAATCGAGCGTGGTCCGGTTGCCGGAAACCAGATTGACCTTGCCGGCGCTGGCGAGGATCACACCCTCGTTCCGGACACTCTTGCCAGCCAAGGTCACCGAACCGCCGGTGGCGGCCTCGATCAGGCCCTGGTTGACCACGACACCCTCCGCCGCGCTGGCGTCGAGGTTGTACTGGCCGGCCATGAACTGGTTGACATCGACTTGGGCCGCGGCGGCGACCAGACCGGCGACGTTCACCCGCGAATTGGGGCCGAAGACGATGCCGTTGGTGTTCATCAGGAACAACTGGCCGTTGGCCTTGACCTGGCCGAAGATCTGGCTCGGATTCTGGTCGAAGATGCGGTTCAGGGCGGTGGCCGTGGACCCCGGCTGGTTGAACTGGACGAGTTCGTGGGCGGCGACGTTGAAGCTGGTCCAGTCGATGGCGAGGTTCTGGGTGTTCTGAACGACGAGTGTGGTGTTGGCGTCGGGCCGGGAGATGGCGCCTTCGCCGCCGACCACCTGACCGCCCTCGGGCCCGGCGACCGCGATCCCGGCGTGCAGGCTCAGGACCAGGCCGGCCGGCAGCAGGGCCGCGCGAATCGCGCTCGCCAGCGGGTTGCGGCGCAAGGCCGCGGACCGTTTTGCGTCCGGCGATTCGTGGCAATTGTCGATGTTCGTGTCTCTCGTGCTCATGGTCTGTTACCTCGCGCCCGCATTCCCATGGTGGGAATGAGCGCCTCTTATCACCTTTCCATACATCCGGCAGCGAACCCGTTCACATTCGGCCTGACCGCCCGCTGTCCCGTCAGGGCAGCAGATCGGCGACGGCGACGGCCGATTCCGGCGCGGCGAGTGGCGATACCACGTCGCCGGACTTGAATGTCCGCACCTGCCGGTAAGTCTCGCCGGCGGGTTCACGATGGACCTCGACCTGTCCATCGGCCAGGTTGACGATCCAGTATTCGGGGATGCCGGCACGGGCATAGAGCCGCTGCTTGCGGCCGCGATCCTGCGTCAGGGTGTTTTCTGCCACCTCGACGACCAGAAGGGCCGTGCCCGGATGCGCATCCGTGAAGTCGCGTATATCACCCGCCACCACGGCAACGTCTGGCTCGGGCTCTGAATCTTCGTTGATGGCGAGCGGCATCTGGATGCGGATCCAGTACCCCTTGGCGAATACCTGTTGAAGCTGCCTGTGAATCAGCCCGGTGGTCACTGCATGCGGACTTCCCTGTGGCGTCATGGCGATGACCTCTCCCTCGATCAATTCCACATGCGATTCCGGCGTGAGGATGCCGGCGTCCACCATGAGGTCGTACTGGGCGCGGGTCCAGCGGTAGGGCTGGCAACCGATCTCGGCGACGGCGCTCATGGCAGCAGATCCAAAACGGCGACGGGCGTCATGTTCTCTATCCCAGTTTCCCTTGCACGCAAGCCTTCAAGGGCCGGGCGTGCCTCAGAACATGTAGTTGAAGTCGAGCCAGACCTGCGGCGAGCGCTTGTTGGTCGGGCGCGGGTCGCCGATCTGGTTGGCGAAGGTCAGTCGGGTGGCAAACTTGTCGGGGAGGTTGAAGGACAGGCTCAGGCCCGCGCCCTTGAGGTTCTGGGTGTCGGTGCCGTCGCGGATTTCCTGGGTGGTCGGGTCGTTGAGGCGGCCGAAGGCCACGTCATAGAAGAAGGACAACTGCACCAGCTCGCCCCAGGTCTTGCCGCCGAAGGCCTGGATGTCGGCCATGCCGGGGGCGTTGATGATGTACTCCATCGACAGGAACATGGCCTTGTCGAACAGCCGCTCGGTCGGCTGGTAGGCGCGGACGTTGTTGGGACCGCCGATCGCGTATTGCTCCAGCGGCACCAGCAGGCTCGGCGACCACTGCGCCTCGCCGCGCAGCATCAGGGACTGGCCCTTGAACCATTCGGCCTTGCCGAACAGCTTGCCGACCGCGGCCATGCTCTGCAGGCGCGAACCGGCGAAGAAGACCTTGTGGAACGCGCCGGTGGCGAAATCGCGCGACCCGCCCTGGCGGCTGGGCTTGTTGTTGGCGCGGGCCGTGTTGACCTCGTTCTGGCCGCCCATCGCGCCCAAGAGATTGTTGAAACCTTGGTTGTACTCTAGGTGCACCGAGTTCAGGCCCGCGAACTTGGTATCGACGTTATCGAAATCGATGCCGGCGGTGACGACGGAAAGATCGTCGCGGCTCTGGTCGCGGTTGCCGACATGGGTGATCGCCTGCTTGCGGTCGTAACCCAGGCTGGCGGAGAGGTTCAGTTGCCGGCCGCGGATGATCGAACGGGCAACGGCCAGATGGCCGTTCTCGGTGAAGCTCGAAATGTCGCGGCTGGCGAACTCGCCGCCCACGTCGAAGACGTTGCGCGAGAAACCGACCTCGACCCGGTTCTCGGGCGCGAACACCTGCGCCTCGTAGTCCACCGCCCAGTACAGCAGGTTGGCCGGAACGTGCGTGGCCTGGAACGATGCGGTCAGCTTGTCGGCGTTGTTGGTCGGGTTGTTCCAGGAAACCTGGGCGTGTCCGCGGCGGATGCCCGTTTCCCGCAGCCCGTGATTGTCATAGCGCAGGGACCCGTCGAAGCGGTCCTCCTTCTGCACCTTGATGACCATGTCGGCGGTGCCGACCTCCTGGCCGGGCTGGAATACGCCGAAGAGGCCCAGGCCGGGGTAATCGGTCAGGCGCAGCAACGCGGCCTCGGTGGCTTCCTTGGTGACCGGCTGGCCGATAAGGTCGGCAAACGGCTTGTTGAGGATGTCGGTGTTGTACTTCTGGTTGCCCTCCATGACCACCCGGCCGAGCTTGCCTTCCAGGATCTCCAGGTTGACGACGCCGCTGTCCACGGTCTGCACCGGGATGAAGGCTTGCGCCAGGATCAGGCCCTTGCCGCGGTAATACTTGGTGACCTCGTTGGCGACCTCCTGCAGGCGCCCGACGGTGAAACCCTCGGGCCGCTGCGCGCGCAGGTTCTCGACCAGCGCCTCGACCTCGCCGACCGTGATGCCCTGATCCGGTCGGTCCTGGGCACCGACGACGTTGAACCTGGTGACGACGACTTTATCGCCGGAATCGATGTCCAGCGGGCGGTCAACCACTCGGGGGACTTCGTAGTTCTGAGGTCCGGGCGCCTGCGGCTGGGCCTTGGGTGTCTCTTCGCCCGGTCGGATTGCGCCTGGGCGCACCGCGTCGGGCAGGGCCGGGCCGCCGGCCAGGAGAACGCCGGCGGGCTCTTCGTCGTCCCTGCTCACCGAGATCGGCGGTTGGTTGCGCTCGCCCGGACGCACCGCACCGGGGCGGACGCTATCGGGAACCGGGCCTGGCACGGCCTCAGCGGCGAGACTGAAAAGCAATCCCAGAGCGTAGGCCAGACAATAAGCGAGCGATTTGTTCACTGTCCCCCTGCAGCGCATTCGATTTGGCCGCGCGTTCCGACTCCTGAAGTTGCCGGCTACACGAGCTTCTTTGGACGCCCCCCCGGCGCCCAGTAAAAATCAGCGATGCGAGTATAACAACCACCCCCATCGCCCGCAACCCAAACAGTTGTTCAGGATGGTCGCTTAATCCCATGAGTTGCTGGGAAATTATTGGCCAGATCCGGCCTTTGTAGGCGATCCCTCGCCCTGGGCCTGGCCGCCGCCTGCGGCCGGCTTGTCACTCGCCTTGCCGGAAGTATCAGCAGATTTCAGTTTCTTGCGCCAGACCGCGATGCTGTCGGCCTCGTAATTCACCGGATAGGTGTCCGTGATCTTCTTGAGTGCCGCCTCCCGGATCTTCGTCACCGCATCGCGAAGCAGCAATTGCCTGACTTCCGCCTTGATGTCCTCGTAGGCCAAGGGTTGAGCCGCCACGGTCGCGCCGCGCTTGACGATGTGGAACCCGGCATCGCTACGCACCGGATCGCTAATTGCGTCAATCTTCAGGCCGGGAACCACCGCCCGAACCTCGGGGATCAGGTCGGCGACCTTGAGCAAACCCATGTACCCCCCATTGACACGGCTTGCCTGGTGCCGCGAATTCTCGGACGCCGCGGCGGCGAAATCTTGCTTGCCCTGTTGCAATGCCTTGGCGAGGGCGTCGGCCTTCTTCTGGGTCGCCGCGGCCTCGTCCGCCTTGGCATCCTTGGTCAACGGCAGGAATATCTGCCAGAGATGCAGGCGCTCGGGCGCCTCGAACTTCGACTTGTTCTGATCGTAGTAACCGCGCAGCTGCTCCTCGCTCGGGAAGCCGGCCGGAAGGTTGGTCCGGATCACCTGGTTCAGATAGATCTCCGCGAGGACGCGCTCGGCACCCCGCCGCATGACCGTCTGCACGAGCGGATCGTCTTCAACCTTGTTTGCCCGGGCCGCCGCCACGACGGCGCGGTTCTGCGCCTCGAGCTTGACGAAATGCTCGAACGCCTTGTCGTCGGCGAGTACGGACTCACGCTGCTCGAAGGGCAGCAGCTTGAGCAACGCCTCGATATCCTCGAACTGGACACCCTGCTTCACCCACTGGTTGGCATCAGCTGCCTTGGCGTTTTCGGCCGCTTTTCCGTTCCCCGGTTCCTTCCGTGGTGTGGCAGGCTTTGCGGCCTGAGCCTCGGATTTTCGCGGTTCGGGTGTGGTCTCCGCGACCACCGGCACGCCAATTGTGGCCGCCGCCAGCAACAGGAGGAACCGGGCCATGCCGGCACGGCAAGCATTAAAGGAATATGACGATGTCATGGGAAGCGAGCACTCGCGGTTTGATTATTCGATCTTGGAATTCTGCCAGTTACCGACCGCAATGAGTAGAAGATGTCAACGGCAAGCAACCGTGATTTGCAGTAGATGAGATCATTATTTCTGTTATTCTATTGATAGTTCCAAGCGAATCTTACAGTTACCGCCCACGTCCATACATGGCTCAGAAAACCGCCAATCTCGCCATCCTTTTCGCGGACATCAGCGGCAGCACCAAGCTCTTCGAAATCCTGGGTGACGCCGTGGCCCGTCACAAGATCGCCCAGTGCATCGAGATGCTGACGGAGATCACCAAGCGCCACAAGGGCACCGTCATCAAGACCATCGGCGACGAGGTAATGTGCACGTTCCCCGCCGCCGACAGCGCCGCCACCGCCGCCTGCGACATGCATGAATCTCTGGACGACGAGGCCACGGAGATGACCGCCGCCGGGCCGGTCAAGCTGCGGGTCCGGGTCGGTTTTCATTTCGGTCAGGCGATACTCGAGGGCGGCGATGTCTTCGGTGACTCGGTCAACGTGGCGGCGCGCATGGTCGCCCAGGCCAAGGCCGGACAGATCATCACCACCCAGCACACCGTCGAGCACCTGCCGCCCATCCTGCGCGCCAGCTCGCGGTTCATCGATCGGGCACCGGTCAAGGGCAAGAAAGAGACCATCGACATCTACGAGATCATCTGGCAGGAAGAGGATGTCACCCGCATGTCCACCGGGGTGCTACCCGGCGACAAGACCGTCAACGCCCAGATGCACCTTTCCTATCGCGGCAAGGATTTCACCGTCAGTCACGAACGGTCATCGGCGGTCCTCGGGCGCAGCCAGACGGCCGATCTGACCGTCGACGAGAGCCTGGCCTCGCGCCAGCACGTCCGCATCGAGTACCGGCGCGGCAAGTTCTTCATCATCGATCAGAGCACCAACGGCACCTACGTCAAGGGTGACAACAGCGCCACGGAAGCCTTCGTCCGGCGCGAGGAAGCGCCGCTCGCGGGGTCGGGGAAAATAAGCCTGGGGCGTTCGTTCAACGAAAATCCCCAGGAGGTCGTCTCCTTCCGCTCCGAGTTTTAACGATCCGCCATGTCGAAACCGCCCTATCGCTGGACCTCGTCGACTGTCACCCATGTCGGCAACGTCCGCAAAGTGAACGAGGATTCCTGCCTCGACCGCGGCGACGTCGGCCTGTGGGTCGTGGCCGACGGCATGGGTGGTCACGCCTCGGGGGATCTGGCGAGCCAGCTCATCGTCAACACCCTGGCCAAGATCGAGCCGGCGAAGAAACTGGCCGAGTACGTTGATCGCATCGAGGAAGCGCTGCTCAAGGTCAACCAGCGCCTGATCGACATGGCGGCGCAGACCAACCAGACCAGCGGCAGTACCGTCGTGGTCCTGCTCGCCTTTGGCCGGCATGGGATCATCGTATGGGCCGGCGACAGCCGCATCTACCGCCTGCGCGGCGGCGAGATACGGCAGCTGACGACCGATCACTCGCAGGTCGAGATGTACGTCGAACAGGGTCTGATCAGCCGCGAGGAGGCGGCGCTGCACCCGGCCGGCAACATGGTGACCCGCGCGGTCGGTGCCGCCGCCGATCTCTTTCTCGAACTGGACATCCACGAGTTACAGCACGGTGACCGCTACCTGCTGTGTTCGGACGGGCTCGACAAGCATGTCGCCGACCCGGAGATCGCCAAGATCCTGGGCAAGGGCGACCCCAAGACCGCGGCCCAGTCCCTGATTGACGTCACCCTGGCACGCGGCGCCGTGGACAATGTCACCGTATCGGTCGTCGAGATTCTGGGCGCTGGCCGCAATACCAAGACCAACGGGGTGGAGGACGATACACGCCCCGCGACGGTCAACGAATGATGAGCGGGGGCTAACACCCGCCGTTACAGCCCGGCGGCGATGCCGGGTCGTCAACGGACATAACGCATAGACAAGGGGAACCACAGTGGCTGATTTCAAAACCGCTCTCGAGGCACTGGGCCGCGGCACCCTCAAAATCGAGGTGCTGCTCGAGAACATCGACAAGGTCTTGCGGAAAAAGCCGGCGCTGCTGAACGAAGTCGTGGCGGAAATGACCGAGGCCTACGCCTCCGGCCAGATCGACGCGCAGACCTTCGCCAAGCTCAAGCACCACGCGCAGCAGATCGCCGGTGGCGATGCGGCCTATTCCGCGGCCGACCGCACCGTCATCGCCACCGACGCCACCCAGATCCTCAGCGAGGCCGAGAAGACGCAGATTGCCGACGAAATCCGTACCCAGATTACGAACCGGACGGCCACCGAATCGACGGCCACGGTCGATTTCGACCTGAGCGGTCCGAGTACGCCGACCGGGGGGTCGTGGCCGACCGGCGGTACCAGCACTTCCAGCACCAGTTCGGGCTGGGCAAGCCCCGCCCAGCCGCAGATGATCGACGACAAGCCCATCGGTCCCGGCACGGTTCTCAAGGAACGCTTCCAGCTGGACGAGGTACTGGGCGTCGGCGGCATGGGCACGGTGTACCGCGGCCGCGATCTGCTCAAGGTCGAGGCCCGCGACCGGAATCCGTGGGTGGCGCTCAAGGTCCTGAACGAGGACTTCAAGAAGCACCCGGATTCGTTCATCGCCCTGCAGCGTGAGGCCAGCCGCCAGCAGAAGCTCGCGCATCCGAACATCGCCACTGTCTACGATTTCGACCGCACCGGCGCCACGGTCTTCATCACCATGGAGTTGATGGAGGGCAAGCCGCTCAACGACTACATCAAGAAGGTGGTCAAGCCCAAGGGCGGGATGCCGTTCGAGGAGGCCTTCCCGATCATCCGCGGTCTCGGTCACGGCCTCATCTATGCGCACGAACGCAAGATGGTCCATTCCGACTTCAAGCCGGGCAACTGCTTCCTGCTCAAGGACGGCAACGTAAAGATCCTCGACTTCGGCATCGCCCGGGCGGTCAAGAACCCGGGCGCCCAGCAGGGCGAAGGCGAGAAGACCCTGTTCGATCCGGGCAAGCTCGGTGCGCTGACGCCGGCCTATGCCAGCGCCGAGATGCTCGACGGGCTCGACCCGCTGCCGCCGGACGACCTCTATGCGCTGGGCTGCGTCGCGTACGAGCTGCTGACCGGCCGCCACCCGTTCAACAAACTGCCGCACAACCAGGCGCGCGAAAACAAGCTGGTGCCCGCACCGATCAAGGGACTGAAGGGCCGCCAGATGAAGGCCATCGTCAAGTCGCTGGCCTACAAGCGCGACGACCGCCAGCCAACGGTCGACCAGTTCCTGGTCGAGCTCGAAGGCAAGGTCAGTCCGCTCAAGAATCCATTCATCGTCGCCCCCATCGCCCTCGGCCTGATCATCGCCATCGGCGCCCTGCCGGCCTACAACTACTATCACCAGCGCCAGATCGACGGGATCATCACGGATTTCAAGCAGGGTGACCCGCAGATCATCGCTGCCAAGCTCGAGTTGCTGCCGTCTTTGAACGACGACGATCGCAAGAAGGTGCTCGACGAAGCCAAGGATCCGATCCTCGATTACTTCGAACGCGAGATTGGCAACCGCTTCGACGTGCAGGCGGAGAAATACGACTACGCGACGGCCAAGAAGACCCTCGATCAGGCCCACGCCCTGTACCCGGACTCCGCCAAGTTCGTCAAGATCTTCGAGCGGGTCGAGGACAACAAGAACCAGTTGCTGTCCGCCCTGACCGACCGTTTCAACGAGAATCTCGACGCCGGCCGGTTACTGCCCGACGATGCGGGCGACGACATCGGCGACGTGCTGGCGGTGGTCACCCAGCTCGATTCCGGTCATCCGCTGCTCAAGGACGCGCGCCTGCCGAATGCCTTCGCCACCGAGGCCGACAATGCCATCGCCGGCAACGACCTCGAACGCGCCGCCACCCTGGCCACGGCCGGCCTGAAACTCGCGCCGGGCGACGTGACGCTGGTCAACGTCGAGGACAAGATCAAGGCGGCAGTCGCCCGCCAGCAGGACATCGCCCAGGCCGCCGACATCCAGAAGCGCCTGCAGGACGGCGCCGCGGCCGCCACCGCCCTGGCCGAGTTCAAGTCCATGCACGACGACGTGCTGAAACTCGCCGCCATCAACCCGACCGATCCCGCCCTGACCGCGGTCGCCGACAGGATTCAGCCGCTGATCGACGCCGAACTGACGGCGCTGGCCGGCGCCAACGACCTCACCAAGCTGGACGCTCTGCGCAGCGACTACAGCGCCATGCTCGGCGCGCTGCAATTGAAGGCCGTCAACGAGAAGATCACCGCGGTGTTCAATGACACCGTGGCCAAGGTCGGCGATGCGCAGCAGAAGGAGGCCCTGCGCCTGGCCCAGGAGAAGGTCATCGAGGAAGGCAAGGCCAAGGTTGCCGGCCTGCTCGCCTCGCCGTCGCTGGAACGCGACTGGGAAACACAGGTGCAGAGCGCCATGACCGACGTCGAGACCCGCCTCGCGGCGGACGATGCCTGGCTCAAGGACACCCGCGAGGCCATCGCCAAGTCCTATGTCGCCAAGGCGTCCGAGGCGCGCGCTTCCCAGCGCTTCACCGAGGCCAGCGCCCTGCTCGAACGCGGCGAGCGCCTGGCGACCGGCGCCGATGCCCTCGCTCAGGAACGCCAGCAACTGGCGGCGGCCGAGGAGGAATTCCGGAAGGCCGAGGAGGAGAAGCTGCGCCTGGCCAAGATCGAAAGCGACAAGCAGACCTTCCTGACCCAGGCCAAGGCCAAGGACGTGACCGCCGCCCGGCAGACGCTGGACGGCCTCAAGCAGGCGCTGCCGGCCGACGACCCGTTCCTGGCGAAGGACGTCCCCGAGGCGCTCGGCGATGCCTATCACAAACTGGCGCTGTCGAAGGCCGAGGCCGGCGATCACGCCGCCGCCCTCAAGTTCGCGAAGGCCGGTCTGGAAGTGGCCCCGGAGTTGAGCGCCCTCAAGCAGGCGGTGCGCGAATATACGGTCGAAGGCAATGCGGCCGATCTGCGCAAGGTCTTCGCCAATGCCAGCGCCCTAGATCTCGAGGTGGTGCAGAAACAGCTGGCGGAGGTCAAGGGCATCGATCCGAAGCGCCATGCCGAGGTCGAGGCCGAGCTGGCCGAGGCATTGGTCAAGCGCATCGAATCCATGCAGGCGACCGACGCGGCGACGGCCGGCACCCTGACCGCGCACGCGCAGCAACTGTTCCCGAATCACCCGGCCGTCGCCAAGCTGGCCCCGGTCGAGGCCGCCCCGCCACCGGAGGCCGCGCCCGCGGCACCGGCCTATGCGGGCATCGCCGAACTGGTCCAAGCGGGCAGCCTGTCGAAGGCCCTGGGCGAGATCAAGACGGCCTTGAGCCTGCCGGCGGACGCCAAGGGCGACGACATCAAGAAGGCGCTTGAACAGGCGCCCAACGCCGAACTCGACGCCCTCTACGGTGATCTGCGCGGCAAGCGCACACAGGCGGAAACCGCGTATGACGGCTTCCGCGAGGCGTTCAAGGCCCGCAAGTACGACGAGGCCAACACCCAGCTCGCCAAGGCCGAGTCGGTCTGGAAGGACAGCAGCGCGCTCGCCAAGGCCCGCCGTGAACTGGACGCTGCCGCCAAACCCGCTGCGGCAACACCAGCCGCGCCGGGCGAGGGTGCGGCACCGGCCGCCCGGGTGCTGGCACCTCCGCCGCCATCCAAGCAACCGTGCACTTCTGATCTGGCCGGATTCGGCGAGCGCAAGAAGGGCAGTTGCTTCGAGATGGTGGACGACAAGGCCCGCGGTCCGGTGATGGTCGTCATCCCCGCCGGCGGCAAGGCCGCCAAACCTTTCGCCATCGGCAAGTACGAAGTCACGGTCGCCGACTACAACGCCTACTGCCGGCTGAGCGGCGCCTGTACGTCGGTGAACACGCCCGACAAGAATGCCCCGATCACCAATGTTTCGCTCAAGGACGTGGAGGCCTACGCGAAATGGCTATCGGAGCGCACCGGCAAGGTCTATCGCCTGCCGACCGTCGATGAGTGGGTTTATGCAGCCGACGCGGGCGGCAAGCAGCCGAAGAAGGATTACAACTGCCGCGTCGCGCAGGGCTCCCAGATCCTGAAGGGCCAGTCGCTCATGGGCGCCAACACCGGCAAACCGAATGGCTGGGGCCTGTACAACTACGTCGGCAACGCCCAGGAGTGGGTCAGCACCGGCCAGGGCGTGGTCGTGCGCGGCGGCGCCTACACCGATAATTTCGGCAGCTGCGAGATCGCACTTGAGAAGGCGTCCGACGGACAGGCGAACGAGGCTACCGGCTTCCGGCTCGTGCAGGAAATGGGCTAGGCGACCACCATGCGGCCATCGCCAGAGGGTCTGCGTTCATGAGCAACTGTCTGCGGCAGTTGAGCAGGGATTACGCGCAGGGCCAGCTGTCCTTCGAGGATTATCGCGAGCAGCGGAAACAGTTACTTGACGACATCGCCGACGGCGCCGCACTGGTGCCGTTCGTGGTACCGACACCGCCGTCCATGGCGCCGTCCCCCCAACCCGAGTTCAAGACGCGCGAAGATACACTCGAAATCAGGAAACCCGCCCGCGGCCTGCCATTGCCGGCGATTGCCGCCGCAGTGGTGGCGCTGGTCGCCGTGGGTGGTTATTTCGCCCTGTCGGGCGGGGACGGACGACCGACCCCGCAGCCGCCGACAGCGGCAACACCCGCAGCGGGTAGCGACGCGAGAAAATTGGTCGAGGACTTCATCGACCGCAAGGATTGGCAGGCGCCGGCGGTGGACGAATTCAAGGCCAGCTGGCTCGCCGCGGACACCGGTCAGCGCCTGGAGATCGAACAGTCGCCCCTGTTCAGACATCTGGCCGACGCCACGCACGCCCAGATCATGGAAGAACAGGCGCTCGCCGGGCTCAGCAATTCCATGGATGCGTTGACGCAACAGCGGCGCCTGATCGACTTCGCCAAGGCGATGGGTTTCAACGACCCCCGCTTCGCGGCGATGGACCAGTCAGTAACCGAGAAGATCGCCGCCGCCGAGCAGGCCGCAACGGCGGCAGCAGCGCCGCCCGCGCCGCCCGCCCCGCCCGCTGCCGCAGCGACTGCCCCTGAACCCGCCGCGCCGGTCGTGCCACCACCGGCCGCAACCCCGGCACCCGAACAACCGGCCGCCGCAATCGAGGTTGCGGATGCCACGCCTGCCGCACCGGTGACGGCCGCGGACACCCCCGCCGCAGACGAAACGGCTCCGTCCACCGACACCCCGGTTGTCACCGAGGTTGTGGCGGCGGCCGACGCTCCGACGACCCCCGAGGTTGCGCCGGTGCCTGCACCTGCCGAGCCGGCCGCCCCGCCGGCGGGAGAGACACCGCCGGCCACGACGACGACCACGACCGAAGCCCCGCCCGCGGCGAGCGAGCCCCCCGACGATACCGCCGCGACCGCCGAAGCCAAGGCCGCGGACGGCGAGGGCAAGGCGCAGGGCACCACCAAGGGCAAGAAGTCGCTGGCCTGCCGGGCCGAGCTCGCCAAACAACGCAAACCCCTGTGTCGTGATGCCCTGACCGTCGGCGACCTCGGTCCGATGATGGTCGTGCTGCCGGGCGGCGAATTCTCCATGGGCGGCGATGCGCCCCACGCCCAGCCCGCGCATCGCGTCAATATCGCGGCGCCGTTCGCCATCGCCATGCACGAAGTGAGTCGCGGCGAATTCGAGGCCTACTGCAAGGCAACCGGCCGCACCTGCCCGAACCAACCCTGGTCGGGGGCCGAATACCCGGTCGTGAACGTCAGCTGGAACGACGCTGCCTCCTATGCCGAATGGCTGTCCAATGCGTCCGGGAAGAAATACCGCCTGCCGAGCGAGGCCGAGTGGGAGTACGGCGCCCGCGCCGGCACCTCGTCGCGCTATCCCTTCGGCGACGAACTGCTGCCGACCCACGCCCGCTTCTCCTATCAGGGAACTGTCGATTCGCCACTGCCGCGCAGCGACAAGACCATCAATCGCAACGGCTTCAAGCTCTACCACATGGTCGGCAACGTGCGCGAGTGGGTGCAGGATGACTGGCACGACGGTTACAACGGTGCGCCGGGCGATGGCGCCGCCTGGGCCGGCGGTGGCGGCAAGGTGGTTCGCGGCGGTTCCTACAAGGACCGGGCCGAAGCCCTGCAATCGGCAGCACGGGAATCGGCGAGCGCCGACAGCGCCGACGCATTCACCGGCTTCCGCGTCGTCCAGGAGGTCCCGGTAACCACGTCCGGGGCGTCACCCGCCCGCCGGGAGCCGCCGGCGTGGATCGCGGCCCAAGGCCAGAACCAGTTCACCCTGCAGCTCTTCGCCGTGCAGAAACTCGATCGGGTAGAAGGCATCGTCGCCGCGCATCCGGAACTCGAGCTCATGATCCTGCCGATACCGGACCCGAAGACCCCCTACCGCGTCTATTTCGGCATCTACGACAACGCCGAAGCGGCGAAGGCGGCGTTCGCGGCCCTGCCGGCCGACGTCGTGGCACAGGTGAAGAAGCCAATCGTCAAGTCGTTCGCGGAATTGCAGCGCATCCTCGCGCAGCATTGACGCGACTCCGCGCGCGTTCCCCGTTACCGTGTCCGCAGCCGCCACGAACGTCGACCCCGGCGAGGTCGGCAAGTTCGACGCCCTGGCCTCGCGCTGGTGGGACCCGGGCGGCGAATTTGCGCCCCTGCATGCCATAAACCCCGTGCGCCTCGCCTACGTCACCCGCCACCTGCCCTCGAACGCACGGCAAATCCTGGACGTCGGTTGCGGTGGCGGCCTGCTCACCGAGGGATTGGCCGCCGCCGGCCTCGACGTGACCGGGGTCGACGCCTCCGAATCCGCCATCGCCGTGGCCCGCCTGCACCAGTCGATGATCGGTTGCGCGGTGACCTATGTCGCCACCACCGCCGAAGACCTTGCCGCCAGCCGGGGCGGGGCCTTCGACGCGGTCACCTGCATGGAACTCCTCGAGCACGTGCCGGACCCGGCGTCCCTGATCGACGCCTGTGCCGCGCTGGTCCGCCCGGCGGGGCAGGTGTTCTTCTCGACACTCAACCGCACCCCGCTCGCCTGGGGCCTCGCGGTCGTCGCCGCTGAATACCTGCTTGGCGTGTTGCCCAGGGGCACCCACGACTATCGGCGCTT
>Ga0233425_10003105_pt1 | contig 31018 bp, 26 predicted proteins | sample Watercolumn_Towu_2_FD_181712 | JGI IMG/M metagenome (GOLD analysis project Ga0233425, IMG submission 181712) | Freshwater microbial communities from Lake Towuti, South Sulawesi, Indonesia - Watercolumn_Towuti2014_140_MG | ecosystem: Environmental > Aquatic > Freshwater > Lake | place...
TGAGCCAACCCTATCCGGAGGCAAGACCCAACACGGAGCTGCGGGGCTGCCGCTCTCGGGCCGTCATGTGCTCGTCACCAGCGGACCGACACACGAGCCGATCGACCCCGTGCGCTTTATCGCCAACCGCTCGTCCGGCAAGCAGGGTCATGCGATTGCGGCCGCGGCCGCCCGATTGGGCGCGCGCGTGACGCTTGTCTCGGGCCCCGTCATACTTCCCGATCCAGAGGGAGTGGCAACGATCCACGTCGAAACAGCCGCCGAGATGCTGGCGGAGGTTCAGTCCGCACTGCCGGCCGACATCGCCATCTTCGCCGCAGCCGTGGCCGATTGGCGGGTCCAGAACGCGAGCCGAGAGAAAATCAAGAAGGACGCCAGGGCACGGCCGCCGGCGCTCGATCTGGTCGAGAACCCAGATATTCTGAAGACAATCGGCACACGGCAGGCCAAGCGCCCCGCGCTGGTCATCGGCTTTGCGGCCGAGACCCAGGACGTCGTCGAGAATGCGAAGAAGAAGCTGAAGTCGAAGGGCGCCGACTGGATCGTCGCCAACGATGTCTCCCCATCGACGAACATCATGGGCGGCGACCGCAATCGCGTCCACCTCGTCACGGCCCTCGGCGTGACCTCATGGCCAAAGATGCCGAAGGACGAGGTCGCCGAGGCTCTCGTCATGGCGGCGGCCCGGCACCTTGCCCAGACGCAGGTGTCCGTCTGATGGGGAGGGGGCCGAGCAAGCGCGCCATAACGTTACGCGTCCAGCGGCTGCCACACGCCACGGGGCTGCCCCTGCCATCCTATCAGACGGCGGGCGCCGCCGGCCTCGACCTCCTGGCCGCGCTCGATGCGGGCAAGCCGGTCACTCTCGACCCCGGCGGCCGGGCCTTGCTGCCGACGGGGCTTGTGCTCGAGCTGCCGGCCGGCTTCGAGGCCCAGGTGCGCCCACGCTCGGGACTGGCTGCCAGGCATGGCGTCACGGTCTTGAACAGTCCGGGCACCGTCGACAGCGATTATCGCGGGGAGCTCTCGGTCATCCTCGTCAATCTCGGCCAGGCTCCGTTTGTGATCCGCCGTGGCGAGCGCATCGCGCAGTTGATCATCGCGCCCGTCGCGCGGGCCCGTCTCGAGGTTGTAGCGGCCGTTTCGGAAACCGCCCGCGGAAGTGGTGGATTCGGCTCGACAGGGGTCGGACCTCCCAAGCCTCAGCACACTGCGCACAGCAAAAAAGCGGCGCAAAAAAAGAAGGCCGTGCCCAGTAAGAACCCGGCCGGAGAGCGCCGGGCACGCAAAGTCGCGGCTATGCGCAGCCGGAGTTCGCACTAGCCGGCCTCACTGGTAATATTTTCTACGATTGTCCATTTGAGCCAGGATCGATAGAAGGTTATTCCAGGCGCCCGCACATATCCGGCCCTGGCCAACCCCACTTCAAACCCGCGGTTTTCCCATGAGCAACGTCCCCGAGATCAAAACCCTCAAGGCCACCAAGAGCTGGGGCCGTGGCCGAGTTTACAACGACGTCACGGAGACCATCGGCCATACGCCGCTCGTGCGCATCGGCAAGATGGCCAAGCAGTCGGGCGCAAAGGCCGACATCCTGATGAAGCTCGAGTTCTTCAATCCTCTCTCCTCGGTCAAGGACCGCATCGGCGTCTCCATGATCGACGTGCTCGAGGCGGAAGGGAAGATCAAGCCCGGCAAGTCGCTTCTGATCGAGCCCACCTCCGGCAATACGGGCATCGCCCTCGCGTTCGTTGCGGCCGCGCGGGGCTACAAGCTGCAGCTTGTCATGCCGGAGAGCATGTCGGTCGAACGGCGCAAGATTCTGGCTCATCTCGGCGCCGAGCTCATCTTGACGCCTGCCGCGGGCGGCATGCCGGCTGCCATCGCCAAGGCCAACGAGCTCCTCGCCACAACACCCGGCGCCGTGCAGCCCTCTCAGTTCGAGAACCCGGCCAATCCGGCAGTCCACGAGCGCACGACCGCCGAGGAGATCTGGGCCGACACGGGGGGAAAGGTCGACGCTCTGGTGATCGGTGTGGGAACCGGCGGCACGCTGACGGGGTGCGGGCGCGTGCTCAAGAAGCGCATTCCAAATCTCAAGATCTTCGCAGTCGAGCCGACCGGCAGCCCTGTGCTTTCGGGCGGCAACCGCGGACCCCACAAGATTCAGGGGATCGGCGCCGGCTTCGTACCCGCAGTGCTCGATACGAGCTTCATCGACGAGGTCGTGACAGTCTCCAACGAGCAGGCGTTCGACACCTCGCGTCAGCTTGCAAAGGTGGAAGGCATTCCGGGCGGCATCTCGACGGGCGCAAATCTCGCCGCCGCCATCGCAATCGGATCACGCGACGGAATGGCCGGAAAGACCGTCGTCACCTTTGCACCCTCGTGCGCCGAGCGGTATTTCACGAGCGAGCTGTTCCTCGACCCTCCCGCGTGACGAACGGCAAAGGGCAGGGTAGGACGGCGTGATCGAGGCCCGGCCAGCCGGCGGGCGGGCGCGCGGCGATACTTGTCTGGCCTCATGTCCGGACGCCACATCGAGCACCTCAATGGCTGCACTCACACCCGACGAGATCCAGCGCTACAAGCGCCATCTGGTGCTCAAGGAGGTCGGCGGCCAGGGGCAGCAGAAGATCAAGGCGGCGCGCGTGCTGGTGGTCGGGGCCGGCGGGCTCGGCTCCCCGCTCATTCTCTATTTGGCGGCGGCCGGGGTCGGCACCCTCGGCATCATCGACGACGATGTGGTCTCGCTCGACAACCTGCAGCGGCAGATCGCGCATGATACGCCGGGTGTCGGCAAGCCGAAGGTCGAGAGCGCCAGAGAGGCCGCCTCTCGTCTCAATCCGAATGTCGCTATCGAGACCCATCACGCGCGGCTCACGGCGAAAAATGCTATCGATGTCATCTCGCGCTACGACGTCGTCGCCGACGGCTCCGATAATTTCGCGACGCGCTATCTCGTCTCCGATGCCTGCTTCCTTGCCGGAAAGTCGCTCGTATTCGGCGCGCTCGGCCCCTTCGACGGCTACGTCACGACCTTCAAGCCGCACATGAGGAGCCCCAGCGGCACGCCCTACCCGAGCTATCGGTGCCTGTTTCCGGAAGCGCCTCCGCCGGGCACCGTGCCCAACTGTGCGGAGGTCGGCGTGCTCGGCGCCGTTGCCGGCGTGATCGGGACGCTGATGGCGACGGAAGTCTTGAAGGAGATCACGGGAGCGGGCGAAAGCCTCGCCGGCCGCCTCCTCATCTACGATGCCAAGGCTGCCCGCTTCGAGAACGTGTCGGTGCCGTGGGATCCGGAAAATCCTCTCTCCGGCAGCAGTCCGACCATCACCGATCTCGCAATCCATGAGGCCGCATCCGGCGGCCCGGCCTGCGCAGCAGAATAGCCTCATCCGGAGCAACCGATGCGACTGACCGTCAAATTCGTGCCACCGCTTTTCTTCCTGATGTTCGGGTTCGCCCTGGTGCTCCTTGCGCAGAGCTACGAGCGCGAGCATGCGCGCCTCGCCGCCGATCCGCGCCCTAGCCTGGCGACGGTCATCGAGAAGCGCACCCTGACGACGCCCCGCAATGACAAATCGAATGGAGACCTTTATCGCTACATGGTGCGCTATAAATTCACCACGGAAGGCGGCAAAGAAATCGAGAATACGGCCGCCTTCGAGCAGGACGCGTTCGATGAGCTCAAAGAGGGCGATACCCTGAAGCTCAGCTATCTCGCGGGAGAGCCCACTTTGCACGCGTTCGAGGCCTCGGGCGTGCTCGTCTCCGGCAGCACGCAGTATACCACCAATGCAGACACGACGTTCATGTGGATCGCGTCCGCGCTGGCCGCCCTAGCCGTTCTCTGGGTGCTGATCGTGCCGCGCCTCGCCGCGCGCCGGAACGCGCCGTAATCCGGAGGCAGCCCGGCGATCTCAACGCGAGGATGGCAGCCGCACGATGTTGGCGGTTGCTGCCTCAGGCCAGGCCCCATGCCGCGCCCAATCCGCTGCCGCGATCGTGCGCGCGACAAAGGGCGCAATCTCCGTCCGCCAGCGCGTTCCGTTGAAGAGACCGAAGTGCCCTGCACCGGCCAAGTCCAACTTGTGCCGCAGACCATCCGGCAGATTGCGGCAGAGGACGTGCGCCGCGTGCGTCTGGCCCGCGCCGCAGATGACATCCCGCTCCGCCTCGGCGGTCGTCAGAACGGTCGAACGGATCGCCCCGCAATCGACGCGCGCGCCCCGGTGCGAGAGCTCACCCTTGGGCAGGGCATGCTTCTGGAACACGAGATCGACGGTATCGAGAAAGAATTCGGCCGTGAGATCCATCACCGCCATGTAGTCCTCGTAGAATGCGCGGTGCTGCTCGAGCGAGTCTCTGTCGCCGCGAACGAGATCGTAGAAGAGCCCTACGTGCGCGCTCCAATGCCGATCGAGATCCATGGTCATGAAGCCCGTCAACTGCATGAACCCCGGATAAACGCGGCGCATGGCGCCCGCGTGAAGCATGGGGACGAGCGAAATGGCATGCGCCTCGAACCAGGCGCGCGAACGGTCCTCGATGAGCCGGTTGACGGCCGTCGGATTGACACGCGTGTCAATGGGCCCGCCGAGCAGCGTCAGCGTGGTCGGCACAATGGGATCGTTGCGGGCTGCAAGCAGGGCGGTCGCGGCCAGAGCCGGCACGGACGATTGCGAGATGCCGATGAGATGCGCTTGCGGCCCGACGATCGAAAGATGCTCGATAACATGGTCGATGAAGTGCTCAAGCCCGAACGGGCCGGCGATCAGAGGTACATCGCGCGCATCGCTCCAGTCTGTCACATAGACATCGTGTGCGCCCGCAAGCCCGGCGATCGTGCCGCGCAGAAGGGTCGCGTAGTGACCCGACATCGGCGCAACGAGCAACACCTGCGGCGGCGCCTCGGCCCCGGAGGACAATGGCTCGTCTCGTGCAAACCGGCGCAACGTGCAGAACGGCGTAGCAGCAATCACCTCCTCGCGGATCGCCACCGGCCGCCCATCGGCCACGGCCTCCTTGATGCCGAACGCCGGCTTGCCGTAGCGCCGTGTCACCTTCTCGAAAATTTCGCAGGCCGCCGACAGGCCCCGCGAATGAGGCCAGAGCGCTAATGGATTGAGGGGATGATCGAGGCCCGCGCGAAGGGTTTCCAGCCCCAGGCGCCACGGCGCAAGCAGCGCGTGCGCAAGCTCGTAGGCATGGTAGTTCATCTGCCGGACAGCCCCTTCCCCGGGCATTCGTACCGCGCCGGTCTCCCCGGACACACCCTAACAATACGGGAGAGAGGTACAACAGCAGATTACGGATCAGGCTAACGACCTTCGCGCCACCAGGCCGCGGCCATGAGGGCAAGGAGGGCGGCCAGCGCCAAGAGCCCGGTGAACATGGGCGTGAGCTTGACGCCCTTGGTCAGAAAAGCCTCGCGGTCCCTGAGGCCCATCCAGCCCGAGCCGGCGAACGCCTTCGCTCCCGCGAGCAGGGACACCCGCGGGACATCGACGGCATCGGCCGCCGCTCCCGCCGCACGGGTCCAGAACGCCGCTCCGCCGGTCGCCTCGACGAGCGGCTTCACCTTGTCGGCCGTGGCCGTCACCTCGCTCATCTCACGCGGGTCTTCCGCTCCAGCATGGGCGACGGCCGTCAGAATGCCCGACGGTGCCTTGCTCTCCGCCTTGTAAAGGCCGGGCAGCTTGACGTCGATGGTCGATCGCCACACGCCCGATGCGGAGACCTCGAGAGCGACCTCTGTCTTCTCTCCGCCCGGACCGGACAACGTCACGGTCGCGACCTTCTCCTCCATCGAATGGCGCTCGAGGGCGAGCTTCAAACCCTGAGCGGTCACGATGAGACGCTCCTCCTCGAGGTCGGGCTCCTTCATCAGCCAATGAGCGAGGCGGCGCAGGAGATCGGTATGCGGTCCGCCGCCTTCGAAGCCGCGCGCCCACAGCCAGGCCTGATCGGAGGTCAGCAGCGCGACGCGGCCCTTGCCTTTCCGGTCGAGGATCAAGAGGGGCTTGTCCTCCGCCCCCTTCATGATCACCCGGCCGCGGTCGGCGCGCACCTCCGCCTGGCGGAACCAGCGGCCCCATGCCGGCAGCGAGCCCGCCGCATCCGTGTTGGAGCCGGGAAGGCCCGCGGTGACCGGATGCTTGAAACCGTCGGCGGTGATCGCCGCCTTGAATGGCCCCTCGAGGACGCGCCCAGTCGGAGCGCCCGGCAAGGCCGGCGACAGCGGTGTCCGGTAGACGCTGGAATTGCTCGCATAGTCATCGCCGCCGGCGACGAGCAGGCCTCCGCCATGCCCATCCACGTAGCGCTGGATGTTGTCGTAATAGAGAAGCTGCAGGATGCCACGGTGCTCGTAGCGGTCGAAGATGATGAGGTCGAACTCCTTGATCTTGTCCGAGAACAGCTCCTTGGTCGGGAACTGAATGAGCGAGAGCTGGTTGATGGGTGTCCCGTCCTGCTTCTCCGGCGGACGCAAAATGGTGAAGTGAACGAGGTCAACCGCCGCGTCCGACTTCAAGAGATTGCGCCAAGTGCGCTCGCCCGCGTGCGGCTCGCCAGAGACGAGGAGCACGCGCAGATTCTCGCGTACGCCTTCTGCCGAGACGACGGCGCGATTGTTGGCGGGTGTCAGCTCGCCCTCGACCTGTCCGAGCTCGATCTCGAGAATGTTGGCCCCCGCGTGCGGGAACCCCATCTCGATGGTGACGGGCTTGCCGATCTCGGTCCGCCGCGTCTCGTCGGGCCGGCCCTCGCGGCGAATGTTGAGTGCGACGGGGGGGGCGCCGGCCGGAGCCTTGCCATCCTCCCGCACGACGATCTCGATATCGCGCGACTGCCCCACCAGCCCGTAGCGCGGGGCTTTCACCACCTCGATGCGCCGGTCAAACTCACCGGGCGTTCCGGAGAGGAGCGCGTGGACGGGGGCTTCGAAACCGAGCGCTTTGGCGCTTTTCGGCACGTCATGAACCTGCCCGTCGGTCAAAAGAATGACACCCGCGAGCCGGTCGGGCGGCGTGCCGGCGAGCGCGGTGTTGAGCTCGGCAAAGAGCGGCGTCCCCCGGGCGCCGGCGTCGATCGCTGGCTTCGCCGCTTCCACCCAGCGCACCTCGAGATTCTTGACGCCGCCCAAGCGGCTTTCCAGCTCCTTGCGGATTGCGGCCGTCTGCTCGGGGCGCTTCTCCAAAACCTGGCTGGTGCTCTGATCCACGAGCACGACTGCAATGTTGCTGAGGCTTTCCCGCTCCTCCTCGCGCAAGGTCGGATTGGCGAGAGCCGCGAGGAGCGCCGCCAGCGCCAGCGCTCTGAGGGCCGTGCCGCGGCTCCTGCGGAGGGCGAGCAGGATGACGAGCACGAGCGCAATAGTGCCGCCGGCTGCCAGAAGTGGCAGTGGAAGAAGGGGCGCAAAGTCGATCGACCATCTCATGATGCGCCTACTGCCCCAGCCGCTCGAGGAGCGCCGGTACGTGGACTTGATCGGCCTTGTAGTTGCCGGTCAAGGCATGCATCACGATGTTGATGCCGGCGCGGAACGCCATCTCGCGCTGCTGCTCGCCGCCCGGCGCGACCGCATAGAGCGGACGGCCCGTGCGATCGAGCGCCCACGCAGACGCAAAGTCGTTCGCAGTGATCAGGATCGAGGAAACACCATCTGCGCGCCGCGCCTTGCGGCTCTCGCCATTGGCATCCTGATCGGCTTCCACCCACAGCTCCCCGCCGCTCCAGCGGCCAGGAAACGCGCGCAAGAGATAGAACGACTTTGTGAGCACGTGGTCTTCCGGGACGGGCTCGAGGCGCGGCAGATCGAGCCTGCCGATGAGCCGTTCCAGCGCGGGGCCGCTGCGCCCGCCGAGCGCCATGCCTTGAGGCACCCCAGCCGAATAGTCGCGCGTATCGAATATGATCATGCCGCCCTGCTTCATGAAGGCGTCGATCTTGGCCAGCGTTGCATCCGAGAGTGCCTGGGCCTCCGGAAGCACGGGCCAGTAGAGAACGGGGAAGAAGGCTATCTCGTCCTTGACGATGTCCACGCCCATCGGATCGCGCGGCTCGACGGCGGTGCGCAGCGTCAGCACCTGGCTCAATCCCATGAGCCCGAGCCGGCTCGTCTCGTCGACCTGGGCATTGCCCGTCCGAACGTACCCCAATGTGACGCGCTCGGTCGCCATCTGTGCCGGACCGTCCGGACCAGCGATGGTGCGGGATGGATCGAAGCGCCGCCGGCCCGGTGACAGCGGCAGCTGGGGACGGCGCAGGTTCTCGAACAGGTCGCGCTCGAAGTCCTCGATCGTCTGCGCTCGCGCTTCCGGCACGCCGAAGAGCATCACGGCAGCGACAAGCGCCGTCGCCGTCCCTGCCGAGGCAGCCCTTGCTCCGGCCCGGCGCCCGAGAGCGGCGAGCCCACCCTGAAGAACGAGCACCGCGATGATGTCGGCAAACAGGAGGGCGAGGGCCGCCGCGAGAAGCCATGGCTTCAGAAGCATGGCCGAGGCGCTCTCGTAAGCGCGCCGCTCCGTGCCGGCCGGCATCGGCGGCAGTGCCGAAAGTGCGCTTCCCTCGGACAGCACGTTGAGCGCCCGTGGCAGCCCTGCGGCGCCGTAATAGCCGGGCGGGTGCTCGAGGCTCGCCTTGGCGGCGGCGAGACCAGTTGCCGGTATGGCTTCAGCGGTCGGCGGGGGCGGGCGCAGGACACCGAACCCGTCGAGCGTCTGCACGGGCGCGAGCACGCCTTCATTGGACGACTGCAGCGGCGAGCCGGCCGACGCCGCCGCTGCGTCCTCACCTGCGGTTTCGGCAGCGGCAGGATCGAACCCGCCCAGCATCGTGATCCGCCGCAGCATCTCGACGAACAGTCCCGAGATCGGCAAGCTCGACCAGTCCGTGTTGGCGGTGACATGAAAGAGCACGATGCGGCCCTGACCCCGACGGGCGGCGGTGACGAGCGGCGTGCCGTCCCCGAGCCGGGCCCACACCTCCACGTCCTGACCAAGACGGGCAGGATCGGCGAGCACCTGCCGCCGGACTGTGACATCAGGGGAGACCGAGAGCCCTGCGAACAGGCTCGTATCGTCGAACGGAGCCAGCGGCTGCGGGCTCGACCAGGAGAGGGCGCCACCAAGAGCGCGTCCGCCCGTGCGCAGGGGCACGGGCAAAAGATCATCGCCACCCTGCTCCAGGCGCGGACCGGCGAACCGCACCAGCACGCCGCCCTTCTCGACCCAGCGGCCGACACGCTCCTTGACCTCGCCCGACAAGGTCCCGATGTCGGCGAGCATCACCACGCTCGACTGCTGTTTCAGGACATCATCGACACCGACCGCGAGGTTCTGGTCCTTGCTGCGGATGATCTCGGCAAACGGCTGAATGGCCTTCTGGAGATAATAGAGCGGCGCCAGAAGCGGCTGTGACTGCTCCTGCGCCTCGCCCGAAACGAGCCCGACCCGCTGCCACTGAGAACGGGAATCGATGAGGCTCACGGCGCCAGCCGAACGCTCGGCGGCGATCTCGAGGCGCGTCACCTGATTTCTGAGCTCGAGGGGCAGCTCGAATGTGACCTCAGCCGAGGCGGCACCCGGCCCGAGCCTGAATGGCGCTTCTCCAAGCCGCTGACCGCGCGCCGAGAAGGCCTCGACCATGCCCTCCCGCTCTCCACCCCCGGCGCGCAAAACGCTTGCCGCAAGCTTGCCCTCTCTCGAGACAAAGCCCAGAAGGCCCAAAGCCTCGCGCTCCCCGATGCCCTCGGCCACCGCAAACGTGCCGCCGGCGGAGAGAGCGGCAAGTCCGTCGGCGAACACACGCGCAGTCCCATCGTGATCGATTCCGTCCGTGAGCCAGACCGCAGCGACGCCGTCGCGGGCGGTGCCCTCCAAGGCGGTCTCCAGTGTAGAGAGCGCCTTTATCCTCTGTGGCGCAAAGGGCTCGGAAATGAGAGCTGCAATCGAGGAGCGGGCATCGGCTGGTGTTTCGAGGCGCACCACAAACGACTTGGCCGCCGGTGCCGTCGCAACCACGACAACGGGCCGGCTCTGCGCCTCGGCCTCGTCGACGACGCGTCCGGCAGCCTCGAGCCGCTCGGCCCACGCGGGGCCGGACGCCCAACCGTTGTCGACGGCGAGAACGACCGGACCCTTGCCCTTGAGCCCGGCATGGCTCAGAGGATCGAGAATAGGCTCTGCCAGGGCGAAGATGACGAGTGCAGCCGCCAAGAGCCGGATGAGCAGCAGCCACCAGGGCGTTGTCGATGGCGTCTTCTCGCGGTTCTCGAGCTCGGCAAGGATGCGCGTCGGGGGAAACTCGATCTCTTTCGGCCGCGGCGGAATGGTTCTGAGCAGCCAGTAGATGACCGGCAGCGAAAGAAGCGCCGCGAGCAGCCAGGGATTGAGAAACGCCACTGCGCCGAGGCTCATGGCTGGCCTCCTGCGGCAACGCCCGCCGGCGATCCTTGCCAGCGATAGCCGCCCTCCCGGCCCTCGAGGCGCATCATCAGCGCCATCAAGGGCTCGGCCGCAGAGCGATCCGTATGATGGACGAGAAACGACCAGCCGAGCCGTGTTGCGCACTCGGCAATCGCGGCGCGGTGTGCGGTCATGCGCTCACCAAAGGCGCTGCGCAGGCTCTCTGCCCGATCTGCGATCCAGCGCTCGCCGAGCTCCGGCCCGACGAACTCGGTGCGCCCTTCATAGGGCAGCGTCTCCTCGGCCGGGTCGAGCACCTGCACGAGATGTCCGGCCACGCCGCCCGACGCGATCTCCTCGATACGCCGGCACACATCGTCCACCGGGTCGAGGAAGTCGCCGACAAGGACGACGGTGGAGAAGCGGCTCGTGCGGCCGGCGGGAACAAGCCCCGAGGTCAGTGCCGGAGAGAAAGCGTTGACGGCGAGCGCCTCGGCGAGGCGCGCTGCGGCCCTGCGGCTCGCGAAAGCGCGCGTGACGCCGAGCAGGCCCACTCGCTCGCCGCTGCGCACGAGAAGCTCTGCGGCGGCGAGCGTCAACACGATGGCGCGGTTTCGCTTCGAAGCCGAGCCCAGATGGCGGAACGTCATCGAGGCCGAAAGATCGGGCCACAGCCACAGCGTATGTGCCGCCTCCCATTCACGCTCGCGCACGTAGAGCTGGTCCGAGCTCGCCGAGCGGCGCCAATCGATGGACTGCGCCGAATCCTGGGGGCCATATTGGCGAAACTGCCAGAACGTCTCGCCCGGTCCGGCGCGGCGGCGGCCATGGATGCCCTGGGCGACCGTCGAGGCGATGCGGTCTGCCTCCAGGAGCAGATCGGGCAGCGTCTCGGCAAGCCCATGCGCCTCCTCTTCGAGCAGCCGAAGGCTCCCGCTGTCTCTACTGCCATCCTGAGCTCTGGCTGGCCCCGGATATGTTGCCATCCTAATCTAGCGCTCCGGCGAGGCCCGCAATCAGCGAGCCGAGAGTTTGGCCCTTGGTCCTGGCCTCGAAAGACAGTGCCATGCGGTGCTTGAGAACCGGCTCCGCGAGCGCAACGACGTCGTCGACCGAGGGCGCGAGACGGCCTTCGATCAGCGCCTTGGCGCGTACGGCGAGCATCAAGGCCTGGCTCGCGCGCGGACCGGGGCCCCAGGCCACGTAGCGGTCCGTCGCCTCGTTGGCGCTGGTTCCGGGGCGAGCCGAGCGCACGAGCGACAGAATGGCCTCGACGACCTTGTCCGGTACCGGGACCTGGCGCACGAGGCGCTGGATCGCCATCAGCTCTCCAGCATTCAAGACGGCCTCGACTCGCCGCTCCTCGGTGCCCGTCGTCGAGTAGAGCATGCGCCGCTCGGCGGCGAGATCGGGATAGCTGACATCGATCTGCAGAAGGAAGCGGTCGAGCTGCGCCTCGGGTAGCGGATAGGTGCCTTCCTGCTCGAGCGGATTCTGCGTGGCGAGCACATGGAATGGCTGAGGCACATCGTGACGCTGACCGGCCACCGTCACGTGGTGCTCCTGCATGGCCTGCAGCAGCGCCGACTGCGTCTTGGGGGAAGCGCGGTTGATCTCGTCCGCCATCAGGAGCTGGGTGAAGATCGGACCTTTGATGAAGCGGAACGAGCGGCGCTGAGCGGCCGCATCCTCGAGCACTTCCGAGCCGATGATGTCGGAGGGCATGAGGTCGGGCGTGAACTGGATGCGCTTGGCCTCGAGCCCCAACACCTTGCCGAGCGTTTCGACGAGCAGCGTCTTGGCGAGGCCCGGCACGCCGATCAAGAGCGCATGTCCCCCCGACAGAATGGTGATCAGCGTTTGCTCGATCACGGCGTCCTGGCCGAAGATGACGGCGGCGGCCGCCTTGTGGGCGCGACCGACGCGCTCGGCGGCGGCCTCGAGGCGGGGGACGATCGTGTCGTCCGTTTGGGTTATGGTGCTCATCGTCCCACGTGTTTGAAGAAAAAGCGTTTTCCGGTTAGAGATCGGACGAGTTTAACGCCCGCAGACCCCGCCGTCATGAAAAACAATTGTGGCCGGTGAGAGGGCGCCCGGGTCAAGTTAATACTACGTAAGAGAAGCCGGCCCCATCGCCTCAGAAAGGAACGCGCTCGAGGCTCGACCATGGACCAGAACGACAGCGCCTCGCTCGGATCGCTGGAAGCCCTTTTGAGGGACGCCTCGACACGCGGCCTGCCGCCCGTGGAGCGCTGGAATCCGCCCTATTGCGGCGACATCGGCCTCGCGATCCGCCGCGACGGCACGTGGCTCTACCAGAAAAGCCCCATCGGGCGCATGGCGCTCGTCAAGCTCTTTGCGAGCGTGCTCCGGCGCGAAGCGGACGGCCGGCACTATCTCGTGACACCGGTCGAAAAAGTCGACGTCGCCGTCGAGGATGCGCCGTTCCTGGCCGTCGCCATGGCGATCGAGGGTCAAGGCAGGGATCAGCGCATCACCTTTCGCACCAATGTCGACGACATTGTCGCCTGCGGCCCTGACCGGCCGTTGCGCTTCGAGAAAGCGAAGCCCGATGGCGGCTACAAACCTTACGTGACGGTGCGGGGCCGGCTGGAAGCGCTCGTCACGCGTGCCCTCTACTACGATCTAATGGATCTCGCCATCCAGACCGCAGCCGGCGCTGAGAGCCGCCCCGGCATCTGGAGCGGCGGCGCATTCTTTCCGCTCGAGCCGGATTGAAATGTGCCCGGCCTTGGCCTGATCAATGCATCAGCAGTTCGGTCTCTTGCCGGAACTCGGTGCATTGCACACTTCGAGGAAGGTGCAATCCTGCTGACGCCACTTGTTGCATTTAACCTTATAGTGATCGACGCATTTCCAGTACGACCTTACCGCGATGGGTATGCATTTGATGGCCTGCGATGACGTCGCCGCAGAGCCTGCGTTGCCATAATCGCGAGCAGATGCCGCGCCAAAGGAACCTGCTACGAGGAGCGTGGCGCATAGAATGCGCGTTTGATGTCCGTGCATGACCGAATTCTCCGACCCAATCCTTGCCAATACGGCGTGACAGACCGAGCTTATCTCACAAATCCGGGCCGAAGCAGGTCCTCGTGAGATAACATCCGGAGGCCCCGACCCTCACGTTGCCTCCTTCGAGTAACGGTAGACAATGTCACTGAAGGCGCCGACGGCAAAACCATAGGCGAAGGAGCAGCCCCGGGGACCGGCCCTGATGCCATGCTCGGCGTTGCCTGGAATGAAGAGGGCTATTCCTTCGGCAATGCGGAAAGGCGTCCCATCGACCGTAGCCGTCGCCTCGCCGGAAAGTCCGAGGTAGAACTCGGCCGGGTCATGGCGGTGGAGGCCGAGCCATCCGCCCGGCTCGAGGTGCGCGATGCCGAGCACCATGCTGCTCGACGGGGTACGGTCGGCCGAGATCAGCGTGTGCCAGGTCACGTCGCCATGAATGGGATGGTCCTCGCCTTCCAGGGCCGCATCGGCCGTCGAGATGGTGAATGCACGGGTGGCGCCGGGCTTCGGTTTTGATGTCATGGATCGCGGGCTCCTTTCACGCCGTCTTGCGCTTGAGCCGGATACCCTCCCCCGCCCCTTCCGGGACGGGAAGCGACGCGTGCTCGCTCGAAAGCCACTCGAGCCGGACGGCGAACGACTCCGGCCAGCGCGAGGCCCGCGGCGCCGGACCCGACTGATCGACACAGAGCAAGAGCTGCTCGGTCGTCGCCAGGAGCATACCCGTCTCGCCGTGGTGCATCTCTCCCCATACGCGGATGCGCCGGTCGTCCGCCTCCAGGATGCGGCCGCGGAGCACGATCGGCGCATCGAGCGCCGCCTCATTGAGATATCGAATCATCATGGCGAGCGTGTAGATGGTGTGCCCCGTTCGCGCGCGCCCTTCGGCGTCGAGTCCGAGCCTGTCGGTCATGACCATCAGCGCATCGCTGAAAGCCGCTGCATAGGCGGCATCGTTCATGTGGCCGTTGAAGTCGACCCACTCCGGTTTGACGCGGGCTTCCATCAACGGCAACGGCGCGGTGAGTGACATGGCGGATGCCAATCCTCCGTCCTCAGATATGGTTCGGGCGGCCTTCGGCTTCGGGCCAGTATTTTCTCACCAGCGCCAAGAGCTCGATCAGAAAGTCGTCGCGCCGGCGCTCGAGCTCCTTGATCGAGCGCCCGGCCGCCTGATGCTCGCAGCCATCCGCCACTTTGTCGATCAGCGCGCCGGTGAGCTCCGGCGCGACGAGCCTGGTCCACGGCAGCTTCAGGGCCGGGCCGAACTGATGCAGCATGTGGCGCATGCCGCCCTCGCCGCCTGCGAGGTGAAAGGTCAGGAAAGTTCCCATGAGCGACCAGCGCAGACCGCAGCCATAGACGACGGCCGCGTCGATCTCCTCGGTGGTCGCGACATCGTCATTGACCAGCCACAGCGCCTCGCGCCACAAGGCCTCCATCAGCCGGTCGGCGACAAATCCCTCGATCTCGCGCTTGATAAGAAGGGGGCGCATGCCGAGCGCGCGGTAGAACGCCTTGGTGCGCTCGAGCGTTTGTCCAGACGTCCTCTCACCGCCGACGACCTCGACCAGCGGCAGCAGGTAGACGGGGTTGAACGGGTGGCCGACGACGACGCGCTCGGCACGCTTGCATTTCCGCGAGATGACCGTCGGCAGCAGACCGGAGGTCGACGACGCGATGACGGCATCCGGTGTGCCGGCCTCGTCGATCTCAGCGAGGAGATCCTGCTTCAGCGCTTCGCGCTCTGGCGCATTCTCCTGGATGAAGCCGGCGCCCGCAACGCACGAGGCAACCGAGTTGCAGTAGGTCAGCCGGTCCTGTGACGACCGCGGTCTAAGTCCGACGCGCTCGAGCGACGGCCAGGCATTGGCAATGGCGGCCCGGAGCTTGGCCTCGCCCTCCGGATCGGGATCGAAAGCGCGCACGTCGAGCCCCTTGGACAACGCGCGGGCAGCCCAGCCAGCCCCGATCACGCCGCATCCGACAATGGCCATTGTGGAAACGAACTTGGACGAGGACTGCATGTGCGCTCCGACTCCGAGTTTGATCCGCCTAGCCAAGTATTTGTTTTCTAGTGTGATTCAGATTCCGAAGCTCGCAACTCGATTTGCCGGCCACATGGATGCGAACTTCGGAATCATTACACTCGTACCCGGAATCATGATTCTGGGTACTAGCGCTGCTTGTTGAGACCGAGCTTGGTGCGCGTTTCCGCCGCTGTCAGGACGCGCGCGCCCATCCGCTCGAGAATCTCTCTGGCCCGGGCGACGAGATCGGCGTTTGAAGCCGGCACGCCTTTGTCGAGCCAGAGGTTGTCCTCGAGACCTACCCGGACGTGCCCGCCGAGGACGGCCGCCTGAGCCACAAACGCCATTTGCAGGCGCCCGATGGCGAAGGCGGCCCAATTCGCTCCGTCTGGCAGGTGGTTGCGCATGGTGAGAAGGGCGTCCGTCGTCGCCTCCGCCCCCCACGGGATGCCGAGACAGATTTGAAACAGGGGCGGGGAGTCGATCAGACCCTCCTTGATGAGCTGCTTCGCGAGCCAGATGTGACCAAGCTCGAAAGCCTCGATCTCGGGCTTGACGCCCGCGGCCTGAATGCGCCTTGCCATCTCACGCAGAACGTCAGCAGTGGCGATGAAGGCCCCATCGCCGAAGTTCAACGACCCGCAATCGAGCGTGCAGATCTCGGGGCGCAACTCCTCCACATGCTGAACACGATCGGCGGCATTCGCCATGTCGGAGCGCGGGCTGCCCGACCCCGGACTGGCGGGATCGAAAAAGAAGTCGCCGCCCATGCCGGCGGTGAGATTGATCACGACGTCGACACCCGAGCCGCGGAGGACTTCGACCGTCTCGCGATAAAGCGCCGGATCGCGGCCAGGCTTTCCTGTTTTTGGGTCCCGCACATGGAGATGAGCGATGGCGGCGCCCGCTCTTGCCGCCTCGATCGCCGCTTCAGCGATCTGACGCGGGGTCACTGGAATGGCTGGATGCTTGTCAGCCGTATCGCCAGCGCCCGTCACGGCGCATGTGATGATGGTCTCCCAATTCATCGCACGACTCCCATGCAGGCGGGTCGCAGCCAGCCCCGCCCAGTATCATTTGCGGTATGCCAGATTTATTTTGATTAGCAAATCAAAATTTTCTGGATCACTCGATGGACACGTGCTAAAGCGCACGGAAAATGCCGGGAACAGGACTGCGCTTGCGAGGTCCCTATGGAGTTCGCCCTGTCAGAGGAGCAGGAGCTGATCGTCAAGACGACGCGCAGCTTCGTCGAGAGCGAGCTGTTCCCGCACGAAGCTGAGATCGAGCGAACGGGCGTCTTGCGTCCTGATCTGCGTGAGGCGCTCAAGGCCAAGGCCATCGCGGCGGGACTTTATGCGGCAAACATGCCGGCGGATACCGGCGGCGCCGGCCTCGATACGCTGACATGGGTGCTCTATGAGCGGGAGCTCGGACGAACCAGCTACGCACTGCACTGGAACTGTGTCGGCCGGCCGTCCAACATTCTCTTGGCGTGCACGGGGGAGCAGCGCGAACGGTACCTCCTCCCGTGCATTCGCGGTGAGAAATCCGATTGCCTTGCCATGACCGAGCCCGATGTCGGCTCGGATCTGCGCTCCATGAAATGCACAGCGCGTCGCGACGGCAGCTCGTACGTCATCAACGGGACCAAGCATTTCATCAGTCACGCCGACGAGGCAGACTTCGTCATTCTATTTGCAGCCACCGGCGAGGAGGATACGCCGCGCGGCAGGAAGAAGCTCATTACGGCGTTTCTCGTTGACAAGGACACGCCGGGCTTCACGGTGCGCGAAGGCTATCGCAACGTCTCGCACCGCGGCTACAACAATGCGATCCTGGAATTCTCCGATTGCCGCGTGCCGGAGACGCAGGTGCTGGGCGAGGTCCACAAGGGTTTCGAGTTGGCCAATACGTGGCTCGGCGCAACGCGCCTGCAGGTTGCCGCGACCTGTCTTGGACGCGCCGAGCGCGCCCTCGGTCATGCCAGGCAGTGGGCCGTCGATCGGGTCCAGTTCGGTCAGCAGATCGGCAAGTTCCAGGGTGTCTCCTTCAAGCTCGCCGACATGGCGATGGAGCTCAAAGCAGCCGAGCTTCTGACGCTGGAGGCCGCCTGGAAAGCGGACCAGGGCACCGTCACCGACATGGACATGGCGATGGCCAAGCTCAAGGCGACGGAAGCGCTCGCGTTCATCGCTGATGAGGCCATTCAGATTCACGGCGGCATGGGTCTGATGTCCGACCTGCCGCTCGAGCGCATCTGGCGCGATGCGCGCGTCGAGCGCATCTGGGAGGGGACGTCCGAGATTCAACGCCACATCATTTCACGCGCCCTCCTGAGGCCACTTGGGGGCTAGCTCGTGGCGCGCGATCTCACGAGGCTCCTCTATCCGAAGTCGATCGCGTTCATCGGCGGAGCGGAGTGCGATCTCGCGATCAGACGTACCCGGGAGCTCGGCTTCGGCGGCCAGATCTATGCCGTGCATCCGAGCCGCAGGGAGCTCGGAGGCATTGCTGCGCTGTCATCGGTGGACATGATCGGCGGGCCTGTCGACGCAGCTTTTGTCGCCGTCAAGAGGGAGCCGGCGGTCGAGGTCGTGCGCTCCTTGAGGTCCAAGGGCTGCGGCGGGGCGGTGATCTATGCCGCCGGATTTGCCGAAGCCGGCGCCAGGGACCTGCAGGCGGCCCTCCTCGCGGCGGCCGGCGGCATGCCGCTGATGGGCCCCAACTGCTACGGCTATGTCAACAGCATCGCCCGTGCCGCCTTGTGGCCCGACGAGCACGGGCTCGGCACCCTCGACCGCGGCGTCGCCATCGTCTCTCAATCCGGGAACATGGCGTGCAACTTTGCCATGTCGCGGCGCGCGCTGCCGCTGGCTGCCGTGTTCACGGTCGGCAATATGGCTGATATCGGCATGGCGGAGATGCTGGAGGCCTTGGCCGCGAGTCCAAGCGTCACAGCCATTGGCCTACATATCGAAGGCGTTAGCGACGTGCCTGCCTTTGCCCGCGCCGCGGCATTCGCGCGGGCCCAGCGCAAGCCTGTCGTCGTGCTGAAGACGGGCCGCTCGGAGCAGGGCGCCAAGGTCGCCTTGACGCACACCTCGTCGCTTGCCGGCGCCGATCAGCTCTACGACGCGCTTTTCAGACGATACGGCATGGCACGACTTCACTCCGTGACGGCGTTCGTGGAAGCACTGAAACTCCTGCATCACGGCGGGCCGCTCGCCGGTGGCCGCCTCGTGTCCATGAGCTGCTCGGGCGGCGAGGCGGCGCTGGTCGCCGATATGGCGCTCGGGAGGACGGTGCGCTTTCCGCCCTTCGATCCTGCAACCAGGGGCAACATTGCAGCAACGCTCGACGATCTGGTCTCGATCGACAATCCGCTCGATTATCACACCTTCATCTGGCGCCAGGAGGAGAAGCTCGCAGCGACATTCTCGGCCGCGCTTGCGGGCGGCTTCGACATGGGGCTGTTGATTCTCGACGTGCCGACGCAGGCGCACATGAACCCGGAGGCCTGGCTCACGGCAGCGCGCGCCTATCGTCAGGCTGCGATGCGAACGGGAGCCCGCGCCGCGGTCGTAGCCTCGCTTCCCGAGTGCATGCCCCTCGACCTGGCCGACGAGCTTGCGGCGCACGGGATCGCCCCCATGATGGGCCTCGACGACGCCTTGAACGCGTTCGACGCTGCCGCCTCGATCGGAAGCAACTGGTCGAGGCCGGGCGTCCCGACCGAGCTGCCGCGCCCCAAGCGCCGCGGGACCTGCGAGCGAACCCTCAGCGAGCACGAGGCCAAGATGCTGCTCGAAAAATCCGGTGTTCCCATCCCTGCTGGCGCAATCAGCACTGCTGCAGGAGCCGCCACGACGGCTGACATGATCGGGTATCCGGTGACGCTCAAGGTCTCGTCGCCGGATATGGCACACAAGACAGAGGCGGGTGGCGTGGCGCTCGACTTGAGAACGCGCCAGGAGGTGGAGGCCGCGGCCGCCCGGCTCGGCAGAATAGCGCCGGAGCTTCTGGTCGAGCGCATGGTGACAGGCGCCGTCGCAGAGCTCATCATCGGGCTCAAGGCCGATCCGCAATTCGGTCTTGCGCTCGTCGTCGGCGCGGGCGGCGTTCTCACGGAGCTTATGAACGACACGACCTCGCTTCTCCTGCCTGCCAGCCGCCGGGAGATCGAGGAGGCACTTCGCAGCCTTCGTGTCTGGCGGCTCATCGAGGGCTATCGCGGCCGATCTGGCGATGCGGAGGCTGTCATCGGGGCCATCGAGGCGGTGGCGCACTTTGCGGCGGCACACGACAGCCTCATCGAGGAGCTCGATGTCAACCCGCTGCTCGTCCTGCCCGATGGCGCTGTCGCTGTCGATGCTCTCATCCGCATGAGGTCACCATGATCGAGAATTCCGGCTCCATCCGCACCGAAATCAGGGGACCCGTTCTCGAGGTCACCATCGACCGGCCCAAGGCCAATGCCATCGACGCAGCAACGAGCCGCATCATGGGCCGCGCGTTCGCCGGCTTCCGCGACGAGCCAGAGCTGCGCGTCGCAATTCTGACCGCTCGAGGCGAAAAGTTCTTCTGCCCTGGATGGGACTTGAAAGCGGCCGCGGCCGGCGAGCCCCCGGACACCGACTACGGTGTCGGAGGCTTCGGCGGGCTGCAGGAGCTTCCGGGACTCAACAAGCCCGTGATCTGCGCGGTGAATGGGCTCGCGTTCGGCGGCGGGTTCGAGATCATGCTGTCGTGCGATCTCGTCGTTGCGGCCGAGCATGCCACGTTCGCGCTGCCCGAGATCAACTCCGGAACGGTCGCGGACGCAGCTTCCATCAAGCTCCCCCGCCGCATTCCCTATCATGTGGCGATGGACCTCTTGTTCACAGGCCGGCGGATCGGCGCGGCGGAAGCGAGGCATTGGGGCTTGATCAACGAGATCGTACCGGCAGGCGAGCTCCTGGCGCGCGCGCGTGAGATCGCGGCTCAACTGGCCGAAGGCCCGCCGCTCGTCTTCGCGGCCATCAAGGAAATCGTTCGCGAGACGTCGCATCTCCCCGTACAGCAGGCCTTCGACCTCGTAACCAAGCGCAGGCTCAAGACCGTCGATGTGCTCTATTCCAGCGAGGACCAGCTCGAAGGTGCGCGCGCGTTTGCAGAAAAAAGAAAGCCGGTATGGAAGGGGAAATAGCGAGGCAGCGCCAGCCGAGACCTTCTGTCGAGAGATGGCAACCCTTTCCTCACGCGTCCTGCCTGGGATCATACTTGTGGTACGCGCACGCGAGCTTGTTGCCGTCGGGATCGCGCACGTAGCAGACGTAGAAGCTCGGCTCGTAACAGGGACGCGTGCCGGGCTTGCCCTCGCTGGTGCCGCCGTTCTCGAGCGCGGCGGCATAAAACGCGCGCACCTCCGCCGCACTGCTCGCTCTCAGCGCGATCATGGCCCCGTTGCCCGCTGACGGCGCACGCCCGTCGAACGGCCGGCACACCCAGAAGCTCACGCCCTCGTCGTAGGAGGGACCCCACCCGGCCCAGCCTTCGGCCCAACCTGGGCTCCGGGCCACGCCAAGCACGTTGAAGACGCTGTCGTAAAATCTGACCGAGCGCTCGAGATTGCTGGCGCCGACCGTCGTGTAAAGGGTGATGGACATGTCGGCAGCTCTCCTCGCTTTTCTTGCAGAGCTATTTCCTGAGCCCGCTCTCGTCGAAGAATTTCGGGAAGAACGCCAATAGACACGTGTAGACCGTCTTGAGGCCTTCCTTGCGGGAGTAGGTCTTGGCCATGGTGATCTGGTCGAGCCAAACGCCTTCCACGGTGACGCGAATGACACGCGCGACGCGCTCCGGCTTCAGGGCGAGACCCGCTTCGCTGATGAGCCGGGCGCAAATGCCTTCCATCACGCGGATGTATTCCAAGTCGTAGGCGCCGCACTCCTGCTGGTAGTAGGGCCGGCTCGACGCCTCGCCCCAGAACGTGCACCAAGCCATCAGGCGGCTCGGCGTGTAGACCGTCTCGCTGAAGTCGGCCTCGACGAGCGCGTTGAGCTGCCGTGCAGGCTGCCCGCCCGCCGATGCCAGCGCCTCGCGCCAGTTCGCCTGATATTCCGCCGCCATGTAGCGCAACGTCTCGGAGAGAAGCTTCTCCTTGGTCTCGAAATGAAAATTGACGAGACCGTACGAAAGGCCCGCCGCCTCGGCGACATCCTGCAGCTTGAGGCCCGTCTGACCCTTCTGGGCCAGAACGGAAATCGTCGCCTCGATCAATTGCCTCTTGCGGATCTGGCGGGTCGCCTTGCGCGGCTCGCGGGCGGGCGTTCTGGTTCTCGTGAGCGTTGCCATAGGGTCGTGCGGTCTCTCCCTCTCGAGCCACCATTCCTCGCAGATGCGAGATGACAAGGAAAGCTCTCAATTCACCGAGCGAGCTTCCAGTATTTTGATTGACAAGACAATCAAAACGCAGTCTGGTGGCATCGTCAAGCGCTGAATAGCGCCCGCGCCGATGGGCCGGCTGGACCGGGCTCATGGCACCTAGTGTGATGATTCCGAAGCTCGCATCCATCTCGCTGCAAGACTGAGCTGCGAACTTCGGAATCTGAATCACACTAGAAAACATATACTTGGCTAGTGTCCTTATCGTTCGCGAAGCTCGCAGAGGACCTGCCGCAGGTGGTTGCGAGCTTCGCGAACGGGACACTAGCCCGCTGCAACGGCATTCGATCAAGCCTTTCGCGGATGTGAACCATGGTGCTGAAAAACAGTCGCAGCCTCGCGAAATCCAACGCCCATTTCCAGAAGGCCGTGCAGCGGTTGCCGCTCGGCGTCGCCTCCAACTTCCGCTACTGGGGCGAGGAGCGCACGATCTACGTGCACCACGGCAAGGGCGGGCGCGCCTGGGATATCGACGGCAACTGCTACGTCGATTACCGGCTCGGCTATGGCCCCGCCATTCTCGGCTATGCAGACGACCGGGTCGATGCCGCGGCCCGTGATGGGATGAACGTCGGTGGCGTCTTTGCGCTTTCGACCGAGCGCGAGCTTGCCGTCGCCGAGCGCATAGCCAAGATGGTGCCGACCATCGATCTCGTGCGTTTTTCGAACAGCGGCACGGAAGCGGTGATGGCTGCGCTCCGCCTTGCACGGGCTTATACCGGCAGGGACAGCTACATCATGATCGAGGGCAGCTATCATGGCCTGTTCGACGCTGCAATGTGGATGGCCAATTTGACGGACTGGGATCCCGCGAGCGGCATCGAGCCAGCGACCGCTCCCTACTCCAAAGGCATTCCGCAACGCCTCAAGGACCTCGTCCATCTGACGCCGATGAATGACGAGAACCGTCTCGAGGACATTTTCAAGAGGCACGCCGGCGATATCGGCGCCATGCTGATAGAGCCGATGATGGGCAATTGCTGCGCCATCTCTGCGACGACGGAATTCGTCAAGACGGCGCGCGCACTTTGCGACAAATACGGAGTCCTTCTCATCATCGACGAGGTGAAGACGGGGTTTCGCGTCGCCAAGGGCGGCGTGCTTTCTCTGCTTGGCGTGCGCCCCGACATCGCCACGTTCGCGAAGGCCATGGCCAATGGCTATCCGATTGCCGCCGTCGCCGGGCGCGAGGACATCATGCGCTCCTTCCGCTATGGCGGCGCGGCACACGGCGGCACCTACACCGCTCATTCCGTGTCGCTGGCGGCGGCCGAGAAATGCCTCGAAATTCTCGATGAGACGCCAGCGCTCGCCACCCTCGCGGCCTACGGCGAGCGGCTCAAGGCCGGCATCAGCCGCGTCCTCAACCGGCGCGGCATCGTTCATTCGTTCTCCGGCCACTCGTCGATGTTCGGCCTCTTCTTCGCGCCGAAGCCTCCCGGCAATTACCGCGACTGGAAGCGCTCGGACTACACGTTCTACGACAGGATGGCCTATCACCTGCACGATTTGGGCATCATCTGCGAGCCGGATTCGCGCGAGCCGCTGTTCATGTGCGAGGCGCACGACCAGAGCTGCCTCGAGGATACACTCAAGGCATTCGAGGCGGCCATCGATCTGACACTCGAGCAAGTGAAGTACGAGGCGACGGCGTGAGAGTTTACGACGCCATCATCGTTGGTGGCGGCCACAATGGACTTGTGGCGGCGTGCTATCTCGCCAAAGCGGGATTGAAAGTGGTCGTCGTCGAGAAGAACGACTGGGTCGGCGGCGCTGCCGTGTCGCGCTCGCTCTATCCGGGCTTCACCTATTCGAACTGCTCTTACGTCTCCTCGCTCCTGCGGCCCGAGATCATGCGTGATCTCGACCTGCCCCGGCATGGGCTGCAGATCCTCCCCTACGAGGGCGGCGCGGTGCTGACCCGCGATGGCGGCTACCTCGCCATGTATCGCAATCACGACGCCAACAAGCGCGAGCTCGCGCGCCACTCCAAGCGCGATGCGGAGGCCTACGACCGCTATTCGCGGGACATCCTGCGCTACTGCCGCTTCATCCGCCCGCTCTTGATGCGTACCCCGCCGGACCCGACGTCGTCGCGTCCGCGCGACCTCAAAGGGCTCATCTATCTCGGCCGACGCTTCTCTGAACTGTCGGAGACGGAGCTCCTCGAGATGCTCCGCTTCTTCACCATGAGCATCTCCGACTATCTCGACGAGTATTTCGAGAGCCCCGTGGTCAAGGCCTACCTCGCCGTCTCCGGTATCATCGGCACGGCGCTTGGACCCATGTCGCCCGGCTCGGCCTACGTCCTCCTCCACCACTACATGGGAGACGTGGACGGCAATATCGGCGCCTGGGGCTTCGCGCGTGGCGGCATGGGATCCATCACTCAGGCCATGAGCCGCGCGCTGGCGGCCGCCGGCGGGGAGATTCTGACCGGCAGGGGTGTCGACCGCATTCTCGTGCGCGACGGATGTGCAGCCGGCGTTGTTCTCGAGGGCGGGGACGAGATCCGCGGCAAGCGCGTCGTCTCCGGCATGGACGTTAAGCGCACGTTCCTCAAGTGCATGGACGAGCGCGATCTGCCGGCCGCGTTCGTCAAGCGGGTCAAGAATTTCAAGATCCGCGGCTCGTCGGGCAAGCTCAACATCGCACTCGACGGCGTGCCGAGGTTCCCCGCCCTGCCCGACGGCACCACCTCTACGCGCGGCGATCTGCACTTCACCGACAGCATCGAGCGGATGGAAAGGGCCTACGACGACTGGAAGGCCGGGCGCTGGTCGCGCGATCCCTTCCAGGACGTGATGATTCCGACGCTGATCGATCCGACCATGGCGCCGCCGGGCAAGCATTTCATGAGCTCGTTCGTGCAGTATTGCCCGCCGAAACTCGACGGAAAGGACTGGACGGACGGGGATCGTGACGCGTTTGGTGCCGCCTGCATCGACCAGATCGATGATTATGCCCCCGGTTTCAAGAGCCTCGTGCTGCACGCCGAGGTGCGCACCCCACGCGAGCTGGAAGCCGAGGTCGGCCTCACGGAAGGAAACATTTTCCAGGGTGAGCTGACCTTCGACCAGCTCCTGTTCAACCGCCCGGTTCCAGGCGCCGCGCAGTACCGTTCCCCCATCCAGGGCCTCTGGATGTGCGGCTCGTCCACGCATCCGGGCGGGGGAGTGATGGGAGCACCGGGACGCAACGCAGCAGCGGAAATCCTGCGCAGCATGTCGAGACCAGAGACCATGAGGGACGCCTATGACGTCCTATGATGCCATCGTGATCGGCGCGGGCTCGAACGGCCTCGCGGCAGCGGGCCGCCTCGCCAAGGCCGGGCGGAAGCCCTTGGTTCTGGAGCGCGCCGGACGGCCCGGAGGCGGCGCGCAGAGCCACGAGTTTGCGCCCGGCTACCGGGTGAGCTCGGTAGCGCACCTATTGACCATGCTCGATCCGCGCGTCGAAAAGGGCCTGAACCTCGCCCAGCACGGGCTCGCCTATGCGGCGAGGACGATGGCGACGACCGCTCTTTCCACGTCAGGCGATCACCTGGTGCTGAGGGGCCCTTATGGAGCGCATCTCGAGGGCTCCATCAGCGAGCGGGATCGTGCGGCATGGACGGAGCTGCGGCGTAAGCTCCTGCGCTTCGCGGCCGTTCTGCGGCCCTTGAAGGACCAGGCTCCGCCAAAGCCGGGGCACGGCAGCCTCACAGAGCTGGTCCAGCTCGCCCGCGTCGCGCTCAAGGCCCGCATGCTGGGACGCGACGATCTGCGTGAATTCATGCGCATGATTTTGATCAACGTCGCCGATGCTCTCAACGATGAGATCGCGGACGAGCGCCTCAAGGGCGTTGTGGCGTTCGATGCCGTGCTCGGCGCGCATCTCGGGCCGCGCTCGCCGAACTCGCTCGTGCTCATCTTGAACCGTCTCGCCGCAGAGGCGGCAGGAGAGACCGCCGGCATCGCATTGCCGAAGGGCGGCATGGGGGCGATTGCCGACTCGATGAGTGCTGCGGTTCGCGCCATGGGCGTCGAGGTTCGCACAAATGCCGACGTGTGCTCGCTCATCGTCGAGAATGACCGCGCCCAGGGTGTGGTTCTCGGTCATGGACAGGAAATCCGGGCGAAAGCCGTTCTTGCCGCCATCAACCCCAAAAACACGTTTCTCGACATCGTAGGGCATCGCCACCTCGATACCGAGACGGTGCGCAGGACGCGAAACATCCGCACCCGCGGCACGGCCTCCAAGCTGCATCTCGCGCTGAAGGACCGGCCGGACTTCAAGGGAGCCGACCTTTCGACACGCCTCGTGATCGCGCCGTCCATCGCCGCGGTGGATGGCGCATTCGACGCGGTCAAATACGGCGCGTTCTCGCCCGATCCCGTGATGGAGATCATCGTGCCGAGCGCCATCGAGGCGGGACACGCGCCCGATGGCCATCACGTGCTGTCGGCCATCGTGCAGTTCGCCCCCTTCGCGCTGAATGTTGGCTGGGAAGCGGGCCGCGCTGCATTTCTCGAGCGCATCATGGCCACGCTCGATCTCTATGCGCCCGGAATCCGCGCGCTCGTCGAGAAGGCCGAGTTGCTGACGCCGGCCGATCTCGAGGAGCGCTATGGCTTCGCCGGCGGAAACTGGCATCACGGTGAGCTCGCCGTCGAGCAGATGCTGTTCCTGCGTCCTTTCATCGGCGCGGCACACTACGAAACGCCGATCAGCGGCCTCTATCTCGCCGGCGCCGGATCGCATCCCGGCGGGGGCGTGTCGGGAGCGGCAGGCTGGAACGCGGCAGAGCGCATGCTTGCCAGGGAGGGCCGGGCATGATCGATCCGCGCCTCCACTACGAGACACCTCTCCTCTGCACGCCGTTCCATGCGCGCACGGCGGCCCTCAACAAGCTCAACAGCTGGGTACCCTGGGCCGGCTATACGACCGCGCTCGCCTTCGACGACGTAACGACGGAGTACACGGCGATCCGCAATCAGGCGACCGTCTACGACCTCTGCCCGATGCGGAAGTACCGTATCACGGGCAAGGATGCCGTGTCCTATCTCGACCACCTCACGCTGCGCAGCGTCTCCAAGCTCAAGACCGGTCACGTTCACTACACGGCCTGGTGCGACGAGCACGGCAAGCTCCTCGACGACGGCACGCTGTTCCGATTGCGCGAGGCCCTGTTCCTCCTCTGCTGCCAGGAGGCCCATTTGCCGTGGTTCCTCGACAGCGCGATCGGCTTCGACGTCGACGTGACCGAGGTCACGGAGGAGATAGCGGCACTGTCCCTGCAAGGGCCGTGCTCCTGTGCCGTGCTGAAGTGCGCCGGCTTTGCCGAAGCCGCCCAGTTGAAGCCCTTCCAGGTGGCCGAGCTGCCCTGGGAAGATCAAGGAACGCTCACCATCTCCCGTACGGGTTTCACGGGCGATCTCGGATACGAGCTTTGGACCACGCCCGACCGGGCGCTCGAGCTCTGGGATCTCCTATTCGACGCGGGCCACCTCTATGGGCTCCGCGCGGCGGGAACAAGCGCTCTCAACATGACCCGCATTGAGGCGGGATTCATGATAACCAACATGGATTTCATTGCCGCCGGGCAGGCGGTGCGAAATGATCGGGCCCGCTCACCGTTCGAGATGGGATTGGAATGGATGGTCGATTTCGAGAAAGGTCACTTCAACGGCCGGCGCGCACTTCTCGACGAGAAACGCCGCGGCACCTCGAAGTGGGCCCTCGTCGGGCTCGACATCGAAGGCAACGTCCCTGCAGAGAATGCGCTCGTCTATCACAACAAGACGCGCGAGGTCGGGCACATCACAGCGGCCCTCTGGTCACCGGCCGCCAAGCGGAACATCGCGCTCGCGATGCTGGAACGGCCGTACCACGCCGGGAGATCGAACACTCTCTGGGTCGAGATCTATGCGTTGCGCGAGCTGGAGTACCACAAGCTGATGGTGAAGGCCCGGGTCGCGGAGCGGCCGTTCTTCAACCCGGTCCGGCGCCGCGCAACCCCACCGGCAGACTTTTAGTCGAGGAGCGAGGACCATGGATCACTCCCGCTCGTTTCATCCTGCCTCCCCGCTGCTCGGCAGCTGCGTTCCCTCGCTGCCGGCCCTCTCCTACTACGATCCTGGTTGCTTCGCCGAGGAGCTGAAGACGATCTGGGGACGCGCCTGGATCTATGCGGGCCGCGCGAACAATCTACCGGCTATGACGCTTAGGCGCCTTTCTGCTGCCGGCCAGAACCTCATCCTGATCAAGGACCAGGATGGAGCGATCAGCTGCTTCCACAACACCTGCCGCCATCGCGGAGCGGAGTTGTGCTCCGCCCAGGAAAAGCGCCTCGAGTCGCGGCTCATCACCTGCCCCTATCATCAATGGACCTACGCGCTCTCGGGCGAGCTCGCCGGCACAGCGCTCATGACACCGACCGCGGACTTCAAGAAACCGGAGCACAGCCTGTTCGCCGTTCACGTCCGCGAGTGGAACGGCTTTCTGTTCGTATGCCTCGCCGACGAGCCGCCGGATTTCGCGAGCACGCCCGATCTCGGTCTTGCCGTCTACGACAACTGGCCCATGCGCGAGCTCGTGACCGGCCACACGATGGTCAGGGAGTTGAAGTGCAACTGGAAGATCTTCTGGGAGAACTACAACGAGTGCCTGCACTGCCCCAGCATTCATCCCGGCCTCTGCGACATGGTCCCCGTCTACCGAAAGGGGATCATGAGCTACGATGAGGCGTCCGACTGGACACCGGAGGCACCGCGCCCAACCCGGAATCTGAAACCTGGGGCGAGAACGTGGACCGTGAACGGACAGGTCTGCGGCGCCGAGTTCCCGCTTCTCACGGACGCCGAGCGCGCTGCCGGCTACCACTTCGTGACCCTCCTGCCGAGCCTGTTCGTGGTCGCCCACGTGGACTACGTGCGCGCAGTCTCGCTTCGGCCGTTGGGACCTGAGACCACCGAGTTGAGAGCAGAGTGGCTGTTTCCGAGAACGACGCTCGAAGCGCCTGGATTCGATCTTTCGAACGTCGTCGATTTCGCTGCCAAAATCATCCTCGAGGACGGCGAGGCTTGCGAGCTCAATCAGCGCGGCGTGCGCTGCAGCAGATTCAGCTCCGGAACGCTCGTGCCGCAGGAGTATGCTATCTTTCAGTTCCACGAGTGGGTCCGGACTGTCACGAAGGAGGTCCGCTCATGAGCATCACCATCGATGAGGAGAAGTCTCGGCCGCCAAGGGATTGGGACCGCGGCGGGCTGCCGGCCTGGACCTATCAAAGCGAGGCCATGCTCGAGCTCGAGAAGCGGGAGATATTCTACACCCACTGGCAGATTGCTGGTCACACAAGCGACGTGCCTCGACCCGGCGACTATTTCACGTTCGACATCGGGGAAGAGCGCGCCGTCGTGGTGCGCGGCGAGGACGGCCTCATAAGGGCCTTCAACAATCTCTGCCGGCATCGGGGCGCCCGCGTCGCGCCGCTCGGACAGGGCCACTGCAAGAATGCGCTGGTCTGTCCGTTCCACGGATGGGTCTACAATCTCGATGGAACGCTGCGCGGCCCGGCGCGGCCCAAGAGCTTCGGCGAGCTGGACAAGAGCAGCTTAGGTTGTCAGCGCTTCATCCTTTCTGACCCTAGATACAAGAATATAAATCCCAAAAATGCGATCGATACTCCAAAAAGTGACGCCACTCTGACGAGGCTGGTGAACTGTTCCGGGTAGATAAAATCGATAATCTGAGCAACAAGTCCGATACCTCCGATAACCGACAGCAATGCCAGAACGTTATTTGTCTTGTTTTCCCGTGCTTTTTCTTCGTTACTCCAGATTTCATTAATATAGTTGCCGAGATGCTCAATGTCTTCCTTGGCACCTGCAACAACTTGTTCAGCCCTTACTGCCCGCCAATGCGTCTCGTACACGTCAAGTTCATGAGCCCATGCGCAGACTACCTCAGGTCGCGACTCATAAATTAGACTGGATAGGATTCTCCGAAACTTTGAAATTTCGTACGTACCTAGTCTCGCTGACGCCGCTCCGGGCGCCCGGAACACGTCCTTCGTAGCCTGACTTGATAAATCCTGAATCCGTGATATTGCTCCAACTGTGGTGCCTACATGTCTCCAAACATCGAGAAATGCGTCTGCTCTAGCAGTCTCGCCTGCTAAATGCACTGCATTGGCGTTGTATCCAGAGGCGAAGTGATGTCCGCGCCACTTGCGATTCTGGCGGATCGCCTCGATTGGGGCATCCGCAAGCGCCGAGATGATCGCCGGATCAGCCGCCGCGTCGGAGTCGCAGACGAAGAAATTGTCGGTGTAGTATTGGCTAATGCCGGAGTCTCCTATCGTCGCAACTTGACCACCCTTCTGCCTTGCTGGTTGCAATTGCTGCGAAAGGGAGCTTCTTAGCTCGCTTTCATATGTATTCCAGTCAGCAATCAATGGTAAGCGTCCCAAGATCCCACCGAAAGCAGAGATACTCTCATTATACAATGCTTCCTGAAAACCCAATATTGCTTGAGTAGCAGCAATCCGATCTTGAGCTTCTGGAATATCAAAGCTCCAGCAAACCTCCAAGTGCCCAAATCCGTAATCATAGTAGCGAATTAAATCGTAACATTCTGCAGTAACTAACCAGAGACCGCCCGGCCACTCTCTTGCTGCGATAAGCAGCTCGCTGGGCAGCAAACTAATACTTTGAAGATATCCACCCTTGAGAACTGCTATGCTGTTTAGCGTTTCAGGTGTTTCAATTTTCCAGTTGCGCGAAAATAGACAGTTCTTATTGGCTTTTATTGCGAATTGACTGAGTGTGTTGATTGTTTCGTGCCGGACTTTTGGACTTGGAAGCTCCGAGAGGCAGTATGGAAAAATAGATACCAACGTTAGGTGCATGTTCTGGCCCGTCCTGTAAGACCACATACGTGAGCGCGCCGCAGCCGGAGCGCGGTCTGATGATTTTCTAGCGCGGAAGAGTCCGGCTGCCAAGCTGTTTGCCCTTCTCGGCGGCTCCGGCTGCGGCAAGACCACGCTGCTGCGCATGATCGCCGGCTTCGAGCGGCCGACGTCGGGCAGGATCGTCATCGAGGGGCAGGACATGACTGGCGTGCCGCCTTACGACC
>Ga0233425_10003106_pt1 | contig 31012 bp, 15 predicted proteins | sample Watercolumn_Towu_2_FD_181712 | JGI IMG/M metagenome (GOLD analysis project Ga0233425, IMG submission 181712) | Freshwater microbial communities from Lake Towuti, South Sulawesi, Indonesia - Watercolumn_Towuti2014_140_MG | ecosystem: Environmental > Aquatic > Freshwater > Lake | place...
GTCGTCTACGACGACTGGCAGGTTCTGGGGCGCGAGAACGCGAAGCTGAGCAAGCCGGACGTGCCCAACTACGGCGCCAGCTACGCCTACAGCGCGCGGGCCGCGCTGGTGTGCGGTGTCGACGCGGAATTCCCCGGCGCTCGGGAAGCCCTGACCGCACTCGAGGGAATGCTCCCCGGCCACCGAGATGTCATGATTCGCGAACCGTTCTGGGCGATAGTGCCGCGTGTTGCACAGTAGCCGCAACGGCACGAAGACCGGGCCGTTTGCGATGCCCAAAGTGACCTTCTCGAGAACTCCGACATGTTATCGCTCCTTCTGATCACTGCCGGCGCGATCGCGGCCACCCCGGTCCCGGCCGCCCGGTCCCTCGCGACGTCAGTGCAGCGGCAGCCCCTCTGGTGGCAAGGCAACGACTTCCAGTGGGTGCGCGGCGCCAACTACATTCCGGGATATGCGTACAACTCGTACGCGCAGTGGGACAAGAGCGTGCCGACAGATGGACCAGGGCATCCGGTTGCTGGACAAGGTGTTCCGCGATCTGGGAGTGTACGACGAGATGCGGGCGCCGGGAAAGTGAGAAGGAACGCGAGGGAGCAAACGGCATGAATAAGGCAATTTGTCGCGGGCCGATCGGCGCAGAGCATGACACTCAGACTATCTCGAGAAGCGTCGGTGTTCGATGTTCAACCGGAACTCCACGCGCGCGAGTTGCCGCCTGCGTTTGTCTCGTCGGCGCATGGACCGTGTTTACCAGCGTCATGGCACAGCCGACTTCCAAGAATGCGCCGACGGTTTCCGTGCGACTCGCCGACGTGCCTGGGCCCTGGTCGAACCCGCTGGCCGAGAACCCGCTGTTCAAACCGGCCTTTCTCCGCTACACGGCAACGGTGGAGGAGTCGTCCGAAGGCAAGTCGGTCGTATTGGCCATGCGTCTCAAGCGTTCCACCGATTTCGCCCTGCCGGTCCTTGCGCCGTGGCATCAAGACGTGCCGCTGGACGAACTCGCGCTACGTGCCAGTAACCTCGGCTCCGCGGAAGTCAGCGTGTCATTGCGGTTGGTGACGGCGGACAAGAAGTCCGTGGTGACTCCGGCACAACAACTGGCTGCCGGCGAAACACGGTGGCTCGTCTGGGACACGTTGGACGCGGAGCCGGCGCAAGTGCCCGGTGCGCGGGCCACGACCGGCCACGTGTTGCTGGCCTTGCAGCATGTGCGCGCCGAGACCGACTACCGGGTCGCGTTCCACGAGTTGGAGTGCCGCGAAGTACCCGCATTACCGGCCGTGTCGATCGAACCTGTCAGCCTGCGAACGGCTCCGGAGAGAGCGGTGCAGTTCTCCTGGCAGCCGGCTCCCGGCGCGCTCCCGTGCGGCCCCGTGCCGGTAGCGTTGACGCTCCAACGCTCGGGAAATGTCTTTCTGCGATTCCAGAGTTCGTTGGTCGCCGTGGGCGGCACCGTCGGGCTGTCGCCCGTGCAGTTCAAGTTGCCGCACGGTTTGCCCGCGGGAACGTACGACGTGATCGCGGATACGCGTCGCGTGCCAGTCCAGGGTCAGCCGCCGCGGAGGGCGCAGGTCGGCACGTTGGAAGTGGAGTGCGTGCCAGCGCCGCAACCTGTGAAGGCCACGGTCGAATCGTATCGAGGTGCGCCGACCGTCCACGTCGCGGGTCGACCGGTGACTGGGCTCAAATACATGACCTACCGGCTGGATGAACGTTATGTCGAACAGTTTGCGACGACCGGTGTCCAGGTGGTCGGCTTCGGCTGCGCGTGTGGCGAGCATCCCTATGGCCTGGCGGCCGACACCTGGCTGGCGCCGGACCGGTTTGACTTCAGCGAAGTCGACGCGCGTGCCGTGCGGGTGTTGTCTGCGCATCCGCAGGCCTTCCTATTGCCGCGCATCTACGTGGCCGCGCCGCGGTGGTGGGTCGAGCGATATCCGGACGAGTGCGTCGTGGCCCTGTCGTCCGGCGGCACACGCATCGATTTCGAGGAGCCGGCGGGACATCGACCGGGTTCGTGGGCCTCGGAGCGCTGGCGGACTGACATGGGCCGCGCGCTGCACCGGTTCATTCAGCATTTGCGCACGGCCCCCTATGCCGACCGCGTGCTGGGCGTGATGATTTGCGCCGGGACGACCGAAGAGTGGATGCTCCCCGGTTCGAATACGGCGGAGTGGACCGACTACTCGCCGCCCGCAATCGAGGGTTTTCGCCAATGGCTGACGACACGCTACGGCAGCGACGAACAACTGCGGGCCGCCTGGCATGACTCACAGGTCGCGTTGGACAATGCGGCACCGCCGCACATCGCCGAAGCGATGGCGGCCGGAACGGGAGAATTCGTCGATCCGGACAAGGGGCAGCGACTGACCGACTGGTGGCTCTATACGTCCGATCTGACGGCGGACACGATCGAGCACTTTGCACATGTGGCCAAAGAGGCCTCGGCCGGCGAGTGGCTGTGCGGCACATTCTACGGTTACGTCGTGCAATTCTCCGAACCGCGGATCGTGCGCTGCGGGCACCTGGCAATCGACCGGCTGGCCCGCTCGCCCCATCTCGATTTCTTCTCCAGCCCCACGCTCTATTCGCACCGGTCGTTGGCGGCGGGCGGTTACAGCACGTTCATGTCGCTGACCGACACGTTTCGCCTGCACGGCAAACTCTGGTGGAACGAGAACGACCTCCGCACGTTCCGTGTGCTCGATGTGCCGGTGGCCAACGTCGAGCAGATCGACCGTCGCCAGACGCCGCGGGAGACTCGCGATCTGCTGTGGCGTGAACTGGGCAACGTATTGGCGCACGGTTGCACGCAGTGGTATTTCGACATGGGGGGCGGTTGGTACGACGACCCGGACTTACTGGCGACCGTGCGGCGGCAGGCAGAAGTGGCCGAGTTGGCTCTGCATCGCGAACGATCGTCGGTGTCCGAGGTGGCCGTCGTCGTCGATCCGCTGGCTTTCACGCAGCAGACCGTCTTCTCCAGGGTCAACAGCTGGCTCGTGCTCGGCCAGATTGCGGAATTGGGTCGCATGGGAACACCGTTCGACCTGGTGAGCCTCGCCGACATCGAACAGCTGCCGCCGCGAAAATTGTGGGTGTTCTTGAATCTCTTCGGGCCTGATGAGCAGCAGGTCGAGCGGATTCACGCACGGCTGAAGCGTGATGGAGCCGTTGGCCTCTTCATCTACGGCTGCGGGCACTTGCAGGGTGCCGACGGCGTCAAACGTCTGACCGGGATGACGATCGTCGCGGACGAAGCGCGGCGCAAAGCCGACGTGCGCGTGTTGGCAGCGAGTCTCGGATTGAGTGACGACGTCGAGTACGGGACCGGGTCGAGGGTTGGCCCATCGCGGTTTGATGGCGCCGAGATCACGCCCACGTTTCGCGTTGACGACGCGGACGCGGAGGTGCTTGGCGTGGACAGTCAGTCGCAACAGCCCGGTCTGTGCAAGACCCGCATGGATGGCTGGACATCGGTCTACTCGGCCGCGCCATGCGTGAGTGCCGCCGTGCTACGCGCGCTGGCGACGTCGGCCGGCGTGCATGTGTACATCGACGAAGACGCGGTGGTTTACGCCAACGCGTCGCTGTTGAGCATCACGGTGGTCGAACCGGGTCGACGCCGCATTCTCCTGCCGCAACCGGTCAACGTCGTCGACGCCATCTCGGGCCAGCGGGTGGCCGAGCAGGCAACGTCTCTTGAGTGTGATTTCCAGGAGCGCGAGAGCCGACTGTTCCTGTTGGATGATGAATTCTGAAAGGAACGCCCTGATTGTTCAGCCGGTGCCGATTCGTCCATAATGAATGGCCCCGTCGCATACCACACAGCGATAGGACAACACGGTGAGCCTTGGTGACTCCATCATCCTGTTGCTGACCGTCCTTCCCGCGGCCGATCCGGCCGGATCGGTCACGCTCCACAACCACGCGCCGTCATCGGTCCCTCTGCAGATGGCCTGCGACCGGCTGGCTGAGTATCTGCAGAGCTGCCCGGAATCGGGTGAGATCCGCACCTCGCGGCACACCGAGCCCGATCCCGCGCTCGGCGAGGAGGGCTATGCCATCCGCTCCGAGGGCCGCACCATCACCATCGAAGCGAACACGGATGCGGGTGCCGCCAACGGCGTCTATACCCTGCTGCGCACGCTGATGATCGAAGATCGCACATCGCCGTGGGAACGCGCGTGGGAACTGCGCGAAAAGCCGGCCCTTCGCTGGCGGAGCATGATGGTGGCCCCGTACAACTTTGGCGGCGCCCACGGCTTCAGCATCTTCAGTCCGGACCAATGGACCTTCCAGCACTGGCAGGCCTACCTCGAATACCTGCGGCTGCTGAACCTGAACGTGGTCGGCCTGTACCCGATGCGGCTGTACGATCCGGCGATTCCCGAGACATGGCCGAACAAGACACGCTACGAAATCTGGGAACAAGTGCTCGACTATGCCCATCGTCTGGGATTGAAATTTACCTGGGTCCAGACCGCCAATCAGGTCCACCAGGAGACCTGGTGGCGCCACCCGGAACTGCGGCCGGGGCACGAGTTCGGCTGGTTCGGTTGTTCGTTGTGCTACAGCAAAGGACGGGACCTCGTACGCCAAACGCAGCGTCACACGTTCGAGCGTTTCAAAAACGCCGACTACTTCATGCTCATGTTCAGTGACGGAGGGGGCGCGTGCTATTGTGATGACTGTTCTCGCGATCAGGCCGCGGTGTTTCTGCGCATGGTCGCCGATACGCAAGAGACCCTGCGCGATGTCAACTCGCCCGCCCGCGTCATCTTCTGGAACTGGGCGCTCGACTGGTGGTACCGGGACCTGACCGGGAACATCCCGGAGTACTCGCAAAAATTCCCCCAGGTGAGTCGGATCCAGCAGGACGTGTTTGAGCAGCTTTCGCGGGATGTCGTATTCGAGGACATCACGGCCGTGCCGGCCGTGTTCGGCGGCCACCAGCAGGACACACTGGTGCAGGCCAAGGAACAGGGCTTCGCCGATGTGATCGCATTCGCCTACGTCATGAACCCGGAGTTGCGGATGTTTGCCTTTCCCCAACCGCGCATCCGGATGATGAGCGACATGCTGCAGTACGTCCGCGACAAGGGGCTCGCCGGTATCGACGGCTACCGCCTCGCGCCGCACGGACGTGTGCTCAACGACTTCGTATTCATGCGGCTGGCCTGGAATCCTGACCTCACACCTGACCAACTCATCGACGAAATGGCGGGCTATCTCACCAGTCGCCCCGAGAATCGCGCCAAGGTGGTGGAAGGAATCAAAGCCCTCGATGCGTATTGGGAAGGACGGGACCAACTGGCCAACAGCGATCGAGCGGCCACGCTTTTTGACGAAGCCAAGGTCGGCGAACCGTCGTACCAACTCGAGTACACGGCGGACATGCTATCCCTATTGCCGGGCATTCATCGGCTGAATCACGGCAATCTCCCGCCCGAGGAAGCAGCGCAAGTGCGGCAGAAGTTGTTCGCCGAAACCCAGCGGCGCTATATCTTGCAGGGATTTGGCAGCACGGATTACCAGTGGGTGCCCGAGGCCAATGGCTACTTCCGCGAGTTCCTCGATCTGTGCGTTCCCGTACCAGTCCTCTCGCCACCCCTGCCCGAACCTGCGAGTTCTTCGGAACAGGTCGAACGATAGGCGAAAGCACGGTCGGGTAACGCAGGCCAAGGGCTCACTTGTCTTGGTCGACTGCCGGTGCCGGCGGGGCTACGCGTGGCAGCATGGGCAGTCCGCGATCGGCCAGCGGCGGCAGCGGCGCGTGCGTGAAGCCGCCCGGCGTCGTCTGGTACCAGTAATGGACCACGGCGTAATCGACCCAACACCCGTCCTTGCTCACGGCCTCGTCCCAATCGGGACGACTGGTGAAATAGCGCTCCTCCCGCCAGTTGATGTGCCACGTGAGCGACTTGTTGAAGCGAATCGGCATAGTGTCGTGAAACCGATAGACACTCAGCCGATTGAACTTGTCCAACGGTCCCTGGCCGTCCGGCTTGGCGTTTTCGACCAGCGTCATGCCGCTGCGCAATCCGGCATAGGTGTTTCGATACCCCCAGCAGAACCCGAACGAACACTCGGTGCCCAGGTAGTCGATCGCCCGCTCCCGGCCGTCGATGTCGATTTCGTTGTTGCCTTCCATGACGAACTGATACGCGCCGAAGAGCGGCTCATCGGTCACTACGCTGAATTGCCGGCCGATTACCTGACCCGTTCCCCGCACCTCGAACATGGTCTCTTTCGTCTCCTTGGTCAGCTGGAACCGCTTGCGCGCGTAGGTCGCGTGGAAATAGCCCCACTCGTCCTTCCAGGCGGGCACGCGGTCCCACTCGACATACGTGTAGTTCGGGATGTCCAGGTCCGTGTCATTGCGGAGCACGACCCGCGCACGGCTCTTGAACGGCATGGGGAAGTAGGCGTTGTAGTTCCACGGTGCGCACTCGATGAACTGCGACGAGAAGTCCATCCCCGCTCCGTTGCAGCCATCGCCGAAGAAGTCGGCCAGCGGGCAGTGAACCGCCGGCTCCGGAGCGTCGTCGAACCAGATCTCCAGCACGACTCCGCGGCTGGTCAGTTCCTCGGGCACGTGTCGCGTCACGTGCAGGGTGCGGATGACACCCGGCCCCTCCAGGTCCGCTACCGTCATGCGGCTGTGGGCGTCGAGCGACGGCAGCTCCTGGTAACGATCGTATTTCCAGCCAGCGTTCGACAGTCGTGACTCCACGTCGGGGCGAATCACGGCGATCTCCGGCACTTCCTGCCCCCGGACGACATCGCCACACAGGAGGGCCAGGCCGCAGGTCGCGACCAACCGCTGCGGGCAGTAGTGGACCATTTCGGAACGTCTCTCACAATCGGGCGTCTATCGATCTCGTCACAGGGACCAACTCGCATGGAGCGCGCGGGGCGCGAGTCACTCGGCCACCATCCACTTGCGTGCCAGCTGCAGTAATCGCTCGTAGCCCGCGATCGCCTCGGCTTCCTTCCCCATCCGGAACAAATGAGGAATGGAGAGCCCGAGTTCAAAGCACTCGGCCGCGTCGCCAGACGGTCGCGCTGCTGCGCGGGCAACCGTCGCGAGCGTAGCAGCCAATGGCGTGATCCCGGCCGCCGTGCGCGGCGCCGCTTCCGCCTGTTGCAGCAGCTCCGGCCAGCGCTGCCGCTGTTCGACCTGTTCCTCGAGCGTCTGATGATCAGGCACGGCCCGGAGCGGCACGCCGTCGGTATTGCGAGGGAAACCGTGCAGCGCGGCCACCGTCTCGGGATCGCGCGTCGTCCCGTCCGGATAGATCACGCCCTGCGAGTCGCGAAACATGATCTTTCCGATCATCAGCTCCCACAAATAGAACCCGACACGCTGCTCACCCGCGACCCGAATCACCAGCGGATAGGGCTGGCCGAATCCCGGACTGCCGCATTCGGTGATCACCATCGGCTTACCCTGCTCGGCCCCGTAACGACGCGCCAGGTCGATGTCGGCGCGGAACCACGACTCGCGCGGCGAGTAGGAGTGCAACGACACGAAATCAACCAGGTCGCTGGTCCGCGGAATGTACTCAGCCACCGCATGCCCCACCGTGATCGGATGCTGCGGATCGATCTCCTTGATGAAACGGCAGAAGTGCCGTACGAACTCCCAGATCACGTCGCGTTCGGTGCGCGTCACGTGTTCGAAGTCGGCCATCGGTTCGTTCATGATGTCCCAACCCAGCACACGCTCGTCGCCGCACAGCGGCTGCACAACGGCGCGCACGTAGTTCTCGAGTGCCGGCCAACTGTCCCGTCCCAACCGGCTGAAGCCCGGATTGTTGACCCACGTCTCGGAGTTGGCGCGTTCCAGGCTGGGTTCCAGGCCAAAACACGAATCGAACAACACGAACAAGGGACGCAGCTGATGTGCGTGGCAGCGAGCGACCAGGTCCGCGACGTTCTTCGTGAACACCTCCGGGTCGTGCTCGTACGCCACGGTGGAGAGAAAGACGCGCACCGAGTTGAGCCGTAGGCGCTGGGCGTACACCAGTTCCCGTTCGACGACATCCACATCGTAGTGGAGCCACGCGCCTACACTCGTGCTGGCGTAACTGGGCGTGTAGTTCGCGCCGCGAATCGCGGCCAGTTCAGCGGATAGGTCCGCGCCGGTAACCGATTCGAGGCGCAAGCTCATCAACAAGGCGATCAGCAATGCGAGCCCCAGGCGCCAACGCAGGACCGGAATTCCTGATCGCCTCAACCAGCGTTTGGCCACCAGGAACCTGGCGATGCGGTGCGTCATGTCCATGTTCTCCCAGAAGAGGAAACATGTGTCGAACGGATAGCTCCGGCAACTGTTCACTGATCGGCACTTCCGTAGAGCCGAGCAGCGTTGTGGTGAAGAAGATTGGCTGCGGTTCGTTGGCAACAGGCGACATCAATCCCCAGGGAGCCGCGATGTTCCTGCAGGACCCGCCCCAGAATCTCCCGAGTGAACCGAGACGAGCCGGCGGCCATCTCCACCGACGTCGCGTCGTTGGAACAGGTGATCTTACCCTCCGGGACGTACGGAAGCCACGTGGTGAGCGCCCGCTGGAAGAAGACGGGGTTCAAGATCGGGAGCCAGCAGGTGTCGAGGTAGACGTTCGGCCGATGCTTGGCGATCCACGCGGACTCGTCGAAGAAAGGCCAGCAGTGGATGAAGACCATTCTCATCTGCGGGTACTGCAGCGCGAGAGCGTCCAAGGGGAGTGGCGAGGAAGCCGCGAGGTTAGTCGTTCCGACGTGAATCTGATGAGGCCACTGGCGATCGTGCGCCTGGCGGCAGCACTCGTGCACGATCCAGTCTTCCCACACGACCAGTTCGGCCGGGCTGCGATCGCCGCTCCACTTCACTTCGTCGTCGCGGCGCGGGCGGAAGTCTAGACCGCGGCGGTAGGCCTGGGCCTGTTTGATCCCCAGCGCCCCCTGGGCGGCAATCCGGTCAAAGAGCCTGCCGATGAATTCGCGCCAGCTGCCCGCATCCCGCGGTTCGATGCCCACGAACGCCGCCAGAGTTTCCCGGCGCGGACATTGCGTGGGACCCAACTCGAGCAGCGGATCGATCCGCATCAACGTACCGGTGAAGGTTCGTTCCTCAGCGGCACTCGCCGCGGAAGCCTCCTGATAGTAGAACTCGGGGTGAACGGGACGGACGAGTCGAGTGAGGCGGGCATGGTCCATGGCCTCCCGATACCAGCCGAACATCCGCTGGTATCGACGGCCAATGGCCGCGTCAAGCGCATCGATGGCCGATGCATCGGTGTTGTCGATGTCGACCCCATGAAGCAACTCAATCCCGCGCCGGATGCACTGGTAGGCGCCGGTAAGTCGCTGGCCGTCCAGCGCCGGGCGAAGGACTTGCATGGCGCGGGCGGAGGACTCTTCGGCCAGCGACAGGATATTCGGGGCGCCGCCGCGGCGCGCCAGTTCATCGGGGACATGCCCCTCGGCCGACAGCCAACCGCCGAGATACGGATCCAAGAGGAGGTCGATGAGACGCGTTGTCCGTTGGGGCGTGGCACCGGCCTCAATGTCAGCCCGGAACCCACCTGGAAAAGTTCCCACGGAGTTGATGCTGCCCCAGTGCTCGTGGGCACAGAAGATCGGAACATCGCCCAGTTCCAGGTCGTCTCGATCCGGCGGTGGCGAGTCGTCTCGCCCCAACGCGGTGGCACACGTCGAACCGGCAATTGCGGCACCGGTGAGTGACAGGAAACGGCGACGCGTGTCGCCATGAAGGCCTGGAACCTCGCGCGTCATCGAAGGAGTCTCCATCGTGTTCAGCATCGTCGGCAAATGCCCGGCTGCGCCAACAGCGATTCGATCTGCGTCACCCGTTCGCGTCAAGTCTGTTCAGTCATCCAGAGCGCGAAGCGAACGTGCGGCTGGCGCGAGTGCGACGAGTGAAACGAACAGTTCGAGGAGCACCTGGGACACGTTTCGCCGTGACAGATCGGCGCGACTCATGAGCAATCATCCTCACACTCTGAAGCTGCTACCGGAAAAGGCGAATCCGCTTCACGGGTCGTCCTCTGGGGCGAGAAACCGATGCCGCAGAAAAGCCACGAGGGCGGTGTTATCGGCTCCCGGATCTTTGCCAACCTCCGGGCCGATGCGGATCTCCACGGAGACTCCCGCTTTCCGCAAGGCCTCGGCCAACAGCACGCCGTGCCAGATCGAGTGGGGGTCGTTGATCACCGCGGGCACGGGCGGATCGCGCAGCACGGCTTGCTGGTCGTTCCATGGGCCCATCACGAAGGCCGGCGGGTCGTCACCGCTGACCAAGAACAGAGGCGATGCGTCGCGGATCCGCTGCCGCACGGCCGGGTCCTGCTCGAATTGCTCGGCCGTGCAACCGAAAGCGGCCGTGAACGCATTCGCAAAGTCCTGGCCGCGCAACGGCTGGCTCGCCAATTCCGTCGGGCGCACGCGGGTCAGATCCATCGGGCCCGACAAAGGCACGAAACACGACAGACGGCTCGAACAGCGCTCGACCGGGTCCGCACTGTCCGCCTTCGCGATATCGTCATGCAGCGCGACCCAGGCTGCGAGGTGTGCTCCCGCCGAACCACCCAGCGCGGCTATGCGATCCGGGTCGAGGTTCCAGGTTTTCGCCATCGAACGTACAAACTGCACCGCGCGCACCGCGTCCTCGAGCTGGGCCGGCATGGTGTGTTGAGGAGTGAGGCGATAGTCGATGGCGACCACCGAGATGCCCGCATCGAGGATCGCGCCGATCAGGTTTCCCTGGTATACGAATTGGCTCTTGCTGCCACGGCGCCAGCCGCCGCCGTGGATCTCGATCACCACCGGCGTGGGTTTGTCCGATTTCACGAGATACGCGTCCAGTTTCTGGATTTCAGGATGCGTCTTCCCATAGACCACATCGCGATGAATAACCAGTCGCGGATCGCCATCAAAGGGGAGACTCTCTGGGCCCGAGCCGCCGCCCATCTTCATGCTGACAAGATCTTCGTACAAGCATTTCAGGTCGGCGGTTGCCTCTTCAGGCCGATACGCTTGCGAAAAGTGTTTGATGAACAGTACCCAGCCGAGATGTTTCGCAAGTGCTTCAGGACTCTTTGCGGCATCCTCCTTGATCTGCCGGGCAGCATCGGCGTGCGTGGGAAAACCTTTGGAGGCAGCATTCTCGTTGCTTTGGATGAAGGAACGGTACTGGCCGTCCCACTCCGTGCCGCCGGGGCCTGTTTGCGATCGGTGTGAGTCTGCCGCATCCCACTTGGCCAATTCGGCGCGGCGCGATGCGTCCTCCTTACCGCTCGTTTTCGCGGCTGGCGAATCCTCGCTCCGCGCCTGCCGTCGTTCCGCGGGTGCCGGTGGCGAGACGGTGCGGTCTGGTGCGTCCTGGCCGCGGCGCGCCTCGGACCGATTGCCGCTGGTACGCTCGCGCGGGGCTGCCTCCGCGGGCGCGCGGCCCCGCTCGCGGCCGCGGCCCGGGCTTGGCGCCGTCTCGGGCGCGGCCTTTACTTCGTTCAGGGCTTCCGCCTGCTTCGCGGTCAGATGGACGACACGCTGGGCCGCGTTGTTCTGCTCGTTGATCTCATGGATCGTGTTCTGCGGATCGACCCGCACGGTCACCGTGTCGCCGTCGGCCAGTTTCTTCTCACCCAACCAGACGCCCATCCGCGTGGACTGTGGATCAAGCGCCAAAGGCGCATCGATGCCGCTGAGGATCCCCCTCTCGACAAGTTCCGGCTGGCCGCCCGGCTTCTGGAGATAAGTTTCGACAACGACATCGTTGGCTTCGGAGCCGCCGATGTTGTGAACCCGGATGTCCAGCTCAAGCTGCCCGAGATGTTCATCGTCGGCAACTCGAATGTCTTCGTCGCAAACAGCGAGGTCCGCCGGAGTGTTGTTCATCGGACCGGCCGCCGGGGCTTTGACTTGTGCGACTTCGACTACCACAACCTCTCCTGGCGGAATGTCGATGTCGAGCTGCGAACCGCGGGCTTCCAAGGTGAACCGTCTTTCGGAGAGAAGCTGGTCGATCGTCCCGTCGTCATCGCGGTCCACGCCATAGCGCAGGTTGTACTCACCGCCAGCCTCCAACAGCCACGGTCTCAGGCCCAGCGTCCGCGGCTCGGCGTGAAAGCTGTAGAGATGGAGCTTCAAGTCCTTGAGCGACGCCCGCTCCACCAGGCCTGCGAAGTCCTTGCCCGCATTGGCATAGGTCACAGCCATCAGGGGGAGCCCTTGGAAGACACCCATTGCGTCCGCGCCGACGTAGAAGCTGACCATCTCGGGATAGTACGCGATGCGGTCGGTCTGGGACGCCTCGGTCGTCATGTGCGGCCAACGCTTGCGGATCCAATCCGCCATGCCGCTGGTGCTCTCGGCCACAGCGCGCTTGTCGCCGGTCAGCCGATACTTCGCGTACCCCGTCGCGCGTTTCAGCAGCAGATCGTCGAATCCCTTGTCGCCGGTCAACAGGCGGATCTGCAGCAGTCCGGTGATCAGCCCGCCTTTGTCCCCCAGCAGCTTACTCGCGACCCACGCGTCGGACCCCTTCGCCGCTCCGTCCGCGACCGGCACATCGAAGCCGGGTGAGACGCTCCGGACATACTCGTACTGTGCGCGGAACGGCTCGAGGTACTTCGCATCGCTGCTGGCGACATACGCTGAAAGCATGAGGTTGACGTAGTGGGACATGTAGATACCGGGCCACTCGCCCTCGAAGCCGCCGAGGTACCACTTGCCCGAGTACCCTCCGTTGTCCGCACCGGCTCCTTGCCTGCTGCCATGGCCGTTCTGATGGCCGCCGGGTCGCCCGTCCCACATGACGGCGTTCGGGATCACGCCCTTCGGTTTGCCTTCCTCGGTGCCCATCGCGACGTGGTAGCAGGCATCGGCTTTTTCCAGCAGCACCTTGCGGGCAGTCGGATTGGCGTTGTACCAGACGAGCCATGGGACCGAACGCCAGGCGCGCAGGCAGATGGCATCCTCGTTCTGATACGGCTGATCCGCCGGCTCATGGTTGGCCGCGTAGCGCGAGGCGCTCATGTCGCCGCTGCGATAAAGTCGCCACCCGCGCGGGTTGATCCCGGTGAGCACGTTCTTGTTCAGCTTGGCGTGCAGCATGTTGCGCTCGACCCACAGCGGATGGCCGTACTTGACGCCGACGAGATAGTTGATGCCGTCTCCGGATGGTTCGGCCGAATGTTCGGCATCGGCGAACGCAATCTCGAAGACACGGTCGCGGTCCAGCACGCCGCTGTCCCAGATGCCCGCGGTGAACTTGTCGAGCATCGTCATGCACGCGGGCATGGCGCTGGGATCGATTAGCGAGAGGAGTCCCCAGAACGGCATGACTTCCACATCGTCGGTCCAGCCGCCGCCCAGTGCCCCGTTGTCCGCCTGGCCGTTGGCGGCCCACCAGTTCCCGAAATCGATTCCCTGGCCGAAGGCGCGCCGGAGCCCGTCGGCCCAGGCTGGTGTTCCCATGGGTGAGGGATAGTCGTTCAGCGGCCAATCCTGCGTACTCCATTGATCGTGCAGGAACAGTCTCACGTAGCGGTTGTCCGGGTACTTCTTCTCAACTTCCTCGAGCGCCCAGAGGCCTTCCCAGGATTTCGCGCACTTGACGAACGGCACCAGCGCGCGGAACATGCGGCCGCGGTAGACGAGCGCCTTGAGGTAGAACGGATGGTCGGGCGGGAACTGCCGGTGCAGCATGTGCACGCGATGGAAGCGGCCCGTCGCACTGATTTCGGTTCCCGCTACATTGCGCCGATCCACAAAGAGATTGATGCCGGCAAAGAACTGTTCGCACTGCGACAGGAGCACGCGCGCCGTGTAGTTCCGAGGATCCGCCTCGATCGCAGCGCGAAAAGCCGCCTGTGCTGCGTCCAGCATCTCCCAATCCTCATCCAGTCGTGGCGAGCCCGCCAGCGCCATGTAGACCATGCCGCGGCCCATCTGCAGCTGTGGAGCCTCCATGGCGGCCAATCGCTTCTTGGCCTGCGCCAACTCGCCGGCGTTGAAAGCCTCGGCGGCGGCAGCCAATTCCGTTGGACAGCCCTCCGACGCGTGCAGCTTGTCTCCCGCGAACTCAAAGGGCGCGTCGGTGTGGGGCACAACCACGACACCCATCAAACCGACTTCTCGGAACGGGCCCGCATGGGAATACGTGCCGCGTTCGATCACTTCCTGTCGCAGGTCCTCGTACGTCACCATTTCGAACGAGCGTTTGCCGGCTGTTTCATCACCGTACGCCTCGATGGTGATCTGGCCATGGGGCGCGTCGGTCACCGCCCAGATCTTATGCCAACCCCCAAAGGCTCCGTCGTCGCGATGACCGCGGCGATAGTGATGGTACGTGAAAATGTCCGTGTCTCTCAGCACCTCCTGGCCGTTGATGCGCGCAAATACGTGGAACGCGGGGAGCATGTGTCCTAGATTCACGATCACATCGTACCGACCCGGCGGCACATCCAGCTTGAACGCGATCTTCTTGTCGGCGACGTAGTCGCACGTGAGATCGTCGACGCCATAGATCGCCGCCCGCACCGGCGTGGGCATCGGCGTCAACTCGCTCTGCGACACGATGTCTTCCGTGAGATGTTCCGCTTTGCCCGGGGCCGTCGCGAAACCGTAGCCCTTGTCTTTCGAATACACGTCCGCCGGCACGACTTTCTGAAAGCCGTTCTTCACTGGGCTCTCGGCCGTCCCCATGTCGAACAGGAAAACCCCGTCCACGCGCGGGTACTCCCCTGCGAACGACTGCGGCGCGATGGGCCTGGCGTTCCGGACGGGGACCTGCGCTGGCAGGTTTTGGGTGACGAGCAGCACCACCGCCAGGCCGAAACTGGCGGCCCGCAGGGTTTGCCAGCGCCCCACCGCGGGCATCGGCCCAAAACCGGTGTCGATGCGCGCGTCCTCCCGGGAGAACCGCGGCCCATTCCGAAAACACCTGCGTTCCGAGTTGTCGTGTCCGTTCGCCTGAGTGTCTTGGTCGATCATTTGCCGCCCTCCTGATTCACGTTGCGGTGCTCCACTCGCGTGGCGCACGTTCACGCTGCAAGCTGCATTTCCGCACACTGGCGCGTTCTTTAGACGTCCTTGGGACTCTCCAGGTAACCGGAATCAATGATCCGCGGCCGTTGCGCCGCTCGCGCCGGGGAACCGCAAATCTTGCGATCCTTCGACAATGCCACAGCGACGCTCGGGCGCGTAGCTAATTCGCGCACCAGGCACAAACCGACGAGCAACACACAGAATCGGTGGCATGGCACCTTTCAATTCGATCAGAGCAGACCCGCTTGGGAAAACAACTGTCCGACCAGTTCCACTGAATCTTCGAAACACTCTTTGCCGTACTCGGCGGTCGCGTCGCGCGGGTCCTGTCCCCCCACCCCTTGCGGCCATGTGGACCGCTCCGGGGCAAGTCGGGACAGGTCCACCAGATCCGGCCTGAGGTGCATCATCAGCGACGTCTCGTTGCGGCCAGCGTGATCCACCTGACTCTTCCACTGTCGGCCGATGTCCCGGGTCACTCCGAACAGCTTAAGCTCGAACCGTATTTGACGCTCGGAGAGGTTCTCAATCCAGGACAATCGCGATGGCCCGTGGCCGTCGGCGAAAACGGCTTGAAAGCCGGCACGTTTGAGTTGTGCGAGTATTGCGTCCACCATGATCAGGTGCAGCCCCTCGGGGATCCAGTAACAGCTCCCGTCCAGTTGCCGCGGGGGAGTAGTGGATTCCGCGTAATCCATGCCGACGAGCGTGCGTCCGCCGTCTGTTGGTTTGGCTCTGTCCGGCCCGAGGTGCAGTGACGGCATCACGATCCCACCGAACCGGCGCGCACACTCCCGCATGAGTCCCTCGCACTGAATTGCATCCGAACCCAGCGGAAGATGTTCCCCGTGCCACTCGAGCGTCCCCAGAGGCAAGTAGGCAATCGGCCTCTCAGCGAGCCGCCTGCGGAATTCGTGCGGCAGGAGTTCATCAAAACGGACTTTGACTCGTGGAGGCGCCTCGGTACCTTGTGCAGGCGCGGAGACATCCGCCGCTTTGGTGGGCACACTTGGTGCAAGGCCAGCCGATGCGCCGGCCAACCCTGCGGCAAGGAACACGCGACGCGATGAATGAACGGGCTTCCGCATGGGATGGAGTCCTTCCTGGTCAAGAGCGTGCTGTGCACTTTTCCGGCACGATACTCAGCAGATCGCGGAGAAGTCAACAGTTGTCGCCGATCGCAGAAAGAGGGAACGCAGCAAGTATGATTTCGCCACGTCGCCTCCGACCGCACCTGCTTCACGCTTTGTCGACTTGCGAGTCCTTCATTTGTCGATGCCTGGACGCGTCTTGCGGGGAACGAGGCGATCCCCGATCGCTGCCGCAAACGGTCCAACCGGTTACCAACCGGCTGCGGATGGCGTCTAAGTCGAGGAGAAATCGCAGTACTTCAGTCTGCCGGCGCGCGGGCCAATGAATGCTGACGAGCAGCTCAGGACAAATCGCATGAGGATTCCGTTCCTGACAGCCTGCAGGTCATACGACAGGTTTCGAGCATCGACATGCTGCGGAACACGGCCTGTGTCGACGAGTGTGTCCAAACCACTTCACCCCATCCGGTCCGAGGAGCATTCCATGAAGAGCTGGCTGTCCATTGTCGTCCTCTTCACATCGATCGTTTGCCCGGCGGTCGGCGCGGCCGACGGAGGCATCGAAATCGTGCGAGACACCTGGGGCATTCCGCACATCTTCTCGGACACGGATGCGGGAGCATTCTACGGTTTGGGGTACGCCACGGCCGAGGACCGCGCATTTCAGATGACTTACTCGTTGCGGATCATTCAAGGCCGGTTGGCGGAAGTGGTGGGCGACGCGCGGCAATTGAACCGTAACGACACATCCGTGGATCATGACCGCAAAATGCGGACGTTCTCTTTTTACCGCGCGGCGCAACGCACGGCGGAAGGCTTGGACGGGGAGACACGCGCATTGCTGCAGGCCTATAGCGATGGCGTCAACGCCTTTTTCCGCGAACACCCCGACCAACTGCATCCGCTCTTCGGCAGAACGGGGCTCGAGCCGGAACCCTGGACACCCGCCGACTGCCTGGCTTCCTGGTGGCATTTGGGACAGTTCTTTGCCACCGACGGTACTCGTGACTTGATCGCGAGCCGCAACGATGCCGCGGGTAGAACGTCGGAGCGCGGCGCACAAGGACGGGCCGGAGGGCGGGGAGCCGGGCGCGGATCTGCCGCCCCAGCCGCCGCCGGCGACATGAAACCAATGCCACCCGACGATGGGCCGGCAGTCGTCAAGCGGACGGACAAGGAAAACGAATGGGTCGAACGGACGTTTCAGTATGCGCGGGAACACGGCCTGGCGGCCGGAGCCTCCGGCCCAGAGGGTCCGAAGTTCAGCCACGCCTGGGTCGTCGGCGGCCAACGCACCACGAACGGAGCAGCAGTCCTGGTTAGTGATCCCCAGACTCCAGTGCGCAATCCGGCGCTGCTCCACGAATTCCATCTCCAGGGCAAGACGTTCAATGCGCGGGGGATTGGCGTGCCGGGCAGCCCCGCTATTCTCATCGGCTTCACCGATCACGCGGCGTGGGGAGTGACGGCGCTGGGGGCCGACCAAGCCGATCTCTTCCAGCTCGACACTGATCCGGCGCACCCCGATCAGTATCGTTTCGACGGGCAGTGGCGGCCGATGACCGTCTATCGCGAGACGATCAAAGTGAAAGGGCACGAACCGCTGGAGATCACCGTGCGCGAAACGCATCTCGGGCCAGTCGCCACGGCCTTCTGTTTCGCGCAACCGGGCGAACCGGAAGTCGCCTTGAAGCGGATTCCGATATGCGAATCCGACCGCGAGACGATCCAGGCCTCGCTCGCCATGATGCGCGCCCGCGACGTCCAGGAGTTCGACGCGGCACTTGCTGGCTGGAGGTTCCCCAGCGCGAACATGGTCTTCTGCGACCGCGGCGGGAACATCGGTTATCGCACGGTGGCGGCCATCCCCGTCCGCTCGCGTCACGATCCGGACGGCGGGCGCACGGCGCGCCCCGGCCACCGGTCGGATCAGGACTGGCAGGAGATCCTGCCGCACGATCTGATGCCCAACGTGATCAATCCCGCGGCCGGGTATCTGTACAGTGGGAACCATCGACCCATCGAATCCTGGTATCCGCTCCCCTTAGGCGCGATGACCGGCACCGGCGGCGACACGCTGCGATCGTGGCGATTGCGGGAACGCCTCGAAGCCCAATCCGCTTTCACACCTGAGGATGTGCGAGCCATCCACTTCGATGCAGTCAACCCGGCGCGCCGCGATATCGTGCGGCTGGGCCTGCACCTGCGGGACGTGCTGCAACGCGAGCTCTCCGCCGATGCGCGTCAGGCACTGGCACGGCTGGAACCCTGGTACCGCGCTGGCGCCTCCACGTCTCTGGCCGAACCGGGCGCGGAGTTAGCATTGGAGCTGAACACGTTCTTTCGCGTCATGGGTACGGACCTGGCACTGGTCTATGGCGGCGGCGAATCGGGGTTGGCGTACTTCTTGAAGACCGCCACCGCGCGATTGGACCACGATCCGCAGGCCGATCTCTCGCCGATGGAGCAGGATTTCATCGACAAAGCATTAGCCGGTGCCTGGCAGGCGGCGCAGCAGAAGTACGGCCGCGACCCGGCCACCTGGAATGCCCAGGCGCGCGAGTCCGTACAGAAACAGCGGCTCGGCGTCTACGAGAGCCTCGACGGTTTCCCGGCCCTCGACCCCGCGCTGAGTCTGACCACCCCGGCGCTGCTGCGGATCGATGGCGGCACAATCGGCTGCCAGACGGCCCAATCCTATACGCAATGGGTCCCGATGCACGATCCGGACCAGGCACAGAGCATTTTGCCGATCGGACAATCGGAACGCCCCGACGCGCCCGCGCGGACCAGCACGCTCGCCATGTGGGGCGAGAGCAGTCTGCACCCGGCGCCACTGTCGCGCGCGGCGGTGGAAAAGCTCGCGAACTCTCCCGCCAAGCGTCTAACCATGCCGCGGGCCGCAGATTGACGCACCTGTTGTTACGCGAGAAGAAAAAGGCATTCACCCGTGAAAGGCAACACGGTCGTGCACATCAATATCGCCGTTTGGCTTCCCGTCCATGAGCGGCAATTGCAGTGTCAGCCCTCCGTTTTCGGGTCCTCGCGAAAGGAGACTTGGACCAACACCCTGCAGACTGTACGACCGTTTTAATTGTGTTATAAAGGCTGGCCATGCCCGTCTGCCAAGTGTCGGGGAAGGCACGGGCGGCGCGCGCAACAGCAATCGTGAGGGGGTGGATTGCAGCCCCTAGGCACACAAGGAGCAGACCAATGCGGATCGCCGTCGGGAGTGACTGCACGAGCCATCTTACCGCGGAGATCGTGGGCTACCTGGAGGCAAAAGGGCAGGAAGTCGAGCGCTGCGCGGCGATCGCCGGGCGCGCGGCGGACTACGTGGATGCCGCCGCCGAGGTCGCGCAAGCTGTCGCGTCGGGCCGGTGCGCACAGGGCCTGCTTTTCTGTAATACGGGCACAGGCGTCACGATCATTGCCAACAAGTTCTGCGGCGTGCGCGCCGCGCTGTGCATGGATGCGTTCTCGGCGCGAATCGCGCGACTCGCCAATAACGCGAACGTCCTCGTGCTCGGAATGCGGCTCACCGGCGAGCCACACGCGAAAGAGATCATCGACGCTTGGCTGGAGACCGAGCCTTCGACGGAACCGAGGCGTGTGAACTTCCACCGCAAGACCGAGGAAATCGATCGGGCGACGCGCAAGAGCATTGCTCAGTACGATCCGGCCGGACGAAACCTCGAAGGGTAGAGGAAGAGCGGAACCGTACACGACTGCGGCCGCTCACCCCACCAACTCCTGCCCTTTGGAGGTCGTGCAGTTTAGAAGTGGTCTCACTGCCGTGGCTTTTGCTTCACTCTCCCTCTGGGAGAGTCGGGCCGAAGGCCCGGAGAGGGCTACCGCGCCGCTGCTCATAGAATTCACTGCTGGTTCAGAAGACCCTCCCCGACCGCTGCGCGGCCGACCCTCCCGCACGCAGGAGGGTGAATGTAAACCGCTACGTCCAAATGGTTCCAAAACCGCACGACCTCTTTGGGCGGGGAGGAGGAGGCTGGCGACCGACCTTCGTCGCAACTCGCGCAACTTGTTCGCCGGAATTGGCACTAAAGACCGCCGAATCATTAAGCGTCGCCTCGGCACCATTCGCCGTGCGCAGGGCCGCTGCTTTCGCGGAGCGAAAGGCGACCATAATTTCCGGCGCGGTCCTAAATGGCGTTTCGCGATTGTGGGGCGCCCTTGCGTTTCGGTGCGGTCTCACGACCGCATCACGCGTGGGAGTCTTCATGAAGTGGACCGGTCGGAAGACCACAACTCGGTGAGCGTTCCCAAGATCACGCAAGGCCATTTAGCGTGTGTTTGGCAGAGCCGCAGTCACTCGTTCCGCCAGACGAGAGACAATCTCCTGCACTACTTTGTCGCCCAGATCCTGGGACGCCTTTTCGCGCGGATCCTGGCCATAGATGGCGTACAGCGGGTGAGTCGGATCGTGCGTGGGAACATCCTTCCGCGGGGTGTCGGCCAATACGACTCGCGCCGGGTCCCTGCCGGCCGTCAACCGGTCGAGGTGCACCCATGCCGGATTCAGCGCCAGCGCAATACTCGTCTCATACTTGGCGGCGTGATCGCCGCCGGACGCGTCGCCCGGCGCGGGCGTGGTGATTTCAGGTTCGGTCAAGCCGATGAATCGTACGTGCGGATGGCGGTTCTGCGCTTCCTGAGCCAACCGATGCACCATGTCCACTTGTTCCGTGGGATAGTGACCGGTCAGCAGGACCACCACGCGAAAACCCTGGCGTGCCAAGTGATCCAACGTGGCTTCGATCAGCGGTGAAATCTGGGATTCCGGCAGCATCAGGGTCCACTTGTAGCCGACATGCCCGCCGCCGGTGCCGTAGAAGAACGTCGGCAACACGGTGCCGCCGGTGCGGACTGCGACGCGCTCACACAATGCGTGGGCCTTGATCCCGTCGAAGCAGACAGGCAGGTGAAAGCCGTGGTGTTCGTATGTGCCCAGCGGCACAAAGGCGATCGGTGCCTCGGCGAGCACCTGTTCCAGTTCGTCCGGCGACATCTCCTCCATCCGCCCGTGTGGTTTCGTTCCGCGTGCCATGCCCGCTGGTCGGGCCCATTTCTGCCGCGCAGCGAGTCCCGGACGATCGTTTGCCAGGCGTTGCAGAAAACTCTCGAGCGTGCCTTTCGCCAGGTAGATGCGGCTGACCGTCGTGCTCGCTTCACCGGGGCCTATGTCGCCAAAGCTCGGCGCGGCATGCAGGCAGCAGCGGTCGAGATTGTCGAACAGGAAGGCGGCTTCGAGGGCCGTGGCTGCCATGTATGCGCCGGCTGGCTCCGACGTCGTCACGATCCACTCGCCGTCCGTACGATCGGGGCTAGTCGCGCCGAAACCGCGCACAAACACCGATTCATCTCCGGGCGCCACCCGCGCCGGCAGATAGAAGCCGACCGTGGGCATGGAGCCCTTTACTCGCGTTGTCTGTGCCATGCAGTGCGGCTTGCCTTCGACGCTCATATAGGTCCGCTGCAATTTCCAGTCCTGAAACGCCGGAGCGTTGGTTGGGTTGACGCAATTGAACGCGAATACGTCGCGCCACGAAAAATCGGTGTGATTTCTTACGGTCATCTCTACATCGACGTAGTCGCTGGCCGGAACGAGTCGCAGCGAGTACGAAATCCGTCCGCCGGGACCCCAGGAACAGGAGACGGTCCCATCCGCATCAGGTCCTTGCCATTCGACCTTGGCTTCCGGGAAGTTGACCAGCATGGCCTCGCGGCAGCCGATCGTCTCGGGGATTCCCAAAGCGAATGCCTGATCATCCAGGTTTGGCACGCGCGCCGTGACCTGCATCGCGCCGGCCTGCGGTTTGAGTACGATTCGTGACGAAGCGCTTGCGGCCGCGGGCTCTGCTGTCCCGGGTGGCTCTGTCGCATCGCGCTTGGGATGAGCCGGCGGCGTTGCCGCGGGTACGCTCGCGGGCAGATTCAAGTACTGCCGCAGGAACGCCAACTCCCGTGACGTGAACGGGCTCGCTGTGCCGCGTGCTCCCTCCGCCGGCAGAATGCACACTTCGTGGGGTACGCCCAGTTCCTTCAGTCTGTTGGCCAGGATCAGGCAGGTGATCGGCGTGTGGGCCTCCCATTTCAACCGCGCATCGCCCGGCCAGAACGCATCCGCGGGTCCTTGGCTCATCAAGAAGACCGGAGGCGAGTCCTTGGTGACATACTCGATGGGAGAGAGGGGTTTCAGCCGCTGCAGCAACTGCTCCAGCGTCAAGTCCTCCTGGCCCACACCCAGCAGGCAACACATGCGGCCCCAAAGGTACTCCTGGCGATCGGGACCGCCGAGCAGTTCTCTCATATGCAGCACCAGATCGGTTGGCGGAGAGCCCGCCAGGATACACGTCGGGCGCGAGGACTCGCGTGCGATGGGATCCGCACCCGCCGGCTGGGCACGCTCTGGTCCAAGACCTACCATCAGCGCCACGTGGCCGCCGGACGAGCGCCCCTTGATCGCGATCCGCTTCGGATCCACGCCCCACTCCTTGGCGTGTACGCGGATGTACTGAACGGCGCGGGCCACGTCGTCAGCCGGCGCCGGCCAGTGGACCGCTTCGTCCACCGTTCGATGCGCCACGACGACCACCGAAAAGCCGGCGTCCAGGTAAGGCCGAAATGGCTCCGGATTGGCATCGCGGGGAGGAGAGGACGACCAGCCGCCGCTGAGGATCTGCACAAGAACGGGTGATGGCTGCGGTGACTCCACGAGGAAGGCGCTGAGCATCTGGGCGTCGGGCGCCTCGTTGCCATAGGCAACGTTGGCGATTACACGGACCTTCGGCGCCTCCGAGCACGCAGCGTCGTGGACCGGCCCCAGCATGAGCACTACTGCAAGGGACAGATACATCCCACGGGAAGTTCTGAGGTTCGCGACGTTCATGGTGTGTCCTTCTTCGCTGGCGGCAGGTCGAGTTCGACCGTAGCTTCGTTGTTGACAAGCGTGATTTCGCGCTGCCCCTCCGGCAGGCTTAGCCGGGCCGTCACCGTGACTCTGTTGGGTTTCGTCGTGAGGGGCAAGGCGACGCGCACGACTTGCGGGTCAAAGCCCAAGGGCGCTTCAATACTGGGAACATGGACCGTACCGATTTCGCGCTGGTCCTGAAGCAACGTCACCTGCACGTTTCTGGCTGCCCGCGCGCCGATGTTGTGGATCGTCACCTCCACCGTGCCGTCGTGCGCGTTGTACGTGACATCCTCTCTCGACAGAGCCAAGTCCGGCAATTCGGGCTTCGCTCCGTTCGCTGCCCCGGTCTGGCGCACGTCCAGCACGATCTGCTGGCGCGCGGGGATCGTGACGGGAACTGGCTGGCCGCGGGATTCCATGCGGATCTGTTGTGGGGTCGGCTGCACATCCATTTCGCCGTCATCATTCGCATCCGGCGCGATCCGCACCTCGAAATCGCCACCGACCTGCAACAACCAGGGGACAACGGCGGCCGAGCGGGGCTCCGTCGCGAGGTTGCAGATCACGACGCGGAGCCGCCGCGAAGTGGCCTGGAGCACAGCGGCCGCGAAGTCGCGCCCCAACCCGCGGTATGTGACCAGGATTTCCGAACCCGCGGCGTCGCGACCGGTCATCATCTGCGTGGCGTTGCCCAGACCCTCGTAGTGCACGCGGTCGGTCGCCATGGCCTCGGTGGTTACGTGCGGCCAGCGCTCACGTACTCCCTGGTTTTCCAGACGCGCCGCGGCCAGCACTTCCCGCAGGGTCCGCAAGGTCGGCGGCTCATCGTGTGCGGCAGCCAGGTACAAACGCTGGAGCGCGCGCCATTGGTCCGGCCAGCCGGCGAGTCGGCTCGCGATCCATTCGTTGCTGCCCGGCGTGAGTTCGCTTGCCGGGGCGGTGGCTCGTCCGGTGGCGGGAGAGCCGCCGTCCGGCATGTGGCGTTCGACGAATTCCGCCTCCAGTTTCAACGGCTCGAGGTACTTCTCATTACCCGTGGATTCCCAGGCGAACATCAGCAAGTCCACGATGAATTCGTGATAACCTCCTGCTCCCTCGTAGTCGTAATTCACCGTGCCGGGCGGGTGCGCCGCGCGATACCATTCCGGCGAACCAACACCGCCGAGTACCGAACCCTGGAAGCCAATCTCCTGGGGAATGATCCCCGCGGGTTTGCCGCGTGCCGTGGACATCGAGGCAGCATGCCAGGCGTCCGCCCACGCGACAAAGAGTTCGCGCAAGGAGGGCAGGTTGTTGTACCAGACTACCTTGCGCGCCGGGAGCGTCGGACGATAGTTGATGCGCGAATCGCTCCAGGTCGCGGGATCACCGATACCCACGGGCCCCAGGAAGTTCGAGCGCATCAGAAAATGCCCCTGGTCGTTGTGGTCCATCCAGACGTCGCGCATCAGCTTGGCCGTCTTCAGGGCGCGTTCGACGTACAGCGGATTGCCGTAATCGATGTCGATCATCGGCGGTAGCGTGTCACCGGTCCACTCGCCCGTATGTTCCGTGTCGCCCGCGTAGCGGAAGTACCCCGCCTCCGTGTCGATCGAACCGCTGACCCATGCTCCATCAGCCAACTTGCGGACTCCTTGCAGCAGCAGCGGGCTTGCGTCGGGACACACGGCCGCGAAGGCGCCCAGCCCACGGAGTATTTCCACGTCGTCCCCCCAGCCGCCGCCCAGAGACCCGTCCGGCTGTTGACGCTGCCGAATCCACCACTCGGCCAGATCCAATTCCCGGTTGAAGGCTTCGTGAACCTCGGCGGCCCACGGCGGCATGCCGGCCGACTTGGCTGTGTAGTCGCGGACGGTCCAGTCCGGATGCAGACCCCGCCACCGATTGTGCAGAAACCACTGCAAGAAGCGGTTGTCGCCAAAACCGTCGCGTTCGAGCACCTCGAAACACTGGCGCCCACAGCCGGCGGCCATAGTCCAGCGATGCGGAATCACCATGTAGAAACCGCGACCGGCGTAGATCAGCCCCTTGTAGTAGGTCGGGTCGTCCGGTTGCATCGAGGCGACTTCACCCGAGATCATCAGGCATTCGTTGTAACCCCGCTGTTGCTGCGACCGATGCACGAATCGCCCGATCGCTTTGTTCATGCGGCGCGCCAGCTCCAAGGCCTCCGAGAACATCAGGTCGTCTTGCCTGTCCGGCGCAATTTGTTCCAGTGCGGCCAGTGCCTGGGGGACCAGCCGTTCCTCGGCTTCGTATTGCGGCCGGCCGGCCAGCCAGAGCCAGCCCAGGGCTCGAGCATAGGGATCGGCCACGTTGTTGAATGCGGCCTCGGCTTCTGCGAACTGTTGTTGGTTGAACAGCGCCGCGGCCCGCTGCAGCGCTGCATCGTCCCGATGGACCTGCAACTGACCTTGATGCCACGACAATGGCGGCGCGACGTACGGGTAGATTTCGATGGCGTTCAACGCGCAGCCGCGAAACGGAGCGCCGATATCCTCCTGGATGCGCAACTGGCCTCCGGCATAGCCGCGTCTTCCCGCTTCGGCAACGCCCCACAACTTCGGGTCGTTTGGGACGCGCGCTGGCGGGTCTCCGTGGGGTCCTTGGCCGGTCAAGTAGCTGGACAGCGGCGGCTTTTCTCCTTCGGCCGCCAAGCGCTTCAGGAACTCGGTCTCGTCGCCGCGGACACAAATCTCAATACGGCCGTTGTCCACGCGGACGGTCCGCCGCAGCGTGCGCGCGAAACCGTATTGATGGTCCGCCGCCGCGCGCCGCGCAAAGTGTTTGACATCGAAATCCTTCGCCACCAATTCGCCGTTGATGAAGATCTGCAGCGAGCCCAAGGCCTGGTGCAGATGCCCCATTGTCAGCCGCACCCGATAGACTCCGTTCGGGACATCGGCGCGAAACGCCAGTTCTCGCGGGCTCATCACGCCGTCGGCCGTCACGGCCGTGTATTCCTTCCAGGCGATCATTCCCGGCGGAATCACCTGGTCGCCCGGTCCCGACCAACTCGGATCTTCAACGGGTTTGTCCAGAAAGAAGTCCTGCCGGTCGTTACTCGTCCAGCCGAAGCCCTTCTTCGGGGTGTAAGCGTCTCCGGCGGTCACGGCTTGAAAGCCGTCCGCCACCGGACTGCCCGGTGTCCCGATGTCGAAACGCAATCTGGGCAATTCGGCGGACCAGGCCGCCGGCGCGCTGAATACGGCAATCACGCATACCAGGCACATCTGCTTCATGGTCAAGGCTCCAACCTCGGGGGCGTTAATACCACGACTGCTGAGCAGGTAACGTTGGATTCCCGTCTCCAGCATGCCGCGTCTCTTATCCAGTATGATACGTTTAGACGGCGGCACGACCCCACAGGTAACAGGGGACACGCGTCGCTCCGTCTGTGACGCGGTGCCTTCAATCGCGGCCGCATGGACTCCGACATTCCATCCGCCAGGCGCCATCAGCCCGATGCACATCATGACAGCCACGGACTTCCTCCCAGCCGACTCCGCGTTGCTCGTGTCCATCAAACCCCACCGGCAACAAAGGAAGTACTCTTGGTTTGGTAGACTATCCGCGCTGGTATTCGGCATGCTTTCCAGCTGTCGAGATGATATTATGGATCGTTCATTAACTCAGGAGTTCACCATGTATCGATTGACCGTGCTCTATGGACACCCCACGGACCCGGCTGAGTTTCAGAAGTACTACCGCGAAGTCCACATTCCTTTGGCCCGCACGATGAAGGGGCTCAAGGGCTGGACGATCGGTCTGTGCGAAGCGGTCGCGCCCGGGGAGAAACCTCCGTACTACATGGTTGTCGGGCTCTACGCCGACACTCGCGAGGACATGGAGGCAATTCTGGCATCTCCGGAAGGGCAGGCGACGGTGGCGGACGTGCCAAAGTTCGCGACGGGCGGAGTTACGTTCATTTACGACCGGGAGGAAGTGCTCATTCCGTATCGGCTCGATTCGTAGAGCCCGCGCGGCAGCAGCCTGTGCCGTTCTCAGATCCGGGGCGAATTGCTCAACCGCCAACATGCGACGGATTGGCCGCGGGTCCCGAGGGAATCGACCACGCTGTCCCTGAGTAGGCGCAAGGCGAGTCCGAGCCGGCGCCGGGGAGTCGTGCCGCTGCCATCGCGGCGGTCCACGGGAGCCCGATCCGCAGACGGGAATCCCCGGCTCGTCACTGCCCGTCCTTCTTCTCCTCCTTGAGTTCCATGTTCCAGAGCAGCTTCGTGATGTAAGCCTTAAGAGGCGGATCCTTCGCCACTGCCGCGGCTTTCTGCAAGGCGGCACGTGCCTCCTGCGCGTGCGATTCCTTCATGCCCTCGGCGAGATCGACGGTCGCATCCACCGCGGTGTCTGCTAATGCGGGATCCTCCAGCAAGGAGACCGTCAGTTCCAGAGCGCCCGGCAACCGCACGGCCGTGAGCCGCGAGAGAACATACTCCTTGTCCTCGGTGCGGGTGGACATTTTCAGAACCTCGCGCAGTCCCTCCAGTGCCGCTTGCGGGTTTTCCTTTCCCTGCCTTCCGAGCACCCGCGCCAGGCTGCGCAGGGCCACGATGCGATACGTTTCGCGCTCGTCGCTCCGGGCCAATTCAAACAGGTCCGTTGCGACCGTCGCGTCGGGCCAATTGCAGAGTGCGCGGATCGCCGCATCGCGCACCGATCGATCGGCGTCTTTTTGCGCTGCCTTGACGAGCTGCAGTGCCTGTTCGCCGCCAAGACGGCCGAGCGCCGGCAGTAGCGCGGCACGGCGAGCTGCATCCGCGCCGCGGAGTTGCCTCATTACGGGTTCGACGCTTCTTGACGGATCCGCAATTCGTGAACAGCAACGCCACACGGCGCGCTCGGCTCCGTCGCGAACCCGTCCCAGCGGGGCGGCCACGAGGATCGCCACCAGCCGGTCCGCATATTCGGGACGGGCGAGCGATTCGAGCGCCGTCAACGACTCGAGACGTACCGATTCGGTTGGTGAATCGGCCAACCGCATGAGCACTTCCTCCAGGTCGGGTGCTTGGCGAGCGACCAGCGCGCGGATCAGGGCAACCTGTTTCGGCGGCGATGCGCCCTCGAGATCATCCAACAGCACCTTGTTGACGGCCATGCCCGGCAAGGCGGTGAGCGTGGCCTGAGCCGCTTCGCGGACGGCCTTATCCGCATCGGTCGCATACGCAACCAGGAGGGTGGCATCGGCCGGCTGTCCCGAACGGGCCAGGGCCCGGATCGCTGCAGCGCGCAGGCTCGCATTTGGCGATTTCGCGACCTCCAGCGCGGTGGCTCGCACGGCTGCGTGCGGCGACTGCTGAAGAGCATTCAGCAGGCAGAGCTGGCCTTGTTGCGGGAGTCTCGGCAGCGACGCAGCCAGTCTGCCCACCAATTCCTCGTCCGCTGCGTCTCGAATCCACTCACCGGCCGCCAGGCGGATGCGCGAGTTCTCCGAGGCAAGGCATTTTGTCAGACGCGCATGAGCCGCGGCCGGTTCGGCCCGCAACAGCCCCAACAGCGCGGCCCATCGCACGTGCTCGACATCGGACGTTTCCAGCTTGCTCAGGATCGCCGAAGCCTGGTCCAACTGACCCGCACGAATCAACCGGTTCGCGATTTCCAGGCACGCGTCGGCGACCGCGGGACGCAGGGTTGCCGGTGCGGAATCTTGTCGCGCGAGCACGGCGGTTACGGCTTCCCGCGCATCGATCACGGCCAGTGCGTCGAGCGCGGCCTGTGCAAGCGCCGGATCGTCCGCGTCCAGATAACCCGCCAGGAGCGGGACGCTTGCCGCATCCCCGCGGCGTCCCAGGGAGTTGACGACTCCGATCCGAAGCGCGCCGTCGAGTTGGGGAAGCGCGTTCCGCAGCGCTGCCACAGCCTCCGCTCCGGGAATCGCCTCCAGAGCGCCCCGTGCCGCATGCCCCAGTTCGCTGCTGCCCAGCAGCTCGGACAATACCGGAACGGAATCCGCGGTCCCGATCTGTTGCAGTTTCCGGCAAACGTAGCTCTTGGCCGCCCGAGGGGCATCTCCCCGCAAGACGGCTGTCAGTCGCCGCTCCAGGGCCTGCCGCGCGTCCGCGCGATCGCGCGATGTCACGATCGCCGCTTCAATCGGCAACAGCACCTGGTCGTTGGTGCCCCAATCGTACGTCAGCAGCGCGGCGAACGCCCCATCGAGCGCATCGTCTTGGGCCCAACACGGGGAACCGGGCAGGAGATTGAACACGATCGTCAACCCCAGCGCGGCTGCCGCGTAAAGGCGACGACGATCCCGGTTCCACGGCGGTGACCACATCGTTCGGTTGCATGTTGAATCAACGCGACTGGTGAACGTCAAGAGTTGCATGAGCTGTTCCTCAGTGTTTGATGGGTCCGGCCTCAGGTTCGCACAATCGTCTGCCAAGAGGCCGTCCTTTTCTCTCGGCCGGGCAACCGCCGATCATCAGAGGTTCCACGGTTCACGCTTGGCGCGATCGAGCCAGCGGCCGGCCTCCTCGTCGCCGAGGATCTCCTCTCGTTCGGGATTCCACCGGATGGGTCGGCCGAGCCAGGCGGTAATGTTTGCCAGGTGGCAGACGGACACGGTCCGGCAACCGATTTCCACGTCGGCATTGGGCTTGCGACGATCGCGCACCGCTTCCAGGAAATCATCACTGTGCGCCTTCGCACCTTCGATCGCTCCGCCCGGTCCCGGCGGCAAACGCCATACGTTGTCTCCTCGGAGTCGCCATCGCGACGACATGCCGTGTCCCCAGGCGTCTCCCTCGGTGCCAATGAACGTCACCCCGCCCTGTCTTTCGCACACGTCCGATTGATGAAACAGCTTCGTTCCGTTGGCATACCGAAACGTGATCCACTTGAACTCCTTGCCGTCCGGTGGATGGATTTCGACCGGGCCGCTGGCATCCATGCCCAGTGCCCATTGGGCCAGGTCGAAATGGTGACATCCCCAATCGGTCATGCCGCCCCCGGAGTACTCTTGAAACGGACGGAAGCCCTTGTCCACGAGCGCCGAGTGATACGGTCGCCACGGAGCAGGTCCCAGCCACAGGTCCCAGTCGATGTGGCTCGGCACCGGCTCTCCGGGCAGGTTGCATGGCATGCTCGGTCCACCGCAGGCCGCATGGATTTCGCGAATCTGCCCAATGATCCCTTCGCGCAATGCCCGGCACGCGAAGGCGATATTCGAAAATGAACGGCTCTGGTTGCCCGTCTGCACCACGCGTCCGTATTGTCGCGCCGCGTTGACCATGGCGCGCGCCTCGCGGATGGTCAGCGACAGCGGCTTCTCGCAGTAGACGTCCTTGCCCGCCCGGCAGGCAGCGATTGTCTGGATTGCGTGCCAGTGATCGGGAGTCGCGATGACGACGGCGTCCATGTCATCGCACGCCAGCAGTTCTCGGAAGTCGCGATAGGTACGGCAGTCCTTGTTGCCGTACGATTCGTCGATCGTCTGTTTGGCCTTCTCGCACTTCTGGCTGTTGATGTCGCAGACGGCCAGCGACCGGCATAGCGGATTGGCCGTGAAGCTCTGCACGAGTGAGCCCCAACAGCCTTCCAGTCCCTTCCAGCCGACGCCAATGAACCCGACATGGATCCGATCGCTCGGCGCCGGACGGCCGTAGCCGAGCGACGAGGCGGGGACGAACAGCGGGGCCATGACTGCCGCGGTGCCCGCACGCATGGCTGCTTTCAGAAAACGCCGCCGAGAGACAGGTTGCCGTTTCATCTTCTCGCTCTCTCTGGTGACTTCGATAGCACCGATTTGGTTGGCGGTCCCACCGCCCTGTGACACTAACCGTCAGACCGTCTATTTCTCGAGCACGCCCAGCGACCATCCCTAAAAGACGTGCGTCCGTCAAGTGTGGGCTTCGCGGGTATTGTTGTTTTTTTGTGGCTATCTTGCTGGTGTGAAGACATAGCATCCACG
>Ga0233425_10003107_pt1 | contig 31011 bp, 30 predicted proteins | sample Watercolumn_Towu_2_FD_181712 | JGI IMG/M metagenome (GOLD analysis project Ga0233425, IMG submission 181712) | Freshwater microbial communities from Lake Towuti, South Sulawesi, Indonesia - Watercolumn_Towuti2014_140_MG | ecosystem: Environmental > Aquatic > Freshwater > Lake | place...
TTGTTTGCTACCTCGCTGTTTTTAATGATGTTTATCGAGGAGTTTGGGGCGACCAAAGCTATAAGGTTTGCAATCTCATCCGATACGAACATCCCTTCAATTTTTACTATGTCCTTTTTCCCGAGTTTCTTGCTTGGGACATTCATGACGACTGCGACACGGTTAGTGAAACTGTCGTCTATCTTAAGGAGATCCATGACCTTTTTTCCTTTACCTGCTTTTATGTGGTCTATTACCGTTCCGGATTCTATAGATTCTACGTTCAACATATTATACACCTCTGCAATTATTATTCCTGAAATCTGTTACAAAACCCTCCAAACTATCCTGCATTAAACTGGGTACCTGATCAAGATCTCTGGAATAAAAACTATTTAACAAAATATCAGATAAGACAGCAAACCTTATCCTTTGCTTTGCTGTTTCCTTTAGACTTGGCTCGGGCTTTCTGCGCGTTACCTCGTCTTTTGTTATGACTACTGCTTGCCTTAGCGTAGCCAGCTGACCTCCTGACCCGGCATATTCAAAACGATCCAGATGTTTCTCCACCATTTCTTTGGCGATTGCTTTGAATACTTCTTCAAAATGATTGGTCATCTCGTCAAGCGCAGGCCACCTAAAACGCCAGAGTATTTTTTCTACCGCCGTATTTGCGCTTTTCATGTTCATGCCTGCTGCCATGAATTTTTCTACAAATTCCTTTCTCTGCGCGTGCGTTGGTACAAGTTGCAATGTTGATCGTGGGTGTGATATTGGATATGATTTTCTTTTAACGTGCTTTGGCATTACTGAAATCACTTCTGCACCAATTGCAAACAAACGTAACTTGAAATCTTTTACTAGCTTTTCCTCACGTATGTTTTTTGCACGCCGAAGTATTTCCACTGTTCTTGCTAATCTTGCCTGCTCGCGATTAACTGCACCAAGCTGGTGATTCAATAAGTTAAATAATTCTAAATCTGTTATTTTTCCAGAAGCATTTGCCTTTGCTCTGGCAATGCCTTCGACAAGGCCTTGGGCGATAGGCCCGCGAAGAACTACTTTTTTACTCCCAAAACGTAATGTGAATGTTCTGGTTTTATCTGCTGGACCTTGCACATCCTGTCCTGATTTTTTGGCGTGCATTAATCGTTCTGTCATTTTACATCACCTTTCAATAGGACTCTTACATCCATTGCTTCTGTATTCCACAGCATATACTGCCATAGCCTCATTTATTACCTTGGCTAAATCAACAAATGCTTTTGAATGTTCTCCAAACAGCATAACGAGATTAAGATTTGATTCAAATAAAACTGCAGTCAATATTGCGTTACGCAATCTATGCTTTGCTTCTTCAGTAAGAGTACTGCCTTCATTTCCAGCAGCAATATCATCCATTGTCAATGTAACCTGGTATTTCCTTGGCAGAACAACGTTTTGATATCCGCTGGGTGCTCCATAAACAATATTGCCGTTATTAGTAACTAACCGTTGAGCTAGCTCTGGAGAAAGCACAACGTTAAAATATCGCTCCATCAGCCAAAGCCTGTTTGAACTCATCCTGGAAGTGATATTGAATATCAGGCCATTTGCTGATTTTTTCCCCATTCCCGAGGCCATGAGCAGTTCGACAAACCCTTCTGTTTGTTTTCTGGATGGCTTAAGAACCATGTTATCTGAAAGTTTCCCCTCAACAGGCATTGCAGGAATAAAAATTGGCCTTAATGAAATAAGTTCTGCAGCTACTGTAAGCAGACGCTGTTTGAACGTTCTGACTAGTTGGTTTTCTATTTTAAAAATTGCGTCACTTGTCCTGTCAGCATATACCTGAAGATTTCTGATTTCCTCCTGTTTTTCAGCTAAAACAGATTTAAGCTCCCCTAAACGGGTGTGCAGATGCTGCTCCCTCTCCTTTCCTTGGATTCCTTCTGCAAATAAAGAGTGGGAGAATCTTGGGTTCCCTTGCCCTGTCCTTCCATGTTCCTGTCGTCTTGTCATTTTTATTCACCTGTGATTATTGCATCAATTCAACATCCCTGACTTTTTCAAACAGCAAGCTTAATGAAGCGTGATTGAGGTTTGCCTCAGCCGCTGCCTGAAGCTCACTAAGCCTTTTAGGCATAACAACATAACGGATACGATTCGTTCGTTGTCTTGATTCTTCAACATCAGCAGCATAACCTGCTGCCGTGCTTTCTCCAAATACATCCTGAGGCATACAACCTGCGGCTAATGAGCCAGAACCTTGTTCTTTATGGCAGTACCATGTCCTTCTTTCAGTTACATATTCTGAAATCCGTGCGACTAATTTTACATATCGTTCAGAAGACGGATCTGGTTCAGGGCTTGTATCCAAGTTATTAAGGCGGATTAAACCATCCTCTGGTAAGTTTGCTTCAAACTGTGCATGAACACCTGTGGAAACAACTGATTTCGACCTTCCGAAAATTTCTTGGGCTTCCTGGCGTATTGCGTCTGCATAGCCCAATGTACTTGATAAAAATCTCCGCATCGGATGGTCTTCCGGAAGTTTTTTCATCGCTTCCAGAATCTGCGTTCTCTTTGATTCCATCATACAAACTAAGTTTTCAATCATTTCAGTAACATCTGGTTTTTCTTCTATCGGAACTGACATTACTACTGTTTGCGTATGGGGAATTGCTGGGAGTGGTTTGTAAAAATTAAACCTATGTGCATATTCCTTTGCCTGAGATATCAAAATCATAAAGTCAGCATCTAGCGTTGTTTTTGATGGATCTTTCAAAAGATAAAGAAGCATTTCAGTTACAATCTCCTCTTCTTTTTCTGGTTTTATGCACGTGGTCATCCCAATATATGATAGATCTTCGCGCGTTACTTGTATTTTTTTCAGCGCTTTTGTTTTTGTTCCTTCGAAAACATTCTCAGCATTAAATTCAATATTTCCGAATTTTGCAGTTCTGCTAACTGCCCAATCAATAAAATGTTGCATGACACCCGACAAACGATGTTTTGTATCTCCCCCAAACAAACGTTGGGAATTCCATATCACTTCATGCGTATCTTCTTCGCTTATTCCTATATCCATAAGCATTTTCTTCAGTTCTGCTGTTTTTTTATCGCTGAGTTTTATTTCCGGAGTTGTCGGGCTATCTAGATAGACTGCAGGTGTTGCTGCTATTCTAACCATAACTTCGCATAAAACTGCAAGTTTTGTTTCGTCAAGTTCTCTTGCATTCAGATTTCTGATTGCCTGTGCAAGTTCAGTGTACCTGTCCATATTATGTTCAAGACGCAGACGATCTGCTGCTAAATCAGTTGCAACTGCAACAAGAAGATTTGCTGCAAATTCAGCGTTAATCCCATGCTGATTATGAAGAACATCCAATAGTTCTTGTGCACGTTGTTCAACAGAACCTTTGCGCAGTTCAGCAACTAAACCTTGGATCCCTGATCTATCGCTGCTGCCTCCAGTAAGAGAATAATATGCTAAACTGTTTTCATGCGTATTGCCTTCATTACGAATATATCGTTCAAAAGCAGGAACCATTCTTCTAGCTTTTTCTGAGAGCACTCTTGCTTGTTCCAGTTTGTCAGGTTTGTCTTGTTTTTGTGTCATTTTCGTTCACCTTTTTTATTTTTCCTTAGTAAAACCGAGCTTCAGTGCCTGTTCTTGTACTGTTTCGTGTATGACTTCAAACAATACACCAAGCGGACCCAATAAGTCTTTTTTAGGATCAAGACTTAACATCACTTGTGCTGCGCGTTTCCTGAATTCCTGCTCTTTTTCCGGTTTGACAATATAACCTCGCAGTCCTTCATAAACAAAGTCTTGTTTTGTGAGTGTGCATACTGGTATTTCATGTTCTGCATCCTTGTAAAGCGTCCATCTTTCATCTGTGATTACTGCCATGGAAGCATGGTTAAGATGGCTAGCGAACTGATCCCACATCAAAACCATGCCATTTCCCTCGCATGCGCAATTCAATGCATATAACAGGCTTTTTGCATGTTTCTCATCAATGCCTAATTTTTCCTGAGCTGAAGCAAGAAGCTCTGCACTTTTCTGTTCTGAGAGGAGTATTCTTCCGCATTCTCTGTCACGCAACGTCAACGTACTTGGCATTACAGAAAGGAATTCTATTGCCAGCTCATAAATTAAGTTAACTTTTTGCAAGTCTAGCGCATCTGATTTGCTTGTAACAATTTCCAGTTTTGGAAATACTTGTTCGAGTGTTGTAGCAGAGGCTACCATTCCTGCATGAGCCGTTTTAAGCACAGCTCTGCTAGATCCATCCAAATCTGGTGAAACATCTGGGTTCAATCTGTTTGCAATTTCAAGATAATACTGCGCTCGTTCTTCATGGTCTGCGGCTTCTGCCATTGTAACCATGGCAGCAGCCTTTAAAGCACGAATTATAAACTCTGGATTGAGTTGAGTGCTGCCTTCGATCATACGCAATAGTGCTTGTGCTTTTTCTTGTGCTGAATCTCCACCGCGACGTAGACTTGTGAGAGTTACTTGTATGCTACACGGACCATGGTTGGTAACATCATAAGAATCCAAAGTTTGAAGTGCCATCGAATGGGCTAATGATAATTCCATATTTTGCTTGCCTTTTCCTTTCAGGCCCATCCCTTCATCGTATTCTGGAAGCATTTTTCGTGCCTGCGTGCGAAGCGCGGTTGCAAGTTCCTTGCCTTTAAGATTTTTTCCTTCGAGCTGTTTTTGTATCATAGTAATCCACCTTTTTCAAAAATAATGCTTACTGCCACTTTCAAATTTTCCTTCAATGAAGTTGATTGCTTCAGTTTTTGTCATTCCATCTTTCACAACCCTGCGAAGAGTGGTAAGCAATCCAGTTACGTCTTGGCCTTGTAATAGTTCTTCTCTTATTTCAGCTATTAATCCGCGCATTACGTTTCCTAAAGCAATGAAATATCTTCCTCCTGCGAAGCCATCTGTGAAAGAATGACTACGAGGATTTGGTCCGCTTTTCTTGTGGCCAAGTACTCCCATTTCCTCTAATCCACTTGCACGACAAAAACGAGTATGTTCTTTGGTTAACTTAGTTTCAATACCTTCTAGTTCTGCAAGTATAGAACGATTTTTTCTTTCTTGAGCTGAACCTAACGATCTGGCCCGCGCCAAACGATCAGCACCAGTTCGAATACCATCTGCAATTGCTTTATCTGAAATCGCACCAACTTGTGCTGGAGAAACATCTTCTGTTAATCGCCTTACGTTTTCGCGCAATCCTGCATCAACAGCAGCAAAAGTAACTGGAGTTACACGAGTATTACTGCGTCGTGTATGCCCGAAAACTCCGAGAGCACCATCTTTTCTTGTTCTTTTATCTGCTTGTTCCATTCCACCTAAAAAATCATTACAGGTTCCTGGTTTTTTATTTTGTTTTTGTATCATTTCTGTTCACCTGTTTTTTCTGAAACATAAAACTCGCACAAAATGGATATCTCCCTTATTGCTGAATTTACCATTCCTTTCAGTTTCAACGCTGGATCTTCATTTGCATTTTCAATCAAACCTCTTAATGCTTCTATCTTGAAATTAAGTTCTTTAGCAAAAGCAAGCTTTTCTGGAAAAGCATTATACCACTGTGTAAGAGCAGGTTTTAACAACTCATCAACCATTAGCCTGCAGGAGATATTATCAAATTCTTCTGAAAGGAATGCCAAGACATTTCCTGAATGATCAGATGATAAAAATGGCTCTTCTGAAGTATTGATTCCTAGCAAAGTTTCGACCATACCCTTGTCTTCCAAAAATCCAATAGAAGATGGATTTACCATTTCACCACTAGAGCATGCTGCACGTTCTTCTTGAGTTAACTGTGCATCTTTTTTTCTCCTAAGCATCGGGTCTTCCCCGATTTCAAGATCCATAGAAAGTTTTGCGAGATAAGTTATGATGAGATTTTTGATGTATTCTAATTTTCCAGGATCTATCTCTCTAACGTTTAGACCTTCGAGAAGTTCTGCAGTTCTATCAAAGTTTGTTGCATCACATTCGAGTTGTGCTGCTTCCAAACGCATCATAATTGCTTTTGCTTTTACAAGCCTTGAAATAAAATCTGCAGAAAAACCGCATGAATGACAGAGAGAATCTAATGCGGATTGAGCTGAATCTTTAGTTATTGCTTCTAAAAGTCTTGCTATTTTTTTGGAAATAGGCATTTTATCTTCCATGCGTCCAGACAAGATGGCTATTGCCAGTTGTTTAATTCCGAATCTGCCGCTTATTCCTTCAGCTTCCGGAAGAAGTTTTTGCAATTCAACCCTAAGTCTTCTTGCCTTTCTATGTGCTTCGACATATCTTTCATGAACTGCTGTTACCATAGTTATTCACCTTTTTTCATATCTGAATTGAGTTCGTGTTCACTAGACCCATATTTTTTTCTTGCATGAACAATCTCTTTAGCAACCATGGCCGTAACTGATGCAACAAAATCAACGAAATTTTCTGCTACGATTCTACTCATGAAAACAGGGAGAGGAGTTTTATCATTAAATTTTACGTGTGCTAAGTACATCAGCGCATCATACGCAATGGATTCTAATAGCTGTGACTGCAAACTAACTGCATTATTAATAACTGTCAGATTATCAATTGAAATGGGATCATAGGACAAATGCCTCTGCATATTCTGATGCATGAAAGTATTGTCCCGCTTCCCACAAATAATTTTGATTATGTGATTTTCATAGATGCGTAATGACTGAAGCACTTCTTTGAGAGTATTCATTCCTTCTAAACTTTTTAGAGCAGTTACGATTTTTATGGCTGCAAAATGATTTAAATCATAAGTAGATCTCACTTGATCATTTGGAGATATATCTGGCAAATCACGCATAAGATCATTCAGACGAACTCCATAAGCATCATCGCTGTCCTGTTTGCCACTCAAAGAATATCCAGTATCTAAACGTGATGTGACGTTAAGCCCAGGAGAGACCATAAATCGTACTAAAGCAGTGCGTATACCACGGTTGTCTTTCTCTGAAATTCCGCGCGTTTGTTTCATTCGTGTCATGGTTATTCACCTTTTTTCTTATCTCTTACTTTCTCCCAGGGTGGCCCCTCTGCCCATTCTGGATCTGGTTCTGGCCAATCATGTCTATGGAATTCTTGGCCATCTCTAAGTACAAAAGTACTTTTCCTATCTCTCCACCAGAAGATGTCGCCACCACTATTTCCTGGAATTACTAATTCCTTTCCTTGCTTGCATTGCCTGCAGGAAATTATTTGTCCTGAAGTTAGTTGATCTCTTGTAAATTCATCAACCATGAGAATCAGATGTTCTGCGTAAGAAGGTTCCCATCTTCTTGATAATAATACATCCAAAACAATGCTTTCCCTGAGCATGCGTATTGTATTAACACTAAGGCGCAATGGATTTCCACCTACTCCATAAACTATTTCATCAGAAGTAATTAGACGAATTAAATTACGAGTATCATCAAAAACTGACCCTTCTTGAAATGCAATTCCTTTGAAGGTTTTTCCAAGAATAAGATGATCAACTACTTTTCTTATTCTATTAGCTATTATCTCTTCCAGTGTATCTCTTGGAGCGGAAGCGCGAAGTTCGTTTTCCAATTGCGCTACAAAGGAATCCATACGTTCAATTCTTGATATTTTTCCATGATCAGTATTTATTCCCATAATTAGGAATCGTTCTCCTAATGCACGAGCTGTTTTTTTCTTTGCATCGGGAGTTGCAAGTGTTGGAGAAATTGAAGAGCCATCTTGGATTCCAGGCATTGATAGATACTTTGCTATAACACGATAAACAGAACAAATTGGACGTTGATTGATTGGTCTTTGGATTGCTCCGGCTTCAACAAGGCATCTTCCTCTTCCTTGTAAAATTAGATTTCTCGTTCCTTGAGTTCTTCGTTGTAATTCGGAAAGAAAAACTTGTTTTTGTGTCATAGTTATTCGCCTTTTTTCTTATCTAAATTGGGTTCGTGTTCACCAGACCCATATTTTTTTCTTGCACGAACAATCTCTTTAGCAACCATAGCCGTAACGGATGCCACAAAATCAACGAAATTTTCTGCTACGATTCTACTCATGAAAACAGGGAGAGGAGTTTTATCATTAAATTTTACGTGTGCTAAGTACATAAGCGCATCATACGCAATGGCTTCTAATAGCTGTGGCTGCAAACTAACTGCATTATTAATAACTGTCAGATTACCAATTGAAATGGAATCATCGGGCAAATGCCCCTGCATATACTGATGCACGAAAGTATTGCCCTGCTTCCCATAAATAGTTTTGATTATGTAATTTTCATAGATGCGTAACGAATGAAGCACTTCTTTGAGAGTATTCGTTCCTTCTAAACCTTTTAGAGCAGTTACGATTTTTATAGCTGTAAAACGATCAAAACCAGAAGTAATTCTCACTTGATCACTTAGAGACACCTCTGACAAACCACCCATAAGATCATTCAGACGAACTCCATAAGCATCATCGCTGTCCTGTTTGCCACTCAAAGAATATCCAGTATCTAAACGCGATGTGACGTTAAGTCCAGGAGAGACCATAAATCGTACTAAAGCAGTGCGTATCGCAAGTACGTCTTTCTTCGAAATTTCGGGTATTTGTTTCATTCGTGTCATAGTTATTCACCTTTTACAGACATAAGCTTCAAAATTTCATTTCCCTATGAGGAGACGGCCAAGATAAAACAGCTTTTCTTATCTGCGGCAGATCTTGAAACCCAGGCACTGAATCCGGAGGTGTAAACGAAAGCGGGGCTAGAGTAATGGTATGGAATCCGTTTCCTACAAGTAATCCTTGGTTTCCAGGATCTTTTCCGCGTCTGTGTCTCATATCATCACTCATTTTTTCCATTCATAAACGATCATCTATGATCGGTCGATCCCGAGGACGTTGTTTTTCTTTTTCGAATAGATCCAACATTCCTTGGGCTGCTGCTCTGATTTGAGCTTCAGTTGGCGCTGATATTGCATCTTCGGCTCTTTCAATCTCAGCCATATATTTATCTATTCCATGAAAGTCTTTTGCATCAATAGCAGCGCTTAACTTATCAAGCAACGGAGAAAGAGTATCCCTTAACAGAATTGCTTTTTTCTTTGCGTCTTCTTTAAGTCCTGCGTTAAAAGCTGCTCCAGAGAAATTCCCTGGATTATCCTGAGCAAAGTGCAGTGCATCAGAATAGTCATCAACTGCTCTTGTTATCAAACCTTTTTTTTCAGTCAGAAAATTCTTTGCCCTGAAAACAATTGACTCAATAGCAGAGTCAGTTAATGGAAAATGTGGTTTGGTTTTGGGGCATACTTTGCCGTTGTGTCCATTTATACTGGCATGTACCATATCAATCACCTAATCGATTTCCTCTGCATGCTGCTTGAAAAACGAATTCATCTTTGCGATTCAGCTTTTTTTCTAATGATTCCGTTATGAGAACTGTTACTACTGTAAGAGCACTTGCAAGAGATACTGTGCCAGCGAAATACCACATTAATGGCTGATTGATAGTTAACATCATCATAACTGCCGCTGGAACAGAGGTTAACGCTGCAACAAAGGATGCTTCAAGCCGTATATCATCGAATAATGTTTTTCTAGGGGACTGGCGCGCATCTAAAAATGCTGCAGAACGCAGTTTTCTTTCCTGATTTTTGCTGATTGGAGCATTCGTACATAAATTTGCAGTCAATGCTAAATCTGGATTTCTCATTAATGCGCGCTCTTCTTTTTCGTATAAATTTGCTATTCTTCTGTATTCTGGATATACTTTGCCTGTTTCTAAGAAAACAGACTTGAACCTGAAAAAGTTTTTGGTTAAACGCGGATGTTTTGCCTGGAACACATCTATTGCTGAGGAGACCATCACCCCTTGCTGCATTTGGCCTGGCTTACATGCTATTGTTTGCACATTCTCACTTCCCCAAAACATAATCAATTACTGCCATACGAACAGGAACACCATAACTTGCCTGCTCGAAATATTTTGCGTATTTGCTGTTGTCTATCTCAGGCGCAATCTCATTGACTTTAGGAAGAGGATGCATAATGATTAAATCATCTTTAGCTCCCTTCAGGTTGTCCATTGAAATATAGAATTGGGCTTGAACACGCTTTGCCTCAAGAGGATCTGCGAACCTTTCCGCTTGGATTCTGCATACGTAAAGAACATCCACTCCGGCTACATCCAGCTCGCTTTTAGCAGTTATGTTTGCATTGAACTTCTTCTTAACTTCATCAAGTGTTTCTTTATCCATTTCTAATCCTTTTGGAGCGCACAAAGTTACGTTTGCTCCGAACATTGCAAGCGCATAAAGAAGAGAATGCATCGTTCTTGCATGCTTTAGATCGCCCATAAGAGTAACGTTAAGTCCGGAAATTTTCCCTTTATGCTTCTTTATTGTATATAAATCTATCAACGTCTGCGTAGGATGCTGGTTTCCTCCATCTCCTCCATTAACTATTGCCTTGTCAGAAACTGCGGCTGCAAGTCTTGTGGATCCTTCTTTTGGATGGCGAACGACCAGAACGTCAGCGTAACCTGCAACGGTTTTGATAGTGTCAATAAAAGATTCTCCTTTTTTCACAGAACTGGTCTCGGTCAAAAAGTCGATGTATTCCATACCGTTCCTAAGCGCAGCAGTCTGGAACGATAATTTCGTCCGTGTTGATGGCTCAAAAAATAAAGTTGCAACAACTTTGTTCTTTTTCGTGCATTCTTTGTCCTTTTCTTTATCTTTTAATGTTGCTAAATCCAAAATCTCTTCCAAAACCCATTTTTCCGTGTCTCTTATTGATATAAGATCCATAATTGCACCTTCTATAAATAACTAGAAAATTATAATAAATGGTAGAATTTATAAATGGGCCGAACAGAGGTTAAAAACTAGGAGTTCTACTCATTTATAAATATATATTAACACAAATAACTCCAAGGTAAAGCTAATGACTGAAAAGAGATCAGAAATAGATGGTATGCATATACTTGCAGTAATAGATGATGGGTTCGACAGAGAATATTTTGAATTGTTTTTTGGTCGGGATAGGGCAACGGTAGATATTTTTTATCGGCACGATTTAGCAGCAGCTGCTATTGATAAGAAAAAATATGATGCAGTAGTTACGGACCTTTGCTTATGGGAAGATAGCCCACAACCTCAAGCAATTACATTCATAGAAAAATGCATTGAAAAAAAGATTCCGCTGGCAGTAACAAGCGCTGCAAGATGGGAATATGAAATACCTCAATTTGAAAGATTGGTTTTTGTACAGACAACTGAAATCGTTGGTGGTATGTATCCCGCAATAAAGGCGGCAATATTAGAAGCGATAGAAAAGGTGGAGAAAGCCAATGCTTCAGAACTTACAGGCTTGCAGATACTTGTAGTTGATGATGAAGAAGATGTAACTAGGGAAATAGCATTATTGACGCAAAAGGGCGCGAATGTAAAACATGTTAAAAGCCACAAAATTGCATTGGAAGAAATGCGCAGAAACAAGTACAGTGTAGTAATAAGCGACTTGCTCGATCTAGGCGAAGAAAAAGTCGGGCCTGAAACAAAGGCATTTATGCAAGAATGCTTGAAACGCGGCATTCCGCTTGTTGTACTAACCAATGCGGGGTGGGACACAGTACCAGAGTTTGAACATGTTGTTCTTTTGCATAAACTAGACTTAATTATGTTGAGTATGAATGAGAAAAGCAACGAACACGAAAAGAAATGGGTAAGCGCGATTAAAACTGCAATCAAAACTGCAAAAACGGCTGTTGTGACTGATGAAAAACCACCAATAGATATGGATAAACCAATAGGCGGCGGATTACTTTCGAAAGCAACGTATCCAAAAGCACGTGTTTTATTTATTGGAGATGCTGAACGTGGAAAAAAACTTGATAAGGAATTATACTCATGGTATAATGTTGCTGTTAAAACTATTGAAACAATTGCTGAAGCTCTTGAATCATTAGATCGTTATTCTGCAGTAGTTATCCATGAACAGTATTTGAATGACAAAGATTACCCTAAGTTGATCGAAATCTGCGGAAAAACAGGGCTTGAAGTAGTTGTGCAATCTAATGACGCTTCCAAAGGAAGGAGGATTATCTCAGATCCAGTAGATAAAAAAGGAATTGGACACTTAGAGCTTCTTGTAAGTATTTATGAAGAAGAAAAGATGATTAAAACGATTGAAAAAAGAGGGAGAGGAACGGTTTTGGTTGTTGAAAATGAAGAACCTCAAAGATTTTGTATAGGAAGCAGAGTAGGAAAAATAGCAGATATTATTTTTGCTGAAGATTTAGATGAAGGACTTGAAAGGATCAAAGGAAAAAGAATAGATGTAGTAATATTCGACTTGAGAGGAGTCGGACAAAATCTTGAAGAATTTTGCAATAAAATGTATGAAAAAGGAATACCGATGATTGTTTATACTGGCGCAGAATGGAAAACAGGCACTCCTGCGTTTGATTCTGTTGAATTAGTGGATAAAATAGAGGGAGTAGATGTGCTGATGCGTACGGTTTTCAAAAAGATCATAGATCAAAAACCTGTAAATGCGGTTGGGGATGACGTCCAAAAACTGCTGAGCTATGACTGGCATATTGCAACCCCTACTGAAAAATGGCTGAGAAAATTAGATGCTGAAGAAGCATGGCTGCATAGAGTAAAAATGAGTATGGAAGCCGAATTGAAGACTGCATACGCTGCGCCGTATGACACTTCAAAACGAGAGATGGATGCGATGGTTGGAGCATATCTTTATTGTAAAGAAGAACTTAGAAGAATTACTGAACGAAGAACCAATCCCGGAAAAGACAAACCAGCCAAACGGATTTTAAACCAATAGTGGAAATACTGTTCGGGTTATTATGCTGATAGTTATTGAAGGAGGAGACGGATGCGGAAAAGGGACGCAGATAGAATTATTGAAAAAAGAACTGGACTGCGTTGTTTTCAAGTATCCGACCTCCAAGACTCCTGAACTAAATGAATTTTTGGAAAAGAAAAAGGAGTTTGACCAACGTGAAGTTTTCTATTTATTCCTCAAGGACATAAAGAACGAGCAGGAAGAAATAAGACGCGCGATAGCATCCGGGAAAACTGTAATACTTGACCGCTATGTGCTATCTACAATTGCTTATGAGAAAGACGGGATATCTTTTGATGAGGCGAAAGATATCGTTCTTGGGGTGGATTTCATAAAGCCTGATTTAGTTATACTTATGGATATCGATCCAAAAGTTTCTCAGGAAAGGAAAAAAAAGCAGAAAACATTAGATAGATACGAGGCAGACATGCGATATCTTGAGAAAGTGAGGGAAAACTTCCTGAAGCTCTTCAAGGAAAGGTTTTTAACAACTAATTGGCACAAAATTGATGCTAACAACTCAGTTAGTACTGTCCATGAACAAATTATGGTCAGTATAAAAAACTTGCCCCGTTAGTCTAGCCCGGCCAAATAAGTTTCCGGTTTCGAGTCTTGGGAATAATTTGCCGATAGGACTCTGGACTTTCAATCCAGTAACCCGGGTTCAAATCCCGGACGGAGCATTAATTTTTTTATAAAAATCAAGATTCTAGTTTTGAAAGAGCATACAATGTTATGTTTTCCAGTCTTTCTTTTGGAAGGCCCAATCTGCCGAGTTCAGCACATAATTCACGAATAGTCTCGGTAATCCCAATCGTTTGCATAGTTATGCCATGTGTCTGGATTATCTTGGCTGCACTATCTATGATTTGCTTTGCCTGATATTCTATATGATCCGGAAATAAACCTGGTTTCGCCCTGCTGAAGATTCCTCCCCGGCTTCCGATCCCTTTTGAAGCAACATCAAGAACAAGCGATTCTGCTGAATCAAATATTCGCTGGCATATCTCTTGGAACGGAATGTGCTTAGTACTTTCTGTATGCGTAGCCCTGTGTTCTTCAAGCGCCTTGATAAGCTTCGGAACAACAGGGTTATCTTCCCAGTATCTTACTGCGAGCTCTGCTCTGGTTTTCACTGCATTTATGCATTCGTCTATAGAGAATCCTTGCCCTGCATCGGTCATGAACAAACGTTTGTACATGTTCTCTGCGCTTTCAAGAACAAGCATTGATTTGACTGTAACATCGCTGTAAAGTGCTAAGATATTGAAATCTAGATGGTATGGTGAAAAACAAAAATTCACAAGTTCTTCTGAACCCACAAATACTCCTACTGATCGCTTTATCTCGCCATTTGGCTGGACGATTTCAGTAACTATCGCATCCCTGAATGATGCGCGCAATACTGCTGCGGCAAGCGTAGCCATCTCTGTTTCTGTGAAAAACGAGAGAAATGATGCTCCGGGTGCGAAATCGAATGTTGATCTTGGCTGGGTGAGCAAGCTTTCTGCGCTCATGATAGGATCTGTGTTTCGTACGCTAAAACCGCTGTTGAGAAGGAACGGACCGAATGAAGAAAGCATGAAAGATTCCTGCAAAGGACGATAACTATTTTCATCAATTAGTAATCTTGGGAGCAATACTTCTATCAGCCATTGGATTTCATTATCTAGGTTCGCCTTGCCTATTACAGAACGCATCTCTCTTGCCATCACAGTCACTTTCGATCCTGCAGTAAAAGGAGAATCTTCTGGAGAGAGTTTGTGCCTGCTAAGTTCGTCTCTCATCTCTGCAAGATGTCTTCCTTTCATCACGAATGTGAAGGAACCGTCTGAAGAAGCGATTTCTGGAGGACGCATGCTTATGACTGCACGTTTTCCATTGGGGGAAATACCGTAATTAAAGGAGAAGGACATGAATATATTGTGTTAGAAAGTCTTTATAAATGTAGTGTTTAATGCTTCTTTGTGAGTGATGGCATAAACAGAAAGATAGGGATTAGAATGTAAATGAAACTCGAGAATGCAGGATATATGACTGCTATAACCATTGCGAACAGCGAGACGATAGGGATCACTAATATGCCTCTCTTTGTGTTTTTGATGTGATCGTCTCCTAATGTAGACTTGACTAATCTAAATCCAGATGTCGCATAATCCCAAAGCAGGTAATATAATGATCCTATGATGAACAGGTTGAGACTGAATAAAAAGTCAGATGTTGAATCTTTTGGGAATTCGTTCACTAACTCAGTTGCAAAAGGTATAAGCGCTACAAAAAGCAATACTAGAATATTGCCCCAGACCAATTTCCAGTCAACGCATTTCAGATGGTCGAAAACCCTGTGGTGGGAAACCCAGAATATCGCAAGAAGGAGGAAACTCATCGCATAATTGACAAAACGATCGGTTTGTTCGAGAAGAGTATCGCTTACAGACATCCCTGCAAGAGCTTTTGTTGATAGAGGTATATTTATGGAAAGAACAAGCAGGGTCATTGCAAAAGCGAATATGCCGTCTGTCAATGCTTCTATCCTATGCGCAGAAACACCTTCAGAGGATTTGTTCTTGGCCATGTTCTCGTTCAAGCATGCATTGTTCAGTTTTAAAAACTTTTTCTTTCCAATTACGAAAGGCTATTTAAACAGAAATAAGTAACAATCGAGGTGATTTAGTTGATAGAGATACCTGTAATAGCATTTGTAGCTGGGTTGATCACCCTTGCATATGCGTTATGGCTCGCCTACAGCGTCAAAAAGGCGCCTAAGGGAAATGAGAAGATGTCAGAGATATCTGGCGCGATAAGCGATGGTGCGAACGCATTTCTTATGAGACAATATAAGACATTGGCGCCTATCGTCGTGGTTCTTCTATTGGTAATGGGATTTTTCATAAACTGGATGACTGCAGCAGCATTTTTAGTAGGAGTTATCTGCTCTGCGCTTGCAGGATACATCGGAATGAAAGTCTCTGTCATGGGCAACGTCAGAGTTGCTGAAGCCGCAAAGAAAGGCATGGCTCAGGCATTCGAAGTTGCATTCAAAGGAGGCGCAGTCACTGGTATGGCACTGGTGGGTGTAGGCCTTATCGGATTAAGCATTCTCTATATGGTCGGAGGAGTTCTTCCGCTGATCGGATTTGGTTTTGGTGCATCATTGATCTCTTTATTCGCAAGAGTAGGGGGAGGGATCTACACTAAAGCCGCAGATGTAGGCGCAGACTTGGTCGGAAAAGTGGAAAAAGGAATTCCGGAAGACGACCCAAGAAATCCAGCAGTCATCGCAGACAATGTTGGAGACAACGTAGGTGATTGCGCAGGAATGGCTGCAGACGTATTCGAATCATTCGTAGTTACTGTGATCGCGGCAATGCTTTTAGGGATGGCAGCAGGACCTCAGTTCATTGAGCTTCCGTTGATGATCGCAAGCATTGGGGCAATCGCAGGGATATTCGGTTCATTATTGGTGAAAGTAGGAAAAGACAAAGGGATAATGATTGCATTCTACAAAGGGATAATCGCAACTGCAGTATTGATGGCAGTAGGGTTATTCGTGTATATGCAGACGCAGATGAATCTGTTCATATCTGCGATCACTGGCGTAGTAGTGACGGTATTGATATTCAAGATAACTGAGTATTATACTGCAAAAGAAGAGAAGCCTGTCCAGGATATTGCAGAAGCTGCAAAGACTGGTGCAGGAACAAATATCATTCGTGGTTTAGCAGTAGGCATGCAATCAACCGCAGCGCCATTGTTGCTTGTTGTTGCTGCATTGGCGATTTCATATGCAGTTGCAGGAATACATGGGGTTGCGATCGCTGCTGCTGCGATGATTTCACTCAGTGGTGTAGTGATAGCAGTTGATGCATACGGACCGATAACCGACAATGCAGGAGGAATCGCGGAGATGAGCGGGCTTCCAGAATCTGTGAGGGAGATTACAGATGAGCTGGATGCTGTCGGAAACACGACCAAAGCAACAACAAAAGGATTTGCAATAACCGGTGCAGCCCTTGGTGCTCTGGCGTTGTTTGCAGCTTATGCGACAGAAGCAAAGCTCACTTCAGTGAACTTGCTTAGTCCGAGTGTGACTATAGGATTGTTCATCGGTGCATTATTGCCTTTTGTGTTCTCGAGCTTCCTTATGACTGCTGTCGGACGCGCTGCGTTCCAGATAGTCGAAGAAGTAAGAAGACAGTTCAAGACCATCAAAGGTCTTATGGAAGGAAAGGCAAAGGCAGATTACGCGACATGCGTTGATATCAGCACAAAAACCGCTCTTGGAGAGCTTGCAGTGCCTGGATTGATCGCAGTCCTTACTCCGTTGGTTGTTGGGTTGCTTTTCGGGGCTGAAGCGCTTGGCGGTTTATTAGCCGGAGCGATATCAAGCGGCTTCCTGCTTGCATTGCTTATGTGCACTTCAGGTGCAGCATGGGATAATGCGAAAAAGCTTATTGAAACCGGAAAATACGGTGGAAAGGGAAGCGATGCACACAAGGCAGCTGTTGTCGGTGATACGGTCGGTGATCCGTTCAAGGATACTGCTGGCCCGTCATTGAACGCATTGATAAAAGTCGTGAACACTGTTTCATTGCTTTTCGCTGGTGCGATATTAGCCTATGGAATTCACCTAATAGGGTGAATTTTCTTTTTTATTTTTAGTTTTTCTAATTCTTCTTAGGAAACAAGCTGACGTCTATCATTAATCGATCTAGTGAATAAATCAAATGATTCATCAAAACCATGTTTGACTAGGAGAGCATCCAATTCCCTTAGCTTATCTTTAAAACCATCAACGCATATCGCATCAGCGGCTAGTCCTGAGAATACTGCGCGCATCATCGCATTGTCAGGGATGCGGCCGATCAATGCCTGCGCCCTTGGCTCCCATGAAACAAGGAATTCAAGGCGGTTGTACCACCCATACCTACAAGGAATGAAATTAGTTGCGATTATTAGTGCGGCAATGCCAGCAGTGGATTCTTCAAATTGGAATTTTGGCAGTTCCTGCTCAAGAAGCGCATAAAGGCGATTGCGTTCTGCTTTTATGCGGCGTTCAAGCCTGAATCTTGCCAGTATTGCTTCTTTTGTTTCTCCTCGTATGTTTGGATTTTCTTCTATTGAATATGCTCTTTCAATACGCGAAGGGCTTGAAGAAGAATAACCTTTCTGTGAATATCTATCTTTTGATTCTGAGGGAGCTACACTTCGTGGCAAGCCTTGGATTGGATTTCCAAGCAATAATGCTCCGTTGGGAAAGAATTGTGTCACTCCTTGCAAGACGAGTTCTTCTACATATGTTGGCACCCAGTTATGCCCGCAATTTAACGGGGCGGTAAAATCCCAAACTTCTACGAAAACGCCTGTTTTCCGTTCTATTTCGTTTGATACGTCTTTCAGTTGCGGGACAAATACTTTGTCCGGCCCCCTGTCTTTATCTTTTGGCAATGCGATCAAAGGCAAGACATCCACATCTCCGATGTGGCTGGCCATGCCTGCAGCAGTAGAACCCATCACGTATACACCTTTCCAGCGATCTCCGAATAATTGCCTTGCATCGTGGGAAAATGCCCTGGCTAGACCTAACCTGTAATTAGTTGGACTTTTCAGGTTCTCAATCCAAGGACTATGCTTATACACATGTTTTGATTTGTAGCTAATAACTTATAAATACATTAGTTGACACGAATATACGCGGTATACTTAGTATATCGGATAAGCGATTTTAGAATCTATCCGATATGTTTTGAAACTAGCCTTCGAGATGAGAAGTATTATCGGATAGGTTTATTTATAAATTATCCGATATATAATCAATACATGACACTTGATGAAAGGACATATGAAAATATCCTAAAAAAGAGAGAAAAACTGGACGGATTGCGTCCATTCAACAAAGGCGCGCTTCTCAGGCTTCAGGAAAGTTTTCGTGTATCTCTTACATATAATTCAAATGCAATAGAAGGAAATTCGCTTTCGCTGAGAGAAACAAAAATTGTGCTTGAAGAAGGAATTACCATAGGAGGAAAAAGCTTAAAGGAACATCTTGAAGCAACCAATCACAGCAAGGCAATTGATTTCATAGAATCGTTAGTTCACAAAAAAAGGATTGAAGAAATAGACGTGCTCAACCTTCATGCAATAATCCTTGACAGGATTGACCTTGAGAATGCAGGATTTTACAGGCGCTCAGGGGTCAGGATAAGCGGAACAGATTATACTCCACCTAATGCTGCGAAAGTGCCTGAATTAATGAAAGAGATATACGCTGTTTTGAATTCGAAAACTGGAAATCCAATAGAAACCGCCGCAATCATACACCAGAAATTCGTGGATATTCACCCGTTTATTGATGGAAATGGAAGAACTGCAAGACTTTTGCTGAACCTTTATCTTATGAGAAATGGCTACCCTCCAGTGATCATTCTAAAGATTGAGAGAAAAAAGTATATTGAAACAATTATTCAAGGACAGACTAAGAAAAATGTTGACCCCTTCATGAATTTCATTGCAAAGGCAGTTGAACGTTCATTGGACATTTATCTTGATTCGCTTGGAAAAAGCCAAAAAGAATACTTGACATTAACTGAAGCTGCAAAAGTTAGCAAGAACAAATACAGCGAAGAATACTTGAGTTTGCTAGCAAGGATTGGAAAGATAAATGCGGTAAAATTCGGAAGAAACTGGAAAATAACAAAAGAAGCGCTTGAAGAGTACGAGAGAAAACATACTAATTAGATTGCTCCATCTCCTTAACTCGATTCCTGTTGAAGTAGTTGTAAAGCGGGATGAAGACCAGACGATCAACAACCTGTTGTATTGTTATTGCAACTGGATTTGGAGCACCTAGGAAAACTGAGATCAAGGTTGCGCACCAGCTTGCTCCCCAGGTTATAGATTGTGCAGCTAAATTGGCTCCGAACAGCTTTTTTACATCGTTTAAAAGCAGTTTTGGGTCTTTTGAATATACATCCCAATGGGTAAACAACCAAGTTGCACAAGTTGCAGATGTTCCAGTAATAAATGCGGAAATCCCGGAAATCCATGTTGTTGCATGGGCGCGTTCTATTCCGTTCCTCTCGGCAACGTAAGAAACTGCGAACGAAGTAGTCGTCGCGGTTGTAGTTGCTGCAACATATGCTGCATTAAGCTTTACCCATTCCTTCTTGTGTTTGAGAAATGATAGCAGACGCTGGCTGCGCGTAGATGTTGCTTTGTCATTTATTTGCGCTAAAGCGTGCATATCTCACAACCCCCCAACATTGTATATGTCGATATCGAACGACTGGTTCTGTTTCAGGTCTGAAAGTATGCGCTCTACAAGAATCTTCTTTATGCGCATGAACTGCTCCCTGCCGACTTCAACATTCCCTACCGCATACTTCATGCTTTTGACATTGAAACAAAGTATAGCATTGCTCATTCCCTCGCAGTTATGGCAGAATAACAGATCGCTGGAATTCGTGCATCCGTCTACCTCGAAACAGCGCGTGAGATTAGACGAATGATATGCATGGATGCAGAATTTGGAGAACGGTGCGGCATTGCAGCCGAACATGTTCTCTGAATATGAAGTGAAATTCGAGTATGCGCAGTTCTTTGCCCCGAAATAGACGTCTTCGCAATAGTAAATGTTTAATCCTCCACCTCCACTGCATTTTTCTATGTTCTGGCAATCGCCATACCTGAAATTTCCGCAGTAGTATGCGATAGGAGAGACTGCCTTGCGTATCAGACTGCGCGCATCAAGACCAGAAATATCTTCAGGATGCAGTGTCGTGCTTGAGACATTCTCCTTCTCATCCATGGAAATCGTCCTTGTCGAATCAAGGGTTTTCTTAAGGTAATTATCCCCTGGAGGAACCCAAACCTCCTTTCCACTAAGAACTGATTTCGTCTGTATCGGGAGCGGCACGCGCCTTCCAAGCCATTTTCCATAATCATCTATGCTGCCTGGAAGCTCTTCACCGAAGATTATCATACAGATCTGCCTGAACTCGTTTTCTATAGGAACATTCATGATTCCACCCCGAAAAGATTGAGGATTGAATAACTCAGTTTTTTCTTTGCACGCAATTCCTCGCAGATTTCATTTAGCAGTTTAGACTTCAACTTTGTGTATTGCTCCTGGCTCAGCTGAATGTTTCCGATCAGGTTCTTCTTGTTACTGGCATTGAAGCTGAACATGCAGTTGTTACACCCTATCAGGTTATAAGAAAAATAAACGTCTGCGGAATTCGCGGTATCAGAGCATTCGAAACATCTTTTCAGATAAGTGGTATTGAAACAGCGCAGTATATAGGATGAATTCCCGCTCGATGTGCAGGCAAATGCATATTCTGTATTCCTTTTCAAATGACAGTAGGCTATGAACTTGCTTTTTATCACTATGGATGAGTTGAGGACAGATGAACTGTCGCTCACATGATCTGAATTCTCTACTTCTGTTGAGATTCCCAGAACCTTGCTTCCGCTGTAGACGATATTTTCCTTAACAGCATTGAATAACGAGTCGATGTCCTTTATGTCATCTGGATTTATCGGCTTTGATTGGAACTTTGCGCTCTCATCGACATAATCAAAGAATCGTGCTCCTTTGCAATAATAATCTGTGCTGACCCACAAGTTCTTGCCAGAAAGGGCAGATTTCACCTGCTTTCCTATGAGCGGCTCTGAGAGATATTCTGTGAATTCATGCATCTCTCCGATTTCCTGGCTCAGCACGAGCCTGCAGGTTGTTTTGAACGCTGAATTCAGATCCAATCCATCACCGATTATAACTCTGTTCTTTATTAAATATTAATATTTCTAATCAAAATTTGCTAAAAAAGAAATCTTTTTATATATTTACTAATCTAAATAGCAATATATGCAAACAGGATTGGAAAAACTGGATGCCATAGATCGAAAGATTCTGGCGGAATTAGATAAGAATGCCAGGATAAGCTATAGTGAATTAGGCAAACGTATCCGCGTGGCTAAAGAAACGGTGAAATACCGTATAACCCAACTTGAGAAACGAGGCATCATCACTGAATATTATACTGTATTCAACCTCTCAAAGCTCGGATTTGTCATGTATCGTCCGTATTTCAGGCTGCATAATACTACGCCAGAGATAGAGAAGGAAATCGTGGATTATCTGACCTCAGATAAAAATGTCGCGATATTGTTTACTATCAATGGACCATATCATATTGCATTAGCAGTGTGGACGCATGATCTTTGGGATTATGAACAGGTCTGGCTGAGATTCAAAAAAAAGTTTGGCCAGCATATTTCCACTCACCAGCTTTCCCAGATAGCAGAATACCTTGAATTCACAAGGCCGTATTTATCGCCTTCAAGAGAAACAGAAAAAGATGTTTTTACAACCGTCTCCAAAACAGAACAGGAGAAATTAGATGCGATAGACTACAAACTACTCAGGTTCATCTCCAATAATGCAAGAGCTTCTTTAGTGGATATCGCAAGAAAATTAGGCATCAGCATAGTCACTGTAAGGCAGCACATGAAAAAACTGATCGACAAAGAGGTCATACTTGGTTTCAGGGCAACGATGGACCTAAACAAACTAGGAAGAGAGTATTACAAGGTAGATATGTGGCTGAGCAAGTTTGACAGATATGAAGAGCTAGGCGCATTCATCAAGTCACTGCCAAACGTCGCATATACTGAAAGGACAGTAGTAACAAGCGATATGGAATTCGACCTTGAAGTGACTGGTTTTGAGGAATTCGTGCAGATCATGGACTCCATAAAGGAAAGATTCCCAGAAGACATACGGGATTACACATACTATTCAAGGATAGCGGCAAAGAAGGTGAGCTATGCGCCGAATCTATGAAGTGAGATTATGACATATGATATCATATTCCTGGTTGGATTTTTCGGAGCATTGATTCAGTTAGTTGCATATGCTTTGAATTTACGGGATAAACTACACCATCATTCTATGGCATACCTGCTGGCCAATGTGATCGGTTGCCTGATGACCGTCACGTATGCGACAATGACGTGGGATGTGCCATTCCTTATGCTGGAGATTTCTTGGGGGGCATTCGCATTGCACAAGCTATACGAGATAAAACTCAAAGGGAAGAAAGGCAAAAGAACGAGGTAAATTATGAAATTACCACTACCCAATCTTTATAATGGTTCTCTTAGACTTAAAAGGGGAGGAAAATGGAATTAGTAGGCATGCAAGTCGCAGTCATAGTCATTACAATCTCGATCGTTCTGTCAGGCATACTCATAGGCCTTGGAAGGGCATTGGGATATACTAAAGTGGAACGGTTCGGAGTTGATGAGCTTTTCCAATCAATACTCAATGCGGCTATAGTCGGTGCATTGGTAGTTATCATCGAGACTGTGAAGGCGATCAGCACTTCTTTGGTTACTCCGGTCTGCAGCACTGCAGGGGATGCGATAGGCGAGTTGAGCTGTGTATTGAAAACCACTACTGATGGGACTTTTCTCCTTCTTCAAGAGTTGCTAAAAGCAAGCACAATGGTCGGATTCTATCAGACCATGATCTTGGAATTAGGAGCCATAACCATCCAGCCATTCGCAAACCTTGAATCCGTATCTTCAGTTCTTTCAAACCAGGCAGGCATGCTTGGAATGATACTGATCCTGATAAATCTCAATGCGCAGATAGTGAATTTCTTTGCCCAGAATGCGCTTATGCTGTTCCTTCCGATAGGATTGATCCTTCGTTCGTTCTTTGCAACGAGAAAAGTAGGTGGATTCCTTATAGGGGTGGCGATAGGCATGTATGTTCTCTACCCTGCATTCATACTTTCATTCAGCGCTCCGGATTTGAGCTTAGCAGGGACACAGTTGCAGGAATTTAATTCCAATCCATTGTATGCGACGATGCCGATAGTTGATTTGAACAATAATAATGCGATTGCTGAAAAACTGGACAATATGACAACAGGGAATAACGTTTCTTTCGGAAACAACGTCAGTTATGTGGCTGATCTTCCTGGATCCTTGACCCTGCTGACTCAGGCAAATGCGAATGCGATTTCCCAATTATTGATGTACGGCGTTTTCGCGCCATTGTTTTCGCTCATAATCACATTGGTATTCATAAAAGAGATGTCAGGAGCGCTTGGAAGCGAATATAGTTTCAACATAGGGGTGATATGATATGTTCTTCAACCGTGCGATAGTCATAACTTCTTTGGCAGGTGGTGCGATAGCATTGCTGTTGTCATTCCTTTATGGGAATGCTTTGATCGGATTATTATCTGCTTTGCTGTTCATGCTTAGCATAGCATTATGGAAATATGGATATCTGATCATTCCAGTATTCACTAAGGCAGCGAAGGTCGTAGAGGTTCGTGATGGATATGAAGTGCCGTCTGCAAGGGATTGTATAGTGAAGAAAAACCCGAACGGATATTATGCAAGCAAATTCATGGAGATAAAATACTATGAAAGCAGTTTGGATAAGAGAGATGAGGAGAAAAGGCTCATGTTCGAGGTTTTCGAGAAGGCATTATCATCCCTTAAGTACATAGTGAAGATCTCACTGCTTGTTTCTGCGATAGACATCAGTTCCCATGTGGATGAACTGAAAACAAGGAGAAGCACTGCAGAAGCAAAGCGTGCAAAACTTGGAAGAGGACAGGAAAACGATGCTGCAAGACTAGATAGAGAGATAGCGATGTATTCCCGGCAACTGGACAGGATAACTTCCGGGGAAAGGCCAATAGAGGTCATAGCATACTGCTCGACTACTGCGTTCGGACTTACAAAGGAAGAAGCAGTGGCAAAAGCAAGGAGGCAGGCAAAGGAAGTTAGCACCATACTTTCAGGTTCATTATCCGCAGATGTCACAGAACTCTCAGATTTGGACATGCTGAAGTGCTTTGAATGGGACAGATTCTTCCCTACAAGCGCAGAGGAGCTTAAGGACGAGGTTTTCTGAGCATGCGCATCTCAAGCCTTTTTTCAAAAGATCTTGCAAGGAAGATGGTGTTAGTACATCCTCCAGAACCAAGGAAAGATCTGCTTATGAGTTCCCCTTCAGAGGGGATATACGTAGGAAAAACCAGATACATGAATGTTCCTGTGTTCTGGGATTACAAAAAGCTGATAAATCCGCATATCGGCATCGTCGGTATTACTGGTTCTGGTAAAAGCTACCTTGTCAAGACATTCCTCACAAGAGCTTCATTGATTTGGAACTCCAATGCAATAATCATAGATTGGGTAGGAGAATACGACAAGTGGGTAAAGCAGGCTGGAGGGAAAGTCATAAACCTAGGCAAGGAGAAGCTGAACATACTTGATCTGGAAGGATTGCCTAAAGAAACAAGGATCCAGCAAATAATCTCTGCGCTGGACGTATTGGTGGACCTGAAGAAGCATATTGATGAACGGGATGAGATAGAAGAGGCATTGGAAGAGATTTATTTCAAGCAGAAAAAGAATTCTAAAGCGCCAACGCTTGCGGATGTTGCTGCATTGCTGGACAAAAAAGGGAAAAAACGCGCTGCAAGACTGATAAAAAGATTTACACTTGAAGGAAGCGATTTTTTCTCTGGGAGATCAACATTGAACCTGAAGAAATTGACTCAGTCAGGATTAGTTTGTCTTGATCTCCATTCTTTGCCTACTGAAGAGATGAGAAGCCTTGCAGGATTGACCATCTTGCAGTATATAAAAGAGATCATGAGGCATGAGGGGATAAAGAAAGAGAAGGGGATTAGGCTGTTCGTAGTGCTTGATGAAGCATGGAAGATAGCCAATGATGAGAAGAGCGATGTCATAACGATTGTGAGAGAAGGTAGAAAGTATAATTTCGCGCTCATTGTTGCAAGCCAGAATCCTAATGATATGCATAAGACTATATTCAGCAATATAGGGACTATGTTCGTGCTGAGATTAGTGCTCAAAGAATTCAGAGATTATGTGAAAGCATCTGTCGGATATTCGGATCACATCGATGCAGAACTGTCCAAATTCGGTGTTGGTGATGCAGCCATAAATATGATATTCGCTGAAAGGCAGAGCAAATCGAGCACATTCCTGCTAAATAGGGTAGACGGCGAAGAGCCGCTATTCCTTCTTACAATTGTTGGTGATGGTATGAAGATTGAAATAGAAAAGGATCAACTCATCAAAATGCTCTACGAACTGGGATTGAATGAAAGCCAGGTAAACCTTATGAAGGCGGAATTCGAGAAAAGCGATGGAGCGCTCGATGCAGAGAAGATTGTTGGTCTTCTCGAGAAGTTCGGCTACTCGAAATCGTCCATAATAGTTTTCCTGAGACAGCTCGGAATCGCTGAGAAGGACATAATAAAGGTGTTCTCTCTTGCGAAGATGCGCAAGGCGACCAAAGGAGTCGTCAATGTGACATTGGAGGAGTAGATTATGGAAGAGAAGATAATCGTAACGGCAAAACGGAAAAAGCCGCTTTCAAAACTCGCACCTGTGCTGGGTGAATTGGGATTCAGCAAGGTTGCATATTCAAAGAAAAAACTCGTTGTCGAGAAAAGCGGTGGAGAGGATCTTTACGGCAAGAAACATCTTCATTACAGGATAGTTTTCGGAGACAAAGATGTTGAATTTTCATATAGCATCCCTTCAAGCAGCACAAAAAGAAGAAGGATGCTGGAGATATATCCTGTGTTGATAAACACTGTGCGGATAGCCGAAGATTTCTATGAGATAAAGGCATCTACGTTGCTGGAGCCTGTGCTGTATCTGCTTAAGGAGATGGATGCAGTTGTAGGGCGAGATGCGTTGGATGTTTCATCTGAACTGGATGCACTTAATGAGAAACATCAAACATTGACAAAGAAATACGAGGAGTTGGTGCGTTCCAGCGAAGAGAATGCGAGGATATTGCTTGAAAGCGAACGCAGAAGGGAAGAACTTAACAAAAGGAATGAGGAACTGGAATCCCTGAGTGACGAAACACTCAGAGAAGAGCTTTTCAAATGGCTGAAGGTGCATAACGGCTCGATAAACATACGTGAGTTTTCTAAGGCATACGGCGCCCAGTCTAAGAGGGTTGAGGAAGGGCTGAACCAGCTCATAAAAGAAGGATATATAAAGAAGCGATCGTTATGACCACGTATACGTTCACTATTTTAAAGAACTACCCAACAGAAAGGAGCTTTGTCATTGTGCGCCAGCCCAAGAAGGGTTTTGTGCACAGCATAGCTAAGATTCTCCGAGGGAGGTAGTTCACATGAAGATCCTGCTTGTAGGCAATGGTGCACGGGAGCACATAATTGCTGAAAGGATAGCTGCGGATGCAGAGCTTTATTCTGTGATGTCTAAGAATAATCCTGGGATCTCAAGGATTTCTAAGAAACATTGGATTTGCGACATACATGATCCTGTGAAAATAATCGAATGCGTGAAAAGCGAGGGGATAGACCTCGCATTCGCAAGCCCTGATGCGGTTCTTGCTGCAGGAGTGAGCGATGCGCTTGAGAAAGAAGGCATGCTTGTTGCTTCCCCAAGTAAAAATGCTTCCAGGATAGAATGGGATAAGGGATTTATGAGAAATCTCATTCGTGAATATAAAGTAAGTGGTGGGATAAAGCATCAGATCTGCGAAAACGAAGATGAAGCGCTGAAAGTCTGCCATGAATATGAAAATTTCGTGATCAAGCCGCTTGGTTTGACTGGTGGTAAAGGAGTAAAAGTAAGCGGAGAACATGTGAATAATGATGAAGAAGCTCTTGCATATATCCGACAGTTGTTGAAGGCAGATAAGAAAGTGCTCATAGAAGAGAAAGTAGAGGGTGAAGAATTCAGTTTCCAGGCATTCTCTGATGGAACGCGCATCGCGGTGATGCCCCCTGTGCAGGACCATAAACGGGCATTTTGTGGAGATTTTGGCGCGAACACAGGGGGAATGGGCTCTTACTCCACTGGGAAACTGCTTCCATTCATGGAATCAAAAGATGCAGAGCAAGGTGAGAAGATACTTCGTGAAACGATACATGCGATGAAGAAAGCAGGTTGTCCTTTCAAAGGAGTTTTGTATGGACAATTCATGGTAACAACAAATGGAGTGAAGATAATAGAATTCAATGCAAGATTCGGGGATCCAGAAGCAATGAATGTATTGAGCTTGTTTGATGGATCATTGACTGACGTGTTATTATCTATTGCTGAGGGAAAACTCGGAAACGTCGAGTTCATGGACAAGGCAAGCGTAGTGAAATACCTTGTTCCCAAAGGATATCCTGAAAAAGCAGTTCCTGATTCCCCAGTAAGCATTGATGAGAAGAAATTAGCTGAGATCGGAGCAAAAGTCTATTATGCATCTGTTTATGAGAAAGAAGCGAAGATCTTGACCACGAGCTCTAGGGCGTTTGGCATTGTTGGGGTAGCGGATAACATTGCTGACGCGGAACATATTGCTGAGAAAGGCTGTAGTTATGTGGCTGGACCCCTCTGGCACAGGGAAGATATCGGCAGTGCGTCACTGATACAGAAAAGGATAGACCATATGAAAAAATTGAAAGAAAAGCAATAGTTGCTATAACGACTACATAGCTGCTATAGCATTAGTATCTTCTTCTACCTCTTCTTGGCTGGTTTCTTCTTCCCATATCTCCTATTTGACGTACTTGCTTTAGTAATTCCATAGTAGATATGGCAAAAGCATCCGTAGGTGAAGATACTGAACCAAGCGAATCCACCTGTATTGGATCCCTTGGAAGAGAACAGGTTATCTGCTCTAATGCCTCTTTTGATGATGCAGTTATCAGGATTTTCCTTGCATCTGTGGAGATATTGCTCCAACGTTCACGCTCTTCTTGGACGCTTCTGGTATGAGAATGCAGATTATGCATGTTATTCGTTCCTGTAATTGAATATAATTTGATTATTGAACCGACTGGCCCGGAATATTCACGTACAATTACCTGAGGAGAGGTTATCGTTACCGGACCGCTTCGGATTAGTTTCACACGCTGGGTTTCATCTCTGCCTCTACCCTGGGAGAACTGCGTTTGCAACGAAGTGACGTTCAGATTTCCAGTCCATTCACTAATCAGTCTGCATCCTTTGAGATATTTAGATGCGAATGAATCCAAAGATTCTTTTGTTGGATTTCCTGCAAGTGGGATTGAATAGGTGTGTTGATATACTACCCCTGTTTTCCCAGATGCTATCTGAGCTGCAAGATGAGTTGGGTTATCGAATGTTGTTTTAGGTGCCTGGACTGGTGGAACCACAGGTTTAGGTTGTACGGGTTTTGGTTCTGGTTTTACTTGAACGGATTGAGCAACAGGTTTTGGTTCTGTTGGAGGCGGAGAAACAACTTTTGCAGTTTCTTCAACCTTGGGATAAACTTTTGCTTCTACGTCTTTTACTATTTGTTCTACTGTGCTAGGCAGGTTTCTTCTTACGTCTGCAGAAAGGGGATCCAAAAACCTTGCACTGAAGTAAATTTGCAATATAGGCGTACGTTCAAGAGAAGGGAAATTAATAAGCACTGATTCTGGGCCTTTTGGCAAGGTATGCACATAGAATTCTGCTTTTTCATATACCATAATTTGATTAGCACTGACTTTCAAGCCAAGCTTATTTGCAAGCGCTTCCAAGAATTTATTTCTCATTTCACTTTCTCTTATTTTTTCTTTTTCATATGGTCTTGGCCAATTTAAAGTAAATCCTGTTGGATTTGACTGTTCCCCTGGTTCAAGAATATTTCTACAGAAATTCTTTTCCCTTATTTTTTTATCTATTTCTTCTGCAGATTCCGGCAATCTCATCTTAGCAATGCCTTCTTTTGTAAATCTGATTTCTGAGGAGATAAGTTCTCTTTTTTTGTAAACTCCATCATCCCGTCTCATTCCCAGTTGATAAATTTTTTCTGCATATACTTTTTTTCTGTCCTGAGAATCAACGTACTGTATTACCATTGTATCTTCTGTGCACTTGTCTTTTGCTAAAATTGCAAACATTGGGACGATTGGCCATCCAAGTGTATTTGTAAAATGCTGCTCATAATCTTCTATTTCCATATCCTTAACCCAGGCTCGATCTCGTAATCGGTAAACCCTGCTGAATGCGAATTCCTGGGTTGGTGCAGTAGAAGATGTTCGACCTACACTTGCATTTCCGGAAAGAACGTGAGCAAATGCATCTAAAAGCTCTTTTTCTATTATGTGACGGAAGCATCTTTCTGCAGGCAATCTGGATTGTACTGCACTATATAGTATAACGTTAAAGCGGGAATACCCTGGCGCACCTACTGAAAAATGAACTCTTGCCATTCTTACATCTTTGACTTGAGAACCAGCAAGATAAATATCAATCCAGTTTTCTTTTGGAACAACCTGAACCCTTTCATTACCAAGAATTCTATTGGTGAATTCTAATAGAAATTGATTATTTTGGGCAGGAGTAAGCAGGCCTTTTGGATTTATCTCAAATGTTGTCTCAGTGCGCTTTTCTTCCTCGAATAAAGGCGTAACACGTACTTTCTTTGCCATTTCATCTATTGCGTTGCTTGCAAGGCCGATCATAGTACGATCAGGAAACTCCTCTGTTTTTTCAGCATATACTGTTATTGTTGGATTTGAATCCCCTGGAGAGAATACTAAACTGCCATAGACCTTTCCCTCAGAATTAACAAGTTTTGTTATTTCTGCAGTTGATGATAAAGTACACCCTCTAGTGGACCCCATCATTTCCATATAACGCCATGCAACCTTTGATCTTTCAGTTTCAGTCAATGGTCGCAATAGTTTTATTGTCCCAGTATTACGCAATTCTACATTTGCTATATTTGTTATTTGACCCGTAGCTTGCTTTACTATATTTTCTAAGTCTTCTTCCAATGCGCTAAGAGTTCTTCTATCCTCTGGAAGGGTTTTCAACAAATCATCAAAAAAATCTACAACCAGAACTGGTTTACCAAATGAAATCCTTTCTTTTATTCCTGCAATTCTCAGTTCATATTCAGAACTTCCAACACGTCCTCGTAATTCAGTAACTGGCAATCCGCTAAAATCTTGTTTTTGGTATTTTTGCAAGAAGTCTACGCCATATTTCTTTGCAAATACTTTGCAAAATTCCAGCATTTGCTGAGATGTTAATTTTGTTTCTAGTGGATATGTTACGGTCATGACTCCTTTAGCATCTTGAGGCTGTGCCTGAGTGGTTGGCAA
>Ga0233425_10003108_pt1 | contig 31006 bp, 29 predicted proteins | sample Watercolumn_Towu_2_FD_181712 | JGI IMG/M metagenome (GOLD analysis project Ga0233425, IMG submission 181712) | Freshwater microbial communities from Lake Towuti, South Sulawesi, Indonesia - Watercolumn_Towuti2014_140_MG | ecosystem: Environmental > Aquatic > Freshwater > Lake | place...
TATAGGATCCATTGATAACACCCCAGGGTACTCCGACAAAATGTCGGATCATGACACAATTAGGGTGGAAACTTTTCGATGTTGATTTCACCCTTTCCCTGGTAATTTTTGCATGTTGATTAACACTAATACGATAAAAAGGCAATTCAATACTTGGAACTTGGGGCATTATCGTTTAAACCGCCAACCAGCGCGAATAATTTGTTAATGACTCAATGACGTAAGCAGTTTTAATAGCTTTTAAGCATAAGTTTGTAATTGATCCGGCCTAAAAATGATCGACCCGCTAAAAAATACGGGTATATTGATTTTCCCCGCATTACCGCGAATACCCTGAAAAATGACAGGAGTCCCCGAAAAGCAAAAACACCCCCCTTAACCTATCTTCCCAATCGTTTTTCGACTTCCAGGATGCGTTGCGTTGTTCTGAGTACCGTATCCGGATTCAAACTCATCGAATCGATACCGATTTCAACCAAAAATTCAGCCATCTCGGGATAATCCGAAGGCGCTTGACCGCATAAACCGCTATGCCGTTTATTTCTACGCGCGCCCATTACGGCCAAACGGATCATTTCCTTGACGCCGTTGTCGCGCTCATCAAAATCTTCCGCAACAATGGCCGAATCCCGGTCCACGCCCAAAGTGAGTTGAGTTAGATCGTTTGAGCCAATCGAAAAGCCATCAAAAAGTTTGGCGAACGCATCAATCTGAATGACATTATTTGGAATTTCGCACATCACATAAATTTCCAGGCCATTGCTGCCGCGCGCCAATCCCAGCTGCGCCATATAGTCGAGCACCCGCTGCGCTTCTTGGATACGCCGGCAAAACGGGATCATTAATACCACATTGGTCAGGCCCATGTTGTCGCGTACCCGCTTCATCGCAGCACATTCCAAAGCAAAGCCTTCGGCATAAGCAGGATGAGTATAGCGTGACGCGCCTCTGAAGCCGATCATCGGATTGGCTTCGTCAAACTCAAACCAACGACCGCCCATCAAAGTGGCGTATTCGTTGGTTTTAAAATCGGACATCCGGACAACGACCGGCTTGGGATAAAAAGCTGCGGCAATGGTTCCGACGCCTTCGGATAAACGCCGAATAAAAAAATCTGAAGCGCTAGGATAGTTCTGCGTCAATTGATGCAACTGCCTTTGCTCTTCGGCGTCTTGCACGCGTTCTGGATGAATCAAGGCCATCGGATGAGCTTTGATATATTCGGTGATGATAAACTCCATGCGCGCCAGACCAACGCCATCATTCGGCAGAAAACTGGTTTTAAAGGCCAGTTCGGGATTGCCGATATTCAGCATTATTTTAGTTTTGGGGCGTTTGAGGCCAGACAAGTCCGTGTTCTCGACTTTAAATTCCAGCCTACCAGCATAGACCTTGCCAGTGTCGCCTTCGGCGCAGGAAACGGTAATGGCACTATTATTGGTAATCGCCGACGTTGCCTGTTCACAGCCGATGACAGCAGGAACACCAAGTTCTCGGGCAATGATTGCGGCGTGACAGGTGCGGCCGCCGCGATTGGTGACGATTGCCGCCGCCATTTTCATGACCGGCTCCCAATCGGGCGTAGTCATGTCGGCGACCAGGACATCGCCAGGTTTAAACAGCGTGAGCTGATCCACCGAGTCGATAATCCGAGCTGTGCCGGCGGCGATTTTACTGCCCACTGCATGGCCGGTAATCATCGGCTGAGCCGGCTGCTTTAATTCATAGCATTGTAGCACCAGGCTATTGGTTTGAGACACGACCGTTTCCGGGCGAGCCTGAACGATATAAAGCTTGCCATCAACGCCGTCTTTGGCCCATTCCATATCCATGGGTCTGCTTTGCCCGGCTTTGTTGCTATAATGCTGTTCGATACGGATGGCGTAATCAGCCAGCGTCAAAACATCTGGATCATTAACGCAAAAGCGCTGGCGCTCCTCGGCGGAGGTAACGATATTACGCACCGCTTCGCGTGTGCTGCCATCGCTGTAAATCATTTTGATTTTTTTGGCGCCAAGCGAACGACGTAATACTTGGCGATAGCCTTGCTCAAATGTTGGCTTGTGAACATAAAATTCGTCGGGGTCAACCGCGCCTTGGACTACGTTTTCGCCTAATCCGTATGCGCCGGTAATAAAAACCACATCGCTGAAACCGGATTCGGTATCGAGAGAAAACATCACACCACTGGCCGCCAAGTCAGAGCGCACCATTTTCATTATGCCCACCGATAAGGCCAGCTTGAAATGATCAAAGCCTTGATCTATCCGGTAGTGAATGGCGCGGTCGGTAAACAGACTGGCAAAACACCGCTTGCAGCTCTCAAGTAAAGCAGCGCTGCCGCGGATATTTAAATAAGTATCCTGCTGACCGGCAAAGCTGGCCGTTGGCAGATCTTCAGCAGTAGCCGAACTGCGAACTGCGACAGTCATGTCATCGCCATATTCCTGCCGTAGCTGCGCAAAGGCTTCCAAAATCTGTGATTCCAGGTTTTGGGGGAAAGGCGCAGAATAAACAATTTCACGCGCCTGACGAGCGCGTTTGGCCAAATCGTCAACATCTTCCGGATTCAACGCGTCGAGCACTTCATGTAAAGCGTCCCAAGCCGACGCTTGATCGAGAACAGTGCGGTAAGCATCCGCTGTTATTGCAAAGCCATTCGGAATGTTGATGCCTTGTTTGGTTAACTCGCGATACATCTCGCCTAGCGATGCATTTTTGCCGCCGACTAAAGGGATATCATCGATTGTTAACTCATTAAACCAGCGAATAAAGCGTTTACCGTCAGCCATCGATGCTCCTGTTGGGTGTATTTAACTGTTTATGACTATGCAAAATAAGATTTTATCGTCTGGCAATTAGTTCAACAAAGTTTTGCCCGCCAAATGCCGAATTAACACGACCGGCGATTGATTAACAAACGATATATCAAGTACCTAGAGTTTTATCCACAATTTCTGTGGATAACTATGTGGATAACGCTTACATAACCATGCCCAATAGCGGTTAAATCAGGCTTCTAGTTAAATTGTAGTATTTTTGAACAGATACTATTTATGCATAAATAACAGCTACTTATAATTTTTTTCTGGATAATGCCAAGACTTAAAATAATGCAAATTGCTTTTTTTGCAGGAATCGTTAATCTGTGTATAAGAATCAACTGATGAACGCATCATTGTCTAGTTTTTTGTCAATAACAGATATTTTTAGCTTATTTGGGTCCGTGGTTTGGTATGCCGGTCTTTATTCTTTTTAGTCTTTATTTGAGCTATCTCGCTGAAACTGGGGTTCCGATGCATTCAGCGCTAATATCGCCGCTTGTTAGCAATTTGGGGATGGGTGGCGCGGTAATCAGTATTGTGGGTATTTTCTTCAAAAAATTTAACGAGATTGTTTGGTATGATCTGTTTTTAAGCAGCGCATTACTAACTTGGTTTTCCTCTTGGCGGCCGTTTTTTAATGAGCAGGCGCCGATGTTTTTTTATTTCCCTATTTACTTTGCGCTGATTGCGGCTTTCGTATCGTTTATCCTGCTTGGCGATAAACAGCGAACCGATAGACAAACCAGCGAAGTCATAAAGGCGTTTGTCGAAAAAAGCGGTATGCACCCCTGGATTTTGATGCTGTTGATACTGGGCAGCCTGCAATTGCAGCATCATTTTATGCTGTTTCCGGTTTTAATGACCTTGCTGCTGGTTCGTTTTACTTTATCTGGCTATCTGCAATCACGCTAAATCAGGCATTTAATCGACCTTGACGACATCAAAGACGGTTCCCCGAATGGCAACCACTTTGACACGGTGATCGATACCGCAATCTTCGCCGTGCACTTTCCAAATCGTATCATCGACCTTGATTTTGCCTTGCCCATTTTCTATGGCTTGATACAAATTAAACACTCGGCCGATATATTGAGCGCCGCGTTTGTTTAGCAAAGGCTGGTCAGTCTTAACGGCATATTTTTTAAAATAAGTTTTCCAGACCAGGATGGCGATGATCGATAGGGCTGAAAACACGAAAAATTGCCCATTCAGGCTAACAGTAGGCAAGAACCAAACGAGTATTCCAGTCAAAAAACCTGACGCCGCCATCCACAAAAAGAAAAAACCTGGCGCCAGGATTTCAATAACGAGAAAGATCAGCGCCAAAACCCACCAATACCAAAAAATAAATACAATATCGCTCATGTCATTGACCATTAGTTTTGGGTTTTATCTTTGATTTGCTTCGCCAATTCGCTGATGCCGGCCAAGGCGCCGATAACATTTGAAGCTTCCAGAGGCATCAGTATCAGCTTGCTGTTTTCCGCTGCCGCTACGTCTTTTAGCGCTTCGATATATTTTTGCGCGACGAAATAGTTTATCGCTTGCAAATCCCCTTTGCCGATGGCTTCGGATACCATTAAAGTGGCTCTGGCTTCGGCTTGCGCGAGCCTTTCTCGCGCGTCGGCGTCTCGATAAGCGGCTTCCTTGCGACCTTCGGCATCCAGAATGGCGGCTTGCTGAGCGCCCTCCGCACGCAATATTTCAGATTGGCGCAAGCCCTCTGCTTCGAGAATCGAAGCACGTTTTAAGCGTTCGGCCTTCATTTGCCGGCCCATCGCTTCAACTAAATCCTTAGGCGGCGCAATATCTTTAATTTCGATCCGCGTGACTTTAATGCCCCAGGGCGTGGTTGCATCGTCAACGACAGTCAGTAATCGGGCATTGATATCGTCGCGGCGGGAAAGCAATTCGTCCAAATCCATCGAGCCCATAACAGTGCGGATATTGGTCATCACCAAATTTAAAATGGCCCAATCCAGCTTGCTGACCTCATAAGCCGCTTTTGCCGCATCCATGATTTGGTAAAACACAACACCATCAACCGTAACCATCGCATTGTCTTTGGTAATGACTTCCTGTGAGGGAACATCCATGACTTGCTCCATCATGACCATTTTCTGACCGATTCGGTCAATAACCGGCATGATAATGTTCAGGCCGGGCGTTAAGGTATTGGTGTAGCGGCCAAAGCGTTCCACCGTATATTCCATGCCCTGCGGCACGGATTTAACGCTCATGAATACCAAGACAATGGCAAAAACGAACAAAACAAAAACAAATACACCAAAACCAGCCATAGAGCCTCCGAATTCAAAAATGCCGAAAATTCATTTACGATAGGTATAATAATCACGCTCAAGCAAAATTAAGTTTAACAGGTAAGACGCAATGATACTCGCCGCAATTAATTTAGGAATAGTGACCATCCTCTTTTTCTTAATTGGTATGGTTAAGCCTCAATGGGCTTTGTTTTTTTTGGATAAACCGGATCGCATGATTGTGCTGGCGGTCACCGCGGTGCTGGTTATGGGTTCTATAACCCTGTATGGCGAGGGACACCGGCAGTCTAGTCTGGCCAAGGAAGTCAAATTGACTGCAACGAAAAAACCCGAACCTGCGCCGGTACCGGTTCCCGTTCCTGCTCCCAGCAAATAGAGGTCTTTGCTTGAAGCTTGATTAGGCCAAAACCGGTATAAGAAAGTTGCTTATCGCGGTTCTATTGGTATAATGCCGACCCTGAAGCTAAAACTTCAGGCGCGTAGCTCAGTTGGTTAGAGCACCACCTTGACATGGTGGGGGTCGTTGGTTCGAGTCCAATCGCGCCTACCAAACCATAAAGACTTATCCGGTAAGGATAAGTCTTCCTTTTATACCCATCAAGTAAGCTTACTCCGAGCCAGCAAGGGTTTATACCCTTCACTGATCAAATTTTGGTATTGTCTGGCCTGGCGCCGAATGTGAAGTGTGGCGAGTCATATATCCATTCAGAGCCAAAACAGATACGATGGTCTTTGCCCACCATTTATTCGAGCAACCGAAGGAATGCTGCGCTTTTTCTGAAAAAGCGTTGATGAAAATTTCAAGTCCGGCAACCGCGCCTTAACGCTAGCGAGTAGCCAGAATTACAAATGTTAAATCCCTATTAACATATAGCTAAATCAATTCCTTGCATTTTTTCCATGGTCAAAAACAGTCTCAAAAAGCCTTATATCAGCTAATAACCGCATGGCGTAGCTACGATTCAACTACGGTCAATAACATGCGAACATAATATTTGCAGTCCTCACCTAAACCCGCTGCCGCCAGTCGCGGCTATGGATTGAATGTCTGTTCGCTTTATGTTAGGTGGCTTCACGATTCGCGATAAATTAGCGCTTACCACCTAGCATAGAAAACTGCACTTCATGATATCTGGATCTGTTTATGAGCCCATTTTTGGATCATGGGTTGTTAGCGAACCGTTCTAACATCATAGATTTATTGCAAAGTTTCCAAAAAAGCGGGAAGATAATCGGAAACTATATTATTACTTGTTAGATATCTATAAAACCATGGATACAACAACAATAAACGCGCTTGCCTCTAATCCTTGGATAACTCTGGGCGGATTTCTAATCGGCGTTCTGGGGGTAGTGCTTGCGATTGTTTTCTACGTTAAGTCGAAAAAAGATCGGCTTCCTTGTTATGAGGTGTCCAGTAGCACCCTCATTGAAGGCGTCGAAAAAACATTAGACGGTCTGCAACTTCAATACAAAGGGCAACTGCAAAGCAGAATTACCGTTACAAAAATAGTTTTTTTTATGGAATGACGGGCGAGAGACCATAGACAAAAACGATATTGTCGCGGCTGAACCCGTCAGTGTTATTTGCCCTCCGGACATAGACATCCTTGACATTCAAGTAATCCAAACCAACTCAACCGCAAACGCGATACGATTGGGAGAATCATCAAAACTCGACGAACATACAACCTATCCCATTTATTTTGAGTATTTGGATCATAAGGACTATTTCGTCATTCAGATTGTTCATAACGGTGATGAGGCTCATGAATTTTTCGTTAAAGGAAAAATCAAAGGGGTTTCAAAAATTGATCGGGTTTCCAGTGCAATAGTTGAGTCAAAAGCGATGCGGTATCTTCGATACCTACCATTGATGCCACAAGTTGAAGCAATGATGGCAAGTCGCCTCTTTATGAAATATGCGGGGGCTGGTAGCTATATTGTTTTTGCTGGTGTTGGTGTATGGGCACTTACCCACGGAAAGACCGAGTGGTATGTGTGGAGTGGAACAGTGTTTTGTATTTTTGGTGCGTCAGTCTTGTATTTTGGATTTCGGCGCATTGCCCCTATCAATATCTAACATGGCGCTTAAAGGGACGCTCCGCTTCGCTGCGCGCCCCTTAGCTTTACGTTGTGTAACAAATTCCAAGGAACACAATGGATTACACCGATCACTAATCAAATAATAGATACGCCTTGGTTTTTGCTACCACTTGCTATCCCCCGTGTCAGGATAGTTGTCGCCTCCCCACTGTTCCTCAGCTTTGACTAAATATGTTATAACTTTACAAGGCGTGGGATGCCTCCCGCCCTGGTATCAATTAGACGCGAATAGCCAGCATATTCTCAAGCGCTTGTTTGGCCAAGTTGGCCTCCTTTTCCGGAACCGATATTCGATTGACGACATGTCCCTGCGCAAGATTTTCCAGAGCCCAGGCTAAATGCTGCGGATCGGTTCGGAACATCGTCGAACACATGCACAGCGTCGGTGACATGAAGTGAACGTTCTTGCCCTGCGCTTTACATTCTTCATGCAAGCGGTTGACCATGTTCAATTCGGTCGCTACCAGCCAGCGCGTGTTAGGCTCGGCTTCACGTATGGTTTTTAAGATATATTCCGTTGAGCCGATATAGGCCGATTTTTGACAGACTTCAAACGACGCTTCCGGATGCGCAATAACCTGGGTATCGGGATAACGCTGGAGAAAACTATCGATGTGTTCCGGTTTGAAAGCCTGATGCACCGAGCAGTGTCCTTGCCAGAGAATAATTCTGGCATTACGAATTTGCTCTTCGCTAAGGCCGCCCTGGTCTTTGGTAAAATCCCAGGTTACCATTTGTTCCAGCGGGATTCCCATTCGGTAGCCGGTATTGCGGCCCAAATGCTGATCAGGAAAAAACAAAACCTTGGGCCGTTTCGCAAAGCTCCATTCGAGTATTTTTTGCGCGTTGGACGACGTGCAAACGATACCGTCATGCTGACCGCAAAAGGCTTTCAAATCGGCCGCCGAATTGATGTAGGTAATCGGCGTGACTTCCTGCTCAACATCGATAATTTGCGCGAGTTCTTGCCAGCATTTTTGCACTTTGACCAGATTGGCCATATCGGCCATCGAGCAGCCGGCCGCCAAATCCGGCAAGATGCTGATTTGTTCCGGTCTGGACAGAATGTCGGCAACTTCGGCCATAAAATGCACGCCGCAAAAAACGATATATTGGGCTTCGGATTGCGCGGCGTTTCGGGATAGCTTTAACGAATCACCGGTGAAATCGGCGTGTTTGAAAACTTCATCGCGCTGATAATGATGGCCCAAGATGACGCAACGCTTGCCGAGCTTGGCTTTGGCAGCGCTTATACGGGCGTCGCATTCGTCATCGTCCAGCAAGGCGAAGTCTTCAATGGGTAAAGCGGTCGTGGTCATAAAGGAAATATTCAGAGCTTGTAGTTACTGCAATTGGACAAGCATTCATCCAACTGGTTCATGATGGTGGCTTTATGGCATTTGCTTCTGGCAAGTGCCAGTAGTAACACCTTACAGCGAAAACAGCTCGCGCATTTTTTGCCCGGGGCTTTCCGCTCGCATAAAGGCCTCGCCGACCAAAAAGGCGTAAATGCCATGATCGAGCATCAGTTGCACATCATCATGGTTATGAATGCCGCTTTCGGTGATCACGATACGATCTGAGGGAATTTGTGTTTTCAAGTCCAGCGTTGTTTGCAGGGATGTTTTAAAGGTGCGCAAATTGCGGTTATTGATTCCGATAAGTTGGGTGTTCAGCTTTAAAGCGCGTTGCAGTTCTTCGCCATCATGCACTTCAACCAGCACGTCCATGCCGAGTTGGGTAGCGGTGTCCGATAACTCACGCATTTGGCCGTCGGACAAAGCCGCCACGATCAGCAAAATGCAGTCGGCGCCCAAAGCTCTGGCTTCATAGACTTGGTACGGGTCAATCATAAAATCTTTGCGCAAGACCGGCAAGGGGCAGCGCTCTCTGACCATCTGCAGATACACTTCCGCGCCTTGGAAAAAATCTTTGTCGGTTAATACCGATAAACAGCTTGCGCCGTTCATCGCATAGTCCTGTCCAATGGCGACCGGTTGAAAATTCTCCCGAATAACACCTTGGCTGGGCGAAGCTTTTTTAATTTCGGCAATAATAGCCGGTTTTTTATCCAGCACTTTTGTGTGCAAAGCCTGGTAAAAGCCGCGCGGTTTTTCAACCGATTTGGCGATTTCTTGCAAATTGGCAATGCTCATACCCTGTTTGCGTTGGCTAATTTCTTCAGCCTTTCTTTCAAGAATGGTTTTAAGGATGTCAGGTGTATCGGTCATGAGATCATTTTTAAGGTTTTGCATAAGCAATTAAAGCATCCAGTTTGGCCATTGCTGCGCCGCTGGCAATCACTCGCTGCGCTTTAGCAATGCCTTCGGCCAAGGAGCCGGTAATATCGGCGGTATAAATAGCGGCGCCTGCATTTAATGCCACAATGTCCAAAGCCGAACCAGGCTGATTGCTTAGCACCGACTTCATCATCTGCAAGCTGCTCTGCACATCGGTGATAGCGAGATCAGACAAATCAGCGCGACTTAAGCCAAATTGTTCCGGCGTTATCGCGTAGGTGCTTACTATACCATTTTTTAGTTCGGCAATTGCCGTTGGGGAGGCGATGCTGATTTCATCGAGGCCGTCATCGGCGCTGACAAGCAATACATGATGACTGCCTAATTTTTTTAACACTTGCGCCAAAGGCTCCAGACATTGCTGGGAAAATACGCCGATAAGCTGATTGGGCGCACCGGCCGGATTGGATAAAGGACCCAGTAAGTTAAATAGCGTTCGGACGCCCATTTCCCGGCGCGGGCCGATGGTATATTTCATCGCGCCATGATGCTTGGGCGCAAATAAAAAGCCAACGCCGATGTCATTGACGCATTGCGCGACTTGTGCCGCAGTCAAGTCAAGATTGACGCCAGCGGCTTCCAAGACATCGGCGCTGCCGCAGCGGCTGGATACCGAGCGATTGCCATGCTTGGCTACTCGTCCGCCGGCTGCGGCCACGACAAACGCGCAGGTGGTGGAAATGTTGAACGTATTGGCGCCATCGCCGCCGGTACCGCAGGTGTCGATGATATGGTCGCCGCTGATCTCAACTTTGCTGGCCAGTTCGCGCATCACTTCGGCCGCAGCGGCCATTTCGTCGACCGTTTCGCCTTTGCAGCGCAGCGCGACCAAAAATCCGGCGATTTGCGCATCGCTTGCATGGCCGCTCATGATTTGCCGCATGACTGCGCGCATTTCATCGGCCGTCAAATTTTGCTTGTTGAGCAGTTTTTGCAGAACTTGCTGGATTTGCATTTTAAGTAAGCGGTGAATGACTAATAGAAACAATCCAAGCTAAGAAACTTTCTTCAAAAAACAGGTTTTCAGCACCAGTCCTTTGACTTTATCAGCATTGCATTCTATGAGCTCTTCATCGTCGGTGAGGCGAATATTCTTGATTACTGTCCCTCTTTTTAGAGTAACAGAAGTGCCTTTTACTTTTAAATCTTTGATGATTTGCACGGAATCGCCGTCATTGAGTGGAGTGCCGTTGCTATCTTTTATGTTCATGCCTACCTTTCTTAAGTGTTAAATTGGGTAAATTCCTTTTTTAGATTGTTGGCATTCAGTAACCTTTCACAACAAAAACTTAACCTTACCTCGCCAAAAAATTCCTCAGCAAGTCATGTCCATGCTCAGTCAATATTGACTCCGGATGAAATTGGACTCCTTCGATATCCAGCGTTTTATGCCTGACGCCCATGATTTCATCGATCTGACCTTCCGCATCCTGCGTCCAGGCCGTAATTTCCAGGCAATCTGGCAAACTGGTTTGTTCGATTACCAAGGAATGATAGCGCGTGGCGGTAAAGGGGCTTTTCAATCCATTAAATACACCTAAGCCGTGATGATAAACCAGAGAGGTTTTACCGTGCATGATGCTTTTGGCGTGAACGATCTTGCCGCCAAAGGCAAAGCCGATGCTTTGATGGCCTAAACAAACACCTAAAAGGGGCGTTCGGCCAGCAAATTTTAAAATAGTATCGACCGATATGCCGGCTTCTTTGGGGGTGCAGGGACCCGGCGAAATTACGATTTTATCTGGCGCGAGTTTTTCGATGGCTTCAAGAGTGATTTGATCGTTACGCACAACATCGACATGAGCGCCTAGTTCGCCCAGGTATTGCACCAAGTTGTAAGTAAAAGAGTCGTAGTTGTCAATCATGACAACGTTTTTATTACTCATGCCTGCTCTCCTTCCAAGCCGGCTTCCGCCATACTGACGGCCCGGAAAATGGCGCGGCCTTTGTTCATCGTTTCGTCCCATTCATTGCGCGGTATCGAGTCATAGACGATGCCTGCCCCCGCTTGAATGTACAGCACATTGTCTTTAATGACGGCAGTGCGGATCGCAATTGCCGTGTCCAGATTGCCAGACCAGGCGATATAGCCTACTGCACCGGAATAAATGCCTCGTTTAACGGGTTCCAGCTCGTTGATGATTTCCATCGCGCGTATTTTGGGTGCGCCGCTAACCGTTCCGGCAGGAAAGGTTGCCGCGAGCACATCGAACGCGTTCTTGTCTGGCTGCAAGTGGCCGATAACATTGGAAACAATATGCATGACATGAGAATAGCGTTCAACAATCATGTTGTCGGTCACCTGAACCGAACCGATTTTGGCGACGCGGCCGGTATCGTTGCGCCCCAGATCGATCAGCATCAAATGCTCGGCGATTTCCTTTGGGTCAGCTAGTAGTTCCTGCTCCAGCGCCATATCCTGTTCTGGCGTGATGCCTCGGCGCCGGGTGCCGGCTATTGGGCGCACCGTGATCATATCGTCTTCAAGCCTGACCAGAATTTCAGGCGATGAGCCAACAACATGGAAATCATCCAGGTTCATATAGAACATATAAGGTGATGGATTCAAGCAGCGCAAAGCGCGATACAAACTCAATGGCGAAGCTGAATAAGGGATTGACATGCGCTGGGACAAGACAACCTGCATGATATCGCCATCGGTAATATATTGTTTGGCTTTTAATACGGCCTGTTCAAAACCTTGTTGGGTAAACCCGGATTTGAAATCGGCTTCATCGACTTTTTTGGGGCTTTGATGCTTTGCCGATTTCGTTTTTAGTTCGCGCAATTTAACGGTTAATTCATCCAGTTTGGCGAGCGCTTGTTGATAAGCATTTTCTTGGCTTGGGTCAGCGTGCGTCAGTAGCAGCAATTTTCCGCTCAGGTTATCAAAAACCAGAATTTCTTCCGAAACCATCAGCAGAATATCCGGGCATTGCAAAGGATCGGATTTTGCTGCGCTGCATAATCGAGGCTCGATGTAGGCAACCGTTTCATAGCCAAAATAACCTACCAAACCACCGCTAAAGCGTGGCAGATCATCGAGGTCTGGCACCCGGTAACGCGCTTTGAAGGCTTCGATCCAGGCCAGTGGATTTTCGTGCGTCACGGACTCTGCTAATTGACCATTGCATTCCAGGCGAATTTGCTGGCCAGTAATTTTGACGATGGTCTTGCAAGGCAGGCCGATAATGGAATACCGGCCCCATTGCTCGCCCCCATGAACAGATTCAAACAAGTAAGAATAAGCGCCGTCGGCTAGTTTCAAATAAGCGCTTAATGGTGTATCCAGATCGGCCAAAACTGCACGGCTGACAGGAATTCGGTTGAAGCCCTGCCGGGCATAATTATGGAATTGTTCTAAAGTCATTATTACGGATCAAAGTGCTTCTAGCGCAAGCATTAAGAAAAAAGTGGGTCTGCTTAGCCTGCTTTTGCCATTTCGGAACGCATTTCGTCGATGACTTTTTTATAATCCGGTTTGCCAAAAATGGCAGAGCCTGCAACAAAGGTATCGGCACCCGCCGCCTTGATTTCCCTGATGTTGCTGCCATTCACGCCGCCGTCAATTTCCAGACGAATATTAAAACCGCTTTCGTCGATTCGTTTTCTGACTTGGCGCAATTTGTCCAATGCCGAAGGGATGAAGGATTGCCCGCCGAAACCTGGGTTAACTGACATCAACAAAATGATATCCAGTTTGTCCATGATATGGTCCAAATAATGCAGCGGCGTGCCAGGATTAAAGGTTAAGCCCGCTTTGCAGCCAGAATCTTTAATCAATTGTAAGGTGCGGTCGATATGCACCGATGCTTCCGGATGGAAGGTAATGATGCTGGCGCCGGCTTTGGCAAAATCCGGGATAATCCGGTCTACCGGGGCTATCATTAAGTGCACATCAATCGGTGCAGTCACGCCGTGTTTCCGTAACGCTTCACAAACCAGCGGTCCAATAGTCAGATTTGGCACGAAATGATTGTCCATCACATCAAAATGGACAATATCGGCGCCAGCCGCTAACACGTTATCGACTTCTTCGCCCAATTTGGCAAAATTGGCGGACAAAATGGAAGGCGCAATCCAGTTTTCATTCATTGTCGTATCCTCAGGTGGTTCAAAATAGGCCATTATATCTTTTTTTTTCAGATAGCTCTTGGTTACAATGGCGCGATTTGCATAATACAGGAAAGTCAGCGCATGAAACTGATCACTTTTTGTCATAACAACCAGAGCCGTGTCGGCGCGGTTATTGATGATGCGATTGTGGTGGATAGCTTGGAAAGCGCTGGCATTCCGTCATCAATGATCGATTTTTTATCGGCAGGCTCCCGTGCGATGAAAGCCATGCAAGACTTAATCGTCAGTGGTAGCGGGCGCATTCCGTTGAACGAAGTCAAATTGATGGCGCCGGTGCCTAGGCCTGGAAAATATTTGGCGATCAGCCTGAATTATGCTGATCATATTGCCGAAACGGGTAAGGAAAAGCCTGACTATCCAACGTTTTTCAGCAAACAAAGCACCTGCGTTATTGGTACGGGCGATGCTATTCACCGGCCGCGGGTTTCAGACAAACTGGATTATGAGGGTGAATTGGCATTCATTATTGGTAAGCGTTGCCGATATGTATCGCTAGAACAGGCAAGCGGGGTAATCGCCGGCTTTACGATCGCCAATGATGTGTCCGTTCGTGACTGGCAGATCCGGTCGCCAACCGTAATGCTGGGGAAATCGTTCGATACCGCTGGTCCGCTAGGGCCATGGCTGGTAACCTCGGATGAAATTCCTGATCCGCACCAATTAGCGATTAAAACCTGGGTCAATGATGAGCTTAGACAAAGTGCCAACACCCGGGAAATGCTTTTTAACTGCTATGAGATGCTTGCGTATTTATCCCAAGCGATGACCTTAGAGCCAGGGGACGTCATTGCTACCGGAACCCCAAGCGGGGTTGGCGTAAAGATGCAGCCGCGCGGCTATCTGAAGCCGGGGCAAACGGTCAGAATCGAGATTGAACGAATCGGCGTGTTGTCAAATCCAGTTATTGAAGAGCCTTTGCATCTAGGCTTTGAAAGTTGAAGGCGATGACGGCTAGGCGGATTTGTATTTTTTGCTATTGAAAAAGCTTAATTTTTTTTGCCAGACTTTTTCGCTTTGCGGTTTTGGCACGGGAAAGAGGATGGTTACTTTTAAGCCACCATATTGAGAGGCGCCTAAGATCAGCTCAGCGCCATGAATAGCGGCGATTCGTTGCACAATTGAAAAACCAAGCCCGCTGCCTTGAGCAGTATTGACTGTTTCGGCGCAGCGATGGAAGCGTTTCAGCGATTGTTCGTATTGCTCCGGCGCTATGCCGGGGCCGGAGTCTTCAACGCAAAACTGCAAATGACTCTTTTGCCCGGTCAGCGAAATCATGATACTACCCTGAGCCGGTGTATATTTGATGGCGTTGTCAATGACATTACGAATCAAAATATTCACCAGCGGCGCATTGACGATGATGGGCGATTCATTTTCCTCGACAAATTCCATCTGAATACGTTTTTTGTGCGCGGCAGGCTCTACATCGGCAATGACTTGCACCACTTCCCGGCTGAGAATGGTTAACTCCTTGCTGAGAAACTCCGTGTTCGACTCGATGCGCGAGAAAGTGAGTAGTTGCTGCACCATATAAGTCATTCGATTGACCGCTTGCTTTATTCGTTGCAGGGCTTGTTTCCGAACTTCTTCGTCGCTAGTTCTAAGCGCGACTTGAGCTTGGGTCAACATGCCCGCTAATGGCGTTCTCAACTCGTGAGAGGCATCGGCAGAAAAGCGCCGCTCATGCTCAAAGGCCTGCTCTAACTGGCTAAAAAGATTATTGATTTCATTGACGACTGGAAGAATTTCGTTAGGCAATTTTTTAGTCGACAACGGCTTAAGATAACTCGCTTCGCGTTTGGCTAGCTGTTTTTCAAGCCGATTGATCGGCTTTAAGGCATGGCCGACAATCAGCCAAATGACGATGCCCAAAAAGGGCAAGCCGATCAGGAATTGTGTGACTAAATGAGAAGATATCTCGTCAGTTAATTGCGAGCGTATTTCTTCTTTTTGTCCGACATGAATAACATATTCGCCGTTAGGATTGGTAATGCTGAATATGTGCCATAAATGGCCATCAATTTTTCTTTCGCTAAAGCCATGGACGGAAGAAGAAAACTCAAAAGTAGGCGCGCTTTCTGAATGCAGCAGCAAGCCGTCATCGTTTGACCAAAGCTGAAAAGCTATTTTTCTGGCGTATTTATGTCCGAACGCATCCGTTTGCAGAAATTCGTCGAATATTTGCCAAAGCGGGCTGTCGCCGCTAAAGTCCTTTGCCGCATTAACCGGTATTTTCAAGCCTTTTTTTGAATGCAGAGATAAGCTGTCCTCTTCAGACCACAACTGCAAAGCGATTTTTTTTTCGGTCGAATTTGCTGGGGCTGCATCGGCTTTGTTTTTTTTCCAGTGCTCGGCGAGCGAGTCGCCATGAAGCAAACCCTCGACAAACGTGTGCAAAACTTTTGCAGATTGCGCTAATTCGGCATCAAATAAGGCCGCTACTTCGTCGCGAGTGACTTTATAGTTAATGAATGCGGTTACGCCCCAAATCAGCATCGAAGCTGACAGCAGTGTAACCAGCAATAATTGCCGAAGAGAGTAATTCATTTATCATCTTCACTATCGATAATATAGCCAACACCTCTGACTGTGCGAATAATCGATGTACCGAGTTTTTTTCTTAAATAATGAATATGGACTTCAACCGTGTTGCTTTCGATGTCAGAATCCCAGGAATAAAGGCTTTCTTCTAAGCGGGCCCTCGAAATGACACGGCCAATGTTACTCATCAAAAAGCTTAATATTTCGAATTCTTTCTGTGACAGGTCAACTTTTTCCCCATTCAAGGTGACTTGATGGGAAGCGGGATCCAGCACGATGCCTTTGTACTCAATGGTCGGCGCGCTCCTGCCTTCGTTTCTTCTGGCTAAAGCGCGCAATCTTGCGCAAACCTCGTCAAGTTCAAAAGGTTTAATGACAAAATCGTCAGCGCCACTGTCCAAACCCAAAACCCGATCCGGAATCGTATCTTTGGCGGTTAACACCATCACGGGCGTTTCATCTTTGCGATTTCTGAGAGCTCGCAGAATATCCAAGCCATCCATGTCTGGCAGATTCAGATCCAGAACAATCAGCTCATACGAGTTAATTTTAAGCGCTTCGTCTGCTAACTTGCCATTGGTCAGCCAGTCGACCGCATAGCCTTCCATTTTTAGTCCCGCAACAAGGCCGTCACCTAGTATTTCGTCATCTTCAACTAATAATAAACGCATAGGAAGTCAAGTAAAAATCATCAAAGAGAGAATTATTAATTCACAATATCCTTATCAAATTAATCCTTTCTTAAAAGCCGCAGGCTTGTTAATTATGCATTATAACTGGATTAGGTAAATATGGACGGCTTTCGATATAGTTTATGCCGTTTTTGAAGTCGCCTAGGTTTGTGGTCAAACCAAATCTGCAAATCGCCATTTTCTCTTATTATTTGGCAATAGGCCAAGGGCGGGAGAGAAAATGGTACACTGGCATTCTATTTGTTTATATAAATTAGATACTCTTGTGTTGCCGCTGAGCCTTTACATTCATATTCCCTGGTGTATCCGGAAATGTCCTTATTGTGATTTTAACTCGCATGCGGCTAAGTCTAACATACCTGAGGCCAAATATATCAGTGTGCTGCTTGAGGATTTGGCGAGCGATTTGCAGCAGTTTACTGTCAATACAGCTTTAAACAGTATTTTTATCGGCGGCGGAACGCCCAGTTTATTTGCGCCTGAGTCAATCGATCTATTATTACAGGGCATTAAACAGCAGATGGCTTTTCAAGATAAAATAGAAATCACGCTTGAAGCAAATCCAGGTACTTTCGAAAGTCAGAAATTTATCGAATTTAGGGCGCTCGGTATAAATCGCTTATCTATCGGCATACAAAGCTTTAATGAGACTTTATTAAAAAGGCTGGGGCGGGTGCATTCTGCTTCTGAGGCCATCAAATCTGCCGAAATTGCCCATAAATCAGGTTTTGATAATTTTAATCTCGATTTGATGTATGGGTTGCCAGGCGCTGACCCTCAAGACAGTAAAAACGATATCCAAACGGCGATCAGCCTAAAACCGGCGCATATATCCTTTTATCAACTAACGCTGGAGCCCAATACTTATTTTCATAAATATCCGCCACCGTTGCCTGATGACGATGCAATATTCGCAACTCAAGTTACTTGTCAGAAAATTCTTGCCGATCATCATTATCACCAGTATGAAATTTCAGCTTATAGTCGACCAGGCATGCAGTGCCAGCATAATTTGAATTATTGGCAATTTGGTGATTATTTAGGGATTGGCGCAGGCGCTCATGGCAAATTTTCTCAGGCTTTACCCGATCGCGTTGTTCGTAGTATTAAATGCAAAAATCCTGAACACTATCTAACGCGTAAAAAGTCTTTTGGCAATACGAAATTAGTTTTAGAAAATGACTTGCCGCTGGAATTCATGATGAATCATTTAAGATTGAAACAAGGTTTTGACTCCACTAGTTACCAAAACAGGACTGGATTGCCCCTGGAAACACTGGAACCTGCCTTATCAGTTAACCTAAGCCAAGGCTTGCTAATCAAGCAAGGTAACCGTTATGTTTGCACCGACCGAGGCTGGCTTTTTTTGGATACTTTATTACAACCCTTTGTAGCTTGAACATAGATTATGCTTGATTATCAAAAAGACTTTATTGCCTATGCACTTGCTTGCGGCGTGTTAAGATTCGGCGAATTTCAATTAAAATCCGGGCGGGTAAGCCCTTATTTTTTTAATACCGGACTTTTCGATACCGGCGAAAAATTGGCCAGACTAGGTCAGTTTTATGCTCAGGCGCTGATACAGTCAGAAGCTAAACTGGATATGCTTTACGGACCCGCCTACAAAGGCATACCTCTGGTGACCGCAGCTTCAATTGCCTATGCACAATTAACAGCTGAAGACATACCTTTTGCCTTTAATAGAAAAGAAGCAAAAGATCATGGAGAAGGCGGCATGATTGTTGGCGCGCCGTTACAGGGAAAAGTCATTATCGTTGATGACGTGATTACTGCAGGCACTTCGGTTCGAGAATCGGTTGAGATAATTCGAGGCGCCCAAGCAGAGCCAGCAGGCGTGTTGATTGCCTTGGATCGGCAGGAAAAAGGCCAACATCAGATTTCGGCTATTGAAGAAGTCATACAGCAATACTGCATGCCTGTTATTCCCATCATTTCATTGGCGGATATAATCGACTATCTAACAGCGGCGAAGGACGATCATGTCGCAGCGATTAAACAGTACCAACAGCGCTACGGTATTTAACCGATTAATATTTATACAATAAATCAATTTTAATCGAGTGCTTGTTGGGCAAAAATAAAAATTTCTGCAACTAACAGTTCTTAGGATATAGTCTACAATTGTTTGAAATACCCTAATCCTAATCTGTATCTGGACTCACAAGTCATTGTATCGGTAAAAAAGGTTTGCCATGAGGAATCTGGAATTTAAAGAGCAAATGCACGAATACTCGTTATGGCGTGCAAAACTGATGGAGTCTATAGAGATGTATCATCAGTGGCGCATACGCCATGGCATGAATGATCCTCATAGCACAAACACCATTTTAAATATTCTGGAAGGCTTGAATTCCGATCGCATTACCTTAGCCTTTGTCGCTGAGTTTTCACGTGGCAAAACGGAACTGATTAATTCACTGTTTTTTTCTGAAACCGGAGTTCGGCTTTTACCATCGGCCGCAGGTCGGACAACGATGTCGCCAACTGAAATTTTCCACGATGAGAATGGTGGCAGCTATATTCGCTTACTTAATATTGAAACTCGGCTTGAAGATATTTCGTTAGCAGAGTTTAAACAAAAGCCTGAGCGATGGACGCAGTTCAATCTTAACTCTAATTCACCTTCGCAAATGCAAGAGGCTTTTAAGGAGCTTATTGCAACCAAAAAAGTAACACGCGACGTAGCTGACAAATTGGGCTTATGGAATGAGCGCGAGGCGGCTGAACAAGGAATTGTCAATCCAGAATTTGTCGAAATTCCTTGCTGGCGCCACGCTTTGATCAGTTTTCCGCACCCGCTTTTGAAAGAAGGATTATGCATTTTGGATACGCCGGGCCTAAATGCGCTGGGAACGGAGCCTGAGTTAACTTTAAGTATGTTGCCAAGCGCTCATGCTATTGTGTTTGTGCTTGCTGCTGATACCGGAGTGACCAAAAGCGACCTAGAAATGTGGCGTAATCATGTTTGCAGCGCTAGGGGCGGCAATAAGCAGGGACTAGCTGTCGTGATGAATAAAATAGACGCAATGTGGGATGATTTAGCGGGCGAATCCGGTTATGAAAGCTCCATAAAATCGCAGATCAAAAACTCGGCTACGGTATTAAAAATAAACGAAAACGCAATTTTTCCGGTATCCGCAAAACAGGCCTTACTAGCCAAGGTCAAAAATGATGATAATTTATTTAAAAGAAGCCGTTTATCTACATTAGAGAACTATCTTGCCAACGATATTTTAAAGCAACGCCGCGATATTTTGATGAGCACCATCGTGCGCGATATTGGCTTTTTAGTAAATGAATCTTTGAATCTGACCGAGTCTTCTTTAACAAATGCAACCAGTCAGCTGGAAGAGTTCAAAAAAGTCGATTTCGAAAATCAGGATATGACTGCAAAACTGCTGGCGGAAACCAGAGACCGGCAGAACACTTACATGGCGAATATTGAGAGCTTCCAAGCCAGCCGCCGAGTGTTTACAGTCCAAACCAAAATGCTAATCGATTCATTTGCGAAAGAAAAAATTGATACCATTATTAGAAGCACCAAAAATGAGATGGCAAAGAGTCTGACGACTTATGGAATGAAGCAAAGCATTCGCAAGTTGTTTGATGAATTGCGCGACCTTTTGCAAGACTCCATAGATATTTCCAACGAAACGCGCCGTTTGGTGAAAGCAATCCATAAAAAATTCAAGGACGAGTATGGATTTAAAGAAATTGAGCCTCATCTGTTTTCGATCAAACAGTATCAGATCGAGCTAGAGCAAGTTTTTGAGGAAGGTGAGGCGTTCAGAGCCAGCGCCAAAACGACAATGACCGAACAAAGCATTGTCATCAATAAGCTTTACAGTACATTGATTTCTAAAGCCAGAAATATTCTTAAACGCGCTCACGCTGATGCAACAACCTGGAGCAACAGTGTTTTAACGCCGCTGATGCATCAAATCAAAGATCACAAAAAACAGATTGAGAGCCGCTTGCAAATGCTTAAAAAAATCAATGATTCGAGTGGCACCGTTGCAGAAAATATTGCAGCTCTCGAGACTGATTTGGAGCCATTGCGTCGTCAGCGCGACGAATTATCGGTGATTATTCGATTAATGCAGCTTAATGCTTATACTACTGATGTATAGCAAGATACGAGCTGTTGGCGGATTTGTTCTTGTTATTTTTTGCTGAAGATTAAATCCCAAACCTCGTGGCCTAAACGTAAGCCCCGCTGCTCAAATTTTGTTAAGGCCCGGTAGTCGGGTTTTTGACAATAACTGTTTGTTTTGCTCATATTAATCAAATGCTTATTTGCGGAAAGCAAGTTCAGCATTACTTCGGCATAGTTTCGCCAATCTGTTGCGGCATGAAAAATCCCTCCGGAAACTAATTTTCTGGCCAGTAAATCAATAAAATCCGGGCGCACGATTCTTCGTTTATGGTGTTTTTTTTTCGGCCAGGGATCAGGAAAAAACAAATAAAGCGCATGCAGGGAGTTGTCCGGAATGCGCTGTTCTAAGATTTCAAGGGCATCGTGACAATAAATTTTCACGTTGCTTAAACCTTGCCGATCGAGTTCCAGCATTAATCGGCCAACGCCAGGACGGTGCACTTCGATGCCAATATAATCTTTATCCGGGTTGGCGGCGGCTATTTTCGCTAAATTATCGCCATTACCAAAACCGATTTCAACTGCCAGCGGCGCTTGGCGCCCAAAGACTTCTGAAAAATCATAAGCATGGCCTGGATCCAGGCAATATCGGCTTGAGTAAAAATCCAATGCATATTGTTGCGCAGCAGTGATACGTCCTTGACGGCGAATGAAACTGCGAATGGTTGCAAGAGATGATATTTCGTCTGATGACACGGAACAACTGATGCTCAATTACACGAGAAAAAATCAGTCCTGCTGGCGTTAAAAGAACAAGCCGTCGATTGGCGAAGAAGCCGAGGCAAATCGCTTTCTCGGCATTCGACCGGCCAAATACGCTTCTCTGCCGGCTTCAATACCTTTTTTCATCGCCGAAGCCATCAGCACCGGATTTTTTGCCAAAGCGATCGCGGTATTCATCAACACGCCATCGCAGCCCAGCTCCATGGCAATAGCAGCATCCGAGGCCGTGCCGACGCCGGCGTCGACTAAAATCGGCACTTGCGCGTTTTCGACGATGGTAAGAATGTTATAAGGATTGCGTATCCCCAGACCGGAGCCGATCGGCGCCGCTAAAGGCATGACCGCTACGCAGCCAATGTCCTCAAGCTTTTTTGCGGCAATAGGATCATCGTTGGTGTAGACCATCACATCAAAGCCTTCTTTGACCAAAATTTCAGCCGCGATAAAGGTCTGCGCAACATCGGGAAACAAGGTCTTTTGGTCGGCTAGCACTTCCAACTTCACCAGCGTATGGCCATCAAGTAGCTCTCTTGCCAGGCGGCAGGTTCTGATCGCGTCCTCGGCTGTGTAACATCCAGCGGTATTGGGCAGAATCGTGTATTTATCCGGCGACAGCACATCCAACAAGTTAGGCTCGCCAGGATTCTGACCGATATTGGTGCGCCGAATCGCGACTGTGACAATTTCAGCGCCACTCGCCTCGGTAGCCAGACGCGTTTCTTCCAGGTCCTTATATTTGCCGGTGCCGACCAATAATCTTGAATGATAGGAAACGCCTGCGATCACAAAGGCGTCGTTTTGGCCACCGCCGATAGCGTGAACAATTTCCAGGCGGTCTTCAGCTTGAAGCAGTCGTTGCTCGTACTGATGGTAAGGCAGAATTTCCTTGTTTAACTCGACCGCAATTTTTTTGCCTGTCAAACCCAGATCGGCAAGGACATCAGCAACCCGATGGTTTTCGGCATACTCTCGGACACTGCCATTGACATAAATAATCATGCGCTCAGACTCCGGCTTTTATCGACGGTTCGGCGCTCCTGAACAGCTGTGGCTAGGTCATGCAACAGTGGCACGGTGTCTTCCCAAGACAGGCAGGCATCGGTAATGCTTTGCCCGTAAACCAACTCCCGACCTTCGATAACCTGTTGATTACCGGCTTTAAGATGGCTTTCAATCATGACGCCCATGATCCGATTGTCGCCATTGGCTATTTGCCCAGCCACATCTTCGCCAACAATTAATTGACGCTGACATTGTTTCAGGCTGTTGGCATGGCTGAAATCGATCATGATATTGGGGCGTAAGCGGGCCTTTTCCAGGCCTTCGGCAACCTGTTCGACGCTTACCGCGTCATAATTAGGTCTGTCGTTGCCGCCGCGTAGAATGATATGCACATCTTCATTGCCGGTTGTCGAAAAAATTGCCGAATGACCCGCCTTGGTTAAGGATAAAAAGTGATGCGGGCTCATCGCTGCGCCAATCGCATCAATGGCTATTTTAATTGTGCCATCCGTGGAATTCTTGAATCCGATGGGGCACGATACGCCTGACGCTAATTCCCGGTGACCCTGGCTTTCAGTGGTTCTGGCGCCAATTGCGCCCCATGAAATCAGGTCGGAAACATATTGCGGAGTAATTAAATCCAGATATTCAGTGGCTGAAGGCATACCCAGCTCATTAATATTGAGCAATAATTTCCGGGCAATGCGCAGACCTTTGTTGATATTGAAACTGGAATCAATATCGGGATCATTAATTAAGCCCTTCCAGCCGACTGTTGTGCGCGGCTTTTCAAAATAAACCCGCATGACGATTAGCAAATCGTCTTTGAGCTCATTTTTAACGGCTTCCAAACGCTGTGCGTATTCAAGCGCAGCAACAGGATCGTGAATCGAACAAGGACCCACGATAACCAGCAAACGGTCATCCTGGCCGGTCAAAATGTTATGGATATCCGCCCTAGCTTCGAGTGTGGTTTTTGCAGCCGTTTCGGTAATCGGCATTTCTTCATGGACCTGAACGGGCGCAATGACTTCTTTGGTCTCACAAATTCGTAAGTCATCGGTGTTATATGATATTTGCATGCTTCTACCAGCGTTTATTCTAAGCAATTGCCTTCAAAATCGGTCATTTTAACTGTTTTCTCTAGGCTTTTGACAATTTTTATGGCTTTCAGACGCACTACGCCGGTTTAACTGCAAAAAACTGTAGCTAAATGAAACACTGGGATCGTCATCGATGTCTTCCCGCCCCACTTCGTGCCAATCGGCGGCGTCAATTAATGGAAAAAATGCATCGCCGTCGAAGGCTTGATGGATTTGCGTCAGGTGTAGCGTCGTGGCTTTTGGCAACAGGGTTTCGTATAAATCTGAACCGCCTATGACAAAAACAGTGTCGGCATGCTGGCATCCTTCAGCCAGTGCGGAATCGACATCATGCATCACGATGCAGCCGGGTTGCTGGTAGCGCAAATTCCGGCTGACGATTAGATTAGTTCGGCCCGGCAAAGGTTTGCCAATTGACTCGAAGGTTTTGCGACCCATTAGAATCGGTGAGCCCCAAGTTAAACTTTTAAACCGCTTGAGGTCGGCGGATAAATGCCAGGGCATTTTGTTGTTCAAACCGATGGCCCGATTGCTGGCCATCGCGACGATAAGTGATATTTTCATTTGAATCAATAGACTGCTTTGTTATCCTAGATTAAGATCGCGCTCAATGATTTTTTGATCGCTAACCATCAATAGCTAGCTTATCGGCGATCGAGTTTTATCGGCTTGATGCCGAGCGCCTGATAATGTTTACTTTTTTATTGCATGATACATGAAAACAATCCTGGTCGTTTTTACCGGCGGAACCATTGGCTCGACTGCAAATTCTGGAATCATCAATACAGCTGATTCAGTAGCCTTCAAATTACTTGAGCAATTTCAGCAGCGTTATTCACAGCATCTGCAAGTTCAATTTAAAACAATTAAACCCATGCAAGTCTTGAGCGAGAATTTGGCGCCTGCAGCATGGACGATTTTGCTTGAAGCCATTGAGGCGGAAAATCCGGGCCAATTCGACGGCATCATTATTACCCATGGCACTGATACTTTGGCCTATACGGCTGCTGCGATCAGTTTTTATTTTCATGGCTTGAACAGGCCCATCTTACTGGTGTCCAGTAATTATCCGCTGGATAATCCTAAAGCCAACGGCCTGGAAAACTTTATTTGCGCCGTTGAGTTTATTCAACAAATCAACCAGCCCGGCGTATTTGTACCCTATCGCAATCCGGGCCAAATCACCCAGCTGCACCGGGGCAACTGGCTAATGCCGTCGTTACCTTTGAGCGGGGATTTTTTCAGTATCCAAAACAGAAGCTATTTGCAATTTGTCAATAATCATTTTTTAAATGGAAGCGGACAGAGCGTGTCTGATCAGGCTAATCAGCCGACCGAAGTCAAGCCAGGAGCCTCGTTTTCATTAAGGCCCCTTTTTTCCCGGCGGATTTTGTTGCTGAGGCCGTATCCTGGCCTCGATTATTCGCATATCGATCTTAATGGCGTCGAAGCGGTTTTGCATGATTTGTATCATTCCGGCACCGCCTGTTCGAGCAAAGAATGGGGCGGCCAGTTATCGCTGATTGATTTCATTGAACGGTGTTTGATGCGCGGGGTTCAAGTTTATCTGGCGCCCGCTTTTAACTCGGGTCATACCTATGATAGCACGCATGCGCTTTTGGCGGCCGGTGCACGGATGATCTGGAACATGTCGCTGGAAAGCGCTTATGTCAAGTTGTTACTGGCTTACGGAAATTATCAGGAGCAAGCGCAGATCAGCAAGTTTATTGATGCCAACGTTGCGGGTGAACTTATAGAATTGAGCCGAAACTAACGCAGTAAATCGCCCCTAATTGCACAGCCTTCCTGTTCAACTTGATTAACCTTACTGCATGGAACCAAGCAAATTAATCATGACCTTTTTAACCCTAATGCTACCGTGTCAAAATTTAACATAAATCTTTACCAAGCAGTTTATGCCTTGTCGGATGCGCTTGATTTGGTTGGAGTCGATCAAATCAATCATAGCAAGCGCGTGACTTATGTGGCAATGGCTTGCGGTAAAGCGCTGAATTGGGAACGGCCGTGTCTTGAAGATCTATTTTTGGCCTCGGTTTTACATGATTGCGGTGTATCAAATACAGCAATCCATACCCGTCTTACTGATTTTGAAGTTAGAAACGCAGGCAATCATTGCGCTAAGGGAGCGGATCTGTTGCATGAAGCGCCCTTGTTGGCGCATTTGTCTGATTACATATTGCACCATCATACGGCTTGGTCGGAATTGATTGGCCTCGATTTGCCAGACAAGGTAAAACGGGTTAGCAATTGCATTTATCTGGCTGACCGTGTAGATATTTTGCTGTTGAATGCGTTGATCCACGAACCGAATATCCTCGCCAGTAAAAACGCTATCAGAAGAAAAATAAAGGCTAAAAAAGACGACTGGTTTCAGCCAAACCTGGTCGATATATTTTTATCCTTGTCCGAAGCGGAAGCCTTTTGGTTGGCGATGGAAAGGCAAGCCAGCAACGCGGAAGGTGATTGGCAAACGCTTTGGGATTCGATTGAGCCTGTTGAATTTACTGACCTAAAAGATGTTGTGTTGATCTTTTCGAAAGTAATCGATGCCAAAAGTGCGTACACCGCCCATCATTCCCGCAGTGTCGCCCAATTATCGCGACTCTTGGGCAGTCTTTTTAAGATAACCGAAGATCAGTGCGAGCGGCTTGAACTCGCTGCTTTGCTGCATGATTTAGGTATGTTGCGAGTGCCTGACGCGATAGTGAACAAACCATTAGCGCTTACGGAAGCAGAAAAACTGGTCATTCATCGGCATAGTTTTGATACTCACGAAATCCTGAAAAATATTGCGGGGTTTGAAACGATTAGTCAATGGGCCTCGCAACATCACGAGCGTAACAATGGCCAGGGCTATCCGTACCGGAACCACGCTAACGAGCTTGCTATCGAAGCAAAAATACTTGCTGTAGCCGATGTTTTTCAAGCGCTGACGCAAAAAAGGCCGTATCGTAATGCGCTCTCTTCGTCAGATCTGCTACAGATTTTGCAGGCTGAATCACGAATAGGCCAGCTGGACGCCGAAGTTGTTGCAATGGTTGAAACGCATTTTAGTCTTTGCTGGCAAGCAGCGGTAAGCCTAGGTTAAGGCTTGATTGCGCGAGGTTCAGGCATCATTACTTCATCGGAGATTTTTTTCATGACCGACCGCTTTTCTGTTACGCATTTGGTTTTGATTCCTAGTTATAACACAGGCCCTCTTTTAGCTAAAACTGTGCGTGAAGTATTGCAGCACTGGCAACCGGTTTGGGTTGTGATAGATGGCAGCAAGGATCACAGCGATAGCTTGCTAACGCCTTTGCAGGCGGATTATCCAGATGGCTTGCGGGTGATTCGGCTGGAACAGAATGTCGGCAAAGGAGCCGCGATATTGGAAGGCATAAAATGTGCCCAACAAGAAGGTTATACGCATGTTTTAACGATGGATGCTGATTATCAGCATCCGGCTGAATCAATTGAGTCGTTTATGAAATCCTCGAATCAAAGGCCTGAAGCCATGATTTTCGGCGAACCCCTATTCGATGCGACAGCTCCGGCTATACGCGTTCAAGGCCGGAGGATTTCCAACGGTTTTGCCAATCTGGAAACTCTGGGTTGGGGCATTCAGGATTCGCTGTTTGGCATGCGCGTATACCCGATCCGGCTATTGCGCCAGGTGATGGAGTCGACTCGATGGGCGCGGCGTTTTGATTTCGAACCCGAAGTGGCGGTTAGACTGGCTTGGTTGGGTGTACCGGTCATCAATCTGGCGACGCCGGTACGCTATCTCAGCAAACAGGAAGGCGGCGTCAGCCAGTTTAGCTATTTGCGCGATAATACATTGCTAACCTGGATGCATATGCGTTTATTATTGGGTTTTTTGCTGAGATTACCATTGTTGCTGCCGCACTGCATAAGAAGCGAATAAGCCCTTGCCTCTGCACGGGCACTTCTAATTTTTAGAGGCGCAGTTAAACCAAACCTACTCCTAACCTTGGACTTCTCAACCAACATGAAAAAAAAACTGCGTGATTTTATTTTTTCAGAAATTATTTTTATTCCGGAGCCGAATCAGTTTTCTGATGACGATAATTTAATCCAGGCCGGTCTCGACAGCATGGGCATCATGCGACTGGTGATGTATATCGAAGATCAATTTGGCGTCGCCTTGCCCGATGCCGAAATAGACCCGGATAATCTGCATTCTTTTAATGCGCTGGAAAGATGGGTTTGTCGGCACAAAAAATGACGAAAAAAAGAGAGCTTGAACTGTGCCAGCCATTAAATCCGGCTGATTATTTTACCCTGGCGATGGATGATGAAATTCGCCGTGAAGCAATGCCGGGCAGTTTATGCGGTTTCGCCGTAGAACTAGACAAATGGCCTGAAATAAATGAACTTGTTAGCCGCATCGACGAATTTGTCGCTCGATTTCCGTTGGCCTTGGCAAGCTTGCAACAGCAAGGCAAACAGTTTTACTGGGTTCAGCGGCCAAATCCTCGACCGGTTTTTTATCGGCATTTCTGTCCTGAAGGCGAAGAGGAGCATATTTTTCAGCATGCCACCGTTCAGCGCCTCATTAACTTGAGAGAAGTCAGAGAAAGCACCGCGCCGATAGAGTTTCATCTGATTTTGGGCCGCCAAAAGTCTTGTTTTTTGCTGCGTTGGTTGCACCCTTTCTGTGACGCGAGGGGCGCCGAATTAATTTTTAGCTATTTATCAAGCCATGATAAGGCTGCGCGCGACCGTTTCGATACACCCGAAACCGAAGCTTTAGTTAATGGGCAATTGCGCAAATATAAATGGTGGCAAAAAATTCATTTGTTTTATAAAGCGTATCGCTATATCCACCAACTGGATTGTTATTCAAGCATTTTGCATGGTCAGAGCGATCAGTTGCCGCAACAGCTCAATTTTCAGGTGCAACGATTTGACGAAAAGCAAACGCAAATTATCGCACAACAAGCGAGAACGCTGTGTGGCCTCACTGGCACCAGCTTGTATTACCTTGGCTGTTTGATGCGCGCCTTGCAACAACTGGAGCCGGCTGCGATAGGCGAGGCCTATTGTGTGCCTTATGCCTTTAATTTGCGTAAGCAGAAAGCCGTAAGTCCGGTGTTAGGCAATCATGTCGGGCCTTTGTTCGCCCAGGCGACTAGGCCATTGCTGGAAAACCGGGAACTATTATTCAGTCATTTAACACAGCAAAACAAGCACGTGATTCGGCAACAGTTGGATTACGCATTTTTGCCTGTGATGCAAGCGGCCAGTTGGCTTTCGTTAAAAAAACAGGGTCAGGAATTGCGCCAGTCCTATAAAAATAGCAAAGAGCGCAGTTCGTTCTGGTTTTCCGATATTGGCCAATTGAATTTTGCGCCGAACAGTTTTTTTGGCGCTGACATTAGCGGGCTGTTTCACCTTAGCCAGCTATCCAGTCCGCCGGGATTGGCCTTGCTTTGCTGCCATTACCGAAAACAACTGACCCTAACTTACAACTTTATCGAACCTTTGTTCAGTGCGGAGCAGATAGCCAGATTGCATGGCTATATGACGCGTGAATTGCTTGGCTACGACGCTTTGCAAAAATGAAGGCTTGCCGATAACTTGTCGATAATTAGTGAATAGCCGTTTTAGATCATGAATTTGCTTGCCGATTATTGTCAACAGTGCTTAATTGCGCCAGACCAAACAGCATTTGTTGAGGCAAGACGTTCACTCAGTTATCAACAGTTTCGCTTGGCGTTTCAGCCACTTGCCCATTTTCTTCAAAAACAAGCTTGCTCAGGACAGCGTATAGTCGTCGCTATTGATCGTGGCATCGATGCGGCCGTGGCTATTTATGGCATTTTGGCCGCCGGCGCTTGTTATTTGCCGCTGGACATCAAAAATCCGGCCAGCCGCCTCAACTACATTATCAATGATGGGCTGCCGCGCTTTATTGTGGGCTTGGGGAGTTGCCCGGCCTGGCTTGACGCGCGGGAAAAATGGCTAGATTTGCATGCCTTGCCCGATAATCCAGACGCTCAGCTAGAGCCGCTTGCGAACGATCCGGAAGCCTTGGCTGCGATACTTTATACCTCCGGCTCTACCGGATCGCCTAAAGGCGTTGCGCTTAGTCATCGCGCAATGCTGAATTTCGCGCGCTGGGCGGGCCGAACAGTTGAACTAGAGGCTCAGGAGCGCGTTGCCAGCCTAGCGCCCTTTCATTTTGATTTATCGGTGTTTGATCTTTTCAGCACGCTGGCTTTTGGGGCTTGTGTTTATTTTATGCCCTCTCGTTTGACCTTAACGCCGGTGAAGTTGACGGCCTGGTTAAGCGAGCTTAGTATAACTTGCTGGTATACGGTGCCGTCGTTATTATCCTTTATTGCGCTGAAAGGCGCATTGCCAGCAACGCCATTAAGTAGTCTAAAGAATCTATTATTTGCCGGCGAGGTTTTTCCTGCCGCGCATTTAATAAGCTTGGCGAAGCAACTGCCTGCGGTTAATTTGATCAATTTGTACGGCCCAACCGAAACCAATGTTTGCTGCTATTGGCCAGTAGATCGATCCCGTCTCAGGGAGGATCAGGCCATACCCATCGGCCTACCGGCTTGCGATTCTAAGCTTGCAATAGATGAAGACACTGGTGAGCTGAGTGTGCTAAGTGAAAATAATTTTTCCGGCTATTGGCAAAACGGCCGGCTTGATTCTTCGGCCTTACAGCAAGGCTGGTACAAGACCGGCGACAAAGTTTCACGCAATGCCTTAGGCGAATATTGCTATCACGGCCGTTTAGACAGAATGCTGAAATGTTCCGGACACCGTGTTGAGCCGGCTGAAATTGAAAACGCGATTAGGCAATTAGAGCCCGTTGAAAATTGCGCTGTGCTGGGAATTTTGGACCCGACCAGTGGGCAGCGTCCTGCTGCGGCAGTGGTGTTAAAATCGGGCTGTGCATTAGCCGACATCCTTAATCCATTGAAAGAAAGTTTGCCGGCTTATATGTTCCCAGCCCGGTTTATCGTTGTGAATGACTTGCCGCTATTGTCGAATGGCAAAATTGATTACCAAGCCTTATTAGCCAAATTTTGAAGTACGCCAAGCGATCTACAGACATCAGGATTACGCATGAACAT
>Ga0233425_10003109_pt1 | contig 31000 bp, 41 predicted proteins | sample Watercolumn_Towu_2_FD_181712 | JGI IMG/M metagenome (GOLD analysis project Ga0233425, IMG submission 181712) | Freshwater microbial communities from Lake Towuti, South Sulawesi, Indonesia - Watercolumn_Towuti2014_140_MG | ecosystem: Environmental > Aquatic > Freshwater > Lake | place...
ATACAGTTTATTCCATTGTTCCATCTAGATAACATGGTTTCACCTCCTTTAATTAACTGAAGGAGGTGTTACCTCCTTATAAAACGAACTTATTTATTAGACACGCTCAATTAATATTTAAGTTTTTATATTCTATAAAAACTAACCTCCATACTTAGGTCTAAAACCAGAATCTCTTCTACAAACATCAAATAATCTAGAAGATGCAGATAATTTAGTTTCATCAAAAATACCTCTAGGTAGTTCAGCAATTTTAAATATATCAATTAAAACCTAATTCGGTTTTATGCTTATCTAATGCTTTTATAACTAAAATAAAATGCTCATCTTCATTTATACCGAGTTCTTCAATACCTTGTTTAATATCCTCTCTATTTATTGCAGCTGCAAAGTCTTTTTTCTTCAAAGCTTTCTTCACAGAAGAAGCTTCCATACCTAGAAAGCGATCAGGTCTAACTTTAGCTAAAGCACAAATAAAACCAGACAATTCATCAACTGCAAATAAAACTTTAGCCATTTTACTTTCTCTCTTTACTCCTGTATGATTTCCATGACCTAAGATAGCAATAATAATATCTTCAGAATAACCTTCTTTTCTTAATATCTTACTTCCTTCAACCGGATGTTTATCAGCACTTGGATGTATCTCCCAATCAAAATCATGGAGCAAGCCAGATATCCACCATTTATCCTTCTCTTCATCTTTCAACTCAAATTTTTCAGCATAAGCTTCCATAGAATAAGCAACGCTTAAACAATGTCTTCTCAAACTTTCATTTTTAACATTTTTATGCAATAAATCTAAAGCTTCCTGTCTAGTTTTCATATTATTCAAACAAAAGTACCCTATTTAATAATTATGAAACTATAATTTCCTACCCTATGGTAGGAAAAAGTAGGAATATTTAAATACTTATTCCTACTAAATAAAACATGGAAATAACAAGGCAATTGGGCGAGAAAGGGCAAATAGTGATACCTAAAGATGTAAGAGAATTATTAGGGGTAAAAGAGAGACAAGAGATAACTTTTATTATAGAAAAAAATGAAGTTAGATTAAAAAAGAAGCAAACGGCGGAAGAGTGGCTAAAACATTTTCTAAGATATAGAAAGAAAGGAAAGAGCATGACTCTTGAAGAACTTAAAAAAATAGAGGATGAAAGTTATGATTTACCTTGATACAAATATCTTTATCTATCCTCACACTGGAGATGATGCAAAATCAGATGTGTGTATATCTATTCTGCAAAAAGCAACAAGTCAAGAAATTAAAGCTGGAACTTCCATTCTCACATGGGATGAGTTTCAGCATGTACTAAAAAAAGAATATCCTGAAAAAGAAAAATATAAAGCAATAGAACAGAGCAAAGATTTGCTAACCAATTCAGGTATTGTCTGGTTTGAAGCAACAAAAGAAATTATAGAAAAAGCACAAGAACTAACAGAAAAATATAATATCAAGCCGAGAGATGCTATTCACGCAGCAACAGCAATTCTAAATGGCTGTACAGAGGTAATCTCAGATGATTCTGATTTTGATAAAATTAAAGAAATAAAGAGAAAGAAACTATGAAAAAAGGCAAAGTAACACTTGGTGTAAACCTAATAGGAGTACGAGACCTGAAGCGAGCGCGCCCCTTCTATGAAAAAATAATAGGAATGCACTTTATTGAATTCCGTCCGCCTTTTGCTGAAGCAACATTAGGAAAAGCTTTATTTAATATAGAGGAAGATGCTCAGTACAGAGAGAAAGAGTGGGCAAAGAAGAACATTGGAGGAAGAAAATCCTGCGTCTTCGATGTCAAGGACATGGACTATTTTCTAAAAAGAGCAACAAAGGCAGGAGCGCGAATAATCGAACAACCAAAGCTTCAGCCGTGGGGCTGGATAAATGCAGTTATAACAGACCTTGATGGGAATGAATTCTGTATTGAACAAGAAGCATGATTTTCTTCAAGTTCCTTGACACAAAGATATGTACATTGTAATGACCATAACATTTATAAATAAGTACATTCTAATGTACACATAATAAAATGGAACAAAGCACACTTGAAGAGTTTAATCATTGGTGGATAGAAGGAAAAGTAGACACAGACTTAGCTTTGCCTTTTAAAAGAAATGATTACATTGACATTGAGAAAAGCATCAATAAAAGATTTATCGTTGCTCTTATAGGTCTTAGAAGAGTTGGAAAGACAACCACACTTTATCAATTAATACAATGGTTAATTGCAGAGAAAGTACATAAAACAAACATCCTATTTTTTTCTTTTGATGAAATATCTATAAAACTTGGAGAGGTCATAGAAAAATATAAGGAATTGCAAAAGAAAGATTTGCGTGAAGAGAAGGTTTATATTTTTCTTGATGAAATACAAAAATGTAATAATTGGCAAAACGAATTAAAAAAATATTATGACTTATACCCTAAAATAAAGTTTATTATCAGCGGTTCGGAATCTTTATTTATAAAAAAGAAAACGGGAGAAACATTGGCCGGCAGAATAACAGAATTTATGCTAACTCCTTTTACATTTAGAGAATATTTACGATTTAAGGGGCTTACTGAAGAAGATCTAAAATATGAAACAAAAGTAAAGCCTCTCTTTCATACTTTCATAGAAAAGGGAGGCTTCCCAGAAACATTTACTTTTGAAAGTGAACGAGAGCATAAAGAATATTTGAGAACATTGGTTGTTGACAAGATAGTCTATAAGGATATACCCTTAATGTTCAAGCTTGAAGATCCAGAATTTTTAAGAGTTCTTCTGGAATTGATAGCTACTAATCCTGGAATGTATATAGATTATCAATCATTAAGTAAACAATTTGAGAAAGATAGAAGAGTTGTAAAAGATTATATTTCTTACCTGAAAGAAAGCTTTTTGATAAAATTACTTGGTAACTATAGAAAGGGAAGTATTACTACTTTGAGAAAGAAGAAACGAGCATATCCTGCTGATAATGGAATAATCTCTCTCTATAAATCAAAAATCGAACAGGACTTTTTTGGGAGAATGGTAGAAAGTAGCGCTGTAAATAAAATCAATGCACAAAGCTTTTGGAAGAACGGAAATGAAATTGATATTGTTCATAATACTATTCCGATAGAAATAAAATATCAAGAAAAAATAAATGCAGAAGACTTTAAGCCAGTTAGACACTTTATGAGAAAATTCTCTATAAATAAAGGCATCGTAGTAACAAAGAAAGAAGAAAAAGATATACACTGTGAAGAAGGCATTATAAAACTTATTCCAGCATGGAAATGGTTTCTGGAATAAAAAAACCTCTTGTGAAGCCATTAAGGCTTAATTCTCGTTGAATACGATTTTTCCATATTTCAAAATAGGGTCACCAATAATCCCTATTTAGTCATTATTTCTAACCCATCTCCTTGCTTCAAAACATAATCTTTTCCAACAGCTTGTTTCGTCTTAATATGCACTGCTTTAACAAAATCTCTCCCTATATCACTATGCAACCTATAAGCAAAATCAAGCGCTGTACTTCCAGGAGGCATAAGATAACAATCAGGTAAAACATTTCCCTTACTATCACTAAGTTTAGAACCTGCAGGATAAATAGAGACATACTTTAGTATATCAAAAACAACTTTATTCATAATCTCCTGAATTCCCGTGCTACCATATTCATGCATTATCTTCTTTATACTCTCAAGAGCTTCCTTTTGCTTTCCAGTAATTTCTTTCTTAACTTCAAAATTTTTCTCTCCAGGAATATAATCTATCAATCCAGCTTTATCTGCCTGTCTTAAACTAAGCTCACCATCTGCAAAACAAGGAACAATAATATAATCAAACTCTTTCTTTATCTTTTCATAATTCTCTTTACCATTAGGTCTATCTATTTTATTTGCAGCTAAAATCATAGGCTTAGTATATTTTCTAAGCATCTGTGCAAAGTTCTGCAAATCCAAATCGCTCCAAGAAGTTGGTTTTTCAGGATTCAACTTACTCTTCAAAACAACCGCTCTAACATCATCCTCGCTTACCTTCAATCCTGAAAACTGCTTAGCAACAGCCTCTTCAAATTTCTTCTTCTGCATTTCAACCGTTCTAGCAAAAACACTCCAAGCCTTATTTAATATTCCTAGATACCATAAATCTAATTCTCTCTCAACAATTCTTATATCATTTCCAGGATAATAATTAGTAGTTGGTTTTCCCTCTCCATCTGTCTCTCCAGACAAGTCTATAACATGAATAAAAGCATCAGCAGCAGATAAATCATTCAAAAACTCATTTCCAAGACCTTTTCCAGAACTTGCACCCTCAACTAATCCTGCAACATCCATCAATTCAAAAGGAACAAATCTAAATCCGGATTTAACATAACCTTCTCTAGGATTACTTACCTTACCAAAATCTTTAGCCAAGTCATTTATCTTAACATAAGCAATTCCATGATTAGGTTTTATAGTTGCAAAGGGATAATTTGCAATTAAAACATCTACAAGCGTTGCCGCTTTAAAGAAAGTCGATTTACCAGCATTAGGCCTACCAACAAGTCCAATTAACATATAAATTAGCAGAAAATAAGCAATTTAAGGCTTTGTATTAGTCATTACCAAACAAATAAGCATTATGATTAGCAAAGTCACGGTTAAGACAAAAAGCTCTGACAAAGCTATCATGTGTATCTTTCATTTTGCGGTTAATTTCTGCATACTCTTTGGGAAAACGAACAACTTTTCTAGCAATTTGATTAATTAACTTACAATATGCTTCACCCCAATATTTTTTATCCGTAAGTCTTTCATCACTCTTATTATTATCAACAAAGCCAATCTCATTCTCCGAAGCCCAACTATAAGCTGATTGAATAGCGTCTCCATGATGCCACCCATCAGTACATAATACAACAGGCACGTTCTTCCCTCTTAATTCAGAAGCCAAATACGCTCCGGAAGGAGGCATAGATGTTCCTTCCGACCAACGTAAAACTTCTTGCCATATTCTCGGAGCTCTATAATTATTTTCCCAGCTCCTAAACATTTCTTTAAGTGAGAATCGAATATTTCTATCGTCTTCAATACCTGTAGGATAAAAAATATCTGTTATAACACCATCAATATGTCTTGGACTCTTAAAGGCTTCTTCAACAATCGCTCGAGCATCTCTTAAAGTAGAAGCATAGAATGGCTCAAATTTCGTTCCTGCTTCAATTCTTCTTTGCATTTCAGTTTTTGCATCTTCCAAGTGCTTCATATTATCTTCTACAATGAGCAATCTTAAAGGCTCTTCAATATAAATTAAGTTTTGTTCCATAAAACCAGATTTAAAATAGCACTATTAAATCTTTATCCTCTCAAAAGAGACTATAAAAAGAAAGAAATATAAACCCTTAAACAATAAATAAGATATGGATACAACAATATTTGAAGAACTAGGCTTAACACAAGCAGAAATTAAAGTCTATATAAAACTTTTAGAACTAGGGACAAGTACGGCTGGTCCTATCCTAGAAAAAACCAGTCTCCAAAATTCTGTGATTCACCGAGCATTAAACTCTCTCATAGAAAAAGGGTTAATAAATTACATTCTTGAAGGAAAAAGAAAGCTCTACCAGGCAACAAACCCTGAAAGTTTTTATCAGTTTATAGAAGAAAAAAAGAGAAAATTTACAGAAATACTACCCGAACTCAAAAACAAAGAAAACACGTTAAAAGAAAAAGAAATAGCAACAATCTACAAAGGCATAAGAGGAATAAAAGAAGTTTACATTTTTATGATTAACGTTAAAGCTAAAGAATATAACACATTTGGTGGAGGGTATCCTTGTGTAGAAAAAATGGGGGAAACCTGGTGGCTTAATTTACACGAAAAGAGAATACAAAACAAGCTCCCAGCCAGACAAGTCTTTGATGAAACAGTAAAAGAGATAGGTAAACACATTTCAAAAAAACCATTAAGCAAGGTAAGATACCTAACAAAGGAGTTCGCTCAATTTCAGGAAACAATTATCGTGGGGGAATATGTTGCTATCGCTGTTTTTACTGAAAATCCATATGCATTCTTAATTAAAGATAAATCTGTCGCAGAAGGTTACAGAAAACACTTTGAAGTCCTCTGGAAGCAATCAAAAAATTAAACCATTATAAGATTATTTATTAAATCAAATAAGAAATAACTTGCTGTTGTATTAAACAATAATTATCTATAAAAAGATAATATCTAAGATAATTTAATGGATGAACACAAATACAATCATATTATATTAATTGGATGGTAAATCCCGAGGCTTGGGTTATAGGTGTTATGTCTAGTAAAAATAAATACATAAATTCATCTTGTGGTAAATTATCTGAAAGAGAATTTATAGAAGCTAGAGAAGTATTAAGTAAAAATGCAATAGACGTATATGGAGAAGCTAACTTAGAAGGTGTAAGAATTTACAAACTTCCAGAATACCCTTCATCTGTTATTACATTAGAATTTTCACCTAGAAAAGAAAGAATTCAAATAGGCTCGTCAAATTTAGAGGAAGCAATTACACTATCTCTTCAAACCCAATTCCTTTTTAGCAAATTTTGTAATAGCTCTATAAAAGTCACCTTCAAAATAAGTATCATTAGCTAAAGTATAATCAGCCATTCTCACACACGAGCCAGTTTTTTGAAAGACATTAGTAGCATACTTTCCTCTTCCTCTATCTCTATCATCTACCTCCCTAAAATCCTTTAAATCTTGAGGATCTCCAGGCCTTGCTCTTTCTCTTATTCTAGTCCATCTAACTTTCAAAGGAGAAGTGACTGCAACTAAAGTAAAATCTTCTCCATAAACCTCTCTAAATTCTCTCACTTGTTTTGGAGTTCTAAAAGAAGTAACGACATAATCACCTTCTTTTATTCTAGCCATAACTCTGTCAGTAAGTAAACCTCTTTCTTCCATATTTCTTCCTATCTCTTGTAAAACTTCTCTACTCTCACTCTTGCCTCTAGTTTTAGCTTCTTTTAATATCTCTTCTTTAAAACTAAGCGGTAAAAAACGATAATGTTTAGCAACATAATTAACAAAAGTATCTTTTCCAGCTCCAATATATCCTGTAACTCCGAGTATCATATTATTTTATACCTCTAAGAAGTTTATCTACTTTCTTTTTTAAATCTTCTTTACTCTTATCATTAACTAATTTTATATCTATCATTTTCATACATTTATCTATTTGCAATCCATATTCTGGTTGTCCCTTACCATTATTTTCATCATCTAACTTTTTTACATCCTGTATAGAGTGAGGATCATTCTCTCTATTCCTCATAATTATCCATTGCAGTCTTTTTTCAATTGGAGCTTCAAGACCAACTATAATACTATCTCCAAATTCTCTTAAAGCTTTAATCTCATCAGGATTTCTTATTCCTTCAAGAACGTAATTTTTATTTCTATCTACTTTTTCAAGAAGTCTCTTAGCAATATAACCTGCTCCATTTTTCTCCCTTAATTCATTACCTAAATCTCTCAAAACATCTCTAGTTATAGCTATTCCTTTCTTCTTACACTCTTCTCTTAAAAAGTCTGAGAAAATAAGTTTAACAAAACCTCTTTTTTCAAGTTCATTAGAAATCTCTCCTTTTCCAGAACCAGTAGAACCAACAATGCCTATAATCATTTCTTCGGTACAATCCTAAACTTTAAATACATTCCCAAATTGCATTTCTTGATCCCATAGCTCAGCCCGGTTTTAGAGCGCCGCTCTTATAAGAGCTTATCTCACTAGAGATATGATTCCCTCCTATTCGTTAGGAGATGGAAGCCTGGAAGAACCTAGGTTCTTTAGGCAACTAAGGAAGGCGGAGGTCCGGAGTTCAAATCTCCGTGGGATCATTCGTTTTACGAATGATTAGATTTAAAAACAAATAGAATATCCCCTTCTACAATGAAATATAAACAAAAACCTCAAATTGCAATAATGAGAAATGGCACGCAATACTATTTAGAATTTTTAGCATATTCACCTTCATCAGCAAACAGAGATGATACTCTAAAAATGAAAGACAATTTTGTAACTGCTATTACAATTGAAGAAAAAATGACTTTAGAAAGATTTAATAAATTAGATAGATTAGCAAAAGAGGGATTAGATTATTTAGCACAAGAATTATCTTTTTCATAAAAATTATATTTTTCTATTTGAAGGTCTAAAAAGTGATTTAAATAATGCAACTAGAATAGGAAAATATCTACCTTCTTTCTTAAAAGGTAAAGTTTGACTAACTTGTAAATTTGGATTATCAACTTGTTTACCTATATCGCCAACAGAACAGGCAAGTAAATAACTATTAAACTTTTCTTTGTTAGCTTCGCATTGTAAGATAAGTTCTTTTAAAGCAGATGTTGTCTCATTATACCAAATCTCTACTTCCTTAACAGATACATTAGCATCTCTGGTAATTAAATCATATTCTCTTTCAGTTATCTTATTTACTAAATTCTTAACTGCGTGTCTTTCTTCATCAATTAAAATTTTAGTATGTAAAAAAGCACTTAACTCTCTAATTCTTGCAGAGTAAAACTTGCTTCTATCAAGAATAAGTCTCTCTAAATAACTAACTTAAGCATTATCTAAGCCAACTTTAACTTCGGAATTATCCATATAATCTGCTATTCATACTGATTATATATAGATTTATATGCAAAAGTTTTATCTCTTACAAAAAGCAACTGCATAAGAATTATCATCGCTTGTAAATATTTTAGCGTCATTAAAATATAACTTCACAAAGCTTGAAAATTCATCTTTTCTATACTTATAAGATATGCCTGCAATTATCTGATCTCCTTTAGTAAAGTATATGGTCTTATCAAGGAAGGTTATCTTAATATCTTTCTTTACTGTAAAATAAGCTTCCATTCTTGAGTTTCTGAATCTTACACTATAATCTAAATCTTCTTTCTTCAAACCAAGCTGAGAAACAAGCCCATAAAAGAAATTGTAACTTGATGAGCTACTATAAGTCTTTATTATTTTACCAACATCCTTATTATCTAATCCATTTCCAATAACTAACAAATCTCCTTCTTTCATTGAGTTTTTTACTCCATAAATAAGCTCATTAAATTCAAAGTTACCTACAGTATTTCCTAATAAAAGTATAACATGATTCTTATAAAATTCGGATCTAAGCAAGCCTGAAATATTTTCTATATTTTCAAAATCAGATATATTCCACTGAAATTCAACCATCTCATTAACATCTAATTTATTCAGACTCTCAAAAGCTCTTTTAACCATAAAATCACTTATATCAACAGCGCAATATCTTATTTTATTCTTCTTAAAATGCTCCAAAAATATAACTGCTTTCTTACCATCTCCACATCCTAAATCAATTAAGTTAAAAGGCTTATTTCCAACAACTTTCTCAACTTCCTTGATATTTTTATTTATTATTTCAATCTCTTTATGAACAACAGACTTTTGATATTCTGGTGATCTCTCAAGTTCAATAAATGTCTTAGCCTGTTCTGGAGTTATATATAATAATTTTGACTCAGAAATATTCCAAACTCTCGTATTTCCTTCTAGAGAATAACCCCTCTTAATAAGTTCCTTGAAAACTAAATCATTAACCTGCATGAAAATAGAAAATATGTGCCTTTAAATGTCTTTTGATTTTCTTTTTCTACTTAACAATAGGCAAAAAATAGGCAAATACAAAAATTTAAAAGCGTTTTTTTGTTCAAAATCATATGCCCTTGTCGTCTAGAGGCCAAGGACGAGGCCCTTTCGCGGCCTAAACCCGGGTTCAAATCCCGGCGGGGGCATTATTGAATTGCAAAGCAATTCAATGCAACCGACGGCACTAAGAATTTGAATTTATGAAAATTCTTTCAGCCGACGGGGGCATAATACAGTTTATAAACTTAGAAAATATAAAATAATATGGGATATTTAGCAATACTTCTTTGTGCTGTTGCATCAATGATAATAGGCTCATTATGGTATGGTCCTCTGTTTGGAAAGACTTGGATGAAACTTCAAGGCTTTACAAAACAAGATATAGAAAAGGGTAAGAAGATGAACATGGCTCCTTATTATCTAGTTGCTTTTGTAGCATCGCTAATAACAGCTTATATCTTAGAATGGTTGATGAATGCTCTTAAAGTTTCATCAATAAAAGGAGCATTATTATTAGTATTCTTAATTTGGTTAGGATTCTACGCAACAACCCTGTCAGGAAGTATTATATGGGAAGGAAAACCTGCCAAGCTTTACATACTTAATGTAAGTTATTGGTTAGTTAGTCTTTTGGTATCTTCTGCAATTCTATTTTATCTATAATTACATATACCTATCTTCCCAGTTTCTCATATCTTCTTCATTAATTCTATAACTAAATCTTCTCTCATTAAAAGTTCTTTCTCTAAAGAAAAAACCCATAATTAAACCTAATATCATTCCAGAAAGATGAGCTATATTTCCAGTATTATCTATCGGATTTCCAGCTATAAAAGCGACAGCCCCAAGAAAATCACCTAAGCCCCATAATATTCCTGCAACAAATATAGGCATAGGTAATCCAAAAGCAAATATAGGTAAATTAGGTCTTACAACTATCAAAGCCCCTATAACTCCAAATATTGCTCCACTAGCTCCAAGAGATGAAGAATAGAAATTAATGGAAAATAAATTAGCAATTAATCCTGTAGAAAAGAAAACAAGCAAAAAATTTCTCCCTCCAACTAATTTTTCCAAAATACTACCAAATAAGGCAAGAGCGAAGAGATTATACAATAAATGTCCAAATCCTCCATGCAAAAATATTGAAGTTAAAAATCTCCAAGGTTCAAAAAAAGACATTTCATTAAGTAAAAAATAATCTGTAAAACCAGTAATTACTAACTGCATTAAAAATACTACAATACTAATTCCACAAAGCCAGAAAGCATAAAATCTATAATTCACATAAATCTATAAAATTCAAACATTAAAAACTTAATCATAAACTATTAGCAAAGATTTTAAAACCACTTCTCTTGATAAACACATACATGTTAGTGTGTAGAAAACTACAGCCGACATGTAACTATGGCGGTTGTAGTTCAATGGTAGAATGTCAGCTTGTGGCGCTGAAGACGAGGGTTCGATTCCCTCCTCCCGCTCTTATAATTCTATTTTCTAAAGATTTAAAATATCATAAATCTGAGTCAACAAATGAATTTAACTCAAAAAATAAAAGGCTCTTTATTAGCTTCAGGAATCGTATTAACATTAGGTATAATGGGATGTAATCAACTAAGAAAATATGAGGATTCCTTTGCAAAAGCCTCTGCATTAGAAATAGCTAATAAGGTTATAGAAGAAGAATCAGAAAAAAACCCAGATGGAGATTTTAATATAGCTAAAATAAAACTATGGGATGATAAAAAAGGGGTAAACTATGATATATCTGTAGAGCAAGTAGGAAAAACTCTCACTGTCCAAAGACCTTGGAGCTCAGATTCTATAATTATCTTGATAGATCATGACAATGATGGAACTTTAGATGAAGCATATATAGTAAAATCTGGTAAAAGACCCTTAGATATTGAATTATACACTTCAGAGAAACCTAAACAATTAGAAGGACTTTATAGAGAAGAACTAAAGAACATAAAACGTATAATGAAAAATAATAATAAATATGATAGAAAGCTTCCAAACAGAATAGGGCAGCTAGTATAACCAAACAATATAAAAATACCTTTTTTCTTGATAGAATATGATAATAGAAGTAGAAACAGTAAAGGGTTTTCAGGATAGTTTACCTCCTGAATCTCTGAAAAGAAGAAAGATAAAGCAAATAGTTGAAAAATACTTTTCGCTTTATGGTTTTCTCCCAGTTGAAACACCCTTAATTGAGTTTGATGAGCTTATGAAATCAAACAATCTACCAACAGAAGAAGAGGATGAAGCAGTATCTGACAGATTTAGATTAAAAGACCGCGGAGGCAGAAACCTAGGATTAAGATATGAATTTACTTTCCAATTAGCAAGAATATTAAGGCAAAATCCAAATTTGAAATTACCTTTCAAAAGATATCAAATAGGTGAAGTCTTTAGAGATGAACCTCTAAGAGCAGGAAGAACAAGACAATTCACTCAGTGTGATATAGATATAATAGGTGACTCCAGTCCTTCTGCAGATGCAGAATGCATAGCAGTTGTAACAGATATATTGAAAGAAGTTGGAATAAAAGACTTTGAAGTAAAGGCAAATAATAGAAGATTATTAGATTCAATAATAGAAAGCGTAGAAATAAAACAAAAAAAACAAGTAATGAAAGAATTAGACAAGTTAGATAAAATTGGAGAAGACAACGTAAAAGCAAATCTTAAGAAATACGCAGACTCAAATCAAATATTAACTTTATTTAAACTATTAGAAAAACCATTAGAATTCTTCAAAGAAAATAAATTTGATGGGATAGAAGAATTAATTGAATTAAATAACAAATGCAAATTATACGGGATAAAATTAATTCCTAATTTATTTATGATACGTGGTTTTGGATACTATACAGGTAATATATTTGAATTCTTTAGTAAGGAAAAATATGCCTTGGTCGGTGGAGGAAGATATGATAAAACAATAGGCAAATACTCTGGAAAAGATATTCCTGCAGTAGGGATATCTTTTAGCCTAGAAGCTCTAATTGGCTTATGTAAAGAAGAAATAGATAAATTAACAATAGAACCTGCAGTAAAGGTAATTCTTATATCCATAAAACAAGATAAAGGCTCAATAGGATTAGCAAATAAGCTAAGAAAAGACAATATCTCTTGCGTTCTTTCTTTCTCAGGAGTAGGTAAGGCTTTAGAATATGCAAATTCTTATCAAATACCTTATGCTCTATTTATAGGTGAAGATGAAGTTAAAAGCAAGAAATTCAAATTGAAAGATATGAAAACTGGAGAAGAAAGATATATATCCGAAAAGACACTTATCTCTTTCCTAAAGAAAAAATAATAATCAGATATATAATGCATCCTTATAATAAATGTTCTAAAATAACTAATCAGACTAATCTTCTTCTCTCTCTTCTTTATCTTCTCTAGCTTCTTTTTCAAAAGCACTAGAAATAGGATTCTCAAAATCTTCATTAAAGTCTTCTGCAGCTTTTCTTTTTTCTGAATCTTCTTTTTCAAAGTCTTTCATAGCTTCATCAACTTCTTTTCTCATTTTGTCTAGAGCTTCAGCATTTTGTTCCTCATAAATTTCCTTCAATAAAATCCATATCTCATCAAAATGCTTTTCCTGTTCAAGCCAGACTTTATGCTGATTATCTAAATGAAGCAAAGGAACAAAAGTAGCTACTCTCTTTTCATTATCATCTTTCCCAGCTATATCTGAAAAAGCTACTCTTTCTTTTCTATTCTTAAAAACATCCTCTAATTTAGCATGCACTCCTTTTATGCTTTCATTAATATTTATCCTTTTCTTAGGCAAGGATAATGCTGTCTCAAATTCTTGCTGTCTAGTTAAAGCTACTTTTTGTATTCTTCTTGTCTCTGTTTTGATAGCGTTTCCAAGAGCGCTCATCAATTCATCTAAAGTAACTTTCTTAAATCTAGGTAAGGGAGTTCTTATAACAAGATTAGGTATTTCCTCATCTAGTTCAATTCTTTCCTGAACATATTTTTTCTCCTCTTTCTTTCCAAATAAGATATCATCCAAACTTTGTATATCTGTTTCAAGCAATATTTCAGATTTAATTCTAAGAAGCAAAGCAGCAGCAAAAAGAACCTTACTGGAAACGAAAAAATTAGCTTCTTCTAGCGCCCTTACTTTCTCCAAGAACTTCTGAGATAATAAACTTAAATCTATATCCCAAGGATTCAACTGTTCACTATTAATCAAATCATAAATAATTGACTGCCAACTTAACTGCTCTCCAAACAAGAGACTATGTATTTGCTCCTGCTGAACCTTCTGCACAGGCCTGTTCTCAATAGATTTCACCTCAGTAACAATACCGTCCATAACTCCTTCCGCAAGTCCTTCATAATTACTCATTTTATCTAACAGAACTAACAAGTTTATATGTCTTATTACCAATAAAAGCACAACAAATACCTCAAATAAGTATTTGTTCTCATTATGTAGTTACAACATACCGAAAGGTTTAAATACACAATATAATTGAAGTTATAATCACCTCTTTTTCCCAGGAGAGGACGTTTCATCGCTCTTTTTGATTGGTGAGGCTCCTCTTCATGGGTTATAATCAAATTATAACATGAGCTTGATTAAAATAAAATAATAATCTTAAGATACACGATTCTTCAAGGTTTATCAAAAAGTCCTTAATTTAGGCAGATAAACCTATCCGAATTGTTAAAGAAAGAGGTAAGATAATCTATTCAAATGGAAAATAAACCATCTTCTTCTCTTCTTTAGCTATAACAAACTCAAAATCATCAATCATACCTTCAAACTCATTCCTTATTTGATTCATTATATCTTCAAATTCATCAAAGGATTTTACCTGTAGTTCAATTTCAAAATCTCTTCCTCCAATTGTTCTATTTACATTTAATATATTCTGATGTCTCTTACAAAAATTTTCTAACTCTTTTAACCTATCAGTATTTATTAAATTAATATAAGATTTATAATATCTATACCCTAAGAAAGAAACATCAATTAAAGCTCTATAACCTTGAATAATTTTCTTTTTCTCCAAATTATTAAGATGATGTCTTATAACTTGCGGACTAGTATTTAGTTTTTCTGATAAATCTAATAAACTAATTCTCCCATTATCAGATATCAATTTTAATAGTTTAATATCAAAATCTGAAACTTTCTCTATATCTTTTGAAGCTCCAACTATAGTTCCAGAATCTTGATTTTCTTTATTTATAATATAAGATTTGGGATATTGTTCTATATGTGTATAAATAACAATAGAACTTTTGCTGATATAACTTCTATATTTTTTCATTATCTTATCCCAATAATCATAAAAATCCAAAACATCTCTTAAAGCCATAGCATAACCTACATCCCAAATACCTTCTAAGGTAACTAACCACCAAACCTCTTTATCATTAATTAAGTCCTCTTCTAACTTTCTCTGTTTTTCTGTAGAAATATTATGAAACTTTAAGTAAACTCTTACACTCTTGTATCCTAACCGAGAATAATCTATAACTGATATATAACCTCTAATTATTTTTTGTTCTTCTAATTTTTTTATTCTGTAATCAACGAACTGTTTTGATTTTCTTATTTTTTTACTTATTTCCGCTCCTGAGATTCTAGCATTCTTATCTAATTCATACAAAATTTTTCTATCATATAAGTCTAATTTCAATATATTTTGTTCCATATTAGACAATAATAATATTTAGTATATAAATATTTACTTTAGTCAAATTTATAGATAGTTTATTTTATTATACTAATTTCTTAGATAATTACTAAATAGTAGTAATATGGTAAATAAAGATTTGGTATATATCGTGAATGCAGGTAATGACCAAAATAAGTCAGCAATAGCTAACGATTATAGCTTTCCAGCTTTAGCTCCTCTATCTTTAGGAACTTGGTTGAAGAACAGAATCTCTGATCTAGAAGTAATGGCTAGAGATGGTGGCGTTCATGAACAAATAAGGATTATGAAGGAAATTGCTAAGCACAAACCTTGTGTTGTAGGTATTAGCGTTCTTGGAACTTCTTATTTTAATGCATTACAAATAGCTAAAGTAGCTAAACAAATTGGGAGTAAAGTTATTTTTGGTAATGACCATGCAGCCCAATCTTCAAAGTTAATTTTAGAAAATAGACCAGATGTCGATTATATAGTCGGAGCTGAATATGGAGAATTGCCTCTAGAAATGTTAGTGAAAAAAGAAAGAGGAAAAGATATTGATTTGGCTGATATCCCTTCTTTAACTTATAGAAAAGGCTCTGATATTAAAGGATTTGATTATCAAAATCCAGCTCATAGAAAGATATTGAATTTAACTAATCCCTTAGCAGGTTATTTTACTTTAGGAGATAAGAAGGCTAGTTTAAGGAATTCTTTAGATGTTTTCCCTATTTTAGATAGAAATCTTTATCCAGAAAGTCATTGGAGAAAATATTTGGGTAATTACTTAAAAAAATTTGCTAATTTACATGAACAAGAGGTAACTGGAGTTACAACCATGAATAGAGCTAGGGGATGTAATAGAAAAGATGATGCTGTATGCAAACATTGCGACATTAGCGGAGTTAGAAATGGTGAAATAGCAATGTCTTCTCCTGAAATGTTCTGGGAAGAGATTAGAAAAGCACACAAACAAATAGGAGCAAATTCATTTTATGAAGCATGTGATAGTTTCTCTAGTTTTCCTAGATTAATGAAAGATATAGCTGAAGCTAAACCTAGCAACTTAGGATTCAAGCCAGATTTATTTGTTTATGCTCAAGCTTCAGATTTAGCAGATCATCCAGAAAGAGTTCAAATGTTAAAAGATATGGGTGTATTTAGAGTAAATGTTGGTCTAGAATCTATGTCTGATAGAACACTAAAACATATGAAAGGAACAAGAGATAGTGTTGAAAAAAATTATAGAGCATTACAATTACTAAAAGACGCTGGAATACACGTTTATGGCTCCTTTGTATTAGGCTCTGAAGCAGAAACTCCTAGAACTCTAGCAGAAACAAGAGATAGAGTAATAGATTTGATAGAAAGAGGTTATCTATGTGATGCTGAAGCACAACCAATTCTACCGTTATATGGGAATTATCAAGGAAGAATTTTAATGAAGTATGGATTAATGAGAATAGATTCCAAAAATCCAGATTGGCCTTTAAGAATTGATGATCTATCTAGAACTTATGTAAACAGATTTTCAGGCGTTTCTTATGACGAGTGTGTAAAAGTTGCAAATGAGATAAGAAATGTTGCTAGAAAAAAAGGAATTAATTTTGGTAGTGGTGCTGGTGAGATAAGTAAATACTCTTAAAATCAAAGAGAAACTTTAAAATATATCTCAATTATTATTTCACTCATAAAAATAAGAAATCAAGAATTATTTATTCAATAAAATCTTTTTAAAGCTGTTCTGAGAAAATCTCTCAGAAGCATCAAGAATTTCCATACCCATAACATTGCCCTCTTTAGATATATCTATCACTACTCCATCTCCAATTTCTTCGCTATATTCATATTCTCCTTCTTGAACACGAATATACATCGCATCAGCTTCTTTATCATATCTTACTTTCATTTTAATACCTTCCAACCTTAGTATAATATAAAGTTACAATTATATAAGCTTTTCCAGTTAATCTATAAACAACTCTGAGCAATCGATTACCTATAGTTTTCTGAGCTATTTTTCTACCTTTTTTAGAGTCCATAATATTTTCTGGATGTAAAATAGTTTTTAAAACATCATTATGAAAAATTTTCCTTTCGATCATATTATCTTTTGCGTGCTGTGAATAAACTATATGCATATCTAATAAGGTAATTCAAGATATAAATACATAACTAAAAATTTACTTCTTAACAAACTCTGTATAACCACATTTTCCGCAAGAATGTCTATCCTTATGTTGAGCTAAGAATATTCCAAGTCCACACTTTACACATTCTTTAATTTTCTTTACATTTTCTCCGCTTATAGTATACATTTCATATTTCTTGCTACTAGGCTTATTCTTATGAGGTTTCTTACCTTCACCTTTCTTTGATGAACCAGCTGCTTTTTCTGACATTATGCTGCTGGGGCCTTAGCCTTCTCCTTTTTCTTTGGTTCTAATTGTAATTTATCATTTGCAGAATCATATATATTGGCTTCGATTACAAATTGATTCTTTCCAAAAGAACTTGTTATTCTTTTTACAACAACCTGATCTTCACTGGCTTTGAAATGATGAACAACTTCTTTAAGAGCATGAGCAAAACCAGGATTAGACTTAGATTCAACTACAACTTGAACCTCTTTTCTCTTCATTAATTTATTCTTTAATTCTTTCATATTATCCTAGCTTAACAGCATAACTCCCTTTCTTCGTATATTTTAAATTCTTTGCTATTTCAGAACTATCTGGATTTACAACAACAATTTTTCCTTTAAATGTTTCAGTATTTTCTTCATGTCCACATTGAGGGCATTTTCCAGCACTTTCAAATATTAATTTACAGTTTTTACAAGCTCTTTGAACAGCCATTATTTTTTATCTCCTTTTTTCTTTCCAGACTTTTCGGCTTTATCGGCCTTCTTTGCATCACTTTCTCTCTTCTTCTTATCTTCCTTCATCCATTCAACTTTTCCTAATCCTGCCTGTCTCATAGTTAATCCTATCTTTGGTTCTCCAGATTTATAACTTATAGCAACTATTCTAGCAATACAATTATCTCCCTTAGCAAGATTTCTCTTACTTACTTTTCCAGATAATGTTCCTGTCTTGCTCATAGAAACATAATCTTCCATAGTTTGAGAAATATGAATCATTCCTTGAGCAGGACCCATCTGTATAAATGCTCCAAAATTAGTAATTTCAGTTATAGTTCCATAAACCAATTCATGCAATTCAGGTTTCCAAACCAATAATTTAAAATTAGACTTATAAAAAGCTGCTCCATCTCCAGGAATTATAACTCCATCAAATACTTTTTCAACAGAAACAACACTTATAACATATCCAAGTTCTTTTGTAACTTTATTTACATAACTCTCGTCAAGTTGCTTCTCCACAGCTTCTCTCGTAGGTAAGCCAAAATGCTTAGGTTCCACACGAACGTGATCTTCAACATCTAATAAGTAAAACATCCATATCTCTGAGAAAAAATCGGTTTAAAAAGCTTGCTATAAGTACTAATCAAAAAAATCTTTTAGAAGAAAATGGAATTTTTTCATCTTTTGTTAAATCTAAAAATTTATAACTTGAAGGAAGAAGTATCTTTAAAGCATATAAATGCTTCACACCTACAAATGATACTCCTGGACGAGCTTCATTTAAATTAGCAGCAATAGAACGCTCATACGCTCTTATATTATCAGACCAAGATTCAAAAATAGCAGAAGAAGGCAATGAAGCAGAAAGACGTAATGCTTCTCTCAATATATGAGCATTGTTAGAGAGTACTCTTTTTTCTTCTGGAGCAGAATAATGAGAATCTTTTACTTTATTATATCTTCTCAAAAGGCAAGAAAGGTTATATTCGGCATCGGCTCTTCTCATAAGACCTTCACTTAATTCGACAGCCAATTTTGATATATTAAATTCATCAAACACATCTGAAGAAACTAAAGGGCAAGCCTTAATCTTTTTAGAATCACATATTCTAGTAACCTCTCCAAAAAATGAATGAGAAAGATCATTAATACGATCTAAAGGCACTTCTAATCCTACCCTTCTAGGTTTAGTAGCATCCAATACTCTCTGAGCAGCAAGACACTCTTCCAAATTACCTATGTGGTTTACTCCTACAATTAATTTACGTCCAAACATAGAAAGGGGCAAAAGAAAGCTTATTTAAATATATCTATTTAGTGGTAACAAATATTAACTATTGTACACATACTCATTGCAAAAATCACAATTATCTTCTATTGTACAAGGCTTAAATCCTGACTTATAAGCTTCTTGAATTGATTTTGCTGTTTCAATCAATTCATCTCTTACTTCATATATATTAAATCCATCAATAAACTTGCTACTAATACAATTAGCATTGCCTTTTGAATCAATCTCGAACTCTAAAGGCCTTTCTTGCTTAAGCATATCAAGAACAACTTTATTCACATTACCATATTTCTTTTCAGCAGCAAGAGCATAAAAGCCAAGTTGCCAGTTTCTATCTCTTGGACTTATACTAATCTTTCCAGTTTTATAATCTATAATCTGCACTCCAGAATCATTTATATCTATTCTATCAGCAAAACCCATAAAATCTATTCCAGATAAATTTAAAGGAAGATACTGTTCAGTCTTAGTTCTATTATTGTATTTTCCATAATTTCTCTCAAAGAATACTCTTATCAAAGTCTCAGCTTCATTTAATGAGACTCCCTCCCAATCTTCATCAAAACTCATTTGCTTAGCAAGTTCAAGAAATTGCTCAATGGTAGTAAATAACTGACTAACTCCTCTTTCCAAAACTAAATGCACAAAACTTCCCAAACGCATAGCTTCCCAGCTAAGAGTTTTTTTATCAGGCATATTATAAACATACTTATACTCAAATTTCTTCTGACATTCATCAAATAAAAGTAAAGCAGAAGGAGATAACTTTCTCTGTTCTTCTTTTCTACTATTAGTTTGTTCCTTAACCTTACTTTCAAAATCTCCTGCATGAATAAATCCAGAACTCTGCAATACCTTTACTTCCTCATCAACACTCTTACATTTAACTTCATTATCCATAATAAATGTAAAATCTGTATTTTTCTTGTAATCTACCTCATTAAGAAAACTAGAAGGTAAGAAAGCCTTACCAGAATATTCTAAAGCATAAATAAGATAAAGTTTCTCCTTAGCTCTAGTAAAAGAAACATAGCATAATCTCCTTTCTTCCAGAAGTTGATTATGTTTTTCATATGCAATTATAAATTCATCCTTATCATTTTCACTCATTCCTTTTATCTCATTTTTAACTTCAGGAAGCAATTCAGTAGGAATTAAACTATTATTAGTATATCTCTCTATGGGAAATCTTCCATTAGCCATATTAGTTATTATAACAACTTTATATTCTAGTCCTTTAGTAGAATGACTTGTCATTAGCCTAACTCCTTGCTCTTCCAATTCTGAAGCAGGTATATCAATTCCTAAACTTTCTAAAACATCAAGATAATAAAGAAAATTACTCATATCAGAATCATACAAATCCTCATGCACTTTAGCCAAATCAATAAATTTATTCAAATTAAGCATAACTTCCTTCTCTTCTCTATTCTTCTGTTCATTCATTAAACCTGAAACTCTATAAATCTCCTTTAGTATATCTGAAATAGGTTTATCAACAAAAGAAAGAAGCTCCTTAATCTTATCAATTAATATTTTAGCAGCCATTTTTCCTTTATCACTTACGATATTTTCAAGATTATTAAACAAAAAAACGCTCAATACCTCTTCAATCGTTTCTTCCTTAATATCTTTCTTATTCTCACTTTTCTTAATAAATTCTTTTATACTTCTTCCTATTTTTATTAAATCCTCTTGTCCAAAATTAAGCTGATAAGCTAAGTCCCACCAAGCTTCTTCTCCACCTTTTTCTTTTCTCTTAAGTTTATTTAAAAGAATAAGATAGTCTCTACTAGTCTTTATTGACTTCTGTTTAAGTAAAGAAGATTTAGAAACTGAATAAAAGGCTATTCCTTCTTCTTCAAGAAATCTTCTTATTATTCTTCCGTGTTGATGTGCTCTAAACATAATGCAAATATCTTCTAAAGGTGTTCCATTTTTATTTTCTTTTTTTATAAGCTCTATAACTTTTCTTGCTTCTTCTCTTCCATTCTTCATTTCATAAACTTCAATATTATCTCCATATTTACCATGTGCATTTTCCACATACAAACAATCATCTTTATTATGATAATTATTTAGAATTAATTTATGCGCTGCTTTCAGCACTATATTTGGTGACCTAAAAGATTTATCTAAACTGAATATATCATTATCACTCACTCTAAAGTGCTGCTTAAAAATATTTAAATTGTCTTTATACGCTCCTCTAAATCTATATATGCTTTGGTTAGGGTCTCCAACAACAGTTATATTTCCATGAAAAGCTAGTTGAATAAGAAAATCAAGTTGCAATTTATTAGTGTCTTGAAACTCATCTACAATAATATAATTAAAATCATCTCCAATCTCCTTATTCTTAAGCAATAAATGAAGAGCATTTACATTTAAATCTGAATAATCTTGATAATTTCCTTTTTTCTTTATCTTCTCATAAGCATTCCAAGCATTTACAAATTTCTTTAATTCAAGCAAGTTTTTCAACTTTTTAACTTCACTAGCTAAAGGTTTCTTTTTCTTATAATCGCTCTTCAAATGTAAAGTTTGAAGTTCAAAATTAAGCTCTTCCAATTTCTTCTCAATATCAATGCCTTGAAACTCATTCATCTTTTGACTTAAAAAAACTTGAAAGTCCTCAAGCCTAATTCCTAAATCTTTTGCAGTACCAATAGTGCCTATATATTTATGACAATTCCCTGGATTTATCTTTAAACTTCTATGTAAAATAACTTTAGCCTGATCTGGGTCAAGAATCTTAAAATCTTTATTTATATCTATTAAATGTCCATATTTTCTAAGTAAATCTGCGGAAAAACTATGAAATGTTTTTATTATTGGTTTTCCTTCATTACCTAAATCTGAAAAACCAAGATTCTTTTGAACTCTAAGAAAGACATTGTTTGCAGCTTCATTAGAGAAAGTAATGCAAACTATTTTATCTGCTTTTACACCTGATTCTATAAGATACTTTATCTTTTCAACAATAGTATATGTCTTTCCAGTACCAGCACCAGCAAGAATAACACACGGTCCATTCACTTTTTTTATAGCACCTAAATTAGACATAAAACATCTCTGCTAAAGTAGATTATAAATATTATTGCATAAACTAAAATAAACCATCTTCGTACAAAGCATTCATCATATCTCTAGTTGCCTTAGAAACAGGCCAACAACCTCTAGTACTTTTATGCACCCAACTATAATTTTCTATCTCTCCTGAAGCCTCTCCCAATTTACCTTTAATAGAAGTTAAATAGATCATCGCTTTTATCATAGATTTTCCACTTATGCTTGGACCTATAAATGGTTTATACTTTCTTATCATGTCAACTTCTGTTCCACTTAGTTCTTCTCTAATTTCTCTCCTTAAACATTCTTCCTGACTTTCTCCAGGACGGATTTTTCCACCAGGAGGAATATAAATTCCATTCTTACGAACCAAGAGAATCCAACCTCTATCAATTATTGCAGCACTAACAACTTTTACAAGATTTGACATAAATCCGCTACTAAAATACTCTTAATAAATATATTTAAGATAAAGAATAATCTTAAAAACATAAAATAACTTAAATAATAAATGGAAAATATTCCTGAAATAGTTGCCTATTCAAGAGAAGATTTTAGAAACTGGCTTAAAGACAATCATGAAAAAGAGTCAAGAGTAAAAGTCATACATCATAAAAAGCATACAGGAAAATCTTCAATGTCTCACAGAGAAGGCATAGAAGAAGCTCTCTGTTTCGGCTGGATAGATACAATAATGAAAAAGTTAGATGAAGATAGATATGAACGCACTTTTATGAAAAGAACAGATAAAGCTAATTGGAGCACGAACACATTAAGTTATGCAAAAAAGCTTCTAAAAGATAAGAAAATGTTCCCCTTAGGAATAAAAAGATACAAAGAAGGATTAAAAAGAAAACCTCACGATTTTGGAAGACGGAAAAACCCACAAGTTCCTGAAATATTAAAAAAAGAACTAAGTAAAGAAAAAAAATTAGAAGAGAACTTCAATAATTTCTCTCCATCTTACAGAAAAGCTTTACTATACAATCTTTTAAGTGCAAAGTTATATGGAAAAAAGTTTTGGAGTGAAGAACATTTTTATAGAAATGTTGGATCTGTTAATTCTGAAACAATGAAGCACTATGTAGAAGATAGTCAGGATAAGCATTGGGAAACAAAACCAATAATTCCTGATAAAGTTATAGTGTTGCAAAAAAGAATTAATGAATTCTAATACGTTCGGGGTTGAAATTCCGAGCAGTTTACAGTGTAATTATATTTGTTAGCTTTGCACAATAACTTTCATCCTGCACATAAACTCCAAAAGTCTGCACATTTTCATGTGTAACGAAGGAAAAGTATATTCTAGAGAATAGAAAATATAGACAGGTTTGTCACAAAAAGGTTAAAAGGTAGTTATTCCTGTATAGATAATGATTAAGGGAGGGGTTGGGGGAGCCAATACTAACAGAACTGGTTTAAAGTTTGAGAAAGATACAGACATAAAAGATTCAATAAAGAATGTTAATGGTTATACTATAAAGGATGAAGAAATTTACTTTAAAGATAAAAAAGTAGCCGAAATATACTCTAAATATCGATTATACAAAGTTCTTCTACCAAAGTTAAATATCGATTGGACTAAAAGGGTATCTGCTAAGTTATTGCCTGATGAAGCAATTTTTATCATTAAAGATAGTACTTTATTCATAATAGAAAAGAAGATGCAAACTGGAACAGGTTCAGTGGATGAAAAATTACAAACTTGTGACTTTAAAAAGAAAAAATATGAAAAATTACTTGAAGGAACTAATATTAAGGTAGAAGTGGCTTTTGTTCTTAGTGATTGGTTTAAAAGTCCTAAGTATAAAGATAGTTTAGATTATATTAAATCTGTTAATTGCCATTACTTTTTCAATGTACTGCCCTTAGAATTTCTAGGTTTAGCTAATTAGGTTTTTTCGTTCTAAACAATCTGGAAAGTCTTTAGTAGTCCATAGTAATAAATCAATATAATATCTTAACTCGCTTATAGATAAGAAAGATTTTGATTAAAGTTTAGTCTGTTCAGTTTTAACCGGATAATTAGTAACTACAACCTCGTTTATCTTTCCACGCTTTGAGCCATCGCGGTTTATCATTCTATTTGCTTTTACAAGGTTAATATGAAAACCTTTATACAATTCTCTGATAAAAGGAACATCGTTATTAGATAACATAACCTTACAACCTCGTTTATCTAATTCCTTAAAAACTTCTGATAAATGCTTTTGTTCTTTATCTAAGAATTGTTCTTTTGTGTAAGTTGTAAAACTGCTTGTTTTGTTTATTGGATAATAGGGCGGATCAAAATAAATAAAATCTCCTTTCTTAGCTTCTTTTAGAACTTCATAGAATTGCCTTACTTTTGCATCATCTTTTTCTAATAGTTTAGATATTTCCCTTAACTCTTCTTCTGGGCAGATTAAAGGATTATTATAACGCCCCATAGGAACATTAAAGACACCCTTACTATTTACTCTATATAATCCATTAAAACAAGTTTTGTTTAGATAAATAAATCGCGTAGCTATTTGAACTTTATTTAATGTCTTAACATCTTGAGATCTAATTTTATAATAAAATTCCTTGTTATGTTGCTTCTTATATTCCCTAAGCAAATTTATCAATTCCTCAAGATTATTTTTAATAACGTAATAAGTTGTTATTAATTCTGCATTAATGTCTGATAAATAGATTTTTTCTATCTCTGGATGTGTCTTTAGAAGATAAAAAGTAATTGCTCCGCCACCTATGAAGGGCTCGTGGTATCTCTTTATTTCTTTTGGGAAGAATGGTTTGAATTGCTCAATGAGTTGTTTCTTACCACCTGCCCATTTAACAAAACTAGGAATTTTATTTCCCACTTTATGAAAATCTCTGTTTTAATTTACAAACATTACAGATTAAAAACTCTCCTTTTTTTAATGTTCGTCCACATCTAATGCATCTTGGTGCTCCAAATATGAAGTCTTCATTCAATCTAAATCTCTCTGTTTTACCACGTGGTTTTATCATTTTAGTCCTTAATTATAAGCTTTTTTTGAAGTAAAGAAGATAAATATTTCCTTGCAGTAGTATAGGATATTCCACACTTATAAGCAATAGAGTTAACACTTAATGATTCGTTTGATTTATTTATTTCAATTAAAATCATTTTCTCAAATTTATTTAATATATTCTTCTTTTTCTTTGGCATAGATTATGAAATGAGAGCGATAAGCATTTTCAAAATCTGATTCATCAGGGTTAACAACAAAAACTAATTCTTGTCCACCTTTAAATTGTGAAGCTAAAGCTAGACTTTTGGGTATCTTTAATGATAACTGTCCAGTGTTCTTACTTTCTATTATTTTTTTCATTTCCCGAAGAGGAGATTTTTTCCCTGCAAGGAGTTCCCTGACCTCGTTTTTTAATGCTTCGCTATTACTCATTTTTAAGTCTATATTTTATATATAGATAAATAATTTTAGACTAGATATTATATAAATCTTTCGTTTAAGTATAATATTTTAGACTAGATATTATTAAAAAAGAAAACATTTATAAACTACTTAAAATGAGGATAATTAGTCTAAATATCCCTGCAAGGAGTTCCCTGACCTCGTCGGAGGAGAATACAAAATCTGCCGAGGCTGTTCATATTCACAATGGAAACCCAAGAAAAATTAGTAGTAGATTCTTATTGGACTATTTACAATAAGGCTAAGACTAAAGAGAAAACTATGTTCTATACCCTTCTAGATGAATTATGTGCTATTGTTAAAGAACCGGAACATGTTATTGGTAGAAAGCCTATTCCTCTCAGAGACCTTGTTTTCTGTGCTTGTCTTAAGGTTTATAGTAATTATTCTGCAAGAAAGATATCTTCTGATATGAAACATGCTAAGGATATAGGATTTATAGAAAAATTACCTCATTTCAATTCTCTTCTAGCCTTCATGAATAATGAATTTACTGAACAATTGCTAATGAGATTAATAACTATATCAGCTATGCCTTTACGTTTTCTGGAAAAAGACTTCTCACATGATAGTACTGGATTTGGATGTTATCAGTATGAAAGATGGATGAAAGTTAGATTTACACAAGTTTCGAATAATCCTGAGAAACTTTGGAGAAATTATGTTAAATTACATGCTTCAATTGGAACTAGAACAAATGTAATAACCTCTGCAGAAGTTACTAGAGGAAATACTGGAGATTCTCCATTATTTGAGAATGCTGCTAAAGTAACTGCAAGTAACTTTATAGTAAGAAGATATTCAGCAGATAAGGCTTATTTGTCAGCTAAGAATATGCAAATAGCTGAGTCTCTTAATTTCTTACCTTTTATACCTTTCAAAGAAAATTCCAAGAATAAGAACAAAGATGCTAAGCTATGGCAATATATGTATGATTATTTTCAAAAGAATAGAGAAGAGTTTGATAGATTCTATCATAGAAGAAGTAATGTTGAAACTACCTTTAGTATGATTAAAACTAGACTAGGAGAATTTCTTAGGTGTAGAAATCTTCAAGGTCAGAAGAATGAAGTATTACTAAAGTGTTTAGTTCATAATATCTGCTGTCTTGTACAAGAAATCTTTGAATCAAACGCTCAAATAGACTTTCATTTTTGTGACACAAAGTATGTTTGCACATAAATAGATTACATTTTCGTGCAAAGCTATATTTGTTTTAACTTTAAAGTAGTCAAATAAATATATATAGCTTTATTTATCAAATTCCATATCGGTTGTCCTGAAAAGGATGTGACCATGAAAGCCTCTGTTAGGCATTCAGCTATTAATGAGGAGAAAGGACTATAACTCTCCTTACGAAATCTGTGCCTTTTAAGCTTCGCAACATGGCGCGGAAGAGATAACCTTTAAAATACACTGATAGGTTAAGATTGATTTCAGTAAGTGTTTAAGGCACTTCTTTCACCGAGTCCTAATCATAAAAAAATGGTAAAAAAGAAAACAAAGAATAAAAGGAAGGGTGGAAGAAGCCCGAGTAAAAAGAGCAAGGCTTCCAAGATTAAGAAATTGATTAAGCTTGCAAAGTCTAGGAAAGCAAAAAAGGTTTCTAAAAAGAAAAAGTATTATTATAAGAAAAAAGCAAGGCGAGGTTAAAATGTCGAAGTCGAAAACTCAAACTAGGAAACTTGAGTTGGAGTTTGATTTACCTGAATTTGTAGATTCTGATATAGATGTGGTTCTTAATAATAACCAACTTATTATTCGGGCTGAGAAGAAAACTGAGAAAAAAATAAAGAGATCTGGTTTCTTACACGACGAGAAAAGTCAGAGGGAATTTCTTTATACTACTAGTTTGGAAGGTTTGAAAGTTAAGCAGTTTAAGAGAGAATTTAATAATGGAAAATTGAAAGTTAGTGTTTTTTGATAAATGAGGGAATTATTTCTTCTTCGTTAAATTTTGTTTTTATAGGGATTACTTTTCTTGAAACCATTCCGTGTAATGAATAAGGCATTCTTATAAGTCTAATGTGCCCTGCAGATACCCATGGGTCTATTGGAAATTTTTTTAGTTTTTTATTTAATCTTTCTCTTTCTGAATTTGTAAGATCAAAACCCCTTTTATCAAATATGTGTATATGAAATCCTCTACCTGAATAAAGTATTTGCATTTTTCTGAATCCTTCCTTTTTTAAAATGGCTATCATTTTCTTTGCTATTCTGTATGCACGATTTATATTTTTTGAATTTATTTTTTGGTTTTCTTTTTTTCCCATATTATCTAGATCTATGTCGAAGACTAATTGCTGTCGAGTATATGGTTCAAATTTAAGATTGATTAGAACTTTTTTAGGATTGATGTAAATATTTCGGTCATAATAGATATCTTCCGGCCAATATTTTTTTATTTTTTCTTTTAATTTATCAAATGGGAAATAAAAAAGCGAATTTTTCCATTCTTTTTTTAGAATTATTTTTGTATCTGTTCCTGCATCAATTGCACAAAGCTGAGGAATAGGTAAGCTATTTTCTTTTAACCACATTTTTACTTTTTCTACAGAGAATTCTTTTTCATAAAATTTTTTTCTTTCTTCTAGAGTTGCTGGTCGAAACTCTGTTTCTTTTTTCATATTATTTAGAACAATTTTAATTTAATAAATGTTTCTTATTCGTTGATTAAGGTTTTTATATTCAGGAGAATTTTTGAGGAATTGTTAGATTTTCGATTTGTAAATTTTTCAAATTATTATTTATTTTTAAGTAAATCTTTCTAATCTATAGGATTTTGTGCTAGATATAAGACTGCACAATCTGATGAATATTTAACACCTAAAGAAAATCAAGAACATTGTGCAGGATACGTTTCGTTTCCAATTCTCATTCAGAGAATTGCTGGACTGAGTAGGACATTTTATCAAGATGGTGTCGATTTACAAATTGATGGGGCTCTCAATTAGAAATTCTTATAAAAGGTTGTTTAAATAGTTTTCGTAAAAAACAGCCTGTTCGCGATAATTTCTCCTAATTAGGGGAGCACACTCACAAATGTCGTATAACTAATCGCGGATAAACGAAGTTCCGAGCCCTCCTGAAAATTTTCCCTCGAAGCGAATAGGCAACCCAATGAGCTTCAGAGCTGGAAAATTTTCGAGTGGCGAGGAATTTGGGCGAACAAGTGCAACGCAGTGAGCCGTTTATCCGCTGTTCAACGAGGTTTTCTGAAAGAAAAAATGCAATGTCCCTCCGAATAAAATGAGGAGAGTTTTTTCTTCGGCGTTAAGAAATTTAAACCAAAAAATTCAGCAGAATTTTAGGGCACCCAAAAATCCACTCAAATACAAAAGATTTTTGGTGTCTCCAAAATTGGGCGGGGGACGGAAAAAGCTTTTTGCTTCTTTTTTAAAAAAAGAAGAGTTTTTGAGGGGGCAGTAGTTTTTAGTTAGTTTTCAGTTTTTTAAAAAGCGAAAGGTTTATAAATAAGCATACCTTACAATAAGAAAGTAAGAAATAGGAGGAAAATAAAATGGCAGTTGAAATGATAAAAATGTCTTCAAAAGGGCAGATAGTAATCCCTCAGGATATAAGGGCAGAGATATGTGCTTCAGAAGGAACTATGTTTGCAGTAGTTAGTGGAAGAGACAGCATAGTTTTAAAAAAAGTAGCTATGCCTTCAAAAGAAGATTTAATCTGCGAGCTTAAAGAGATAGCCAAAGAAGGCAGAAAAAGACTAGAATCAAAGGGTATTAAAGAAGCAGATATACCAGATATTGTAGAGAAATCAAGAAAAAGATGACAAGCAAAATTGTATTTGACACTAATGTGTTAATATCTGCTACTTTATGGGATAATAGCGTAGCTCAGAAAGTCTTGTTTAGGTGTTTAAGAGAAAATATTCAGATATTCTCATCTCAAGAAATAATTGAAGAATACAAGGAAATTTTAGCCAGAGATTTTGATTATGAAGAGCAAGAAATGGGAGAAATTCTTGAGAGAGTTTTTCAGTTTGTGAATATAGTTATTCCAAGTAGAAAAGTCGAAGCTGTTAAAGACGATTCAGACGATAACAAGATAATAGAATGTGCTCTTGAATCAAACGCAGAGTATATTCTTTCTTACGACAAGCATCTTTTAAAGCTGAAAGAATATAGGGGAATAAAGATAGTTCGCCCTGAAGAGTTTTTGAGGGGGCAGTAGTTTTTTATTCAATTGTTTTTAAAAATTGTTCTGCTATTGCAACAACATCTTCATCAGACTGAATACCTGTCCAAGGATCTTCTGTTGAAACTATATTCGCAACAACAATGTTTGCACCATTGAATATAGCGCTTCTTGCTTCTTTCAAATCCACTCCTCCTGCTGCAGAAATTAAAACACTATATTTGCTTCTTATTTTGTTGATATGCTTATATTTTATAACTTTTCCCCTTGTAGTTTCTTCATCTCTTCCTCTATGGAGAACTACAACTTTCGGGGGTTGTTTTAGTTTCAACAATATTTTTAATGGCTCTTCAACTCCAATCATATCAATCATAGAATCTATTTCTAATTCATTGCATTTTTGAATAAATAAATTTATAGTCTCTATAGTCGCACTTCCTAAAACTGTTGCTGCTGTTGCTCCGGCATTATGGGCGAGTTCAACTTCTTCAATTGCTCCGTCCATTGTTTTTAAATCTGCTACAACCTTGCCACCCCAAAGATTAGAAATAGCTTGTATTCCGTTAAAGCCTTCTCTTTTAATGAAAGGAGTTCCTGCTTCTATAAGGATTCTCTCATTTTCTGGAATTGTTGGGAGAATTCTTCTAACTTCATTTAAATCATTGTTAAAGGCTATTTCCGTCGGGTGGGGAATTGGCAAATAAGAGATTGAAATTTTAGCCGAAGAAAAAATTTCGTTGAACATCGCGATTTAACGATGTTTTTCGGGCTATCTAAAAATATTATAAATTTCCGAAAAATATGGGTGGAGCGAGGTGCAACCGAGCGAAACCGCTTAATCGCTGTT